>Ga0105242_10004006_pt1 | contig 11447 bp, 9 predicted proteins | sample KBSM24metaG_FD_81521 | JGI IMG/M metagenome (GOLD analysis project Ga0105242, IMG submission 81521) | Miscanthus rhizosphere microbial communities from Kellogg Biological Station, Michigan, USA - KBS M2-4 metaG | ecosystem: Host-associated > Plants > Roots > Rhizosphere > Soil | place: Michigan...
CCCATGACTTCTGAATGCCGCGTTTCCGATCCCATCTTGTCCAGCATCCGCCATGCGGAGCCCGTGCTCTGGGCCAACCCGGGCCGCGCCGCAGATCTACCGCCGGTACTGGATACCGGCGGCCAGGGCATTAGCCTGGATGATACGAAGGCCGCCGCTGCCCGGCTCGTGCGATGGGCAGGAGCGCTGGCCGAACTGTTCCCTGAACTGCAGGCCACCGGCGGGGTGATCGAGTCGCCCCTGCTGCCCGCCGAGGCGCTGCGCCCGGCGCTGGGCCTGCCGGCCCAGGCGGGCGCGCTCTGGATCAAGGCCGACCACAGCCTGCCGGTGGCAGGCTCCATCAAGGCGCGGGGCGGGCTGCACGAGGTGCTGGAATTCGCCGAGCGCCTGGCGCTGGAGCATGGCCTGGTGGACCCCGCCACCCCGCCCGATGCGCAGGTGGGTGCCTGGCGCGCGCTGGCCTCGCCCAGCGCCAGGGCGCTGTTCGGCCGCTACACGGTGGCGGTCGGTTCCACCGGCAACCTGGGCCTGAGCATCGGCGTGGCCGCGTCGGCGCTGGGCTTCAAGGCCGTGGTGCACATGTCGGCCGACGCCAAGGAATGGAAGAAAGCGCGCCTGCGCCATCGCGGCGTGCAGGTGGTGGAGCATGCGGGTGACTACGAACGCGCTGTGGCCGCCGGCCGCGCCGAGGCCGAAGCCGATCCGTTCTGCCACTTCGTCGATGACGAGCGCTCGCTCTCGCTGCTGCTGGGCTACAGCGCCGCGGCGCTGCACCTGCAGGGCCAGCTGCAGCAGGCCGGCATCGCGGTGGATGCCGAGCACCCGCTCTTCGTCTATCTGCCCTGCGGCGTGGGCGGCGCGCCGGCCGGCATCGCCTTCGGGCTGCGGCAGCTGCTGGGCCCGCATGTGCATTGCTTCTTCGCCGAACCCGTGCAGTCGCCGTGCTTTCTGGTGCAGATGCTGGCGGGCGAGGGCGCCCACCCCTCCGTCTATGACCACGGCCTGACCAACGCCACCGAGGCCGATGGCCTGGCCGTGCCGCGCGCCTCGCTGCTGGCGGCGGAGCTGATGCAGCCGGTGATCTCGGGCTGCTTCACCGTGCGCGACGACACGCTGTTCCGCCAGTTGGTGCAGGTGCTGGACGCCACGGGCCAGCGCATCGAGCCTTCGGCCGCGGCCGGCTTCAGCGGCCCGGCGCTGCTGGCCGGCAGCGTCGCCGGACAGCAATGGCTGCAGGCCACGGGCCTGGAAAGCCGCCTGGCGCAGGCCACGCATCTGGTCTGGACCACGGGAGGGCTCTTCGTGCCGCCCGCCGAGTACGAGCGCTTCGAGCAGCGGGGCCGGGCGCTGCTGGCGCAGGCGTCTTCTGCCTGAGCCACGCGCCCCGTCTCCCACCCCTCCCCCCACCATTTTTCGCTTCCGCTTCCGTTTTTTCGTCAACTGTCGTCTGAGAGAACTGCCATGAACCGCAAGAAGATGATGCTGTCCCTGCTGCTGCCCGCAGCGCTCTGCGCCCTGGGTGCGTCCGCGCCCGGCGTGGCCGCGGCGGCCGAGGCCTATCCCGCCCGGCCGATCACGCTGGTCATCCCGTTCCCGCCGGGCGGCGCCACCGACGTGCTGGGCCGGCTCATCGGCAAGAAGCTGGGCGACGTGCTCGGCCAGAGCGTGGTGATCGACAACCGTGCCGGCGCGGGCACGGTGATCGGCGCGAGCTATGTGGCCAAGGCCGCACCGGACGGCTACACGCTGCTGATGAGCTCGGGCACCACCTTCACCGTCAACCCGGCGATCCGCGCGCGGCTGCCCTACGACCCGGTCAAGAGCTTCGAGCCCATCGGGATCACCGGCCGCACCGGACTGATCCTGCTGGCCGGCAAGGACGTGCCGGCGCGCGACGTCAAGCAGTTCGTCGCCATGGTCAAGGCCGCGCCCGACACCTATTCCTACGGCTCGTACGGCACCGGCACCACCTCGCAGTTCGCGGGCGAGATGTTCTTCAACGCCGCCGGCCTGAAGATCCAGCACGTGCCCTACAAGGGCAGCGCGCCGGCCATGGTGGACCTGATGGGCGGGCAGATCCCGTTCACGGTCGACACCGTGTCGGCGGCCGTGCCGCAGCTCAAGGAGGGCAAGATCCACGCGATCGCCGTCACCTCGGCGCACCGCTCGCCCCTGCTGCCGCAGGTGCCCACCCTGGCCGAGAGCGGCTACCCGGGCGTGGAGATGGACACCTGGCTCGCCCTGGTGGCCCCCGCCGGCCTGCCGCCGGCCGTGAAGAGCCGGCTGGAACAGGCGCTCGCCACTACCATGGCCGACCCCGGCACGCGCCAGAAGCTGCTGGACAATGGCTTCGAGCCGGTCTTCATGCCGGGCAAGGACGTCAGCGCGCTGATCGAAAAGGAACTGCCCCAGATGCGGGCCATTGCCCAGCGGGCCGGCATCAAGGCCGACTGAGCCCCCCACGGCGGCCCGGCCGGTCGCCTCTTTTTATGGAAACACATGACCTCTGACACCCGCCTGGTGGAGCTGTCCGCCAACGAACTGCGCCACCGCATCGGCCAGCGCGAGATCTCGCCCGTCGAACTGCTCGAAGCCTGCATCGAACGCATCGACGCGGTGAATCCCTACGTCAACGCCGTCACGGCCACCTGCTACGACCGCGCACGTGCCGAGGCCCGCGCAGCCGAGCAGGCCGTGCTGCGCGGCGAGCCGCTGGGCCTGCTGCACGGGCTGCCGATGGGGGTGAAGGATCTGGAGGCCACGGCGGGCCTGCTGACCACCTACGGCTCGCAGATCTACCGCGAGCACATACCCGCCGAAGACAACGTGCTGGTGGCGCGGCTGCGCGCGGCCGGAGCCATCGTCACGGGCAAGACCAACATTCCCGAAATGGGCGCGGGCGCCAATTCGCGCAACACGGTGTGGGGCGCCACGGGCAATCCTTTCAATCCCAACCTGAACGCGGGCGGCTCCTCGGGCGGCTCGGCGGCTGCGCTGGCCTGCGACATGCTGCCGGTCTGCACCGGCTCCGACACGGGCGGCTCGCTGCGCATTCCGGCCGCCAAGTGCGGCGTGGTGGGTTTTCGGCCGTCGTCCGGCGTGGTGCCCAGCTCGCGCAAGCTGCTGGGCTGGACGCCGCTCTCCGTCGTCGGCCCCATGGGCCGCACGGTGGCCGAAGCCTGCCTGCAACTGGCCGCGTCCGCAGGCCTGTCGGCCGGCGATCCGCTCAGCTATCCGCTGGACCCGATGAGCTTTCTGCAGCCCGAGCTGGTCGATCTGGCCGGCCTGCGCGTGGGCTACACCGAAGACTTCGGCGCCTGCGCGGTCGATGCCGGCATCCGCCGCACCTTCCGCGAGAAGATCGCCGCCATGCGGCACCTGTTCAAGCGCTGCGACCCGATCGACTTCGACCTGGGCGACGTGCACCGCTGCTTCGACGTGCTGCGCGCCGAGGCCTTCGTGGCGAGCACGCGCGACGCCTACCAGCGCGACCCGGAGAGCCTGGGCCCCAACACCCGTGCCAACTACGAGATCGGGGCCGCCATGTCGCTGATCGACAGCGCCTGGGCGCAGGCCGAGCAGACGCGCATCCTGGCGCGCTTCCAGCAGGCCTTCCGCGACTTCGACGTGATCCTGGCGCCCACCACGCCGGTCTCGCCCTTCCCTTGGACCTCGCTCTTCGCCGGCCACGTCGACGGCGAGGCGCAGGCCAACTACTACCGCTGGCTGGGCCTGACCTACGTCACCACGCTGACCACCCACCCCTCGCTCAGCCTGCCGTGCGGACGCGACGAGGCGGGCATGCCCTTCGGGCTGCAGGTGGTGGGGCCGTTCCGGGGCGACCACTTCACGCTGGGCATCGGGCAGTCGCTGGAACAGGCCTTCGCCGGCATCGCGGGGCTGCAGCGGCCCCGGCCCGATCTGGATGCGCTGGCGCGGATGCCGGTGGAGCCGGCGCTGGACTCCATCGTCACCCAGGCGCCGCATCCTGACGACGCGCGCGGCGTGGAGCGCGCCGGAGCGCCGGTGTCTGCCGCCACGGTTTCGGCGGTCTGAGTTCGGGGAGGCGGTGCTCCGGCAGTCCTCGGGGCAGCGGCTGAGCCGGACCGCCCCTGGCCGCAGTTTGCGGCGCCCGCTCAGGCGTAGGTGTTGACCTGCGTGCCCAGGGGGCCGGAGCCGGCGAGCGGCGGGTTGGGCGGCGTGGCGGTGCCGTTATCGGGCGCGGTGCCCGTGTTCGATCCCGTATCGGGCTGGACCTCGGCCAGCGATTCCAGCATGCCGGCTTGCAGGAATCCACCATCCAGCGCCCCGGGTTCGGCCATGCCGGAATAGGCCTGCAGCAGGCCGCCCTGGGACACGGAGCCCAGCAGGGTGCTGTCCAGCATGCCGGTCTGCAGCAGGCTGGCTTCTCTCAGGCCTGCTTGCAAGGTGGGGTCGGCTGTGCCTGGGGTGGGCGGCGTGGTGCCGCCGAGCGTCTGGTTGTCCAGCAAGGCCGCCTGCAGGGAGCCGGACAGCACCGCCGACGGGCCCAGCAGAGCGAGCTGGTCGGCCTGCTCGAAATCCTGCACCTGCTGCAGCGCGTTCGCGCGCGCCGTGGGGTTGGCGGGGTCGAATCCCGAACTGCTGATGCCGGGGAGGGTGGGGGAAAGAGAGACGTCCATGCGAACTCCTATGGTGTAGGGCGGCCTCGCCTTGGCCACCCTCTTTCCACCCCTTTGAGACGTTTCAGGCGAAAGCGTTCACTTGCGTGCCCAGCGTGCCGGAGGAGGCGAGCGCTGGCTGGGGCGAGGGCAGGGCCTGCAACAGCGTGGCTGCGGCGGTTGCCTGAGTGTCCATGGCTTTCTTCAACACGGCAACACCCACGGCGTTGGACGTCTTGGCGTTGGTCACCGCACTGGCGGTGTTGACGATGGATTGGGAGAGCGAAACGTCCATGGAAGGCTCCTGGTGGTGGGGCGGAAGGCCGGCGGGGTGCCGACATGCGGATGCAGTCCCCCGCTTTATCGGCAGATCGGCCGGCAGGTTGAGCCCGAATTCCTCAATCTCTTCAATCCAGCGCGTTGCTTCCATAGGCGCCGCAGGCGGCGAGGTCCGAATCTGACAGGCCCGGCAGCTGGGAGGCTGCCTTGCGCAGCGCGGTGCGCAGGCCTTCTTCCAACACCGGGTGGTAGAAGGGCATGCCGAGCAGTTCGGCCACGGTGAGCCGGCGCTCGATAGCCAGGGCCAGCAGGTGGGCCAGGTGTTCGCCGTCGGGTGCGCAGAGCTCCGCGCCCAGCAGCCGGCCGTCGGCCTTGTCGGCATAGACGTGCAGCAGGCCGTGGTTGCGCTGCGCCACGCGGGCGCGGCCCTGGTCCTCGAAGTCCACGCTGCCGGTCACGAAGTCGCTGCCGGCCGATTCCGCAGACGGCTTCCTGCGGCGCTCTTGCAGCGCTGCATGGCGGCGGCCGACCACGGCCGCATTGGGCTGCGTGAAGGCGATCGCCAGGCGGGTGCGGCGCTTGAAGTGGTGGGGTTCGTCCGCCATCGCATTCAATCCGGCGATGTGGCCTTCATCGGCCGCCTCGTGCAGCAGCGAGCGGTCGCCGTCCATGTCGCCCGCCATGAAGACGCGCAGCTCGCCCACCTGCATGGAGCGCGGGTCGATGGGCGGCAGGCCCTTGTCGTCCAGCTCCAGGCCGAGCGTGTCCAGGCCCATGTGCTCGATGTTGGGGCGGCGGCCCAGGGCGGCCAGCACCTGGTCCACCACCACCGTGGTGCGGCCATCGTTCACCTCGATGCCGCCGGCCACCTCGCGCAGTTCGACCTCGCCGCCCAGATGCACGCCGAATTCGTCCTTGAAACTCTCGAGCAGCGCGTCGTTGACCTGAGGGTCGCTCAGGCCCGCCACGGTGTCCTGCTTGCTGAATGCCGATACCTCCAGCCCGAGCCGCGCGAGTGCCTGGGCCATCTCGGAGCCGACCGGGCCCAGGCCGATCACTGCGATGCGCGGGCCCAGGGTGGGCTGCTCGAAGAGGGTGTCCGTGGTCAGGATGCGGTCGCCGAAGGCCAGCCAGGGTTCGGGCACCACCGGCCGCGAACCGGTCGCGATCACGATGTTGCGCGCCCGGTGGACGGTGCCGTTCACCTCGACCCGCTGAGCATCCAGGAGGCGCGCCCTGCCGGAGACGGCGTGCTCGCCCGCATCGGTCGAGCGCAGGGTGGCTTCTACGAAGCTGTCGCGCACGGAGCGCACCCGCTGCAGCACGCCGGGCAGGTCGGCAGAGAGGCCCTCCGCGCCCCGGATGCCCAGTGCTTCGAGCTTGCGCCGCGCATGGAAGGCGTTGCCGGCCTCGATCAGCAGCTTGGACGGCATGCAGCCCACACGCGCGCAGGTCGTGCCCCAGGGACCGTCGTTGACGATGAGGTAGCGGTCGGTGCGCTTGCGCACTTCGCGCAAGGCCGCCAGGCCGGCGGAGCCGGCGCCGATGATGATGACGTCGAGGGTTTCGCTCATGAACGCAGTCCTGCTTCAGCGGGAGAAAAGAAGATGGCTGCGGCAGTGTCGCTGGCGGCGGCGCGCAGCGGTGTAGGCGGCAAGGCCCTGTGCATGCGCAGGCAGGCCGCGCCTGGAGCCGGGCGGCGTCAGTCCTGCACCGGATGCCAGCCGACCCGGCCCTGGCCCAGGTCGTTGATGCGCTGCACGAACGCATCGGCCTGCACCTGGGGCAGGCGCAGGCGCAGCACCACCTGCGAGGCGTGCTCCACCTGCAGCAGCTCGGCGCTGGCGGTCTCCGTCTCGCGCCGCAGCAGGCCTTCCAGCGCGTAGGGCACCTCGCACTGCAGCGTGGCCATGCGCTGCAGGATCACCTTCTCGGCACCCAGCAGCGCCTGGGCCACCGTATCGGTATAGGCGCGCACCAGGCCGCCCGCGCCCAGCTTCACCCCGCCGAAGTAGCGCACCACGGTGGCCAGCACGCCTTCCAGATCCTGGTGGCGCAGCACGTCGAGCATGGGCCGGCCGGCGGTGCCGCCGGGCTCGCCGTCATCCACGGCGGCGGACTGCCCGCCCGCCAGCAGCGCCCAGCAGATATGGGCCGCGTCGGGGTGCTGCTTCCAGAGCGCATCGACGGCAGCCTGGGCGCTGGCGCGGTCGGCCATGGGCTGCACGCAGCCGATGAAGCGGCTCTTCTTGATGATGATTTCGCTGTGGGCGGGGGCGCTCAGGGTCTGGGGCATGGGGCGCAAAGTCTAGGGCAAGGACGAGCCTGCCTGGCGCCAGGCCATGCACGCGCCTGCTTGAGGCACGTCAATGCCCGCCCGAACGGGCTGCCCGAGAATGGCCCGACCGATGCATGCGCAAGCCTCCATCGTTTTCTCAGGCCCCGTGCCTGCCATCCTTTTCTCTCATCGAAGGCAAGAAGAACATGGCTATTTTCTGGAAACCCCTGGTGCTGGTCGCGGTGTGTGCCGCCGCTGTGGCGGGCCCCGCCCGTGCGGCCGACTGTTCCGCCGAGATCGACGGCAACGACGCGATGCAGTTCAGCAAGGCCAGCATCGCCGTGCCCGCCAGTTGCAAGCAGTTCACCCTCAAGCTCAAGCATTCGGGCAAGCTGCCCAAGACGGCCATGGGCCACAACTGGGTGCTGACCAAGGCTGCCGACATGCAGGGCGCTCTGACCGACGGCATCGCCGCAGGTGCAGCGAAGAACTTCGTGAAGGACGGCGATGCACGCGTGATCGCCCACACCAAGCTGGTGGGCGGTGGCGAGAGCGATGCGGTGTCGTTCCCCGTGGCTTCGCTCAAGGCGGGCGAGTCGTATGCGTATTTCTGCTCCTTCCCCGGCCATGCGGCCCTCATGAAGGGCACGCTGACGCTGGCGAAGTGAAGCGGTGAAGCAGACTTGAGGGCCGCAGGTGTGGCCGTGGCACCACGGCCGGCATGCGTGGCGGAGGGATGGGTGACGACCTACAACGCGGCGGCAGGAAGCCTTCTAGGCTCGGGCTTGCACCGCCTGCACTGCATCACCCCGCGACGCCCGTGCGCCGCTACAGGAAGCCTGCCATGTTGTCCTTCAATCTGCCGTTCGCCTTGACCCGCCTGTTCTCCGCCCCGTCGTTCGTGGGCGAATCGCCGGCCACCGCTGCGCTGCAGCCGGTGCGGGCGCTGGAAGGGGGGCCTGCCGTCCCCATGCTGCTGTCGGCCTACGACGAGCCGCCTGCCGATCTGGACCAGCGCGTCAGGGCCTCGGGCGAGTGGTGAGCGCCGGCGGGCGCCCGGCTTAGTTCTGGGGGGAGGCCAGCCGCAGCGACTGAGGCGACAGGCCCAGGGCCATGCCCGAAGGTGGCTGCAGCTTGAAACTGGAAACCGCTTTGAACAGGTCCTGCGCCTGCTGTTGAAGGCTGCTGGCCGCAGCGGAGCTTTCTTCGACCAGCGCGGCGTTTTGCTGGGTGGCCTCGTCCATCTGGTTCACGGCCAGGTTCACCTGGGCCACGCCGCTGCTCTGCTCGGTGCTGGCGGCGCTGATCTCTCCCACGATGTCGGTCACCCGCTTGATCGACGACACCACCTCTTCCATGGTGCGGCCCGCACGTTCCACCAGGGCCGAGCCGGCTTCCACCTGCGTCACGCTGTCGGTGATGAGGGCCTTGATTTCCCGTGCGGCCTGCGCGCTGCGCTGCGCCAGGCTGCGCACCTCGCTGGCCACCACCGCGAAGCCCCGGCCCTGTTCGCCGGCACGGGCGGCTTCCACTGCCGCGTTGAGCGCGAGGATGTTGGTCTGGAATGCGATGGAGTCGATCACGCCGATGATTTCGGCGATGCGGCGCGAGCTTTCGTTGATCCCACGCATGGTCACCACGACCTGGTCTACGGCCTCGCCGCCTTGCTGCGCCACGCCGGAGGCCCCCTGGGCCAGCCGGTTGGCCTGCTGGGCGTTGTCGGCGTTGTGGCGCACGGTGGAACTCAGTTCCTCCATGGTGGCGGAGGTCTGCTGCAGCGCGCTCGCCTGCTGCTCGGTGCGCAGGCTCAGGTCGCGGGCACCGGCGGCGATCTCGGTCGATCCCGTGACGATGGAATCGGATGCATGGCGCACCTGGGCCACCATGCTTGCCAGGCTGCGCTGCATGGCCGCCAGGGACGCCATGACGCTGCCGTCCGTCAGGGCGTGGGTGCTCTCCAGCGGGCTCAGGTCGCCTTCGGCGACGCGCTGTGCCGCGAGGCCCAGTTCGGCGGGCTCGGCGCCGAGGGCGCGCGCGAGCCGGCTGGTGATGACCACGCCCGAAACGATGGCCAGCGCCAGGGCGGCCAGGCACGCCACGGTCAGGATGCTGCGCTGATGCGAGAAGCTCTCGACCGTGGCCTCCTCCATCTTGGTGGCGCGCACGCCGGCGTCGGCCACGAAATCTCCGGCCTTGCCCGTGAGTTCGGCCAGCAGAGGGCGGCATTCCTTGTCGATCTTGGTCACGGCGGCCTGGTGCTGGCCGGCCATGGCCAGGCGGACGATGTCCCGCGCCACCGGGCCGTAGACGGATTCGATGCGGGTCAGGTCGTTCAGCAAGCCGCGGGTCGATTCGGGGATGGCACCGTCTTTGGCGACGGCCTGCGTCAGGGCGGCCAGATCCTTCTGCACCTCCTCATCCGCCTCGCGTACCAGCTTGAGCTCCTTGTCGATATCCGACGGTGCGGTGACGAGCACCAGGTTGCGCACGGCGATGGCCCGCCGGCTGACCGCGTCGCGCATGCCGCTGGCCAGATCGGACTGCGCCTCGATGCCATGCACATAGCCGATGAACTTGCCGTTCGCAGAACTCAATGAGAGCAGGGACAGCGCGGCCACCACAAGCACCATGATCACCAACGCGCCGAAAGCGAGGCTGAGTTGGGTCTTGACTTTCAAGCGGATCGGGATCATGGGGGTATTCCTCAGAGCTGACACGGCTCTTATTTGTTTGGGTGGATTATTGTTTCAATAAGTAAAATAGTGTTTGTAGGAGATTGCAAACAGTTCTGGTAGTACGGGTACTGAGGCGTTCATACACAGCCGAGCGCGGTGGCAGGGTATAGATGCGCGCGCGCCCCCGGTGGCATGCGGGAAGTCCACATCGCTTCCGTGGTGGCAACGGCGGTGCGAAGGCGTTCCGGAGCGCAAGCCTCTAAAATCCACGGCCCCCCGCCAACACCATTCCAATGAACGCCCCTGTCGACGTTTCCTTTTTCGCGCGCGCCGCCAAGCCGCTGACGAGCTACCGCCCTTACTGGGCCAAGCGCTTCGGCACGGCCCCGTTCCTGCCCATGAGCCGCGAGGAGATGCAGCAGCTGGGCTGGGACAGCTGCGACGTGATCCTCGTCACCGGGGACGCCTACGTCGACCACCCCAGCTTCGGCATGGCGGTGATCGGCCGCACGCTGGAGGCGCAGGGCTTTCGCGTGGGCATCATCGCCCAGCCCGACTGGCAGAGCGCCGAGGCGTTCAAGGCGCTGGGCCGGCCCAATCTGTTCTGGGGGGTGACGGCGGGCAACATGGATTCGATGATCAACCGGTACACGGCGGACCGGAAGATCCGCAGCGACGATGCCTACACCCCCGGCGACGTGGGCGGTAAGCGCCCCGATCGTGCCGCCATCGTCTACAGCCAGCGCTGCCGCGAGGCCTACAAGGACGTGCCCATCGTGCTGGGCGGCATTGAGGGCAGCCTGCGCCGCATCGCCCATTACGACTACTGGAGCGACAAGGTGCGCCGCTCCATCGTGGTCGATGCCAAGTGCGACCTGCTGCTCTACGGCAATGCCGAGCGCGCCCTGGTCGAGGTGGCCCACCGCCTGGCCGCGCGCGAGTCGGTCGAGCAGATCACCGACGTGCGCGGCACGGCCTTCGTGCGCCGCCCGGGCGACGAGACGGCCGCCGGCTGGTTCGAGATCGACTCCACCGACGTCGACGAGCCCGGCCGCGTGGAGGCCCACGTCAACCCCTACATGACGACCAGCGAGCAGGCAGCCGCCCAGGGCAGCACCTGCAGCAAGGACGATGCTCCTGAATCAATAGCTGAAGGCCCAGGCACCGTCTGCGCTAGCGGTCCAAAGGATGCCAAGCCGGCCGTCCAGCCCATCCAGTTCGTCGCCAACCCGTCGCTGCGGGTCAAGCTCAAGGTGCCGCCGCGCGAGAAGAGCGTGATCCGCCTGCCGAGCTACGAGCAGGTCAAGAGCGACCCGGTGCTCTATGCCCACGCCAACCGCGTGCTGCACCTGGAGACCAACCCCGGCAACGCCCGCGCGCTGGTCCAGGCGCACGGCGAGGGCGCCACGGCGCGCGACGTGTGGATCAACCCGCCGCCCATTCCGCTCACCACGGCCGAGATGGACTACGTGTTCGACCTACCCTATGCGCGTGGCCCGCACCCGAGCTACGCCGACGAGAACGGCGGCCACGACGGCGCGACCAAGATCCCGGCCTGGGAAATGATCCGCTTCA
>Ga0105242_10004007_pt1 | contig 11447 bp, 9 predicted proteins | sample KBSM24metaG_FD_81521 | JGI IMG/M metagenome (GOLD analysis project Ga0105242, IMG submission 81521) | Miscanthus rhizosphere microbial communities from Kellogg Biological Station, Michigan, USA - KBS M2-4 metaG | ecosystem: Host-associated > Plants > Roots > Rhizosphere > Soil | place: Michigan...
ATACATCTCTCTCTCTCTCTCTCTCTCTCTCTCTCTCTCTCTCTCTCTCTCTCTCTCTCTCTCCTTCTGCCAGCTGTCAAGGAGAAGAGTGTCGCACGAGAAGCTGGCGGAGCGTCAGCTCGCGCCGGCACCGACGAGGTCAAATCGAGACCGCAAGGTTGCCAGTTCGTGCTTGAAGCGCCGCTGGTCCAGTCCGTGATCGCGGCTGTATTGCTCCCAGGCTGCCTGCGCGCCATTGGCCTTCGTCGCGGCCACGATTTCCGCTTTTCGGCTGAACATGCGCTGAAATTCGTATGTCAAATCGTTCATTGTGGCTCTCCAAAAGCGCATCGCCGCTATGAATCCACTGTACCACGTGATGGGCAACGCCCTCCGGTCAGGCAAAGCTGACGCGTTATCGCCGCCGGCCGGCTTTCGCGGCGATCATCAATGCCACTCCGCCGCCGATCAACACGGCGCTGACGGCCGGATGCACCTTTTGGCGAGTGGTCGTCTCGATGCCCACCGAGAGACCGCCGGCATCGATCCCATGTCTCTCTTTCTGCGGAATCGGGATGAAGAGCGACGCCAGACCCAGCACGAGCAGCAGGACACCGATGATCAGGAGAATTCGCATGCCCGCATTCTACCGGGACCTGTTGAGGCAGTCGACGAGTTGGTCGCGGAGAGAAGCAGTCGTTTACGAAGTACGTCCGGGATTTGGCGCCCACTGCGCGCTCCACTTCCTGCCAAGCCAGACCAGACCCATCGCCGTTAGTGCGGAAGAGTCCTCGAAGTAATCCGACGCGACGCTGTCAACAGCGGCAATTTCGATATCCACAACTGTTGCAGCGGTAGTCGTCGTCCTCGCGTTCACTGTGAAAAGCCGAGCGAACGATCTTGGTGACGATTGCGCCGGCTACGTAACCGGCAGCTGTGCCGATACCGGGGCAGAGCGCGGATCCGAAAGCGGCGCCGCACTTGCCGGCTACCGCGTCACTGACGACCTCACTCGCGGCGTGTCCTGCCAAATGGTGTGGCATACAACCTCCGAGGGCCGGGGGCAAACAGCCGGCCCCACGTTGACAGACAACGATCTGAGCTGACACGGCATTTCATTCCTTCGGCGCCGGCGGCGCGGGCTCGAATCCGCGGCCCCAGCCTTCCATGCCGGCGCGGAAGCGTTCGCGCTCCTCGGGGCTCATGTGTTCCCATCGCTCGCGATGGCGCCAGTGTTTCCGGCCGCCGTTTCCGCCGATTCCGCCGAACAGGATCCTGCTCAGGAAAAACAGTCCCAGTGCCTGCCAGAAGCCGACCGGGTGGACCGAGAAAATCGTTGGCATCAGCCAGTTCCAAAGGCTCATCACCAGGAAGCCGAACACCGGAAGGGCGATCGCCGCGATCACGATCATTTTCACGGCTCTTACTGCGCGGTTCTTTCTCATCGATTCAACCTTTCTCTTGTAACAGTTCTTCGTAGATGGTTTGCAGACGCCGCCGCAGGTACAGGACCGCGTAATGCTTCCTCGAAATGAGCGTGTTGACGTTCACGCCGCTCATGGCAGCGATCTCTTTGAAGCTGCGTCCTTCCAACTCATGCGCAATGAAGACCTCGCGTTGTTCCTCGGGCAGCTCGTCGAAGCCGGCCATGAGCTCCTCCAACAACACGCCCCGCGCATACGCCGCCTCCGGCCCTGCGTCGGCCGAAGGGAGCAAATCGCCGAGGGATATCGGTTCGTCATCGTCGGCCGTGAGGATTGGTTCGTCCGTGGAGATCTCCGGTCGTTTTCTGCGAAACAGGTCGACGATCCGGTTGCGGGCGATTCGAAACAGCCAGGCCGTCACGTGCTCCACGGGCTTGACCAGCCGGTATGCCTCCACGAGCTCGTAGAAGACGTCCTGCAGGATGTCCTCGACGTCACGGTCATCGGCCACATGCTTCCGGATGAAGCTCCGCAGGCGGTTCCGGTCCCGCGTGAACGCCGCCGCGATCCGTTGATCCTGTTCACTGATCATGACACTAAGCGTTGCGTTCATCCTTTCACGTAGACGCTCGAGCCCCTCGAATATTTTGTGCTTCTGCCAACCGCCAACCGCCAACTGCCAACTCGGACCGAGTAGCATCTCTAATGATGCCCGCCCGCCTGCAGGAGTACGCGCGTCAATGGGATGTCATCGTCGATGAGGAGGTGGAAACCGGTACCTCATTCATTGCGTTCGGCACGCGCGGCGGCGCCGGCGTTGTTCTGAAGGTCTCGAAGGCGCGGGACGAATGGCATTCCGGACAGATCCTTGCTGCATTCGGAGGGCACGGCACGGTTCGGGTGTATGAGCACACCGGCGGTGCGGTGCTGCTCGAGCGTGTTGAGCCGGGCACGTCGTTGTCGGAGATTGTCTTTAGTGGCCGTGAGGGCGAAGCGGTCGACATTCTGGCGCACGTCATCCGTGAAATGACTCGCGCGCCTCTACCCGAGTCGGACGCGCCGTCCGTTGAAGAGTGGGGAGTAAGCTTCGAGCGCTATCTGCAAAGTGATGATCAGCAGATTCCGCGGGGCCTCGTCACCTCCGCGCAATCTCTCTACGCGGACCTTTGCGCGAGCCAGAAGCAACCACGCCTGCTTCATGGCGACCTTCATCACTACAACGTTCTATTGGACGCGCGGCGTGGATGGCTCGCGATCGATCCCAAGGGAGTCGTAGGCGAGCTCGAATACGAGATCGGAGCCGCTCTGCGGAATCCATACGACCGGCCGGAACTGTTCACGTCGCCGGAGATCATTCAAGAACGCGTCGCTCGTTTTGCACCCGCGCTGAACGTGGATCCCACGCGCGTGCGGGCCTGGGGATTTTCGCAAGCTGTATTGTCGGCAGTGTGGAGTGTCGAGGACGGAGAGGCGGTCACGCCCGAAGACGCCCGTCTTTTACTCGCGAGCGCTCTCAGGCCGATTCTTCCATAGTGTCTGGATCTATACTACCGGAAATCAGCCGTTCAGGAGGCAGTCGTGGCCACACGAAAGGCGTCGCGCAAATCGCGCGGGAGCAAGCTCGTCTCCAAAGCAAAGAAGGAAGTCCGCCGGCGGAGAAAGCCGGATTTCGGCGATGAAGGGCGGCCGATCGACCGGCTGGGCTGGGAGATTCTCGATCTCATCGTGGAACCGGAGCCGCCGCCGCCCGGAATGATCGTAGCGGCGATGGCGGCCGTCACGGGGCCGGAAGAGAATCTCGCGTCGCGCCGCATTGCCGCGCTGATGACGCGGCAGCAGCAGGCCGGTCCCGCGGACGTGCTGGCAGCGCCGGTCATCGCCGGCGCGCCGAACTGGGTCCAGGTCGGCCCGACCGCGATCCCGAACGGACAGTCCCTGCAGCGGACGACGTTTCGCATTCTGGTCAGCGGCCGGGTCACGGACATCGCCGTCCATCCGACGTCGCGTTCGACGATCTATCTCGCGACCGCGCGCGGCGGCGTCTGGAAAACGACCGACGGCGGCACGAGCTGGAACGCGCTCACCGACAACGAGCTCTCACTCGCCAACGGCGCGATCGCGCTCGCGCCCAGCGATCCCGAGACGTTGTACGTCGGGACGGGTGAGGGGAACCTCGAGTTTTACGTGAAGACGTTTCCCACGAGCTCCTCTCCCGACAACTACCTCGGCGCGGGGATGTTGAAGTCGACGGACGGCGGAGCGTCGTGGAAGACCCAGGGTCTGGCGGAGTTCACCGGCCACGGGTTCTTCCGCATCGCCGTTCATCCGACGAACCCGAAGATCGCCTTCGCCGCGACGAGCGCCGGTCTCCATCGCACGGTCGACGGCGGCGAGCACTGGATCCAGATGACCAACGGTCTCCCGGCGCTCTCTCCGACGATCATCGCCTGCTGTGACGTGGCCATCGATCCGTCGAATCCGAGCATCGCCTACGCGGCCTTCTTCGGCGACGGCATCTACCGGACCGCGAACGCGACCGTGGCCAACCCGCTGTGGAAGAAGCTCACCGCCGGTTTGCCGCTCTCGGCACGGCGGATCGTGCTGGCCATTTCTCCGTCGCTTCCCGATCAGGTCTACGCGCTGTTCACGGCGGACGAAGACTTCGGCGGTCTGTTCAAGACCACGCTCGGAACGAGCGGCGCGACCTGGACCGCGGTGCCGGTGACGCCCGACATCGGCGGGCAGTCGTCCTACAACCTCGATCTGAACGTCGATCCGACGACGCCGGACGTCCTCTACATCTCGGCCTTGTCGATCTACAAGTTGACGCGCAGCGGATCGACGTGGTCGCCGACCGATATCGGCCAGACCATCCACTCCGACAATCACTGCATCGCCTTCGATCCCGCGGACCACCTGACGATCTATGCCGGCAACGACGGCGGGATCTACAAATCGGCGGACGGCGGCACGACGTGGGTTGACGGCATCAATCGCGGGATGACGATCACGCAGTTCGAGTTCCTCGATCAGCATCCCACGTCCGACGCCGTCGTGTTCGGAGGGACGCAGGACAACGGCACGGAGGCCTATCGCAACAGCGAGATCTTCTATCACGCCGATGAAGGCGACGGCAGCTTCGTCTCCATCGATCCGCTGACGCCGGAGAATGTCATTCACGGCTTCTTCAGCAGCGGCATGGGACGAAGCACGCAGGGCGGCGCGTTCGGCTCGTGGGATTGGTCGATCGGGCCGACCGGCGTGTCGCCGCTGTTCTATCCGCCGTTCACGCTCGACGCGAGCAAGCCTACGAACATCGCCTTCGGCGCCAACGTGGTGCGCATCGACGACGGGCAGGGGACGAAGGGCTGGCACACCACGGTCGTGCTTCCCGGTCTCTCCGGCCGCGTCTCGGCGTTGAACTGGGCGGAGCCGAATCGGATCTACGCCGGCACGACCTCGGGACAGGTGTACAAGCTCGTGAAGAGCGCCGGGGCATGGACGGCAACACGAGTGAGCGCGCCGCCGCTGCCTTCTCTCTGGATCTGGGACGTCTCCACCGATCCGGCCAGCATCGACACGCTCTATGTCTCGATGGCCGGTTTCGGATCGCCGCACGTCTGGCGCGGCGAGATCGCCGGCGCTCCGGTGTGGAACGCGATCAGCGGCAACGGAGCGGATGCGCTTCCCGACGCGCCGGTGTTCGCGTTCGCCATCCGGCCCGGAACGCCGAATGAGTTCTACATCGGCACCGACGTCGGCGTGTATCAGAGCTTGAACGGCGGCTCGACGTGGTCGCTCTTCAACTCCGGTCTTCCGAACACGGCGATCTACGATCTGAAATATCACGCTCCGAGCGACATGCTGCGCGCGGGGACGCACGGCCGCGGTTTGTGGGAGCGCCAGCTCAACGCGCCGCCGTCGGTTTCGGACGTCAACATCTATCTCCGCGACAACGTGATGGACAGCGCGCGCCGTGCGCCGTCGGTCGCGGACGTGCCGGCCGCATTTGCCGATCCGCTCCGTCACGTTGCTCTTGGCGATCGAGTCTGGTGGTGGGAGTCGGCGGACATCAAGATCGACGCGCCCACGTATCAGATGAACGTCGCGGACGTGAACGACCTCACGTTCGAGACGAAGCTGCAGCACCGCAACGCCCAGCGCGGGCGGGTCGCGCGCGTCTACGTGCAGGTCCACAACCGCGGCGTGTTCGAGGCCGGCGGCGTGGTCGTGAAACTGCTGCGCGCGAATGTGTTCGGCGGCGTGCTGCCCGATCTTCCCGCCGACTTCTGGACCGCGTTTCCCGGCGACGGCGATCAGACGAACTGGAAGACGATCGGCGCCGCGCAGACGACGTCGGTCCTTCCCGGCCGCTCCTCGATCCTCGAGTTCGATTGGACGCCGCAGATGACCGACGTCGAGCACTCCTGCATGCTCGTCGTGGCTGATTGTCCCGGCGATCCGATTCCCGCGGCGAGCAAGATCGTGCAGGTCGGCCAGCTCGTGCAGAACGAACGGCGCGTCACGCAGCTCAATCTCCGCGTCGTCGATCCGCCGCCGGCGAGCGCCGACCCGGTCGTCTGGACCACGGTCTCGCTCGCGGGAGACGGGAGCACGAAGTTCGACGTGGCGGTGCGCGGCACGAAGGCGCGGCGCATTCTCGTCGCCCTGCCGAAAAAGCCGCTGGCGCAACTCGATCCGGCGCGCTTCGACGGCGCGGCGAAGGCGACGCTGAGCGTGAAGACCCGCAAGGCCCTCAACGATTTCCTCGCCGCGAATTTCACCGCGTTCGAGCTCGCCGACGTGTTCGAAATCTCCGCCGGCGGCGCGTCATTGCGCCAGATCAAGCCCCCCGCGAACAAGCCGCTGGAGATCGTGGTCGGCGTCGCCAGCTCCGCCCAACCCGCGCGCGTCACCATCGCGCAAGCGGCGAATGGCGCCGTACGCGGGGGATGCACGATTGCGATGAAACATCCGAAGTAGAAAGTCCTGAGTGCTGAGTCCTGAGTCCTCGTTCCACGCAGTACTCAGGACTCAGAACTCAGCACTCAGGACTGACGTTCGTTTTGGTCGGATGATTGACAGCACCGCCCCGATCGTTCCCGCGATCGCGCAGGCGATCCAGAGGGACGCGTGGCTGTATTGATAGAGGAGTGTTCCGAGGTAGGGGCCGAGGAGCATGCCCATCGACCACATCATCATCCAGAGGCCCATGTAGCGGCCGCGGTAGCGCTCGGGCGCGAGGCTCGTCACGAATGCGCCGGTGACGGGCGCGTAGATCATCTCGCCGATCGTCCAGATCACGACGGTCGCAACGAGCGCGGGGATCGTGCGCGCGAGGCCGGTGAGCGCGAAGCCGATGCCGGTGAGGAGGTATCCGAGGGCGATCAGCGGCTGCGGCGCGAAGCGCTGCGTCCAGGAGATGATCGCCAGCTCGAGCAGCACGATCAGCACTCCGTTGAGCGAGATCAGCGCGCCGTAGGTCGACGTGCTGAATCCGAGGCTCTGTACGTAGAGCGGCAGCGTGGAGTGCAACTGGAACTCGATCCAGGTGATGCAAAGCGTGGCCAGGAGGAAGAGGACGAACGTCCGGTCCGCGAGCGCGACGCGCACCGCCTCGGCGGACTTCTCTTCTTTCGCCGCCGGACGGAATCCGTGCGGCAGCGCGACGAGTGCGACGATGCCGTAGACGAACGACGTCGCCGCGTCGCCTGCGAAGAGGAGAAAGAACGAGTGGTCCGCGAGAAATCCGGCGGTCGCGGGGCCGGCGGCGAATCCCAGGTTCACCGCGAAGCGATACATGCCGAATGCAGCGACACGCTGCTCGGGCGAGATGAGATCGCCGAGGAGCGCGCTCGCGGCGGGGCGATAGATCTCGGCGGTGAGGCCGACGAAAAACGTGAGCACGACGATCGACGGATACGCGCGCGCCTGCGAGAGCGCGAGCAGCATCGCCGCCGAGCCGAACATCGACAGCGCGATCGTGTAGCGCCGTCCGATCCGGTCGGCGAGATGCCCGCCGAGCATCGAGGCGATGATGTGTCCCGCGCCGTACGCGCTGACCGCGAACCCCGCCTGCGCCGCGCTGTATCCCTGCCGCGTGAGATAGATGGCCAGGAACGGCATCACGAACGTGCCGAACCGATTCACGAACGTGCCCGCGAAGAGGATCCACGCCGGGCGGGGGAGGGAGCGCAGATTCGTCAGGAGAGACGGCAAATTACCTCAGTCGCTATATACTGGAATTGGTCCGTAAATCATCCGAAAAGCGCGTCTTGCGACAACAGAGAGGAGAGAAACCATGTCTTCGACCATCTCGAGTATCGGCATTCTCGGCTACGACAAGTGCAGTGAACAAGACACCATTACTCCCAGTGAGATTTTCAAAGGCGCGGCGATGGTCCTCAGCCGGCAGTTGAATCCGCTGAACATCAAGGGCGACCCGGTGAAGCTCGATGTGAAACTTCTCTCCCTGACGTCCGGCAACATCACCATGCAGATGGGAACTCAGGTCGTTCCAGACGCCGTGCTCGATGCGACGACGCTTTACGATCTGCTCTACATTCCCGGCGGCGTCGGCTCCGGTGCCCAGGGCGAGAATCCGGCGATGCTCGACACCATCCGCCGGCATTACAGCGGCGGGAAGATCATCGCCTCGAACTGTTCCGGCGTCGGCATCCTCTTCCGTGCCGGCGTGCTCGGGAAGAACCCGGTCACCTGCGTCGCCGCGATCAGCAGGGGACTGCGCGATGACGGCGCGAACGTGCCGCAGTCGCGACGGATGTGGATCGGGAATCCGAAAGAGAGACTCTGGACCGCGACCGGCTCGTACGGCGTGAACGGCGCCGCCGTCGCACTGGTAACGCACTACTTCGGCCGTGACGTCGGAGTCACCGTGGCGATGATGTTCGACACGATGGGCGGCATCAGCGAGGCGATCTACAGTCTCGAGGGACCGGAGTTTTACCGCCATCCCGATCTCGAGCTGACGTTCGAGAACTTCTGGCAGCCGATGCTGCTCCCGACACCGCCGGCGGCGTCATGATTACCACGACGGCGATCCAGCGAGCGAAAGCCGGCAAGACGCAGGACCTCGAGTCTCTGATGAAGTCGCTCATCCAGCAGGTGAGCGCGAACGAGCCCGGCTGCACGCTCTATCAGTACGTCCGCGATCCGAAGGACCCGAGCTCGTTCCTGGTGATCGAGCAGTACGAGGATCAGACCGCGTTCGACTTCCACAAGGGGACCAAGTATCTCGCCGACTTCATTCCGAAGATGGAGCAGTGTCTCGACGGCCCGCCGAAGCTCGCGCAGTACGCGGATGTGTTCCCGAATCTGCGCGTGAATCGCGGCGAGCCGATGACGGGAGCGGCGTCGTTCTTTCACATCGGGGTCGTGGTCGAGGATCTCGCGAAGGCGGTTGCCCGCTTCTCCGAGGTCCTCGAGCTGAAGTTCACCGATCCGGCGACGTTCCATATCCCCTGTCTCGAAGACCCGAATCCGCACGCGTTCGATCTCGTGGCCTCGTATTCGATGACCTCGGCGCCCTACTACGAGTTGATTCAGGCCGACGGCGACGGCATTGTCTCGGCGAAAAACAAGAACACGCTTCTCTACTTCGCGGTATGGGAGCCCGACATGGCCGGCCGCATCGAGAAGCTGAAGAAGCAGGGCATCGGCATCGACGCGTACTTTCGAAAGGACCCGACGTCGCCGCCATTCGCGATGATCACCGCGCCCGACCTTCTCGGCGTGCGAATGGAGTACGTCGACATCTCCGCCGAGAACGCGATCGATCAGTGGGTGTGGACGGGAAAGTATCCGGGAGGAACACCCTAGGAGACTGCGCTGTGTCGGTGTGGTGCGCGCCTCCGGCGCGCCTCGGGGGAAAGGCGCGCCGGAGGCGCGCACCACACCAAGTTGTTTTCATGTGGCGACCGCTGCCCTCAGCGGTCGCCACATAACGAAGCAAACCTGAACGACTACATCACCAGAGAAACCGCGAGATCAACTCGCGGAACGCGTGCGACGAAGTCGCGCCCACCACGCCGCTGTCCTTCTTCTCCCACTCTTCGCGGGTGAGGACGGTCAGCTGCTCGAGCTTGCGCGAGGTCAGGGTGCGGTTGAGCTGGGCGAGCTCTTTCGTCGCGTTGTCGAACGACGCCTGTTGCTTCGCCAGTTCCTTCGCCACGACGTCGGCCTCGGCCATCTGCGAGCCGGTCGGGCGGCCGTCGAAGCTGTTCACGGCGCCGTAGAGCGATCCGATGCGCTCGCGGAGCTGTTCTTCGCCCGAGAGCCATCCGCCTTCGCGCGTCGCCACAAGCGTCTTGTACGTCGTGTCGAGCTTCGCGGCGTAGTCGGTGAAGCGCTTCTTCTCGCCGCCGCTCAGCTTCTCCGCGCGCGCGGTGGCCTGATCGCGCAGCGCGCGCACGCGGTCGGTGAGGAACGTGAAGTCGGCGAGCATGTCGTACAGCCGGCGCACGGTCTTCTGCTGCAGGGCGCGGTCCTCGGCGGTGTACGTCGCGCGCGAGTCGGGCGTGAGCTCGAGCGTCGTGGTGTACGTCTCTTTCCCCTTGATCAGCTTCACCGTGTACTTGCCGGCCGCGGCGCGCGGGCCGACGAACGAGCCGCCGGAGAAGATGATCGAGCTGCCGGCCGGCATCTTCGGCGCCTTCAGCCGCATCGGCCAGTCGACGCGGTTGATGCCGCGCCGCTTGGCGGCGGGCAGCGTCGAAAGCAGTTTGCCGCCGGCATCGTAGATCTCGACCTTCGACTCGCCGACGACGTGGCGTTTCTTGAAGTAGTAGGTGATCGACGCGACGTCGTCCGTCGCGCCGGCGACGAACGCGTCGTCGCCTTCCATCGAGCCGCCGAACGCGGGGATGGCCAGCTTCGACGGCCGTGACGGCAGCATCACGACGTCTTTCGCCAGAGCCTCGGCGTTCAACGCGCGGAGCGGCGTGATGTCGTCGATGATGTAGATGCCGCGGCCGTGCGTGGCGATGATCGCGTCGCCGTCGCGCTGGTGGATCTGTACGTCGTACACCGGGACGGGCGGGAAGTTCTCCTTGAACTGCGCCCAGTTCTTTCCGCCGTCGACGGAGATGTAGAGGCCCATCTCCGTGCCGAGGAAGAGCAACTCGGGATTCACGAGATCCTCGCGAACCACCTGCGCGTATCCCTTCACGTCGGCTGCCGGCAGCGCTTCGAACGTCTTGCCGCCGTCGCGCGTGCGATAGACGTACGCCTTCATGTCGCCGGTGCGGTGTCCGTCGAACGTCACGTACGCGGTGTTCTCATCGAAGTGCGAGGCCTCGACGCGCGAGACCCACGTGCGCGCCGGAACGCCCTTCGCGTTCGCGCCGGTGTTCGTCCACGTCTTGCCGCCGTCCTTCGTGACCTGCACGTTGCCGTCGTCGGTGCCGACCCAGATCACGTTCGGGTTCTTCACCGATTCCGAGATCGTGATGATGGTCGTGTAGTTCTCGGCGCTGGAGTTGTCGATCGACAGGCCGCCCGACTCGAGCTGCTTCTGGCGGCTCTGATCGTTCGTCGTCAGATCGGGGGAGATCCGCTCCCACGACTCGCCGCGGTCGCGCGAGCGCATGAGGTACTGCGATCCGATGTAGATCGTTCCCTTCTGCGTGGGGCTGGCGTAGATCGGCGTGTTCCAGTTGAAGCGGAGCTTCGACTCGTCTTCCTTCGCGAACGGATAAACCTCTTTGGTCTCGCCGGTGGAGCGCTTGAAGCGGACGATGCGTCCGCCCTGCGACTCGACGTAGACGTAGTCGTCGTCGTTGTGATCCGCGACGACCGCGAATCCGTCGCCGCCGCCGATGCCGCGCCACTGGTGATTGCTGATGCCGCCCGGCTGCTGCGAGGGCGCCATCCACGTGCCGTTGTCCTGCAATCCGCCGTAGACGTTGTAGGGGACGGCCATGTCGTAGTTGACGTGATAGAACTGCGAGAGCGGCAGCACGTTCAGATAGCGCCAGCGCTGGGCGCGGTCGAACGACTGATACACGCCGCCGTCGGTGCCGCAGA
>Ga0105242_10004010_pt1 | contig 11445 bp, 10 predicted proteins | sample KBSM24metaG_FD_81521 | JGI IMG/M metagenome (GOLD analysis project Ga0105242, IMG submission 81521) | Miscanthus rhizosphere microbial communities from Kellogg Biological Station, Michigan, USA - KBS M2-4 metaG | ecosystem: Host-associated > Plants > Roots > Rhizosphere > Soil | place...
AGCCTTCGCGCTCTGCGTTACGCGTCGGGCGTTCGATTGCTGCGCGTCGTCGCGCTGATCTGCAGATCGAATCCGTTCGGCGTGGTGGTGTGATAGCTCTTGTAGCTTGCCGTGTGGATGTCGCCCCGGCCTCCCGTATCCATGCGGGCGGTGAGGCCGCGCTTCTCGAGCTCGCCTTTGACTTGATCGGGATCGAACGGCGTGATGCCGAACGAGATGTGACCCATCGCCGCACGGCGTGCGGTGGGTGCCGCGACGGGAGCGCCGCCGCGATTGCCGCCGCCTCCGCGACGGATGATGATGTCGCCGACGTCGCCGATCTGGCACTGGCTCTGGCTGCCTTCGTCGGTTCCAGGCTTCCAGCCGAGCAGCGCGGTGTAGAACGCGACCGTCTCCTTGTAGTTGGACACCTCGAACGAGATGTGATCGAGCCAGACGGTTTTCCAGCTGGTCGCTTCGAACGGCGCCGGCGCCGACGTCTTGCCCGACGCCGGTCCCTGACGACGGTTCTTGCGGCTGCCGTTGCTGATCTGCAGGTTGAACCCGTCAGGATCCTTCACGTGGAAGCTCTGAAAGTCTTTGCCATCGTTGTCGGCGACAGGCGTCAGCCCGCGCTTGCGCAGCTCCGCTTCGACCTTCTTCGCATCCCACGGTTCGATACCCCAGCAGAAGCCGTCGAACACGGCGAGGCGTGGAGCGCGCGGCGCGCCGCCGGGTCCGCCGCCGCGACCCGCTTGCGGCGCGGCCTCTGTTGCCGGCGCGGCCGGCGGTGCCTGATATCCGCCGCGGAGGACGAGGCCGCCCCAGTCGCCGATGTCCAGCACCGCCTGCTTGCCGTCGTCGCTCCTGATTTTCCAGTTCATCAGCGCGGCGTAGTACGCGGCTTCCTTCGGATAGTCGGCCACCTGGCAGGAGAGATGATCGAGGAGCGTCGTCTTCCATCCGGTGGGCTCGAACGGCAGCTTCGCGGGCGTCGGGTCGCACTCCGGCGTGCCCGCGCGAGCTCCGCCGCACTGACCCTGCGCGAACGCGGACGCAGGCCGGATCGCCACGGCGACGCCGAGCGCCTTCAGGAGGTGCCGGCGCGAAATCTTTCCCCGATCGAAATCGTCGAACAGCGTCGCCAGATCAAAACTCATCGAAGACTCCTTGGACCGTTTCGCCGGTCCGCCTGAAGGCGGACACGACCAGCGCGGGAAACCCTTCAGAAAGATGACGCGACACAGAGTATGCCGCTCGTCCGCGGTTGGCAAGCCGGGCGATGGCGGCGGCTCGATGACGTTCGAAGACGATCTTTGCGAGTTCGTTATCGCGGCGCGGCAGGCGGATCGCCGTTGCGAAGGCGCTCGCGCGCCTTGTCGACATCTCGATGGAAGACGAACAGCCGATCGGCGTTGCCGTCGGGATCGGTGAAGTCCTCGAGACGAATCTGGATGTTGCGCGAACCAGGTGCGACGTCGATCGTGTCGGCGATGCCTTCGCAGCCTTGTGCTGGGCGTTGAGACGATGCGATCCGGGTGTGGCGCGCCGATGAATTACTGCTGAACGCCGACGTTCGCCATCGACTCGAGCTTCGCGAGGTCGAGGCCGGAGACCGCTGCCTTGAGCTCGTCGAGACTGACGCCGTTGCCGTTGGCACTCACAACAAAGCGGTTGCCGAGCACGATCCCGAACTCGTTGCTACCGCCTCGTTTCGACATCCGCTGGTGCACGAGGCGCCCGTTGACCTTTTCTGTTTTCTCGGTAGCGCTGTCGTTGTCCTTTTCTCCCTCGACGCCGGCCCAGCTGGCGAACCCCATGAGTCCGCTGACGCCGCCGGTATCGGTGATTTCCAGCGTGACTGATTTGCCGGCCCCGTCTCCGTACTTCGCCTCCGCTTTGGACACCATGAGACCGGCGATCCCTGTCTTCTCCGCGCTGCTCGACGTTTTCGCAAGCCCGCCGAGGCTGTCCGGCACGAACACCTTCAGCTGATCGATCGCGACCGGATCGACGCGCTTGCCGCCGCCGAGCAGCGTGCCGAGCGTCTCGACAGCGGCGGCCGCCGTCGCGTTCTGGTCGCCCTTCTTCTGCGCGGCCTCCATCTTCTTGTTGCTTTCCTCGAGCTTCTTCCCGAGGTCCTGCAACTTGCCCATCGGGCTGTCCTTGTCGAACTGGATCTCGCTCGATCGGCGCGCGGTCGTGCCGCCAAGCGGCGACGCGGCTCCAAGCGCACCGGCGCCGATCATCCCGGCACCAGCGATCACGCCGCCGATCGACGCGACGACCACGGACAGCACGATGGCACACACGACGACCACTGCCGTGTAACCGAGCGCCTTGTCCTCGGGGCATTTCATCAATCGAGGAAGGCCGAGAAACAGCAGGTAGAGGCCGTAGAGCGCGGCGAAGATGGCGAAGATGCCGAGCAGCGGAACAATCCGCAGTGCGCCCGCAATCCACGCGGGCGTGTACGAATAGACCGCCACCTTCAACGCCTGAATGCTGTCCTGCTGGCCGCCGAAGCTCGGCGCGAGCGCGTTGATCACGAGCGACACCAGGAACACGGCGACGATGGCCATGCAGAAGGTGAAGAGCGCGACGACGAGGCCGGTGAACAGGGGGACGCGATAGGTTCCCAGGAAAAACGTCGATTGTCCGATGAGCGACCCACCGAGGAATCCGGCGACGGCGCCGATGGCCGCCATCGGCACGACATAGCCGCTGATGAGCGTGCCGGTCGTCGTTGGCTCCGCCGCGATGATGGGCCATTCCGTGGTTGGGGAGAGGCAGATGTTCCTGGCGCGGTCAACTATTGACACGGCTGATCTCCTGACAATCTGAGGAAACGATGGCAGATTGTAAACCACCTCGACGGTGGATCGCCGTCAAAAGGTTGCGTGTGATCGTGCGCCGCACTAGCATTCGAACGAGATCGTAATTCCACGCAAATTCGACAGGATGTGAGGTTGATGAGCGAGAACACGTACGTACTGGGCAGCGATCCGCAGGAACTGGGGCGCCTGGATCGGCAGGCGGCGTTCATCGAGGCGCCGTCGAAGCTGTTGCTGCAGGCATCCGGGCTGTCCGAGGGGATGCGCGTGCTCGATCTGGGGACCGGCCTTGGCCACGTCGCTCGCCTCGCGGCCCAGATCGTCGGCCCTGACGGATCGGTCGTCGGTCTCGATCGGGCGCCTCAGGCGCTCGCCGTCGCACGTCAGCGCGTGGAAGCAGCGGGCGAGCGGCACGTCTCGTTTGTCGAGGGTGACGTCGCGCGCTGGCGCGCCGACGAGCCGTTCGATGCGGTCGTGGGCCGGCTCGTGCTCTTTCACCTGGCGGACCCGATCGCCGCAGTGCGCCATCACGTCCAGAATCTTCGCCCCGGCGGACTGTTCGTTGCGCTGGACTTCGATATCGGCGGGGCGCGTACGTTCCCGGCGTTGGGAGTCGTGGACGATGCGCTGGCATGGGTCGTGGACGCGTTCAGCGCCGCCGGTGCGAGTCCACGAATCGGATCCCGTCTGGGGACGATTCTCGGTCGCGCGGGTCTCGACGCGGTGAAGACCTTCGGCGTTCAGGCGTACCTGGCGCCGCAGGATCCAGCCGGGCCGGCGCTCCTGACGGGAGTGGTCCGGAGCCTCGCCGAGGTGATTACGACGCGCGGCATCGCGACGTCGGAGCAGATGGATCTCGCGACGCTCGAACAGCGGATCGCCGACGCACTTCGCCAGGAAGACGCGGTGTTCCTGCCGCCAACGGTCGTCGGCGCGTGGGGAAGAAAAAACTCAAGCTCCTGATCTCGTGATCTCCTGTGGTTTTTTATAGGTGTTTTTCGAACCAGTGGTGGGCGTACGGTTCGTCGTTGAAACGTTCGACCTCCACGTAGCCCGAACGCCGGTACAGCGCGATTGCTTCCTTCAGCGCGCGATTGGTTTCCAGCCTGAGAACGCGCACGCCCGCTTCGCGAGCGTGACGCTCCAGTTCGGCGAGGAGCCGCGCGCCGAGTCCCAGGCCGCGCGTCGTCGCGGCGATCCACATGCGCTTCACTTCGGCCGGCGCCTTGCCGTGATACCTCAGACCGCCGCAACCCACCGGCCGGCCTCGTAGCCGTGCGACCATGAACACCCCGTGCGGCAACGTCATCTCCTGGGCCGTCGCCGGAATGCTCGCCCCAGGATCGAACCCGCGATCGAATCGCGCGTCGAGCTCCGCGAAGTACTGCTTGATGCACCAGCGGGCGTCGGCCGTGTTCGGATCCTCGATCGCGAAGCGGACCATCGACGCCTGGAGCAGCTGCTCGACTTTTTCCATCGCGGCCGCCAGCGCCGTGCGCTGAGGGTCGCTGAGCGGAGCGACGATCCGCTCGGCGAGCTTGTCGGAACGCCGATCCAGCACGGTCCGTTCGGCGCGCCCTTTCGCGGTCAGTGATGCCTGCCGAACACGGCCGTCGCCGCGGCCCGCGCGGACCTTGACGAGCCCCTGCCGCTCGAGCGACCGGAGCACACGGCTGATGTACCCGGAATCGAGGCCGAGCCGGAACCGGAGTGCGCGGACCTCCGTGCCGTCGGCGCCAATCTCCCACAGGATCCGCGATTCGCCCAGGGGCCGGTTCCGGCCCAAAAAGTGATCGTCCAGCACGCCGATGCCTTCGGTCACCGTGCGGTTGAAGCTCCGGACCCGCTCGATAATCGGCCGTTCCATAATCTCTGACTTTAGTCAGAGAAAGGGTCGGTCGCAACAGAATTCGTGGAGCCGGCAGAGGATACGGAGGGAACGGGATCACACAGAGGAACGGAGCAGCGGAGACGAGCGGAGCGCACGTCGAGGTGCGCGACCGGCCCGCAACGCGGGCCGCCGGACGGAACGATCGGCGAAAACACGACGCACCCCAGCAGGCGTGTTGCTTTGTCGTCGGCGTTGTGTTTTCGTCGATCGTTCCGTCCGGCAGCGAGGCCGGCTTCGCCGGCCTCCGGTCGCGCACATGCCTCCGTTCGTCCTCCGTTTCTCCGTTGCTCTGTGTGAAAACCGTTGTCTCCTTCTCCTCCGTTCGCATCGATGATCAGGAACTGTGACCCGCACACTGAAGCACGCCGAGGTATCCGCTCCACGGGCCGACGGCCTCGCGATATTGGTGCGCCAGCACGCGCGAGACCTGGTGGACGTGCGTCAGATCGTGAACCACCCACGTCGCGAGCAACTGCGCCAGCGTGACGGAGCCGAGTGCGGGGTGCCGGCCGCGGCGATCGAGATCCTTGGGCTGAAGGTTGAGCCCGCGTAACTCGGCGAGGCTCGCCGATCGCACGTGCGCGAATTCGTCGAGCAGCTGCTCGAGCGACTTGCCCTGCATCTCCTGCACCTGTCCGTCGCGCACGAACGGCGCAAACGTCGCGCTCTCGCCGGAATCGATAATCATTCGCGCGCGTGTCAACCAGTCCGTGCGTTCGGCGTGAATGAGATGAGCGACGATCTCGATCGGCGCCCAGGTGCCGGTGCCTTCGTTGCGCGATGTCCAAATGTCGGGCATGCCGCGCAGCAGAGCATTGAACGTGGCTGGCGTGTGGGCGAGCAGAGCGGTTGCTTCCTGAAGATTCATCATGCTCCTCGAATGTACGGTGAACGATCTAACGGGGTGTGTTCGTCGCAGGTCCGGTCCGGGTGGCGACGATATCGATCGGCGCGTGCGGTGAAAACCCGCCCATCGTTTCCATCGACAGGCGAAGCTCGTCGCCGCTCACGGTCCCGGTGTAGTGGTGCTCCGTCTGCCGGGTCTCGCTGCCGGCATTTTCATCCGTCCGCGTCGTGAATGACACTGTCGCGCCCTTGACGTGCCCGTCGACGATGCCGCGCGCGACGCCGAGAAACGAAGCCGTCCCCGCGAGGGCGCCGTCGGTCACCCGGAAGATGAATGCCTCCGCATGAGTTCCGCCGAAGTCGTAGCGGACGTCGGCCACCCACCGGCCCGAGACATCGTGGGACGGCTTCGTGACCCACGGCGCCAGCCACCAGACCGCTCCCGCGATCGCGAGCGTGGCGAGCGCCACCCAGACCCAACGCGCGCTTCTCCCACGCGGCGGCGCCACCGGTTCACCGATGGCGCTCGCCAGCTTACTCATGTCGTACTGCCAGCGGCTGTCGCTCAAGGCGATGGCCTCCAGCGTGGCGAGCTGGCTCATGTCCGGCGGGAGATCGGTCTGGCCGGGCATCGACGCGTCGCCGATCAGCACCGGGATGACACGGACGCGACGGGCAAGCGCCCGTTCGATCTCGACGCGCACGAAATCGGCCGGATCGTCGAGGCGGCGGTGTCCGGATGCGTCCTGCGAATCCAGCCAACGGTGGCCGATGAGCGCGAGCATCACGTCACAGCCGGCGATGCGCTCCTCGATCGTCGAAACGAAATCGACGCCCGGCTTGATGTCGTCGACGTCGATGAACACGGAGTCGGAGCCGAAGGCGGACGCCAGCGTATCGTGAATGCGTCCTGCGTATCCGGCGCTGTCGTCTCGACGGTAGTTGATGAAGATTCTGGGCATGCCGACGCGCAGGCCGTGCGCCTCGAGTCGTTCCGACCGCGCTGCGATTATACCGAAGCCCTCTGCGAGACAGGCTCATCCGGTGTTCGTGACAGGTGGATCTCCGAAGTATGTAGGTTAGGATAGGCCGCGCTCGCAACGGGAGGCCATCGCAATGAGCAACTCCGTTTCCAGCTACGACGGCAGCATCGTCAGCACCCCGCAGGAACTGGTTCGTCCCGAGAGTGTCGAGGAGCTCCAGACGATCCTCAAGCAGCGTGACCGTTATCCGAGCCCCGTACGGGCGATGGGAAGCTTCCATTCCCTCACGCCGTGCGCCGCGTCGCCTGGCACGATTGTAGACATGAAGGGACTCGCGAAGGTCGTGTCGATCGATGCGAAGAACATGACGTTCACCGCGCAAGCGGGCATGCAGATGATCGATGCGGCGACCGCGCTGCGGGCGCTGAACCTGCAGTTCATGCTGAACATCGAGATCGGCAACATGACCGTCGGATCCGCCGCGTGCTGCCACACCAAGGATGCGCTCGACGGCGTGGCGCACGGTCAGGTGAATTCCTACGTCATCGGCGTCAAGTGGGTGAGTCCGTCGGGCACGCTCGACGAAGCGTCGGAGGATCGGAATCCGGACCTCCTGCCGTTCATCCGCGCCAGCTATGGCCTGGCGGGCATCGTCTACGAGGTGACCTTCAGAATCAAGCCGCTGGAGATCGTGCGGTTCGACTATCACGTGCACGAAGTGGCGGCGCTGACCCAGGACGAGGTCGATCGAGTGATCGCGTCGAACGAGGCGATGGTGTGCTGGACGCTCGGGCGGAAGGTCGTCATCCAGACGCGCAATCGCGCGACGGAATTGCGTCACCATTCGATCGCCGACGCGCGCCGCTTCGGCTGGAGCTTCCTCGCCGCCTTCAGCGGGCGGCTGGTTCGTCAGCACTCGCCGGCGGCAGCGACCAACGCGCTCGAGGATCTCGAATCGGGGATCGAGCTCGGCTTCTACCAGCTGCTGAGCGCGACGGGCGGGTTCACACTCTACGATCCCGACAAGATGATCAACTACTCGAAGACGCCGCAGTCAGCTCGATACGCGTTCACGTTCTGGGCCTTTCCCAGAAGCGCATGGGTGAAGAACCTGAACGACTACGTCGTGTTCGCGGAGGCGTACTTCAAGCAGCACGGCTTCCGATGCAACATGCCGCTCGGTTCGTATTTCATCCGGCAGGACAGCAGCTCGCTGCTGTCGTACACGCACGACGGCGACATCATCTCGCTGGACCCGATTCACGCGCCGGGCGACATCGACAAGGACGCATGGGCGGCCTTCCTGAAAGCGTTCAACGAATGGTCCGCCGAGCGCGGCGGGCTGCCGCTGCTGAACCAGAGCCCGTTCGTCAAGAAAGCACATGTCGTGGCGGCGTACGGTGATCGCTGGAAGAAGCTGAGCGACTGGGTGCGAACAGTCGATCCCGACGGCCGGATGTTGAATCCGTTCTTCGCCGAACTCCTTGCCTGAAGCGGTTTTATCCGCGGATTGCGCGGATTGCGCGGATTGCGACGCGGTCACGCGTGGCAGAAGCTGACCGTGATGTCGAGACTGAACTCCATCGACGTCCGGCGGCGCGGCGTAGCTGTGACCTGTTCTTCTCAACGACCCGACCGGAACCGTTGCACGACGAATTCGCGTCCGTGTGCCGCGAAGAATTCCTGTCCCTCGGTAAATGCATCGTTCGTGTATTCGGCGATGACCCGGCGCCAGAACGCCTGAGCGGAAGTGTTGGCGGGGAGCTCCCGGACTTCCCACGCGCCGGCGAAGTGGTCGAACAGTTCGCGCGCGGCGGCGCGACCGATCCCGGTCCTGCGATACTTCCGGAGGATGAAGAACTCGCCCATGTCGTACGTGACGGGGTTCGCGGCGATTCGGCGGATCAGCGCAAATCCCGCAAGCTTGCCTTCGGCGCGTATCAGAAAAGGGAACCGCTCGGACGCGTCCGGCCCCTTCCAGTAGCTGGCCAGGCTTTCCGGGATCGCAAAGGCGCCATCCTCGTCCACGTCGAGGTCGACGAATTCCGACATGTCGTGGATGTACAACGCGAAGAGATTGCGCACGACGGCGAAGCCGTGCGGCGCCGGCGAAACGTCGATTCTCACCCCCGGGCTCCAGTGGCCAGATCGATGCCCGGCGCACCAAGCGTCGCTCTGAGCTTGTCGAATGGATCGACGAGCGGATCCGCCCTGGTCCAGTCGATGCCGACGATGCCGTAGAGCCAGGCGGGGATGGCGACCGGCTCGATGAGCAGCGGGATCAGCCGGCGCTGGCGATCGCCCATGTCGAGCACCTTGCAGATGATCGCCTCCTCCTGGCAGTTGTCGCTCAGCAGGTAGCGCGACGAGATCACCGCGACGGTAAAGCGGCTTTGCCGCACGCAGCGCTCCATTTCCAGCAGGAAGCTGGCGTTAGCGGGGAAGTCGCGCTCATCGATCGCCACACGGTAGCCGTGGGACTCCAGCGAGTCGAGCAGTTGACGCGCAAACGCCATATCGGGACCGTCGTGACGGTAACTCAGGAAGACGTCGTACCGGATCGGCTGCGCGGCGCTTGCGATCGGAGTAACCGTCTCCCAGCGCACGGGCGACAGTACCGTGGCCGGCACCGCCTGCGCTGTCGCGAGCAGGCAGACCACCAGGAAGGGAACCCACAAGAAGTAGGTCGTACCCAGGTACCCGCGACACCTGCCGATCGAGTCCGATGTCCAGAGGCGTTCCGCCACTCCAGCGGAGTCGAACAGCAGCTCGTCTCGCGACAGCTCGGGATTCTGCTGCTGGTAGGCCGTCCCGAGCGGTGTCATTTGTGTGCCGATGACGATCGATCGATCGGCATAGCGCGCCGTGCACGTGCGTTGCACGTATCCGGCGGCGGAGTACGACCCGATGCCGAACGCCAGCGTGACGACGGCAGTGGCGATCCAGATCGCTGGCCTCGAGGCCTCACGCCACACGATGAATGGGAGGATCGCGATCGCAACGATGGCCGCCGACGACAGCGCTGCGAAGGCGCGTCCGGCTCCTGAGCTGTCGGCGATCGCCGAAGGCGGAGAGGCGATCGCAGCCGCGATCGCCGCAAGGGTCACCGCCGCCGCCGCGAGACCGAGGCGCCGTTGCCGCCCCGACCATCGGGCTCCGCCCGTCATCGCGTCGGAGCGGCCGGAACCGGAAGGTCCAGGAGCAGCTCCTTCTTACCCTCGCCGACTTTCACCACCGTGCGTTCGCCGACGCGCGTCGACACCGGATCGCGCGCCCACATGACGTAGCGGCCGGGCACCAGCGTGTCCTCAGTCGGGCTACTCAGCTGCGGAAACAGATCGGGGCTCGCATTCGCGGCCGCCTCGAACACCCGCGGCATGTAGAAGACCTGCCAGCTCGTGATCTCGTCCCCGCCTTTGACCGTGCGCACGCGGACCGTGACGGATCCTCCCAGCTTTCCGCCGCTCCGATTGCAATGTTCGAGCTTGATCTCCAGATCCTCGGCCACCGCCTGCGTGGTGACGACCAGCGCATCGACGTTTCCCGCGGCAAGCGCGGCCTCGAGCGCCTTCACGTCGCCCGACAGATTGTCGCGGTAGTCGTCGGGCGATTCAGCGGGCCAGTTCGACGACAGCGCCTGCAGTTGCTGCAGCGCGGTGGTGGCGCGGCGCTGCGCCGTTCGCAGCGGTGGAGAAGCCGGCGGAATCCGCGAGAGGAGGCCGGCCAGCGTCTCGAGGCTGACCTTCACCTGCGGCGATTCAATGACCGCCGGCGCGCGGGCCGTCTCGCGCGACAGCCCGTGATCCACGAGGAACGCGGTCACGTACTTGCTCGTGATGTCCGACTGCGCGGCCCATTCGAACACGCCTTGCCCTGAGGCGTCGCGGACGGTTGCGTCGGCGCCTCTCGACAGGAGCGCCTGCATCATGCCGAGGTTCCCGTTGCGCGCGGCCATCATCAGCGCGGTGAGGCCGCGCTCGTCCGTGACATTGACTGGCGCGCCGGACGCGAGCAGCTGACGGACACCGGTGTCGTTGCCCTCGGCGGCGGCTCTCAACAATTTGCTGCCGAAGCCCTCGGCCTCCTCGAGCAGCGCGGCGACGGTGGCGTGGCCGCGCGCAACCGCCAGCTGGCGCGCGGTGACGCCGTTCCTCGCCGCGTTGACATCCGCGCCCCGGAGAATCAGCGCGCGTGTCACGTCGATGAAACCGTTGGCCGATGCGAGCATGAGCGGCGTGAGGCCGTCCTTCGCCTTCGCGTCGACGCGGGCCCCGTTTTCGAGCAGCAGGGTCGCCACCGCAAGGTTGCCGCTCGCGCACGCCCACATGAGCGGAGTAAAGCCGCGGCGATCGACGGCGTGGACGCTGGCGCCCTTTGCGAGCAATTCCTTGACCCTGGCCGCCTGTCCCTGCTTCGTGGACTCGAAGAGGTCGGTGCCGGCATTGATTGACGCGGGTGCAGCCGTCTGCGCGAGCATGACGAGGAGAACGAGAAGGGGAACGCTCATGGCGTGACGGTGATGTGATCGGGATGCGCAAACACTCGATCGGGCGACTTTCCCCGGCGCACTTCCACAACCGCGGTCGAGCCCTTTCGTGCCTGGACGTGGGTCGCGGCGCTCGCGGGGACGATGACGCGCATCGTCTTGCCCGCGGCGTCAGCGAGCATGTTGCGATGGCGCGACCCATCGTGCGAAACCACGTCCTCGACGCCGGATACGGCGATCGTCAGCGTGCCGGGTTCTCCTTTCTTCCGCGGTGGCTGCCACGCCGTCACCCGGCCCCGGATGCGCGACCAGTTTTCGGCAATCTGCACCGCAGCCCCCGCTTCGCGGCCGCTACGTCTTTTTCGCCTTCCCGCCTCGCGCCTTCTTGCGCGAGGGGCGGGGAGGCCGCTTTCGAGACGGCTTGGG
>Ga0105242_10004013_pt1 | contig 11444 bp, 7 predicted proteins | sample KBSM24metaG_FD_81521 | JGI IMG/M metagenome (GOLD analysis project Ga0105242, IMG submission 81521) | Miscanthus rhizosphere microbial communities from Kellogg Biological Station, Michigan, USA - KBS M2-4 metaG | ecosystem: Host-associated > Plants > Roots > Rhizosphere > Soil | place: Michigan...
CCGAGCGCGCCGGGTTGCGGCGGCTTTGCTGGAAGGCGTCGAACTGCACGCGAAAACTTCTCTGCGCAAACCTGGGCAGGGAGCGTTGCGTGGAGATGCCGCCGACTGTCTTGAGGACGGAAGACAGCAACGGCAAACGGGTCAGGGCATTGACCAGGCCGGGCGCTTTCATCGCAAGCGGCGCCCATTCGCCGATGCGGCCCATGGAATGCGCGCGCAGCGGGCGCGCATGCTTCTCGTAGTAGTGCGACAGGAACTCCGCCTTGTAGCTCGCCATGTCGGTGTGCGTGGGGCAGTCGCTGCGGCAGCCCTTGCAGGCGAGGCACATCTCGAGCGCCTCCTTCACCTCCTCGCTCTGCCAGCCGTCGGTGATCACATCGCCGCGCAGCATTTCGCCCAGCAGCCGCGCGCGGCCGCGCGTCGAGTAGCGCTCCTCCTTGGTCGCGCGGTAGCTCGGGCACATGGTGCCGCCCTTGGCCGAGCGGCACTTGCCCATGCCGATGCAGCGCTCGGCGGCGCGCGTGAAGCCGTCGCCCTCATCCGAAAGGAAGGTCATGCGCGTGGCCAGCGTCACGGGCTGGTATGCGGGACCCTGGCGCAGGTTTTCGTCGACGCGGTAGACCTCGCCCAGCGCGTCCACGAGCTTGCCCGGGTTCATGCGCCCCTGCGGGTCCCAGATGCGCTTGAACTCGCGGAACGCCACCATCAGCTCGGGGCCGTACATTAGCGGCAGGAATTCGGCGCGCCCCTGGCCGTCGCCGTGTTCGCCCGAGAGGGAGCCGCCGTAGGCGACCACCAGTTCGGCGGCCTCGCGCAGGAAGCCGCGCCACTGCGCGATGCCCTGGGCGGTACGCAATTCGAAATTGATTCGCGCGTGAATACAGCCATCGCCGAAATGCCCGTAGAGCGAGGTCCGATAGCCGTTCCGGTCCACCAGCGCCTGGAATTTTCGCAGGTAGTCGCCCAGGCGCAGCGGATCCACCGCGGCGTCCTCCCAGCCGACCACCGGGTCGGGCCCGTCGTGCGTCTTGAGCTTGAGCGACGTGGCCGAGGCGCCCGTCTCGCGGATTGCCCAGATGCGATCCATGAGAGAGTGGTCGGTGATCAGGGTTCCCTTGAGGTTGCTTTTAAGTCTTCTTGCGGATTCAACGGCAAGGTCAAGGGAATCGGCGCCAAATTCCACCATCAGCCAGGCATTTCCTGCAGGCAGCAGCGCGATGTCCTCGAGCTTCAGGCCGCGCTCGCGCAGGCCGCCGATGATGCCGGTGTCGAGGCCCTCGCAGGCAATCGGCCCGGCGGCGAGCACCTGCGGCACCGCATCGGCCGCGAGGTAGATGTCCTCGAAGCCGATCACGAGCAGCACGCGTTCGCGCGGGCTGCGCACCAGGCGCGCCAGGGCCTGCAGCGTGATCGCACAGGTGCCTTCGGACCCGACCAGCGCGCGCGCCACGTTGAAGCCGTTCTCCGGCAGCAGCTGGTCCAGGTTGTAGCCCGAGACGCGGCGCTTGATCTTCGGGAAGCGCCCGCGGATCAGGTCGGCGTAGCGGTCGCGCAGGCTGCGCAGCTTTTCGTAGATCTCGCCCTGCCGGCCGCCGCGCCGCACGATGGTCTCGAGCTCGGCTTCCGACGTCGGCCCGCACCAGAAGCGCGCGCCGTCGTAGGTGAGCACCTCCAGCGCCTCGATGTTCTCCACCGTCTTGCCGGCCATCACCGAGTGCGCGCCGCAGGAGTTGTTGCCGATCATGCCGCCCAGGGTGCAGCGCGAATGCGTCGCGGGATCCGGGCCGAAGGTCAGGCCGTGAACCTCGGCTGCATCGCGCAGCGCGTCGCAGACCACGCCGGGCTCGACGCGCGCGGTGCGCGATGCGGCATCCAGCTCCAGCACCCTGTCGAGGTACTTGGAGGCGTCGATCACCACCGCGACGTTCACCGTCTGCCCGCACAGCGACGTGCCGCCGCCGCGCGCGAGGATCGGTGCGCCGTGCTCGCGGCAGGCCGCGACGGTGGCGACAATATCCTCGGCCGAGCGCGGCAACACGACGCCGATCGGTACCTGGCGGTAGTTGGAGGCATCCGAAGCGTAGGCGCCCCGTGCCCCCGGATCGAAACGAACTTCACCATGAACGACGGCGCGTAGCGCCGATTCGAGGTTCATGCTTCCAGCGTCGCCGGATCCACCGTTTCCAGGAGCGGCGGCAGCGGGCAGTCGAGCACCGCGCCCACCATGCGCATGAGTTCGGCCTCGACGACGCGAATCTTGCCATCGGCGCTCGCCGCCGCGAACAGTCCCTTGATGAAGATCGCTTTCTCCATCGGCGCGAGCTGCTTGAGCGAGTCGAGTGCCGCCGATGCGGCATCGAGCGACAGCGTGGCGGCCGGCGGCGACTCGGCAAGGCCCATCGCCGCGGTGCCCGCGCGCATCGCAGCCTGCAGCTCTTCGGCGCGCTGGCCGGTGACGTCGCGGCGCGTGCCCGCATGCACGACGAGCGAGAGCACGATCACCGAGTCGAACTGCAGGTCCGAAATCTTCCGGCTTCCCGCGGCTCCGGGCTTCGACTTCGGCGCGAGCTGGTTGCGCATCAGCGTCAGCACCACGAATTCGTGCAGCGAGACGCGCCGGTCGGCATGGATCACCGCCTCCAGCGCCCGCACCAGCTCCTTCTTCAAGTCCTCGGTTCCCGCCTTGATCGCCGGCAACGCAAGATCGATCACCGCCATGTGGAAGGACTCTCCCAGGCGCCGCGTCAGCGGCGCGATCGCGCGCGCCTCGTCCGCGAGCGCAGCCAGGCCGGCTGCCTTCAGGGCCTCCACCTGGCCCTGCATCACGTCGTCCTTGGGCGCGAATAGCAGCGCCACGAGCGCGGCACGGGCCCCGGCCGGATCGCGCAGCTTTTCGCGCAAGCCCTCGGGCAGCGAGCGCAGCAGTCTCGCGGCATAGTCCACCTTGGCGCCGTCCATCGTGCCGACGAGTTGCGCGCTGTCGCTGGCGGATCGGCCCCAGGCAGTGCCAAGGTCCGCGCCGCGCCTGCCAACAAAGCCCGTGGCAGCGGCGGCCCCCAGGACGGCCGCCGCGGCGTCGTTCTGCGAGATTCCCTTCCTGGCAGCGCCGCCATCCGCGGCCATGTCCGCCGCTGCACTGGCCCTGGTCTTGCGGTAGCCCGCGCGGTCGAATCTCGAATGCACGCGCGCGATGCGCTCTTCGAGCGGCGGGTGGGTATCGAAGAGGCCCGAGAGTTTTACCTCTATCCCCTGGCCAAAGAACATGTGCGACACGTCTTCGGCATGGCGATTGGCGATCACCGAACCGGCCGACGAGACGCCGATCTGGTCGAGCGCGCCCGCGATGCCGTCCGGATTGCGCGTGAACTGCACGCTCGAAGCGTCGGCGAGGAACTCGCGCTGGCGCGAGGCCGCGGCCTTGATGAGGCGCGCGAAAAACAGGCCAATGTAGCCGATCAGCAGCAGCGCGAGCCCGCCGAGGAATATCGGCATCGCGCCCTTGCTGTCGCTGCCGCCGCGCTGGCTGCGCATGATGAATTCGCCGATCGAGCCGATGAACACGATGCCCGCCAGCACGCCGATCATGCGGATGTTGAGGCGCATGTCGCCGTTCAGGATGTGGCTGAATTCGTGCGCCACGACGCCCTGCAGTTCGTCCCGGTTCAGCGCCTCCAGCGTGCCGCGCGTCACCGCGACGATCGAATCGGACACGTCGTAGCCCGCCGCGAACGCATTGATGCCCGCCTCGCCGTCCATCACGTAGACGCCGGGCACGCGCACGCCCGAGGCGATGGACATTTCCTCGACCACGTTCATGAGGCGCCGTTCGAGCGCATCCTTGGTATCCGGGGACACGCGCCGCGCGCCCACCATGTCGGCCACGGCCTTGCCGCCGCTGCTCAGCTGCACGATGTTCCAGCCGCTGACGGCGAAGATCACGAGCGCGGTACCCAGCGCCCCCAGCAGGTAGATTCTTGCCGGTACCGCGCCCAGCAGCCCGATCGGGCCCGGGCGATGCCCTCTCGGCACCACCATGTCGCCGAAGCCGTAGATCCAGCTCCCCGCCAGCACCAGGTCCACGGCAATGATGACGCCCACGACGGCGAGGAAATACATCAGCACCAGCAGCTTGGTATTGCGCCGGGCGAGATCCTGGTTTTCGAAAAAGCTGGCCATGGCGGCGCTATTTTCGCAGCAAGCGGGGATCCAGGGCGGCCATTGCCGGCGGCATCGGACAGTCGAGCGCGCAGGAGACCGCGCGCAGCAGCTCGTGCTCCATCAGCTTGACCTCCTCGTCGGCGGCGATGGTCGCGCCGAAGCCGGCCAGGACGTGCTCCTTTTCCGCCGGCGCCATCCGTCCAAGGACAACGAAGGCCTGCGATACCTGGCTCAACTGCAGTTTGTCGCGCGGCTCCAGCAGCATTTCCGGCATGCCCAGCGCTTCGCGGCCCTTGGCGAACGCGGCGCGCGCCTGTTCGTCGGCCTGTTCGCCGCTGCTGCCGCTGTACGCGAGCAGCGACATCACCAGCGCGATCTCGGGGACGAGATCGCCGCGGCGTTTGCTGCCCGTCATGCCCGAGCGGGACGCCTGGGGCCCGATGGTCCACTGCAGGATCGTCGCCATCACGAATTCGCTCAGTGTCACGCGCTCGTCGGCCTCGATGACGGCGCGCAGCGCCGCGAGAAATGCCGCGCGGCCGGGTTCATCCAGGCCCTTCAACGTCGGCGTGGCGAGCGCGACCACCGGCAGGCGGTAGGCGCGGTCGAGCATGCGAAGGTGCGGCGCTATCACCTCGGCCTTGCGCGCGAGCACCTCGAGATCGCGCGAGCGCAGCGCACGCAGCTGGCGCTCGCGGTTGGTGAGCTCCTCGTCGATCAGAAAACCGATGATCACCGCCTGCGCCCCCAGCGGCTCGCCGAGCGACTCGCGGATCGCCGGCGTCAGGTAGGCGAGCAGATCCGCGGCGTATTCCACGTGCCCGGCATCCGGCATGCCGATGCTGGCGATCAGCGCCGCCACCCCGGTGAGGCGCTTCGGCACGATGGTTTTCGGCTTCTCCGGGGGCTCCGCCTGCTCGGCCGCCTTCTTTTTCGCGATGACGCGCGGCCGCCTCGCCTTTTCCAGGTAGAACTCCGGCGGCATGTGCGCGTTGATCCGGCGCATGCGCTCCTCGATCGGCGGATGCGTGGCGACGAGCGCGCTCAGCCAGTTGGGCGAGGGCGGCGCGAAAAGCATGTGCGCGAGGGCGTCGGCATGCCAGTTGCGCAGCCGCGAGCCTTCGTCATTCACCTTGATGCGCGCCAGCGCGCCGCACAGCGCGTCGGCATTGCGCGTGAAGCGCACCGCGCTCGCGTCGGCGAGGTTTTCCCGTTCGCGTGAAATCGAGGCCTGGATGATGCGGCAGAAGAACAGGCCGACCGAGCCGACGGCGAACACGCCGACGCCCACGGCGGCGAAGGGCAGGCTGAAAAAGCTGCGCCCCTCCTCGGTGCCCGCGCCCGAGTAGTACTGCATCATGAAGCGGCCGATGGCCGAGAGGAACACGATCCCCTGCAGCACGTACACCGCGTTCAGGTTGAGGCGGATGTCGCCATTCAGGATGTGGCTGAATTCGTGCGCGATCACCGCCTGCAGCTCGTCGCGCGACAGCTGCTCGAGCGCGCCCTGCGTCACGACGATCACGGCCTGGCTGGGCGAGGCGCCGGCGGCGAAGGCGTTGATGCCATGCTCGCGGTTCAGGACGTAGAGCGGCGGCGCGGCGAGCCCCGAGGCGATGGACAGCTCGTCGACGATGTTCACCAGCCGCTGCTCGTCGTCACGCCCGCTGTTGCGGCCGACCGGCCGGCCGGCGAGCAGTTCCGCGATTTCGCCCTGGCCGAGCGAAAGGCGCGCGAGGATCTCGAGCGTTCCCATCGCGATCACCGCCAGCGTCGCGAGGCTGGTGACGATGTAGGCATGCGACGGCGCGAGCGCGTAGACGCGCAGCGGACCCTTGACGACCGAAACTTCCAGCACCTTCCCGAAGTCGGACGAGGCGACGTAAACGGGGATTACCGCGAGGTTGACGCAGGCGACGATCGCCGCCACCGACAACACGTACAGGAGGACCAGCGTCCTGCTTGCGCTGCGAGCGCGGTCCTGCTGGGCAAAAAAAGAAACAGCGATCGGGTTTGCTGCTATTTGAATGAGACCTTTGGAGCTTTGCGCTCTTCAGCCGATTCGGTCGCCTCGAGCAGCGTCGCCGGCTGGAAGCCGAACATGCCCGCAAAGAGGGTATTCGGGAATACCTCGCGCTGCGTGTTGTATTCCATCACCGTGTCGTTGTAGGCCTGGCGCGCGAACGCGATCTTGTTCTCGGTGCTGGTGAGTTCTTCCTGCACCTGCATGATGTTCTGGTTCGCCTTCAGGTCGGGATAGGCCTCGAACACCGCCATCAGTCGGCCCATGGCGCCGCCGAGCTGGCCCTCGGCCTGCGCCAGGCCCTGCATCGCCGCCGCGTCGCCGGGCGCCGCGGCCGCTTTCTGCGCCGCGCCCATCGCCGCGCCGCGCGCCGCGATCACCTTCTCCAGCGTCTCGCGCTCGTGCGTGAGGTAGCCCTTGGCCGCCTCGACCAGGTTCGGGATCAGGTCGTAGCGGCGCTTCAGCTGCACGTCGATCTGCGCCCAGGAATTCTTGTAGCGGTTGCGCAGCGCCACCAGCCCGTTGTAGATGGCGATCGCCCAGATGCCGATCGCCACGATGACCGCAAGTGCTATCCAGCCGCCCATGATCCCCCCGATAGTAGGATGGTGCTTCGGCTACTATAACGCATGCCCAAGGACCGACCCATGAATCAGAAAAGACGCGCCATTCTCGCCGCCGCGGGCGGCATGCTGCTCGCAGGGATCACTCCCGCGACGGCGCAGAACCGCATGAAGATCGGCATCATCGGCGCGGGCCGCGTCGGCGGCACGATCGGCGAACTCTGGGTCAAGGCCGGGCACGAGGTGGTGTTTTCCGCCAGGACCATGGAAGAGGTCAGCTCGCTGCTGGCGAACCTCAAGCTCGGCCCGCGCGCACGCGCCGGCACGCCGAAGGAAGCCGCGGCGTTCGGCGAAGCCATCCTGGTTTCGGTGCCCTACGCGGCGCTGCCGCAGATCGGCCGCGACTACGCGGCGGAATTGAAGGGCAAGGTGGTGCTCGACACCTGCAATCCGATCGAGAACCGCGACGGCCCGATGGCCGCCGAGATGCGCGCCAAGGGCACGGGGGTCGCCTCGCCGCAGCTGCTGCCGGGCACGCGCCTGGTGCGCGCCTTCAACTGCGTCGGCTGGAACTCCATGCGCACCGAGGCGCATCGCGCCGGCGAAAAGCTGGCGATTCCACTGGCTGCGGACGACCAGGGCGCGCTGAAAGTCGCGATCGGCCTGGTGCAGGACGCGGGCTTCGAGCCGGTGGTCGTTGGCGGCCTGGCGCGCGCCAGGGAATTCGACGTCGGCACGCCGATCTTCGGCAAGGCGGTTACCGCGGGCGAGCTGCGCCGGATTCTCGGCATCAGCTGACCGGGGGTGCGGCGCGCTTTTCCTGCGCCCGCCCGAGCAGGACCGAAATCGCGCAGCACACCGCGGCGATGGCGATCGCCGCGACCGCGGTGGCGCGCAATTCCATTCCCAGCGAACGCAGCGCCGAGAACATCCAGCCGCCGGCGGCATCGGCCGCGCGCACCACGACGATGTCGATCACGTTCTTCGCCTTGTATTTCTCCTCGCGCGCCGCCACCGTGAAGAGCACCTCACGCGCCGGATTGGAGATCGCGAAATTGGCGGTGCGCTGCAGGGCCTGGAAGGCGATCACCACGGCCAGCACCGGTGCGGCGGCGAGCGATGCGAATCCCGCCGCGAAAACCAGCGGCAGGAAGGCGAGCGCCGCGCCGATGCCGAAACGCGCGATCAGCTTGCCGGTGGCGAAGAACTGCACCACGATCGTGAGCAGGCCGACGGCGAGGTCGACGCTGGCGAACATGCGCGTGCGCTCGGCTGGATCGTCGGAGGCCGCGGCGATGATGGTCGACTGCTGGAAGTAGAGGAAGGTCGCGGCAATCGACAGCAGGCCCACCCAGAGAGCGATGCCGGCGAGGTACGGCGAGCGCGCGAGCAAAAGGAAACCGTCGAGGATGCCGCCGCCGATCTGCTCCGTGGCCGCCGCGCGTGGCGCGCCCGCGGGCGCCGCGGCCTCCAGGCGCCGGACGCACAGCACCGCGACCTCGAGGAGCAGCGCGGCGACGAGCAGCAGGTTGGCGGTGCCGAGGGGCACGGCCAGCCACACGGTGAGCGCCGGGCCCGCCAGCGCGCCCGCGCTGCCGCCCGCCGCGATGATGGCAAACAGCCGCTTGCCCTGCTCGGACGAGTACAGGTCCGCCATGAACGACCAGAACACCGACACCGCGAACAGGTTGAACACGCTGACCCAGACGAAGAACACGCGCGCCACGGTCAGGCGCTCGTAGTCCAGCACCAGCAGCAGCCAGAAGACGGCGATGTTGGCGGCGAAGAAGTGGTACACGAGCGGCACGAAGCGCCGGCGCGGCAGCCGCGCCACAAGCGCGCCGTAGAGCGGCACCGCGGCGAGCATCACGACGAAGGTGGCGGTGAACAGCCATTGCAGGTTGCGCACGCCGCCCGCCACGCCCATCTCGTCGCGCAGCGGCCGCAGCACGTAGTAGCCCGCCAGCAGGCAGAAAAAATAGGCGAACGACCAGCAAAGCGCCTTGCCCTCGCCCGGGCGTACCGAGCGCATTTGCAGCAGCATCTGGTGTAGGTTCCTCCTTTCCCGACTTTACTAGAATGGACGCACCATGAGACTCTGGCTCGCAGTCCTGCTCGCGGCATCCGCATCGCTCGCCAGCGCGCAGGGCTGGCCGGCAAAGCCGATCCGCATCGTGCTGCAGTTCCCGCCGGGCGGCTCGACCGATGTGGTGGCGCGCGTCCTCGGCCAGGCGCTGTCGCAATCGCTCGGCCAGCCGGTGATCGTGGAGAACAAGCCCGGCGCCGACGGCGCGATCGCGGCGGAGTTCGTGGCGCGCGCCGAACCCGACGGCCACACGTTCTTCCTCGCTTCCAACACCGCGATGATGCAGGTCCCGCTGCTGCGCAAGAACCCGCCTTACGACCCGGTGAAGAATTTCACCGGCGTGTCGCTCGTGGGCCGCTATGTCTACGTGCTGGTAGTCGCGCCCTCCGTGCCGGCGAAGAACGTGGCGGAGCTGATCGCCCATGCGCGCAACAATCCCGGCCGACTCAATTACGGCAGCTACAGCGGCGTGACGCAGCTCATGCACGCCAATCTGCGGCTGGTGTCCAAGGTAAGCATGACCGTGGTGCCCTACAAGGGCGAGGCACCCACGATCGCGGACATCCTCGGGGGCCATGTGCAGGTGACGTTCGCAACGCCGACCAGCACCCTCGCCCACATCAAGGACGGCAAGCTGCGCGCGCTCGCGACGCTGCTGCCGGCGCGCTTTGCGCTGCTGCCCGAGGTTCCGACGGCGGCCGAGGCCGGCCTGCCGCCGTTCACCGCCGGAACCTGGGCCGCGCTCTTCGGCCCGGCCAGGCTGCCCGCCGAAATCGTTGCGCGCATGAACAAGGAACTGAACGCCGTGATGCAGCGTCCCGACGTGCGCGAGAAAATCGACCGCCAGGGCTTCGAGCTCGCCGGCTCCACGCCGGAAGAGCTGAATGCGTTCATCCGGGAGCAGCTGGTGGCGTGGAGCCGCGCTTTTCGCGAAGCGGGCATGAATCCGGAGTGAACCGGCGCGGGTTCCTGGGGCTGCTGGGAGCCGCCACGGCCCTGGTTTCCAAATCTTCTTTTGCTCAAAACCCGAAAATCATGACGCGCAAGATTCCATCCACCGGCGAAGAACTGCCCGCCGTCGGCCTCGGAACCTGGCAGGTGTTCGATGCCGGCAACGACACGGCGGCGCGCGCGCCATTGCGGACCGTGATTTCGGAGTTCGCCAAGGCTGGCGGCAAGATGATCGATTCCTCGCCGATGTACGGCAGCGCAGAGTCGGTGGCGGGCGACCTGGTCGCGGAACTTGGCCTGCGCGACAAGCTCTTCATCGCCACCAAGGTCTGGACGCGGGGCCGGGAGGATGGCATCCGCGACATGGAGCGGTCCTTCAAGCGGCTGCGCGTCACGACGATGGACCTGATGCAGATCCACAACCTGCTGGACGTGGGCGTGCATACGAAGACGCTCAACGACATGAAGGCGAAGGGCCGGATCCGCTATACCGGCATCACGCATTACACCTCCGCGGCCTATGTCGAAGTCGAGCGCTGGCTGGAAAAGGAAAAATACGATTTTCTGCAGATCAACTATTCACTCGCGGAGCGCGAATCGGAACGGCGGATCCTGGAACTATGCAGGAACAGGAACATTGCGGTCATCGCCAACCGCCCCTTCGCCGAGGGCGCGATGTTCGGCCGCGTGCGCGGCAAACCGCTGCCGCCCTGGGCGGCGGAGATCGGCGTGGCGAGCTGGGCGCAGTATTTCCTCAAGTGGATCGTTGGCCATCCCGCGATCACCTGCGTGATTCCCGGCACCGGCAAGCCCGAGCACGTCGCCGACAACGTCGCGGCGGGCTTCGGCAGGCTGCCGGACGAGAAGATGCGCAGGAAGATGGCGGAGTATTACGATTCGCTATGAAAGTTCTGGTACTTGTTTTCGCTTTTTTATCGGCTTCCGCTTTTTCGCAACAAAATCCGAAAGAAGGAGTGGAAGTGCAGCGCAGCCGCCTGCTGCTGCTGCCCGCCTCCACGGTCGAGCGCAGCGCGGGCCAGCAGTACGGCCAGCTGATGCGCGCCGCCTCGCAAAGGGGGTTGTTGAACAACGACGCGCAGCAGGTCGAGCGGTTGCGAGGCATCGCGCGCGAGCTGATTCCGCATTCGACGCGCTTCAACCCGGAGGCGGGCAAATGGCGCTGGGAGGTGAACCTGATCACGTCGAAAACCGTGAACGCCTTCTGCATGCCGGGCGGCAAGATCGCGTTCTTCACCGGCATCCTCGACTCGCTGCAGCTGACCGACGACGAGATCGCGACCATCATGGGGCACGAGATCGGCCACGCGCTGCTCGAGCACGGGCGCGCGCGCATGAGCGAGCAGGTGGCGAAGAACGTCGGCATCTCGATCGCCGCGGCGGTCTTCAACCTCGGCCATGTCTCGACGTCGGTGCTTGCGCAGGCGACCGACCTCGCGGTCACGCTGCCGTTCTCCCGCCAGCACGAGCTGGAGGCCGACCGCATCGGCGTCGATCTGATGCAGAAGGCCGGCTACGACCCGCGTCAGGCGGTGGACCTGTGGCGGATGATGGCGGTCCGCGCCAACGCCAAGGGTCCGCCCCAGTTCGCCTCGACCCACCCCTCCGACGCGCAGAGGGTGGCGGCGCTGGAGGCCTATCTGCG
>Ga0105242_10004014_pt1 | contig 11443 bp, 13 predicted proteins | sample KBSM24metaG_FD_81521 | JGI IMG/M metagenome (GOLD analysis project Ga0105242, IMG submission 81521) | Miscanthus rhizosphere microbial communities from Kellogg Biological Station, Michigan, USA - KBS M2-4 metaG | ecosystem: Host-associated > Plants > Roots > Rhizosphere > Soil | place...
CAGGCGGCGCTCGACGAGCTCTATCTCGCGTATGAGGACTGATATGAGCCTTCGCCGTCTCCTGATCGCGCTGACCACCTTCGTGCTGCTCTCGGCGCCGGCCTTTGCGCTGCAGCCGCCGCCGGGACAGAGCGAGTTCGTCCCCGTCGACTCGGTGCCGCTGGCCGATCAGCTCCCGGCGGCGCCGCTGCTCGTCACCGCCTATGCCTTCGTCTGGATCGCGGCGATGGTCTACGTGTGGTCGATCTGGCGGCGGCTGAACAAGGTCGAGGACGAGATGCGCGCGCTCGCGCAGAAGATGCCGCACCGGTGACCGCCGGCCATTTCATCTTCATCCCGTCGGTCATGCTGATCGGCGTGATTATCGGCTGGGTGCTCGGCTCGCGCGCCGCCCGCGACGCCTTCGCGCAGGAGCTGAAGCGCCGGGAGGAACGGGCCAGCAGGGCGGGTGGGTCAGGTAAGGCAGGTGGGTAAGGTCCTACCTGCCTACTGCTAACCGTTGGGCGAGGACGTCGGGCAGTCCGGCCTTCACGACCTTGTTCTGCGCGTCTTCCACGGCGTACCGCGTCCGGTACAACTCCACCAGCCGCACCTTGGTGTCGACGATGGCGTACGCGGCGCGCGGATCGCCGTCACGCGGCTGACCCACCGATCCCGGGTTGATCAGATATTTGCAGCCGTCCCGCATCTGCACCTGCATCTGCGGCGCGGACGCCGATCCGACGCTGTCGAACGAATCGTTGGACAGCTCGAAGGTGACGGGGTAGTGGGTGTGGCCGAACAGGCAGAGCTGCCGGTTCGAGAACTTCAGCGCGCGGATGGCGTCGGTCTCGTCGAAGATGTACGCGTCCTCGTCGAACGGCGACCCATGGCAGATCTGGACGACGTCGTCCACGTCGATCGGCCCTTCAGGCAGCGCGCACAGCCAGTCGCGGTGCTCGGGCTTCAGCACCTCGAGCGTCCATTTCGCAGCGCTCTTCGCGACCGCGTTGAACCCTTCGGCCTGCTCGAGCCCGCAGGCCACCTTGTCGTGGTTGCCCCGCACGATCGCGATCGGCTCGAGGCTCTGGACCAGTTCGACGACCGCATTGGGATCGCCGCCGTAGCCGACCAGGTCCCCGAGCACGAGCGTCTGGTCGTAGCGCCCGTGCGCGTCGGCGACGCACGCCTCCAGCGCTTCGAGGTTCGCGTGAATGTCGGTGAGCACCAGGTAGCGCATCAGTATTCCAGCCAATCGACGAGCTGTTCGACCAGCGCGTCGACGCTGGCGCGTCCGGCATCCAGCCGGTGGTGCGCCTGCTCGTATGCCGCGCGCCGTTGATAATACAGGCGTTCGAAGCCCGCGCGATCGGCGGCCAGCGGACGGCGTCCGTCGGCCGGCACCCGGTCGATCAGGCGCTCCAGCGGGACGTCCAGCCAGACGGAGAGTCCGTCGGCGTTGATTGCGGCCCGATTCTGCCCGTCCACGAACGTCCCTCCGCCGGTCGCCACCACCAGATGCCGGCGGGGCACGTGGTCCAGCAGCGCCTGCCGCTCTACCGCTCTGAAGTATCCCTCGCCCTGCCTCGAAAAGATGTCGGCGACGGTCTGACGCTCGCGCTGCTCGATTATCTCGTCTACATCGACCGCCTCCCAGCCTAAACGGCGGGCCAGCGCGCGCGCCACGGTGGTCTTGCCGGCAGCCATGAACCCGACCAGGTAGATCTTGTCGGCCTTCACACGCGTCGACCCATGTTCACGGCGCGCCGGAGGCGTCGAGGGGCGCCACCAGCCGGGCCAGCGTCTCGAAGAAGCCAGGGTAGGAAATGGCGACGACGTCGGAACCGTCGATGGTCGAGGGCTGCTCGGCGGCCAGCGCCGCGATCGCGAAGGCCATCGCCATCCGGTGATCGCCGCGCGCGTCGGCGCGTCCACCCGACGGGCGTGACGAGCCCGCGGCCGGTCCGGCGATGACGAATCCGTCGTCGCGCTCGTCGGCATTGATGCCGAGCGCGCGGAAACCGGCGACCAGCGCGGCGATGCGGTCGCTCTCCTTGACCCGCAACTCGCGCGCGCCGCGCACCGTCACCTGGCCGCCGTGCGCGGCAAGAGCCGCAATCGCCGGCAGCTCGTCGATCAGGCCGGGGACCTCGTCGGGCGCGATGTCGAGCGTTTCCATGCGATCGCCTTCGACCGAGACGCGGCCGCGCGGCTCGCCGGCCGCCGTCGAGGTGATCTCGACCTGGACGCGGGCGCCGAAGCGCCGCAGGACGCCGAGCAGGGCCGTGCGGGTCGGGTTCAAGCCCACGTCCTCGACCTCGACGTGCGATCCCGGCAGGGCGGCCGCGGCGACGAGCCAGAAGGCGGCCGACGAGAAATCGCCCGGCACCGAGAGCGTTTGTCCCTGAAGCTGCTGGCCGCCGGTCACCGACACGGTCAGGCCGTCGACCGCGACCCTGCCGCCGAAGGCGGCCAGCGCCTGCTCGGTGTGGTCGCGCGTCGCCGCCGGTTCGGTGACGCTGGTCGTGCCCTCGGCGTGCAGGCCGGCGAGCAGAACCGCGCTCTTGACCTGTGCGCTGGGCGTCTCCGGCGCGTGTGCCAGGGCGCGCAGGCGTGTGCCGAGAATTGTCAGCGGCGGCCGCCCACCGGTCGACGCGATGTGGGCGCCCATCCGCTCGAGCGGCTCGATGACCCGGCGCATCGGACGCCGCGACAGCGAGGCGTCGCCGGTCAGCGTGGCTTCGAACGGGTGCCCGGCCAGGATGCCCGAGAGCAGGCGCATTGTCGTCCCCGAGTTGCCGGCGTCGAGCGGGCCTGAGGGCGAACGGAGTTGCCCGAAACCTCGTCCCAGTAGAGTAACCGTGCCGTCAGCGCGCTCGTCCACGTCGACGCCGAGGCCCCGCAGGCAGGCCAGCGTCGAGCGGCAATCGGCCCCAGGAGCAAAATGCAGGAGCGTCGAGCGTCCGTCGGCAAGCGCAGCCAGCAACGCGTAGCGGTGGGCAATCGATTTGTCGCCCGGCACCGTCAGGCGGCCGCGCAATCGGCGGGCGGGCGCCACGGTAGCGGTGGGCATCGGCATATCGGTAGAATCTTACGCGACCTTGGTGCTTTCCCCGCGCGTCTTGACATCACCGATGAGATGGTATTGATTGAGTGCCGCGTGGCGCACACATGACGTCAAACGGCCATCAACTCGTCCGGCTCGAGTTCACCAGCGCATTCGAGATGCTCGACTTCGTGCAGGTGGTCAGCGATCACCTCGCCCGCGGCGTCGGCCTCGACGAGGACTCGCTGCATTGGGTGAGCGTGGCCATCCGCGAATCGGTGATCAACGCGATCAAGCACGGCAATCGCAGCGACACCGCCAAGCATGTCTTCGTCGAGTTCGAGACGGCGACCAACGCCGAGATCCCCGAGCTTGCCATCCGCGTCCGCGACCAGGGCGAGGGCTTCGATCCTGAGACGGTCGCCAATCCCCTCGATCCGGAGAACCTCCTCAAATCCAGCGGCCGCGGCATTTTTCTGATCCGCAACTTCATGGACGACGTCCAGCTGCGGCGCGCCCCTGAGGGCGGGATGGAAATCCGCATGGTCAAGCGCGCGCAGGCCGCCGACGGTTCGGAACCCGCCTGAGTGACGCGGCACCCGTCCTTTCTTGCGACCGCCATCGAGGCGGTCACCCGCGCCGGCGATCTCCAGATGTCGCGGTTCGGCGGCGACTTCCAGATTGACAAGAAGGGCACCATCGATCTCGTGACCGAGGTCGACGTCGCGGTGGAACGGATGTTCCGCACGATGATCGCCGAGCGCTTTCCCGATCACCAGGTGCTGGCGGAGGAAATGGGCGGCGCTGCCGACGCGCCCGCGGGTCCGTGCTGGGTGTTCGATCCGATTGACGGGACCACGAACTTCGCGCACGGGCTGCCGATCTTCTGCTCGTCGCTCGCGCTCGAAGTCGACGGCGTGGCGGAGGTCGCCGCGGTCTACGATCCCACCCGCAAGGAGCTGTTCACGGCGGAGCGCGGCGGCGGCGCCTTTCTCAACGGCCGGCCGCTGCGGGTGTCGCACGCCGCGACGCTGGTGGACGCGATGCTGGTGACCGGGTTCCCGTACGACATCCATTCGCGCGTCGACGAGATCGTCGGCCTCTTTGCGGCGTTCGTCGCGCAGGCCCGCGCGGTCCGCCGCCTCGGATCGGCGGCGATCGACTTGTGCTACGTCGCCGCCGGCCGCCTCGACGGCTTCTGGGAGAGCGACCTGAAACCGTGGGACATCGCCGGCGGCGCGCTGATCGTGGCGGAGGCCGGCGGCCGGATCACGAACATGGCGGGCGGGCCGTTCACGTCACGTGGTGGACACGTGCTGGCCGCGAACGAACACCTGCACCCCGCGATGCTCGACGTGATCGTGAAGTTTCGTCAAGGCCGTGCTCCGCAGCGGACGATGTGATACCCCGGAGAGACAACCGCCATCGAATCGCCACGATTCCCGGCCGTTTCCGGCCGCGGTTCTGGCATTTGTCCTGCTACCTCTATTCGCAAAGGAGCGCCCAATGCGTCGTCTGACTGCGACAGGATTTGCGACACTGGTGATTCTGGGTTTCGTCGGGACCCCGGTAGCTTCAGCTCAGCAACAGGTAGTGTTCTCCGTCGGCGGATTCAGCCCGCGATCCGCGGACTCGCGCACCAACGACGATGTGCTGGTGAACAACCTCGATTTCCTGGCGTTCAACGTCAGCGACTTCAGCGGTGCGCTGTTCGGCGGCGAATACATCACGGCGTTGGGCAACAACTTCGACGCCGGCCTCGGGGTCGGCTACTACCAGCGATCGGTGCCGACCGTCTACAACGACTTCGTCAACTCGAACGGAACCGAGATCCAACAGACGCTGAAGCTGCGCATCGTGCCGTTCACCGCGACGGTGCGGTGGTTGCCGATGGGGCACCACAACGGGGTCGAGCCGTACGTCGGCGCGGGCGTCGGCATCTTCAACTACCACTACAGCGAGTTCGGCCAGTTCCTCGCGAACGACAATTCGATCTTCAACGGCACGTTCGACGGCAGCGGCACGGCCGTCGGCCCGGTCATTCTCGGAGGCGTGCGCGTGCCGGTCGGATCGTGGGGCGTCGGCGGCGAGCTCCGGTGGCAGTCCGCGACCGGCGATCTACCTCCCGAACAGGATTTCTCGGGGAACAAGATCGATCTCGGCGGGTTCACATACACGTTCACGATCAACGTCAGGTTCTGAACGGGGACTGGGGGCTCGGGACGGGGGGCTCGGGACTGGGGACTGGGGACTGGGGGGTACCGAGTCCCCAGCTCCCAGCACCCAGTTCCTTCAACCCGTTCTCTTGTAGAGCACCAACCCCGCCCCTTCACACACCCTCGCGTATCCCTTCAGGAACTCCGGCTTCTCGCGGCTGCGGCGGGCGAGCATGTCGCCGCCTTCGGCCTTTTCCTCGATCAGCATCCACGCGGCGAAGGGACGCGGCTGGTCGAGCGCGGCCAGCCAGATATCACCGTTGCCTTCGTGCAGGAAGTCGCGGATCGCCAGGCCCGAGCGCGAGGCTTCCTGCATGTAGTGCCCGAGCGAGCCCATGCTGGCCATGATCTTGTCGCCGCGCAGCGGCTGCGCGATGCACCCGGTCACCTGAGCGCGCAGCGGCGCGTTGGGGCGATCCCACTGCGCTTCGGTCACCATCGGCGCCGTCCGGTCGAGCGGGCGCAGCTCGTAGCCGGCCAGGAGGAACAGCGCGATCGCGCATGCGGCGCGAAGACGGCGCTCCGGAACAAATCCCGCCGCGAGCCCGGCGCCGATCGCCTCGATTGCCATCAGCGGCACCATGTAGCGGATGCGGAACGGGTGGCCGTTCAGGAACGCGGTCCACGGAATCGCGGCCATTCCGAGCAGGGCGAGCACCGTCAGCGCGTCGGCGCGCTTGCGGGTGACCAGGCCGATCGCGACCGCGACCGCGACGCCGGCGCCTCCGATCCACGTCAGCAGCGCGCCGCTGAGCATCCGTGCGCCCCAGCCGATCTCGGCGGCGGCCATCATGGGATCGCCGAGCGCCTTGTTCTCCGGGATGAAGAAGTCGTTGCCGACGAACCATTCACCGATGACGACGCGGCTGAAGACGGCGAAGGCGGCGACGGCGACGGCGGGGTAGAGGGCGATCGCGCCGACGTCTCGAAGCGCGGACGTCAGCGGTTGACCGCGGCGCCAGCGCGTCCAGACGGCCGCGATGAGGGCGCTGACGGTCACCGGCCAGGCTTCGTAGCGAGTGAGGCACGCGAGCGCAAAGGCCCAGCCGACGTGGCCAGGGCCAGGGCCGACGCGCGGATCACGGCAGGCCTGAAGGCCTGCACTACGACCGCCGAGATTGTCCCCGGACGCCGCGTCGCCAGTAGTGGAGGCTTTTAGGCCTGCCCGACGATCGTCAGAGGCGAGCCCGCTATCAACGGCGACGCTAGTAGTGCAGGCCTTCAGGCCTGCCGTGTCTCTGCACCACGCCATCACCATCGCCACCGCGACGGTCGTCGTGGCCAGCAGCAACGGCTCGGTCATCGGCGTGGACTGCAGGTAGAGGACGTTCGGGTTGAACGCGAACACCGCGGCGCCGGCGGCGGCTGCGATCGCCGATCCGGTCAGGAACTGGACGATCCACGCGATCGCGCCGGCCGCAATCGCGTACTCGGCGATCGACAGCGCGACCGCGGACGCGCCGCTGCGGTAGAAGAGATCGATCTGCACCGGCAGCGCGTTCAGCAGGTGCGGCAGCGGCAGCCACACGGCGCCGATCTGCTGCCATCCGGGCGTGATGCTGTCCACGATCCGCCGCGCGACGATCAAGTGGCCGCGCGCGTCATAGTGGCTGAGCGTGAGGCCGAGCGTGTGGTAGTGCCGCGCGACCAGCGCGCCGCCGAGCGCCGCCGCCAGCCCGATCGCGAGTGGCGTTCGTCTCCCAGGCGCTATAATCACCTGTTTATTCTATGGGCGAATTTGTCGGCCGGATCCGGGCGCTCGGGTTGGCGCTCGGCGGACCCGGGCTGTTCCTCGTGGCCTTTCTCGACTCGTCGTTCCTGCCGCTCCCGGGCATCACCGACGTCCTGCTCGTGATCACCGTGACGCGCAATCCCGGCGCGATGCTGTGGTACGTCGCGATGACGGTGGCCGGATCGGTGGCCGGCTGCCTCGCGCTGCACTATCTGGGACGCAAGGGCGGCGAAGCGCTCGTCAGGAAGCGGTTCACGGGCGAGCGGATCGAGCGCGCGATGGCCGCGCTGCAGCGCAATGGCGTGATGGCGGTCCTCGTGCCGTGCCTGCTGCCGCCGCCGGCGCCGTTCAAGATCTTCATCCTGCTGGCCGGCGTGGCCGGCATCAGCGCCGCGCGGCTGGCGACGGCGATCGCGATCGGCCGCGGCGTCCGCTACCTCGCGCTCGGCATCCTCGCGGTCAGGTACGGTGAGCGCGCGATGGCGTACATGCGGGAGAACGGCACCGTGGTGTCGCTGGCCGCCGTCGGCGTGCTCGCGGCCGGGTTCGGCGCATATCTGCTGTGGACGAAGGCGCGCGCCGGCAGGCGCCCGTAGGTATACTTTATTGGTTCATTTGCTCATCGGGTCATGGGTCATTGAGCCGGCTCACGACATGACCACCAGATAGCCAAATAACCAGATATCCAAATAACCAGATGATCGAGCTCTCCGTCGTCATCCCCATCCGGAACGAAGCGCCGTCTCTGGTCGAGCTCCATCGTGAGTTCACCGAGACGCTCGTGAAGTGGGGGCGGAGCTACGAGATCATCGTCGTCGACGATGGCAGCACGGATGAGAGCTTCGAGATCCTGGCGCGGCTGCAGGCCGCCGATCCCCACCTGCGCGTGATCCGGTTCCGGCGTAATTTCGGCCAGACCGCGGCCTTCGCGGCCGGTTTCGCGCACGCGCGCGGCCGGCTGATCGTGACGTCGGACGGTGATCTGCAGAACGATCCGCACGACATTCCGTCGATGGTCGGCACGCTGGAAGGCGGCTTCGACATCGTCTGCGGCTGGCGCAAGGATAGAAAGGACACCTTCGTCTCCCGCCGGCTGCCGTCCACGCTGGCCAATGCGCTGATCTCCAGCGTCACCGGGGTGCACCTGCACGACTACGGCTGCTCGCTGAAGGTCTTCCGCGCCGAGATCGTGAAGGACATGAAGCTGTACGGCGAGATGCACCGGTTCCTGCCGGCGATCGCGAGCGAACAGACCTCGAGCATCGCGGAAGTGGTCGTCAACCATCGCGCGCGCAAGTACGGACAGTCGAAGTACGGCATCGGACGGACGGTGCGCGTGGTCCTCGATCTGCTGACGGTCAAGTTTCTCCTCAGTTATTCGACCCGGCCGCTGCAGATCTTCGGGCTCATCGGCCTGGTGATGGGACTGGCCGGTGCCGTGATCAGCGGCGGCCTCGCGGTGCAGCGTCTGCGCGAAGTGACGTCGCTCGGTCAGCACATGCCGCTGCTGCTGCTGGGCATCCTGCTGATCTTCACCGGCTTCCAACTGGTGACCCTCGGCCTGCTGGCCGAGCTCCAGGTCCGGACGTATCACGAGTCGCAGAACAAGGCGATCTACGTGATTCGTGACGTGCTCGAAGCTCAAGCGCCTGAGCGGCTCGCCTCGACCCGATAGCGGCCGCATCTTTACGCACACCTTACTTGACGAGGGATCAGTGCCCTCGTATTCTCAATTTCCCTCACCACCGCTGACGGGTCTCCCAGCCTGCGTCACGGATCGCTTGTGAACGTCGTGTATTTTTTTTCAGACTTAACCCGTGGTAGGAGCACATGAAGCTGAAGGTATTTGGGATCTGGAGCGCGCTCGCGCTGCTGGCGGGCACCGTCGCGTGCACGAAAGCGAGCCCGACGCGCCCCTCGGATGAGAGCGCCTCGAGTGCGGCCGCGTCGGCGGTCGATGCCGTCACCGGCGTCACGCTGACCTCGCCGACGGCGGTGACGCCGACGGCGAATCAGCAATTCAAGTTCGCCGATCAACCGCTTACCCTGACGGTCGCCAACGCGGTGTCGACCGGATCGACCGCGCTCACCTACAGCTTCGAAGTCGCCACCGATGCGGGATTTGCGAGCAAGGTGTTTTCCAAAGACGGCGTGCCGTCCGGCGCGGCGCAGACGTCGCTGAAAATCGACACGCTGCCGGGTCCCGGGGCCAAGAGCTACTTCTGGCGCGCGCGTGCCTCGAGCGGCGGCCTCAGCGGTCCCTATTCGGCGGTCCGCGGCTTCGGCGTCGGCCCGGCGGTGACGCTCGCGACGCCGGTGCTGGCGTCCCCGGCCCCGGGCGGAACCGTCGGCGGGCAGCCGACGTTGACCGTCAACAACGTTCAGCGCACCGGCCCGGCGGGTCAGATCGTCTATCGGTTCGAGATCTCCACCTCCGCGTCGTTCGGCAGCGTGCTGGCGGCGTCCACCGCCAACGAGCAGGGCGGCGGCACGACGTCCACCACCATCAACGCGAACCTGGGCAACGGCAACTACTTCTGGCGCGCGCAGGCCAGCGATCCGTCCAACGGGATCACGACGCCGTTCTCCGCCGCGAGCCCCTTCACGGTGCAGTTGTTCAACCTCGCGCTGGCGAACGTCTGGGACAACCCGGCCGACTTCAAGAGCTGGGCCGAGGCCGCGACGATCACCAGCATCGATTTCACCGACAGCGCCATCCTCGTGGACTTCGATCGGCGCGACGGTCCGGATCGCTGGCCGGACGTCGGGTTCGGCAGCGGCGCGCTCGAGTACACGCTCGGGATGTGCGTGAACATCCAGGGCGAGTGGAACTGCTCGGCCACGGTGCAGTTCTGGTACGGGCGCGATCTCGAAGCGTCGGGCCGGCCCGACGAGATCGGCATCAACTGGTGGTACGACCAGCGCTGGGGCCATCTGCTCGGGTACCAGCCGTCCTGCGGCGAGACGGTCGGCATCTACGTCGGCGCGGGCAACCTGCGCGACAGCGGCAACGTGATCGCCAAGGAGCGATCGAACATCGTGCTGATGCCGTTCTGCGGCGCCTACCGCGCCGGAGTCGGCGTGCTGTCGTCAGGCGCGCGTTCGTTGAAGTCCGTCAAGAAATAGACGCCGCTCCTCGTTCCCTCGGTCTCTGCTACATCTGGCTGACGCCGGCAGCGACGTGACGCGCGCCGGCGCCGGCATCGGTGTACCCTTCTAGCAGCAGGTCGAAGGAACGAGGACTCATCGATGTCACCGAGCAAACGCGGGCGTCCGCAGAAATTTGGACGGCCCAGCCAGGTCGTCGCATTGACGCTGCCTGAAGATGTGATCCGCGGGCTTCGAAAGGTCCACTCCGACGTGGGGTGGGCCATCGTCGCGCTGTTCGAGAAGTCGCCCGCGCGCGCCGCGCTCGAGCGCGAGGCGTTGCCGGACGTCGAGCTGGTCACCGTAGCCGACCGCCGATCGCTCATCGTCGTGAACCGCGGCGTGTTCAGGCACCTGTCCGGCGTCAGCATCGTGCCGCTGCACGGCGACCGCGCGTTCCTCGCCCTCGAGCAAGGGCGCGGCATGACCGATCTCGAGCTGGCCGTCATCGACAGCCTCGACGATCGAACGGTCGAGCCTCGCGAGCGGAAGGCGCTGCAGTCGCTGCGTACGCAGCTGAAGAAATGGCGTCACGATCGCACGCTGCGATTCCACGCCAAGTCGATCATCGTCGCCGAACGGCTGTCGCGCAGCCCTGCGCGGTCAAAGTAAGAGCATTACCGCCTCAGCCATTTGCTCTGCAGTGGTCCTCTTTTTGCTGCTCAGCATTGAATGATGAAGCAGCTCGGCCAATCACGAATTCTTGTCCTCGCCCTGCTGGTCACGGCTTCGGTTTCGGCGACGCGGTGCGGCAGCTCGAGCTCGCCGACTTCTCCCACGACCACAGGACCGGCGGTGTCGGGTGTGACGCTCAGCGCGCCGACAATCGGCATCGGCGGTACGGCGCAGGGAACGGTCACCGTGGCATCCGCACCAACCGCCGCCGCATCCATCGCTCTGACGAGCAGCAATCCGGCGGTCCTGACCGTGCAGTCGCCGGTCACGTTGCAGGCCGGAGCGTCGACGGCGGCGTTCACGATCACGGGCGTCGGCGCCGGCACGGCGAGTGTGACCGCATCGCTCAACGGCAGCAGCAGCCAGTCCTCATCGGTCACCGTCGCGCGCGTGGCGATCTCCGCCGTGACGCTGAGCGCCAGCACCGTAGTCGGCGGAAACTCCGTGACCGGCACCGTGAGCCTCAGCGCGCCGGCTCCGCTCGGCGGCGCCGCCGTGGCGATGACAGGCGGCGATCCGTTGACCGTTCCCGCCAGCGTGATGGTGGTCGCGGGCGCCTCGAGCGCCACGTTCACTGTCGTGACGCGGCTGGTCGGCGGTACCATCCCCGGAACCGTGACGGCGACCTACGGTGGCGCGTCAGTGTCC
>Ga0105242_10004016_pt1 | contig 11439 bp, 8 predicted proteins | sample KBSM24metaG_FD_81521 | JGI IMG/M metagenome (GOLD analysis project Ga0105242, IMG submission 81521) | Miscanthus rhizosphere microbial communities from Kellogg Biological Station, Michigan, USA - KBS M2-4 metaG | ecosystem: Host-associated > Plants > Roots > Rhizosphere > Soil | place: Michigan...
GACGTATCCGGCAGGACCTCGACGTGGTACGCCGAGAGCAGGCTCGCCTCGATCGGTCGCGCGGAAGGCAGCGGTCGTCCCTCCGCATGATCCAAGCACAGCGGCCGCAGTCGCGTTCGTGCCGATGTCGCGTCGCGGTCAACGACGGCGGCAGGTTCACCGTGTCCTTCCCCCAGACAGACGACGCACACCAGCCGGAGACGTGTGGGGTACGCCGTGGCAGCGCGGTAGCCGCGGCTGTGCTCGACCATCCGGCCCCACAGCGACACCTGGCCGACGACGGCGCCTGCGATGCGCCCGAGCCGGGCGAGTTCGTCGGGATCGACCGCTGCATAGACCCCGCACGAGCATCGGCGACCCGGCGCATGGTGACGGCTCCGGGAGCACGCCGCGGTGAACGGCTCGGCCGGCTCCCACACCTCGGCCCGGGTCAGCGACGACAGGACGTAGCCATCGTCGCGCTCGACGACGCTCCACGCGCGCCATCCCTCGACCTCCTCGGGCGAGAGCGGCGGGGAACGCCTGACCGTGGGCACGGTCCCATCCTGCGCCCGGATCGCCCCGAAGGCTAGGTCACGGAACCCGCGGGTCGCGGCACGACGGATCGTGCGGATGATCGACACAGAACTGGATGTTCGAGAACTGGTCGTCGAACGTGTTGCCCAGGTTCACCACGAACACGATCATGAGGACCGCGAAGACGACCGCGCTGATGCCGAGAACGAGCCCCGCGACGCCCATCCCCTTGCCGCCGGCTCCGGTGCGCGCCCGACCCATCGCGATCGCACCGAGCACGATCGCCGCGACGCCCAGGACGAACCCGAACACGACCGTGAACGACAGGACGACCCCGACGATCCCGACCACCAGCGCGGCGACGGCCAGCCCACCGGTCGCGGGCGCCGGCGGCGGCGCGACGGGCATCACCGGCGGCACGGGCGGTGACGAGGCCGGCTCGCTCGCCAAGAGCGGCCCGGTCATCGCCTGCGCGATCTCTCGGCCGCAGTGGGGACATGTGGTCACTCCGTCGTCCATCGCCTCGCCGCAGTGCGGGCACGTGCCTGCCATGCGGGAGTTCTATCACCCGCGGGGTCCGCGGGCGGGAACGCTACGGACTCCGGATCGTGCCCACACCACCGGCGATATCGACGGTGGCCCCGAGCGCTGCGGACATGGAGGCGAGCCGTTCGAGGATCTCCGCCGCGACCGCCGGTGCGGGGACGCGCGGAACGCCGCGACGCGTGATCGGCTCAGCTTGGCCGAGATCCACGGGATGCACCCGGACGGCGTCGACGCCCGACGGGCCGATCACGAGCTCCGCCTGGACCGCTCGGAACACCCACGGATCGGCGAACCCATCCTCGTTCAGTCGCTCGACGAGCTCGGCTTCGGTCATCGTCCGGGGGTCGATGTCGTCGCCGAGCACCGTGCGGGTCTCTGACCAGAAGTACGCCGGGAGCGGGCCGCCCAGGTCGCTCCAGATGAAGTCGCCGAGTCCGTAGAACACCGGGCGACCGTCGACGAGCTCGGCCGGCCCGAGGACGTGCGGCCCGCTGACCGCGACCGCGTCCGCGCCGGCACCGATCGCGTCGCGCGCGAGCTCCCGGAGGAACACGGGCGGGTCGGCGGGATCGGCGTCGCCCTGGTGGGCGTGCACCGTCATGACGACCACGTCGGCGTGCTGTGCTGCCTGACGGACCGACCGCACGAGCCGTGCCCGTCCTTCCGGATCGACCTCGTAGCGCACCGACACCCGGTCGCCCGGCTCGAAACGCGCCGCGAACACGCGCAGGCCGGGGTCGCCGTTCATCCACTCCCCCATGGCGTCGGGCACCTGCTCGTGGATCGCTTTGAGCGACTCGTGTGTCGCAGAAGGAACCGTGATGACCGGCTCGATCGAGAGCGCGTGGATCCCGGGACGCGGTGCGAGGCCGGCGAAGGCGTCGAGCGCGCCGGCGACGTCGGGTGGCGAGGGGCTGGTCGTGACGCTGACGATGCCGATTCGGCCGTGCGCGGTTTCGTGGTAGCGGGGTGCGCTCGCGCGCGCGAGATCCTCGCCGGCGCCGGCATGGTCGATGCCGGCTTCGTCGAGCAGCAGGCTGGTGGTGCGCAGGCCGGCCGGACCGCGATCCATCGCGTGGTTGTTCGCCCGTCCGACCGCGCCGAAGCCCAGATCGCGGAGGTCGCCGACCGCACGAGGATCGGAGGCGATCGACCAGTCGTTGTGGATCGCCCAGACCCACGCGTCGGGGTCGTCAGGGTCCGCCGTCGCGAACTCGAGGTTCCCAACGGCGACATCGGCCGCGCGCAGCCGCTCAACCACCGCAGCGAAGCCCGCGTCGGCCTCGAGCATCGACGCGATCGGCCGGGTCGAGATCAGGTCGCCGACGATCGCGACGGTCATACGCTCGGCGGGCGCGGGCCCGCGCTCGGGAGACCCCATCGGAGGCGAAGCCTAGGCGATGCGCACGGCGGGGTACGTCAGGCGCTGCCGATCACGTCAACGATCCGATCCAGCGCCCAGCCGAGGTCCTCGCGCGACACGCAGAGCGGCGGCGCCAACCGCACCGTCGATTCGTGCGTGTCCTTCGCAAGGATGCCCCGCTCCATGAGTCGCTCGCAGATCGAGCGTGCGGTTCCCGCCGTGGGGTCGAGGTCGATCCCGATCCACAGGCCGCGGCCGCGGAGCTCGCTGACTTGCGGCAACGCGGCCTCGCGGAGCGCCTGGAGCAGCCAGGTGCCGAGCTCGGCGGAGGCGCGTTGGTACGTGCCCTCGCGCAGCAGGTCGATCACCTCGATGCCGATCGCGCTCGCGAGTGGGTTGCCACCGAACGTCGAGCCGTGCTCGCCCGGGCGGAAGACGCCGAGGACGTCGCGGTCCGCCACCACTGCGGACAGCGGCATGATCCCGCCGCCGAGCGCCTTGCCCAGGATGTACACGTCGGGCACGACGCCCTCGTGCTCGACCGCGAACGTAGTGCCGGTGCGCCCGAGACCGGACTGGATCTCGTCGGCCATCAGCAGCACGCCCCGCTCGGTGCAGATGTCGCGCGCCGCGCGCAGGTAGCCGTCTGGTGGCACGATCACGCCGGCCTCTCCTTGGATCGGCTCCACGAGGAACGCAACCGTGTCATCGTCGATCGCGGCGCGCAGGGCCTCGGCATCGCCGTAGGGCACCACCTCGAACCCCGGCGTGAACGGCCCGAAGCCCGCTTGCGCGGTCGGATCCGTCGAGAAGCTCACGATCGTCACCGTCCGGCCGTGGAAGTTGCCGTCGGCCACGACGATCTTCGCGCGATCCGGCGCGACGCCCTTCACGTCGTAGCCCCACCGGCGGGCCGTCTTGATCGCGGTCTCGACCGCCTCGGCGCCGGTGTTCATCGCGAGCACCATGTCCTTGCCGGCGAGCGAGGAGAGCTCGCGACAGAACACCGGGAAGACGTCGTTGTGGAACGCGCGCGACGTCAGCGTCAGGCGGTCCAGCTGTCGGTGCGCGGCTTCAACGAGTCGCGGATGCCGGTGCCCGAAGTTGAGCGCGCTGTAGGCGGCCAGCATGTCGAGGTAGCGCTCGCCCTCCACGTCGGTGACCCAGGCGCCTTCGGCCTCGGCGATCACCACCGGCAGCGGGTGATAGTTGTGCGCGGCGTACCGCTCCGCGAGTTCCAGGAGCTCTTCGGCTCGCGTGCCCTCTGCTTGCTCGGTGCTCATCGGCGTCCCCCGGTCCGATCTGGCCCGCACATCATCGCAAATGTTCCGCCGGCTACGCGTGGATCCACACGGGCGTGCCCATCGGCACGTCGGTGAGGCTCCACATCTGCGGGTTGTAGACGCGGACACATCCGTGCGAGACGTCGTAGCCTCGGTCGCTCGGGTCGGCGGTGCCGTGGATCGCCATCCGGCCACCGCCCACCCACTCGGTGATCACGTTCGAGAACCCGGACAGCCCGAGCACGAACACGCCGTAGGGGCCTGTCGGATCGCCGGTCGGGACCCTTGCCCAGACGAAGAAGCGGCCGGGCGCGGTGGGCGTCGACGGAGCGCCCACCGCGACCGAGAGGGTCTCGGTCGTGCGGCCGGACACCACGCGCCGGAGGCGGTGGGCCGACATGTCCACCACGATCCGCTCGTGCCGGACGCGGGTCGTGACCTGGTCACCGCGGACCCAGCCCGTCGTCCCGTTCGGGCGGATGGGCAGCCGCACGTGGAACCACGTCGTCCCTTCCTTGTCGACGAAGCCGGACACCGCCGGGAACCACAACGGCTGTGACCAGTCGTTGGTGGCGGCAATCGCGCCCGCTCGGCGCGCTCCCGGTCCCGGCCGTGCATACAAGAGGAAGCGCGGGCCGTCCGCCCGCACGACGGTGGTCCCCCCGGGCCGCAGCACCTGCGTGTCGGCGACCGTTGCGCGGACAGACGGAGACGGAGACGGCGACGGCGGCGAGACGGGAGCAGGCGTGGACGGGCTCGGATGGGAGCAGGCCGCAAGCGCGAGCGCGAGCAACGGGGGGAGCCACCGGCGCATGCCCCCATCCTGCCCGACGCACAGGTGCGTCGGCTACCCTCGGCCGCGTGTTTCGCCCCACACGGCTCCTGGTCGGCGCCGCCGTGCTCACGGTCCTCGCCGTGGCGTGCATCGGCGGCGCCGACCGACCCAGCTCGGTCCCCACCGACCTCGATCCGGGTGCGGTGCAGCCCAGCGGATTCACGACACAGAGCGACCCCGCCCTGGTCGCGGCCGCCCGCGCCAAGATCAAGCACGTCGTGTTCCTGGTGAAGGAGAACCGCACCTTCGACACGATGTTCGGGACGTTCCCGGGCGCCGACGGCGCGACGAGCGGTCAGACGTGCGACGGGGGGACCACGCCGCTCGGCCGCGCCAAGGACCGCACGCCCGACGCGGGACACAGTTTCGCGGACGGGATCACCGTGATCGACGGCGGCAAGATGGACTGCTTCGCTCCCGACGGCTACGTCCAGTACCACCGCGCCGACATCCCGAACTACTGGCGATACGCCGCGCACTTCGCGCTCGCCGACCACTTCTTCAGCTCGATCTACGGACCGACCGGTGTCGAGCACCTGTGGACGTTCGCCTCGCAGTCCGACCGCTTCGTCGACCACGAGCGGCCGGGGCAGTTCGGCACCGGGCGGCGCGAGTTCTGCGACGACCCCACCGAGCTCGCGTTCTCACTGCCGCTGCTCGATCGCGCCGGCCAAGAGCAGCTCTATCAGTGGGAGAACCAGGGAGCGTCCGGCGCCGCACAGGTCGAGCGGTCCTACCGGCCGCGATGGCCGTGCACGAACGTCCCCGTCCTGCCCGACCACCTCGACGCCGCCGGCATCTCGTGGAAGGAGTACCGCGGGGCGAACGAGTGGGTCCAGCCGCTGCGGATGGTGAAGCACGTCCGGTTCAGCAGCATGTACGACAACGTCGTGACGCCCGAGGACTTCCTGCACGACCTGAACGCGGGCACGCTCCCGGCGGTCTCGTGGCTGACCCCGCCCTTCGCGCAGTCCGATCATCCGCCGACGAGCATGTGCCTGGGCGAGAACTGGACGGTGCAGTACCTCAACGCGTTGATGCAGAGCAGGTATTGGAAGTCGACGGCGGTCGTGCTCACGTGGGACGACTTCGGCGGGTTCTACGACCACGTGGCGCCGCCGCACGTCGACCTGTACGGCGACGGCCCGCGGGTGCCGGCGATCGTGATCTCGCCCTACGCGCGGCCGGGGTTCGTCGACGACACGACGCTCGAGTTCGCATCGGTGCTCCGGTTCATCGAGACGATCTTCGACGTGCCGCCGCTCACGAGCCGCGACGCGAACGCCGACGACATGCTCGAGGCGTTCGACTTCTCGCAACCGCCGATCCGGCCCCTGATCTTGAAGCAGCGTTCGTGTCCGGCGGGGCCGACCCCTCAGCCGCAGGAATAGACGCGCGCCGACGGCACGCCGTACGTGGCGCCGACCACGACGGCCCTGCCGACCGCCCAGATCGCGGCGCCGTCGAGCGCGACGCCCGCGAGCGTGTCGGGCGGCTCCGAGCCCGCGCCGGACACCGCGGTCCAGCCGTTCGCCGCGCGCAGCGCGATCGCGCGCGAGGAGCCACCGGCCGAGACCGAACCGACCGCGACGGTCCCGCGTTGGTCGGCGGCCACCGACACGAGCCGCGCCGAGCCGCCCTGATCCGGAACGGCGACGGCGGTCCACCCGCCGGCGCCGCGTTGATACGTGACCGGGGTGTCGCCGTTGGGTGAGTCGTCCGACCACCCGACCGCCCATGCGGCGCCGCCGGTGCCGACCGCGATGCCCGTGAGGAAGACGTTGCGGCCCTGTTCCGCCGGGATCGGTTCCTCCCGCCAGGTCTCGCCGGCCCGCGCGGCGATGACCGGCGCCGCGAAGCCGTCGCTGCCGATCCGCCATCCGTCGACGAGCGGCTGGCCGCCGAGCATCGCGACGTCGTGCAACACCGCCACGTCGGGCGGGGACACGATCTGGAACCCCTGCGTGCCGCCGTGGAGCACCACGCCGTGCATCTCGGCCGCGTACTGCCGCTGCCCGACGAGCCACAGGTCGGTCGAGCTGGTGCCGTCGATCCCCGTGAGGATGTTCTCGGTGCCACCGAAGCTCGGGACCGTCACCAGCGACCAGCGGTGGCCGTCCCAGTGCTCGACCAGCGGGTCGTCGCCCATCCACGACCCGACCGCCCAGACGTCCGACGTCGAGAACGCCTTCACCGCGTAGAACGAGGAGATCCCGATCGGGCCGGGGGGCACCTGCAGCTTCTGTTCGGTCCACGCTTCGCCGTCCCACCGCTGGATCAACGGGCTGCTGACCGGTCCGACCACGTGGCCGCCCACGGCCCACGCCTGGCCACCGGTGGCGTCGACCGCCTCGAGGATCGTGCCGACCGGGTTCGGATGGGTGCCCTCGCTCGCGACGAGCGTGCACGCGGAGAGGTCGCCGGCGGCGAACACGCCGGACGCGGCGACGGCCAGGAGCGCCGCGGACGCGGCGAGGATGACGAACAGACGCACGGGGGTCGGGCGCATCGGTCGCGCAAGGGTACCGGAGCGTCCGCGCGTTCTGGGCGCCCTCAGGTCGGTCCGATACCCTCCGCGGGATGCGTTCTCACCGCCTCCTGGTGCGTTCCGCGCTCGCGCTCATCGCCGCACTGACGGTCTTCGTCGCGTGCACCCGAGGCAGTGGCTCGGCCTTCCCCTCAGCGATGGAACCGGCCGACGCGACGAACGTGCCGCCCGCGGCACCGAGCGATCAGGCGCTCGTCGATCTCGCGCGGAGCAAGATCAAGCACGTCATCTTCGTGGTCAAAGAGAACCGCACCTTCGACAACATGTTCGGCTTGTTCCCCGGCGCCAACGGCGCCACGACGGGCCAGACGTGCGACGGCCGAACCGTGCCGCTGAAGCGCGCGCCCGACCGTGGGTTCGCCGCCGGCCACAGCTTCACCGACGGGATCACCGCGATCAACGGCGGCCAGATGAACTGCTTCACCGACGTCGGCTACGCGGAGTTCCACCCGAACCAGATCCCGAACTATTGGGCGTACGCGCAGCACTTCACGCTGGCCGACGAGTTCTTCAGCTCGATCTACGGGCCGACCGGTGTCGAGCACCTGTGGACGTTCGCGGCGCAATCCGACCGGTTCGTCGACCACGAACGGCCCGGGCAGCTGGGCGTCGGCAAGCGCCAGTTCTGCGACGATCCGCTCGAGTCGGCCTTCTCGTTCCGACAGCTCTCGCGCGCCGATCAGGAGAAGGTCTATCAACTCGAGCAACAAGGCGCGAGCGGGGCCGCGCAGGTCCCGGCGTACTGGGAGGCGCGCTGGCCGTGCACCGACATCAAGGTGCTGCCCGACGAGCTCAAGGCCGCCGGGATCTCCTGGAAGGAGTACCGCGGCCCGAACGAATGGGTCCAGCCGTTGCGGATGGTTCGCCATGTGCGGTTCAGCTCGATGTGGAAGGACGTCGTGTCGAGCGACGAGTTCATCCCCGACCTGAACAACGGGAAGCTGCCGTCGGTCTCGTGGGTGTCGCCGCCGTTCCCGCTGTCCGATCACCCGCCGCTCAGCATGTGCCGGGGCGAGAACTGGACCGTGCGACTGATGAACGCGATCATGGAGAGCCCGTACTGGAAGTCGACCGCGGTGGTGCTGACCTGGGACGACTTCGGGGGGTTCTATGACCACGTGGCGCCCCCGCACGTCGACATGTACGGGCTCGGCCCGCGCGTGCCGGCGATCATCATCTCGCCCTGGTCCCGCCCGGGCTACGTCGACCACACCACCTATGAGTTCGCATCGGTGCTGCACTTCATCGAGACGATCTTCGACGTACCGCCGATGACGAGCCGCGACGCGAACGCGAGCGACATGTTGGGCGCCTTCGACTTCAACCAGCAGCCGATCGGGCCGCTGCCGTTGGCGCAGCGCAGCTGTCCGGTCACGCCGATCCAGAACGTCCCCGAAGAGCCGACCGCCTAGCCGCTGCAGGTGCCGGCGGCGCTGAGCGAGGCGAACGCGTCGACCTCGTCGCGGATCCCCACGGCTCGGAAGGCACCGAGTTCACCGGTCACGCCGAGCAGCTGATCGCCGCCGGTCTCGGGCGCGCGCTCGCCGGTGACCTCGATCGGCGTCCAGCCGTGGTCCAACCGCGCGACCAATGGCTGAGGGATGCCGTCGCTGAACGTCAGGCCGACGGCGACGGTCGCCTCGCCGACCGCGATCGCCGCGAGACGACCCGGCTCGCCGCTCGCGGAGGGCACGAGGTTCCAGTGGTTGCCGCTCGGCTGCATCGTGATGATGTGATCGGCGCCGTCTACGGTCGCCCACCCGACGGCGAGGGGCGTGCCGTCCGGCTGGACGGCGACCCCACTCAGCAGCCCGGCGCCGGTCGCGTGTTCGACGGACCAGACGTCGTCGTGGAAGCGTTCGACCAGGGGCAGCGTCTTGCCACCGGCGAGGACACTCCATCCCACCGCGTAGACCGACCCGTCCGGTGCGACGGCGACCCCGTTCAGTACCGAGCTTCCGTGCACGGACGGCGCCGTGACCACGTGCCACCCCGAGGCGTCCCAACGCTCGATCAGCGGTTGGTAGTCGGCGCCGACCTGATGCTTGCCGACCGCCCAGACCGTTCCGTCGGGCGCCGCCGCCACCCCGAGGAACTCGTCCTCCTCGGGTCCTGGGTCGATCGGATGCGTCCAGTGCCACCGGCCGTCGACGACGAAGCCGGCCTCGGGCCGATCGTTGCGGAAGGCGCCGACGGCCCACGCGCGCGCGCCGGCCGTCGTCGCGGCCTGGAACTGGATCAGCACGGCGCCGGGCGTCACCGGCACCCTGATCCGATGCCAGGCGCCGCCCGCCCACCGCGTCACCAGCGGCGTGCCGTCGCCGCCGATGTAGTGGACGCCGACGGCGGTGGCGTGATCCGGTGGGCCGGTCACCGCGAGCAGCAGATCGCCAGTCACGCTCGCGTCGGGGATGGCGGCGGTGCACGAGGTCGAGGCGCTGGTCGTGGTCGCCGGGAGCACGAACGCCAATGCGAGCACGCAGAGCAGCCACGCCTTCTTCATCCGGAACCGTTCGGTCGAGACGTCATGGACCGGTGTAGGAGGGTATCGCCGCGGCGCCGAGCCCGGTCCACGTTCCCGGGGAGAACGCTTGGACGATCCCATCCGGGCCGACCACGATCGAGAACGGTGTGGGCGGCTCGAGGTTCGGCAAGACGACGCCGTAGGCGGCGGTCGCCATCCTTCCGAGGGGATCGAACGCGACCTCGTAGCCCAGGCCGAGCCCGTGAACGACCTCGGTGTTCACGCCCGACGGGTCCCATGACGAAACCGCGATCACACGTACATCGGGATGCGCCGCGGCCCAGGTGTCGAGCTCCGTGAGGTTCGCGGTGCAGCTCGCGTCACACGTCGGACCGAAGAACGAGAACACCGTGGTCCGATGGTCGGGGCCGGTGATGCGCTCCGTTCCGGTCAGCGGTGGGAACGAATAGGTGCGGAGCTCGCCGCCCACGTGGTCGATGTCGCCGTTCACGATCACGGCTGCAGGGTCGTGCACCGCGTAGCCACCCGGACCGGGGCGCCAGACGCTGACGCCATCACCTTGGTGGACCTGCTGGAGCCCGACCGACTCGAGCAGCGGTTGGAACTTCCACGTCGCGTCGTCGTCCATGAGCACGGCGGTGACGCCCTGATCCTTCAGGAACGACGCGAAGTCCCCGGGTGTCGGGACGTACGGGTTCAGCTGGTTGATCGCGAGCCCGCGATACAGCGGCTGCCCCACGTACTCGGCCGGGATCGGCCCGATGTAGGCCTGCGGGATCCGATACCAGAAGTCCGACGCTGCGAGCCATTGCAGTTCGGAGGCAGGACGTTCGGTGATCGAGAACACCATCTCGTCCTGCTGGATCTGCTTCTGCACGTCGCCGTCGGTGAAGAACGCGGGCGTCTCCCCGTACGCGTGGAACACGCTCGGGTCGGGCGCCGGCAGGATGGCAACGGCGGCGAGCCCGGCGATCACCCAACGGATCCACACGGTCCGCCCGGTGCCGTGCGCGACCCAGAGCGCCGCGACGACACCGAGCGCGAGCGCCGCGTACGCGGGGAATCGTTGTGGCGTCGCGTGCTGCAACAGCGGCACGTGGGTGAGCCACTCCCCCGGCAAGCCGATCGACGGCTGGCCCAAGATGTGCAGGACCGGTCCGGACGCGAGCACCGCGACGATCGCCAGGAAGGCCAGCAGCGCCCAGGTGCTCCGCCGTTTCCGCTCGGTGATCGCGAAGCCGACGAGCATGACGAGCGCCGCGATCCCGACGTAGCCGGCATCCTCCTGCGCCGACGCCGTGAACCGCGAGGTGATGGTGGTGAACGACTCCCCGCCGATCCGTGAGTGCTGACGCGGAACGACCCAGCTCCCGAGATCGATCGACGTCTTGTCGACCGGGCGGAGCACCTCGGTCGGCTCATGATGCACCGCGTTCGTCAGGAACGGCAGCAGGACCAGGCCGGCGATCGCGTAGCTGCCCGCCACGAGCAGACCTGTGCGCAACACCGCCCCCACGTCCCTCCCGGCGAAGAGCAGGGCGATCGCGAACGCGATCGCCCCGAAGAACGTCGTCGTCGCGAACAGCTCGGTCGAGACGCCGAACGCGAAGACGAGGTCGAGGGCAAGCAGCAACACGAACCAGATCGGCCCGAGCGAGCCCTGGAACTTCCGGACCACGAGGTACACGGCCAGCGGCGCCGTGAAGATCATCACGAGGTTGAGGTGGTCGACCATGTGACCCGCGATGTAGCTCGAGAAGCCGAAGAAGAGCCCGCCGAGCACCGACGGCCAGAATCGCTTCGTCACGCGCACACATACGAGGTATGTGGCCCACGCCGCCAGCGCGGGCGCCAGGAGCATCA
>Ga0105242_10004021_pt1 | contig 11431 bp, 11 predicted proteins | sample KBSM24metaG_FD_81521 | JGI IMG/M metagenome (GOLD analysis project Ga0105242, IMG submission 81521) | Miscanthus rhizosphere microbial communities from Kellogg Biological Station, Michigan, USA - KBS M2-4 metaG | ecosystem: Host-associated > Plants > Roots > Rhizosphere > Soil | place...
CAGCCACGACACGTAGCCGATCAGGATGACCACCACCGCCATGGCGAACGGCACGAAGCGCTGGACGCGGCCCACCAGCTGGGCGCTTCGATCCTGGATCGCCACCGCCCGCTCCTGCAGCTTCTCCGCCTTGTCCACCTGCTGTCGCTGCAGGGCCAGGGACTCCGCCTGCCGGTCGCGAATCTCCTCGAGCAGCCGCGCGATACGGTCCAGCTTCTCCGCTTCGCTCATCCGCGCGCGCCTCCCACCGGATCCCTCTGGTCGGCGCGCGGCGCGTAGGGATGCGGGCCCTGCGGCGACCGGCCCTCCGCGAAGCGCCGGAGGGCGAACGGAGTGATGTCCACCGTCTTGGCGCGCCCTTCGGTGATCAGCTCGGCCATGCACTGGCCGACCGCGGGCGCGATCTTGAAGCCGGAGCCGCTGAAGGCGGTGGCGAGGTAGAGGTTCTCCATCCCCTCCACCGGTCCCAGGATGGCGTGGCGATCGCCGCTATAGCAGTCGAAGGCGCGGTAGCCGCGCGCGAGCGTGGCGCCCTCCATCAGGGGAATCCGGTGAGTGAGGATGCCCGCCCCCACGCCGGCCGCATGGGGCGGCAGCCCGCTGCCGAGCGTGTCGGGATCCACGTCCCACTCCTGGCACGGCACGCCGACCAGGGTGAGTCCGCCCGCCTCGGTACGGAAGTAGCTGCCCTGCGCGTTGTCGATGAAGACCATGTGGCCCTGGGCGAGCGCGGGGGGGCGCGCGACCGCCACCGTGTCGATGGCCTTGGGCCGCGCGGGGAGCGGCACCCCCAGCTCCCGGCACAGGCGCGGCGCCCAGGCGCCCGCCGCGATCACCACCGCGCCCGCGTCGATCGCTCCCGCCGCCGTCTCCACCCCGGTGACGCGGCCGCCCGAGCGGGTGACGCTCGTCACCGCCGTCCACGGGCGCACCGCCGCCCCCAGCTCCCGCGCGCGCCGCGCGAAGCCTTCCACCACGTCCACCGGGCTCGCGTAGCCCGAGTCGGGCTCGTAGGCCGCCGCGCCGAGATCGTCCACCGCCGCGAAGGGCTGGAGGTCGCGGAGCTCGGCGGGGCTGATCGCGGTGGTATTGATCCCGATGCCGCGGAGCATCTCCACGTTCCTTCGAAGCGCCTCCGCGTACTCCGGCGCTACTACGTTCACAAATCCGGTATGGGTGAAGACCGGCGGGCCGCCCATCAGCTCCGCCCAGTGGCGGAACACCGGAAAGCTCGCCCAGGCCAGGCGCGCATCCCACTCGTTGGTGTAGTGCATGCGAACCAGTGCGCTCGACCGCCCCGACGCGCCGTGGGCGAGCGCGCCCTGCTCGAGCAGGACCACCCGCTTCACTCCGCGCGCGGCCAGCGCGTAGGCGAGACTGCAGCCGTGGACGCCGCCCCCGACGATGACGACGTCCGCCGTCTCCGCGCTCACCTCGCCACCACCGCGGTGGCCTCGATCTCCACCAGGATGTCGGGCCGCACGAACTGGGAGATCTCCACCAGCGTGCTGGCGGGCCGGTGGGCGCCGAAGTACTCCCGGCGCGCCACGTTGACCTTCTCGCGATCGGCGATGTTCTTGAGGAAGACGGTGACCTTGCAGACGTCGGCAAAGCTGGCGCCGGCGGCGGTGAGGCAGGCCTTGATATTGTCCAGCGCCTTGCGCGCCTGGGCGGTGGCGTCGTCTCCTCCCACCGTGCGCCCATGCTCGTCGGAGGCCACGCAGCCCGAGACGAACACGATGTTCCCCGCCCGGACCACGTGAGTGAAGTGGCTGATGGGCTCGGACATCCCGGGCACGCGAATTTCTTGCCGATGGGGGCGGCTCGCCCGCTTCGGCCGCGCCGCCTTCTTCACTGCCCGCCCGCGCTTCGCTCGCTTCGCCATGATCGCCCTCCCTGAGGTTTCGCAACGGTGAACGGCCGAACACCAGCACCCTAAGGAGCCCCGGGCGTGGGGTCAAGCGCGAAAACCGGAACGCGCGGGAGGGCGCCCGCGGCGCGGGAAATTGGTGTACTCTCTCGGCTATTCCACCCAAGGAGGCGTCATGAAGGTCATCGATGCGATCGCCGAGATCCTGAAGCGCGAGGGAGTCGAGTTCCTGATCGGCTATCCCGTCAACCACGTGCTCGAGGCCGCCGCCGCCGCCGACATCCGCACCATCATCGTGCGGCAGGAGCGCACCGGCCTGCACATGGCGGACGCGGTGAGCCGGATCACGTCGGGCCGGAAGATCGGCGTCTTCGCGATGCAGCACGGTCCCGGCACCGAGAACTCCTTCGGCGGCGTCGCGCAGGCCTTCGGCGACTCGGTGCCCATCGTGGTGATTCCCGGCGGATATCCGCGGAAGATCGCCGGTATCACGCCCAACTTCTCCTCCACGCTCAACTACCGCCACGTCACCAAGTGGGCGGAGTGGGTGATCCGCCCCGTGGACGTGCCGGACGCGATGCGCCGGGCCTTCACCCAGGTGAAGAACGGCCGGCCCCGCCCGGTGATGGTGGAGATCCCGGTGGACATGATGATGGAGGAGGTGCCGGAGCCCCTGGTGTACAAGGCGGCGCCGCGCACCCGCATCGCGCCGGACCCCAAGGACGTGGCGGAGGCCGCGCGAGTGCTGGTGGCCGCCGAGCGGCCCGTGATCTACGCGGGCCAGGGCGTGCACTACGCGCAGGCCTGGCCGCAGCTCCGCCAGCTCGCCGAGCTGCTGGAGTGCCCGGTGACCACGAGCCTCGAGGGCAAGAGTGCGTTCCCCGAGAGCCATCCGCTGTCCCTGGGCTCCGGCGGGCGCTCGCTGCCCAAGGCCGTGTTCCAGTTCCTCAAGGACTCCGACGTCATCTTCGGGATCGGCTGCAGCTTCTCCACCACCAACTACGGCATCACCTTCCCCAAGGGCAAGGTGATGATCCACTCCACCCTCGACCCCCTCGACCTCAACAAGGACATCGCCGCCGACCACGCCCTCATCGGCGACGCCGGGCTGGTGCTGGACGCCTTGATCCTGGAGGTGAAGGACCGCGTCAAGGGCAAGCCGCGCGGCCGCCTCGACACCGTCACCCAGGGTATCAAGACGGTGAAGACCGAGTGGCTCAACCAGTGGATGCCGCGGCTCACCCAGAACACCAAGCCGCTGTCGCCCTATCGCGTGATCTGGGACCTCATGCAGACGGTGGACCTCTCCAACACCATCATCACGCATGACGCGGGCAGCCCTCGGGATCAGATCTCGCCCTTCTGGGAGACGGTGACGCCGCTGTCCTATATCGGCTGGGGCAAGACCACCCAGCTCGGCTACGGCCTCGGGCTGGCCATGGGCGCCAAGCTGGCCGCCCCCCAGAAGCTCTGCATCAATCTCTGGGGCGACGCCGCCATCGGCTTCACCGGCATGGACTTCGAGACCGCGGTGCGGGAGCGCATCCCCATCCTCTCGGTGGTCCTCAACACCTTATCAATGGCGATCGAGCTCAAGGTGATGGCGGTGGCGACGGAGAAGTTCCGCAGCACCGACATCAGCGGCAACTATGCCGACATGGCCAAGGCCTTCGGGGGCCACGGCGAGCGCGTGACCGAGCCCGGCGAGATCATCCCCGCCATCAAGCGGGCGATCAAGCAGACGCAGGAGGGGCGGCCCGCGCTCCTCGAGTTCATCACCGAGAAGGCGGTGGACTTCTCGATGTACTCGTAGCCGCGGCGTGGCCGAGCGCGAGTACCGCTTCGTCCAGGTCGACGTCTTCACCGACCGCGTGTTCGGGGGCAATCCCCTCGCGGTGGTCTTCGAAGCCACCGGCCTGTCGGATGGCGAGATGCAGGCCATCGCCAGGGAGATGAACCTCTCCGAGACGACCTTCATCCTGCCCCCCACGCGTGGGGACTGCGCGGCGCGGGTGCGGATCTTCACCCCCGCGCGCGAGCTCCAGTTCGCGGGACATCCCACCATCGGCACCGCCTGGGTGCTCGCCGCCCACGGGCTCCTGCCCGGAACCCCCTCCCGCTTCAATCTTGAAGAAGGGATCGGCCCGGTCCCGGTGACGCTCGAGGGCGATCCCGCCCGGCCTCGCTTCCTCTGGATGCGCCATCGCGAGCCGGAGTGGGGCCCGGAGCAGACCAACCGCGCCGAAGTGGCGGCGGGGGTGGGCCTGACCGAGGCCGACCTCTTGCCCGGCGCTCCCATCCAGTCCGGCTCCACCGGCACTCGCTTCCTCTTCGTCCCGCTCCGCGACCCGGCCACGGTGGACCGCGCTCTTCTCGACGTGGCGAGGATTCTCAAGGCGCTGGGTGACCAGCCCCTGGTGGGAATCTTCGTCTTTGCCCCGGACCCCGATCCCGCCGCCGGCCGCGTGCACTCGCGCATGTTCGCCCAGCACACCTCCGGCATTCCCGAGGATCCCGCCACGGGCTCGGCGAGCGGCCCGCTCGGCGCCTATCTGGTGCGGCACCGGCTGGTGAAGGCCGACGGCAGGGTCGCGATGGTGAGCCACCAGGGAGTGAAGATGGGACGGCACAGCCACGTGCACATCCGCGGCGTGGCGCGCGACGGCCATCTCGATGAGATCGAGGTGGGCGGCAGCGTGGTGCCGGTCATCGAAGGACGCCTGCGAGTCCCGTGACTTCTCGTGTACGCTGACGCCGAACCGTGTCGTCTCCCCCACTCGACCCTGGAGGTCGCGCGATGAAGATCCGACGGCTCCTCGCCCTGTTGCTCCTGCTTCCGCTGACGCTCGCCGTCGGCGGGGGGTCCGCCACGGCTCAGCCCGCGGGCACCCTGGTGGTGGGGCTCGTCGCCGAGCCGGTGAACCTCGATCCCGCGCAGGTGACGGACTTCAACTCCAACCGGGTGGGCCGCCGGATCGTGGAGCCGCTGGTGACGTTCGCGGAGGAGACCACCCAGCTCGTGCCCGGCCTGGCCGAGTCCTGGACCATCTCGCCCGACGGCCTCCAGTACACCTTCAAGCTGCGCAAGGGCGTGAAGTTCCACGACGGCACCCCGTTCAACGCCGCCGCCGCGAAGTTCTCCATCGAGCGCCAGATCAATCCCGAGCATCCCGCCAACAAGCTGGGGAAGTATCCCTTCGCCAACTACTTCTTCGGCAACGTGAAGGCCGTGGAGGCGATGGACGACAGCACCGTGCGCTTCATCTTGAAGGAGCCGCGCGCCTCCTTTCTCGTGGTGATGGCCGCCGCCGCCGCCTCCATGGTGAGCCCCACCGCCGCCCTCAAGGCCGGGGTGGACTTCGCCCTCGCGCCCGTCGGCACCGGCCCCTTCCGCTACGGCTCATGGACGCGCGGGCAGTCGGTGGTGCTGGAGAAGTTCCCCGAGTACTGGAAGGGCGCGGTGAAGTTCGACCGTGTCGTGTTCCGGCCCATCGTGGAGGACCAGGCGCGCCTCACCGAGCTCCTCACCGGCACCCTGGACCTCATCGTGGGCGTGCCCGCGGACTTCGTGGCGCAGCTCGAGACGAGCCCGAAGGCCAACCTCCTCAAGCAGGTGGGCGCGCATGTCTGGTACCTCGGCATCAACAACACCAAGAAGCCGCTGGACGACAAGCGCGTGCGCCAGGCGCTGAACTACGCGGTGAACAAGGACGCCATCGTCAAGGACGTGCTCAAGGGCACCGGCGCCGTCTCGCGCGGGCCGGTGCTGCCCGGCACCTGGGGCGCCGATCCCAATCTCCCCGCCTATCCCTACGATCCCGCCAAGGCCAAGAAGCTTCTCGCCGAGGCCGGCTACCCGAACGGCTTCTCCACCACCATGTGGGTGCCGGAGTCCGGCTCCGGCATGCAGTCGCCGGTGGCCATGGCGATCGTCATGCAGTCGAACCTCCGCGCGGTGGGGGTGAACGTCACGCTCCAGACCATGGAGTGGGGCGCGTACATCGCCAAGCTCCGCACCAAGGAACAGGATCTGTTCGCGCTCTCGTGGGCCGCCGGCTCCGAGGACCCGGACATGGTGATGTACCCGCTCTTCCACTCGAGCCAGTGGACGCCCAACGGGCCGAACCGCGCCATGTACAAGAACGAGAAGTTCGATGCCCTCCTCAGCGAGGCGCGTCAGGTCACCGACCAGACCAAGCGCGCCGCGCTGTACCGCGAGGCCCAGCGCATCCTGGTCGAGGACGCCCCGTGGGTGTTCGTGGACCACGAGATCCAGATCGCGGCGACCTCGAAGCGCGTGCAGGGCTTCAAGCTGCACCCGAGCTTCGATCTCCGGGTGGAGACGATCAGCCTCCGGTAGCGGAAGCGCGCTCGACTCCGTGGGTCCCTTTCTCGCGCGCCGGCTCCTGCATCTGGGGCCCGTGCTGCTCGGGGTGTCGCTGATCGTGTTCCTGGTGCTGCACCTGGCGCCGGGCGACCCTGCCGAGGTGATGCTGGGCGCCAACGCCAACAAGGAGGACCTCGCCCGCCTCCGCACCCAGCTCGGGCTCGACCAGCCGCTCCACGTCCAGTACGTCACCTGGATCAGCCACGTGGCGCGGGGCGACCTCGGCCGCTCGCTGTGGATGAAGCGGCCGGTGCTGGGCGAGGTCCTCGAGCGCTTCAAGGCCACCATGCTGCTGACCGGGAGCGCGCTCCTCCTCTCCACCATCGGCGGCATCGCGCTCGGCATCGCGTCGGCCACGCGGGCCAATTCCTTGCTGGACCGGCTGTCCGGCGTGGCCTCGCTCTTCGGGGCGAGCATGCCCGTGTTCTGGCTGGGCATCGTGCTGATGGTGATCTTTTCCCTCTGGCTGGGCTGGCTGCCCGCCTCGGGCATGTATGCGCCCTATGGCGGCGGCGGGCTGCGCGACCTTCTTTCGCATCTGATCCTGCCCGCGGTGACGCTCGCCGCGGCCTCGGTGACCATCATCGCGCGGCTCACGCGCGCCACCATGCTGGAGACGCTCGGCCAGGACTATGTCCGCACCGCGCGCGCCAAGGGCCTGGGGGAGCGCAAGGTGGTGTGGCGGCACGCGCTCAAGAACGCGCTCATCCCCATCGTCACCGTGGTGGGCGTGCAGGCCGGCTATCTCCTCGGCGGCGCCGTCCTCACCGAGACCGTATTCGCCTGGCCCGGCGTGGGCACGCTGGTCGTCCAGGGCATCCTGGCGCGCGACATGCCGCTCGTGCAGGGCGGCGTGCTGGTCATCGCGCTGTCGTTCGTGCTCGTCAATCTCCTCGTGGACACGCTCTACGCGTGGCTCGACCCCCGGATCAAGTTCCAGTAACACCGCCATGCAACTCTTTGCCCGGAATCGCCTCGCCGGCGTCGCCCTCGTCGCCATCGCGCTCGCCATCGTCGCCGCGCTCGCCGCGCCATGGCTCCCGCTTCCCGATCCCGACGCGGTGGACACGCCGAGCCGGCTCCAGACGCCGGGGACGCCCGGGCATCCCCTTGGCACCGACGAGTTCGGCCGTGACCTCCTGAGCCGGCTCGTCTGGGGCGCCCGCGTATCCCTCCTCGCCGGCGTGGGCACGGCGGCGGCGGCGATGTTGATGGGCGTGAGCCTCGGGCTCCTCGCCGGCTACTACCGCGGCTGGGTGGAGACCCTCATCATGCGGTTCACCGATATCCTGATGGCGTTCCCGTTCATTCTCCTCGCCATCGCCATCGTGGCCGGGCTCGGGCCGGGTCTTCGCAATGCCATGATCGCCATTGCCATCGTGGGCTTCCCCATCTACGCGCGCCTGGTGCGCAGCGTGGTGCTGTCAGTGCGCGAGCGCGAGTTCGTGGAGGCGGCGCGCGCGCTGGGCAGCCCGGACCGGCTCATCCTGGCGCGCCACGTGGTGCCGCACCTCCTCTCGCCGGTGGTGGTGGCATTCAGTCTGGACGTCGGCGCCAAGATCCTCACCACCGCGGGGCTGTCCTTCCTCGGGCTGGGTACCCAGCCGCCGACGGCGGACTGGGGCAGCATGCTGGCCACCGGCCGGCAGTTCGTCATCCTGAGCCCGCACGTGGTGCTCCTGCCCGGGTTCGCCATCTTCGTGATGGTGCTGGCCCTGAACCTGGTCGGCGATGCCGTGCGCGATCTCCTCGATCCTCGGACGCGCGCGGCCTGACCGCGGGGAGGTTTGTTCCATGAAGCTCGACACCGGCTTCCTCTCCTTCGACCTCCGGGCCATTCCGGACTACGCGCGCAAGGCCGAGGATCTTGGCTTCGGCGCGCTCTGGGCCGCGGAGACCAAGCACGACGGCTTCCTGCCCCTGGCCGTCGCCGCCACGTCCACGGAGCGCGTGCGGCTCGGCACCGCCATCGCCATCGCCTTCGCGCGGAGCCCCATGGTGCTGGCCCAGATCGGGTGGGACCTGCAGAAGGCCTCCGGCGGGCGCTTCATCATGGGCCTCGGCACCCAGGTGAAGGCGCATAACGAGCGGCGCTTCTCCGTGAAGTGGGACGCCCCCGGCCCCCGCCTGCGGGAGATCGTGGAGGCGCTGCGCGCCATCTGGAACACCTGGCAGACCAAAGCACCGCTCCGATACCACGGCAAGCACTATCAGATAGACCTCATGACGCCCTTCTTCGATCCCGGCCCCATCGAGCACCCGCATATCCCCATCTACCTCGCGGGCGTCAACCCCTATATGGCGCGTCTGGCCGGCGAGGTGGCGGAGGGGCTGCACATCCACTCCTTCCACTCCGCCAAGTATCTCCGCGAAGTTCTCCATCCCGCGGTGGCGGAGGGCCTGCACCGGGCCGGGCGCTCGCGCCTGGACTTCACCTTCCGCGCCTCCACCATGGTCATCGTGGGCGACACGCGGGAGGAGATCGAGAAGCAGAAGCAGGCGGTGAAGCAGCAGATCGCCTTCTACGCTTCCACCCGAACGTATAGCGCCGTGCTGGCCGCCCACGGCCTCGACGATCTCTCCCCTCGGCTGCACGCGAAGTCCCTGGAGGGCGACTGGAAGGGCATGGCCGATCTGATCAGCGACGCCATGCTGGAGGACTTCGCGGTGATCGGCTCCTGGGCGGATATCGGCCCGCGCATCCGCGAGCGCTACGCCGGGCTCTACGACCGTACCCAGCTCTACCCGTCCTTCGCGCCCTCGCTCGAAGATCCGCGCATGGCCGCGCTGGCGCGTGACTTCAACGACGGCTGAGCCGCCCACGCTCCACGCTCCGTAGCGTCGAAGGGCCCGCCCTGTCGGCCGGGCCGACGGTTGGCGCGGCGCAAGTCTTTCGCGCCCGCCAAGTGGCTACCCGCGCTGCCATTTTCCGGGGGTCTCCCACTGGCACCTCCCTTGCTCTACCACGGGCCAGTTAGAAACACGCAAAGACATAAGGGAGACTGTCATGCAAAATATGCTTCGTCGAACGTTGGTCGTGCTCGCCGCCCTGGCCGGGATGGTTCCCGCCGGAGTGGGCGCCACGACTCTGACTCATACCCCGGCCGGCGCGCCACTGTGCCTGAGCGCCAACTCCCCCACCGCGTGCAACGGAGGCGGCGCCTCGCTGACCACCTACTCCTTCGGCTTCGATCTCTCGAGCGTCGCGGACGCGGACGAGATCATCACCGCCGCCACCCTGACGCTCCTTATCTCCGACGACTCCGGAGCGCGGGACGGTAGTGAGAAGATCGACCTCTTCGTCGATGGCGTCGATATGCAGGTGAATGCCGACGCAAACCACAACCTGCTGGTCCTGCTCGACCTCGGCTCACTGGGCAATACCCTCAACATCACGCTCGGCCCCGAGACGGGCGACTACTTCTTCGGGGGCGCGACCCTGACCCTCACGGTGGAGGACCGTCCGGAGGAGATCGTCCAGGTCACGGATGAGATCCCGGCGGCGGCCGCGGTGCCGGTACCGCCCTCGATGGTGCTGCTCGGGCTTGGCCTGGTCGCGATGGCGGCGCGCCGGCGGGCCTAGCCCGCCGCTTCCTTCTTCACCTCGGCGAACGTCTGACGGGCTACGAGCATGGCGTCCCGCACCAGCGGGGCGCCAACGTAGCCCATCAGGTGCAGGATCACTTCCGTCAGCTCGGTCTCCGTCCAACCCTGGCGGAGCGCCATCCGCAGGTGAATCGCCAGCTCGGGCTCGCGCCCGGTGGAGGCATCTGAAACCACGGTGACCAGGGTCCGCGTCTTGAGATCCAGCCCCGGGCGCGTCCAGATGGTGCCGAAGACGCTCTCCTGGGCGAGGTCGATGAACTGGGTCATCATGGAGTCGCCGTAGGTGTTCTTGTTCACGCGCTCGACGTAGGCGTCGCCGAGCAGCTTGCGCCGCATCTCGCGGCCCTTCTTGTACGCTTCGCTCTCGGCCATCACCGGCTCCCCATGACCAGACGTTCGTGCAGTGCGCTCGCCATCTCGTCGATGCCCGCTCCCGCCCACAGGCGGAAGAAGGGCGCTTTCTGGAAGGCGCCGAACTCCCGCCCCGCGCGCTCCGCGGTCTGCGCTGCGGTCTCGCCGGCGCGCGGGGCGCGGATCTTCTCCGTCACCACGCGGTCCTTGTGATAGATGGCCGGGAGCTCGGTGTAGTGGTAGAGGTATCGCTGATCCTTGTCGTAGAAGACGACCACCGGGATGGACTGCCAGCGGCCGCCGTTCTTCTCGTTCATGAACTCCGCCATGATGTCCGCGTTCTCCCCGTGGTCGGGCTCGCTCAGGGGATCCGCCGTCTTGCCGAACTTCTGCCCGTCGCGGTCGAAGATGCGGAGCTCCATGCCGGTGGCCTCGGCGACGCGCGCCAGCATGGGCACGTCGCGCCGGCAATCGGACGACCAGTCCTCCGACAGCACGAGGATCCTGGCCGGCCCGCCCGGCTGGGCGGCCAGCCACTTCCACGCCGCGGCCTGAGTGTCGGTGAGGCGGCTGCCCTCGTACCATTCGCGGATCATCGCCGAGTGGTCGGGGCGCTTCGAGCCGCCGGTGCCCTCGCGGGCGAGGTTCGCTGAACTGCCGATATAGGCGAGGTATTCCGCGAACGTCCGGCCGGACTTGAAGCGCTCCGGCGTCACCACGGTCTTGCTGCCGTCCATGCTCGGTCTCCTCAGAAGATGGCGATGGGATGCGCGGGCGCGCCGGTGCTCCCCATGAGCCGGAGCGGGGTGGCGGTGAAGAGGAACTCGTTCCGCCCCTCCTCCGCGCAGACCTTGGCCAGGCGCTCGGGATAGGTATTGTCGACCAGGGCCAGCCCCAGGAATGGAATGGCCAGATGCGTGCTCATGCCGAAGCCGGCATAGCCGCTGGGCCGCTCGTCCATCATGTCCCACGAGATCGCCGCGATATCCTTCTCACGAAACCACTCGAGGCAGGACAGATGCAGCCCCGGGTGCGGGTCCACGCGGAAGACGAAGTTCGGATGCGCCTTGAGAAATGCCTCGTTGCCGCTGCGCACCACCACCACGTCCCCCGGCTGCATCTTCACCCCCGCGCGCGCGGCCACCGCGTCCAGCTCCTTCGGCGTCACCGGCTCGCCCGCCTTCACGTAACCCTCCTTGCGCCCCGCCGCCACGTCG
>Ga0105242_10004023_pt1 | contig 11425 bp, 9 predicted proteins | sample KBSM24metaG_FD_81521 | JGI IMG/M metagenome (GOLD analysis project Ga0105242, IMG submission 81521) | Miscanthus rhizosphere microbial communities from Kellogg Biological Station, Michigan, USA - KBS M2-4 metaG | ecosystem: Host-associated > Plants > Roots > Rhizosphere > Soil | place: Michigan...
CGATGCCGTTGCCGCGGTCACGAAACCAGCGGCCGCCGGGCCATTGCTCCAGAGTCATGTTCATGGATTCGCCGTTCGGATTGGTGCTGCCCTCGCCGAAGCGATGCAGGACGGATTTAAAGACGTCGCCGATATCGGCTTTGAGCTCGACCTGTTGGGCGACATCAAGAGTCATTTCATCAATTTTCATGAGGTCTTCTCCTTACGTGATTAAATAGTAACGTAATTATTTAGTCACGTCAAGAGAAAATTTCAAAGATTCAACACACAGACTCCGAGGGAACCGGAGCGGTCCAGGGCGAGTCTAACCTCGCATGATCCGCCCAGCGACTCTCCTGCTTTGCTCGGCAATCGCTTTCGCCCAAGCCCCTCCGGAAAATCCTTTCGACGCCGCGAATCAAAACTACTTTCAAGCGCGCCAGAAGGGCCAGCATGAGGTGGCGACGGCACAGCGCGAGGCAATGAACCGCCTCCTCGAAACCCAGGCCCCGACCGACCCGCAGTTCGCCGGCCGCGCCCAGACCCTCTGGCAAATCTACGACGGCGATGGCATGAGCGCCAAAGGCCGCGCGGTTTTGGAAGGAGCGCTGGCGCGTGCCCAGGCGGCCGGTGCATCGGGTCCGGCGCGCGTGGCCCTGCTCGTGAGCCTCGCCTCTTCCTGGGAGCGGGATCGGAATCTGCTGAAATCCGTCGCGTACATGGAACAGGCGGTCACTGTCGCCGAGCAAACTCCCCAGACTGAGGACCGCAAAGCCTCCACGTCCGGATGGGTGGTTGCCGGGCAAACCCGGGCGGCCTTCATTGCCGTCTCGGGAGCATCGCGCGTCGGGGCAATGATAGGCCCCTTCGGCAGCGGGTTTTCCCCGACACTGGACCGGACATCTCTTTATACGCGGCTCGCCGACCTCTATCAGAGGTTAGGCCGGCACGACCAGGCCGCAGCGGTGTTGGCGAAGATCAAGGCGCTTCCCGCGCAGCCCGACAACTGGAGTCTGGCTCAGTATTACCAGCAGCACGGTGACTTCGATCAAGCCGCCGCCATCTATAAAAAGCAAATGGAAGAGGCGGCCGCCGATCCCCAGCAGATGCTCTTTCCGGCACAGTCACTTGCCAGCGTCTATGAGCAGCAGAAGCGTCCCGACGAGGCTGCGGCGGTGCTGCAGGAGGCGGTAACGGCCCTCGACTCCTCGGGCAAGGCGGAGTTGGCTGCGCAGACCGCAGGATTGCGCCAGCGGCTAGCCACGCTGCTCTATCAAAACGGTCACACGGAGGCCGCCGATCAGGCATTTCCGCCTCCGGCCGACAACAGCGCAGCGGCGTCGCAGCTTACCGTCAGCTATGCAAACTATCTAGGCGCGACCAAGCGTGCTGCCCAGGGAGAAGCGCTGCTCGCCGACTATCTGGCGGCGCATCCCGGTTTGAACGCGAGTGAGCAGGGAAATATTCTGGTGTCGCTCGCGAATCTTGCAGGCTATGCCGGCGACTCAAAACGCGCCGAAGAGTATTCGCGGGAAGCCCGTCAAAAGTTCCAGCCGAAAGATCCCCCGGCCGAAGTTGTCTTGATTCAGCCGACACTGCAAAAGGCGCAAGCCGCAGCGGATACCGGGAATACGGCGGAGGCTATCGCGCTGGTGACAGAAGCCATCGCCCAATCCGCAAATGCGCGCGACCGCGACGCGTTGGCACGCATGGCGCCGTCTCTGGCAAATGCGATCAGCAGGAAGGCTGCAGCGCAGGCGGACGAGCTGTTTCGCAATATCTCCGAGTTGATGCAAAGCTGGTCGGCCGACTCAATGTCGCCGTGGCTCGCCGCGCTGGAGAGCTATCCGCGGTTTCTGATGGCACAGCAGCGCGCCGGTGAAGCGCCGCCGGCGATCGCACGCTACCAGGCCGCGCTCAAAACGGCCCACGGCGGGGATACGGGATGGCTCGAAGAGCCTCTCCGGCTGACCATCGATATGGAGCGTGGCCGCAACTCTCCGCAGGCTGCCATACCCGCGGCGCAGAACCTGCTCGCCCTGGAAGAGAGTCTCGATGGACCCATCAGCGAGCCCGGTTATCGCGCCGGCGAAACCTTGGCGGACTTGTATCGGTCGACCAACGATTTCGCTCGCGCGCTGCCTCTTTATCAGCAAAGTATCGCCATCGCGGACTCCATTTTCCGTGCCGACGATAGGCGGCGGATCCAGCCTCGTATGAACGCCGCCATGGTGCTGATCGCCGAACGCCGGCTCGACGAAGCCGAACAGGTGGCGCTCGAAGGCATGGCGCTCCCCGTGGCCACGCCGTCTGGAAGCACGGGATTCGCACCCTTGCTAAAGCAGATTCAAGCCCTGCGGCAGGCGCGTTGAGTCAAATTTAAACCCTTGACATCTTCGCCCTTTATTCGCTATCATCAAGTAGCGAAGAAATAGCGAAAACGGAGATTCTCCCATGTCATCCTCCCCTCGCGTCGGAACCGCCGGCTGGTCGTATCAACACTGGAATGGTGTGGTCTATCCCAAGACCCACCCTCCAGGGTTTCATCCCCTGGAATTCCTGGCCCGCCGGCTCAACACGGTCGAAATCAACAGCTCCTTTTATCAGGCGCTCAAGCCCGAAGTCGTGAAATTGTGGATACGGAAGGTGGAAGCGAATCCACACTTCCAGTTCACTGCGAAGCTGCATCAACACTTCACCCATGGCCGCGTTTTGGAAGACGCGGAGATCGCCCAATTCAAGGAAGGACTGTGGCCGCTCCTCCCCGCCCGCAAGCTGGGTGCCGTGTTGATGCAATTCCCCTGGGCGTTCCGCTTCACACCCGAAAACCGCGAGTTCCTGATCCGCCTGCGCCGCGCGTTTCACGAATTCCCGCTGGTCGCCGAAATGCGGCACAGCAGTTGGCTCGCCGAGGAAGCCATCGGCACCTTCCTCGATTATCACGTCGGCTTCTGCAACATCGATCAGCCCGAATACACTAGCGCCATGCCGCCCACCGCGTATCTGACCAGCGGCATCGGCTACGTGCGCTTGCACGGCCGCAATCCCAAAAACTCCTTGGGAGCTTTTGATCGCCAATCTCCCGCGCGCCTGCGTCAGCACGATTACCTCTACTCGCAAACCGAGATGGAGGAGTGGGCCAAGCGCATCGAACGCATCAACCGCTACGCCGAAGCCACTTTCGTGGTGTTCAATAACGACGCCGCCGGGAAGAGCGTGGTGAACGCGCTGCAACTCGAGTCCATCCTCAATGGCCACCACGCCGCCGCGCCCAAGGAATTGCGCCGACGCTTCCCGATGGAACTCGAACGCTTCGGCCCACGCCACTTCGAGCAGCAGTGCTTGTTCGACGCCGCCTAAGCGGCAAAAATCGCTACAGTGGAGGAATGAGGATTCCGTTTTACCACGTCGACGCCTTCGCTGGACGTCCGTTTGCAGGTAATCCCGCCGCCGTTTGTCCGCTGGAAGCGTGGCTGTCGGACGCAACGCTGCAAGCCGTTGCCGCCGAGCATAATCTATCCGAAACAGCCTTCTACGTAGCGCGCGGAACGCACTACGAATTGCGCTGGTTCACGCCCGAAGTCGAAATCGATCTGTGCGGGCACGCCACCGTCGCCTCCGCGCACGTGATCTTCGACGTGCGCCGTGAAAACAGCGGCACCCGCGTGACCTTCCAATCGATGAGCGGGGAACTTGGAGTCGACCGAAGTTTAGAGCAGGGAAGTCCGCTCTACGCACTGGACTTTCCCGCGCGCCCGCCGCAACCCTGCGACGCTCCTGGCGATTTGATCGGAGCGCTACGCGCCACCCCGCGGCAGGTCCTCGCGGCGCGCGACTATCTGTGCGTCTTCGGCAGCGAAGACGAAGTGCTGGCGCTGCAGCCCGATTTTGCGAAAATGGCCACGCTCGACCGCTTTGCCGTAATCGTCACCGCGCCCGGCAAGGATTGCGACTTCGTCTCGCGCTTCTTCGCGCCGGCTAAAGGCATCAATGAGGACCCGGTCACCGGCTCGGCGCATTGCACACTGATCCCCTATTGGTCCGCTCGCCTCGGCAAAACCGAACTCTTCGCGCGCCAGCGTTCGCGCCGCGGCGGAGAACTGTGGTGCCGTCACCGTGGCGACCGCGTCTCCATTGCGGGCCGCGCTGTCATGTACTCCGAAGGCGTTATTGAACTGGAGTCTTGAGCCCGCCCACCACCAAGACCGGCGCGTCCACATGATGCCGCACCGCGTTAATGGTGTTGCCGAAAATCAAGTCCTTCACGCCGCGATGCCCGTGGGCTCCCATCACGATCAAATCGGGCTGAATCTCGCGGGCCTTCCGCACAATGGCGTTGGTTGGCGTGAGCCCGTGCTGGATCGTCAACTCCGCCGCAATGCCCGACGCTGCCAGCGACTGCACAATGCCGCCAAAATATTCCTCGCCCGAAATAATTTCTTCGGTCGACGATAGGGAACCAAATAGCTGGCTGGTGACGCCCTCTTCGACGTGCAGCAAATGCAGCGTGGCCCCGTGCGAACGCGCCAACGCCACCGCGTGCGCAATGGCCGCGCGATCGCGCGCCGAATGATCCAGCGGCACCAGAATGTTTCGATAATGCGGAACCGGCAAGTCCGCCGCCACCGCCGCTCCGCTGCGCTCCGCTTTCGGCGCGGGTACCGTGGTCGCTCCCAAAGTCACGCGAGCCAGTAGCGCGAGAATCGCCACAATCGGCAGCCCCGCCCCCAGCGCATGCCACGCGCTCTCCGCCATCCACGGACCGATGGTGGTCGCCACCAGCCACAAATTCAGCGCAATGATCAGCGCCGCCGCACTCCACGCCAGCACCCGCACCCAAGCGCGATTGGCGAACCCGCCCATGCGGCGCGAGTCGCTGGTGAAGCGGATCAGCGGGATCACCGCGAACGGCAATTGCATACTCAAAATCACCTGGCTCAGAATCAAAAGTTTGTACGTGCCGCTGTCGCCCAAATAGTAAATCGTCAAGATCGCGGGGATGATCGCGATCGACCGCGTCACCAGCCGCCGCAGCCATGGCCGCAGCCGCAGATTGAGGAACCCTTCCATGACGATCTGGCCCGCGTAAGTCCCGGTGAGCGTCGAGGATTGCCCGCTCGCCAGCAGCGCCACCGCGAACAAGCTGCTGGCCAGCCCCATCCCCAGCAGCGGAGTCAGCAACAGTTGCGCCTGCTCGATCTGCGTAACCAGAATGCCGTTTTTGAAAAACACCGCCGCGGCCAGCACCAGAATCGCCGCGTTCACGATCAGCGCGCCGTTGAGCGCCAGCACCGAGTCGAATAAGTTATAGCGGCAAGCCTCGCGTTTCTCGGCGACAGTTTTCCCCAGCCGCCGCGTCTGCACCAGCGCGGAATGCAGATACAAATTATGTGGCATCACCGTCGCTCCCAGGATGCCGATGGCGACATACAAACTGTCGCTGTTCAGCCGCGGCAAAAGCCCCCCCGCCATCTCGTGCCACACCGGCCGGGCCCACACCAATTCCACCAGGAAGCACCCGGTCACGATGGCGATCATGCTCAGGATCACCGCCTCAATCAGCCGTATTCCGTAGCGCGACAGCCACAACACCAGCAGCGTATCGAACGCCGTGACCAGCACGCCCACCAGCAGCGGCAGGCCAAACAACAAACGCAGCGCAATCGCCGCGCCCAATACCTCCGCCAGATCGCAAGCCGAGATCGCGATTTCGCACAGCACCCATAGCGCATTGCACACCCGCCGCGAATAAGACTCCCGGCAAGCCTGCGCCAAGTCCCGCCCCGCCACGATCCCCAGCCGCGCCGACAACGTCTGCAGCAGGATCGCCATCAGATTCGAAACCACCAGCACCCACAACAGCCGGTAGCCGAATCGCGCGCCGCCTTCCAGATCCGTAGCCCAATTACCCGGATCCATGTACCCGACACTCACCAGGTAAGCGGGCCCTGCAAACGCCAACATCCGCCGAAATACCGTGAGATGCGTGGTAGATACACTACCGTGAACTTCCGGCAGCGATGCGCCAGCAGATAGCCCCGATTTCATCACCACGGTTAACTATAGTTTACACCAAGTAGGACGGGCCCACGGTCCGTCTTTTCCCGGAACCCCGCCGTCTCCGTCCTCGTAGAATGGTATAGGAGGCCCGATGAACCACCTATCATTCTTGCCGGCCCTGGCATTCCTGATTTCAACCACCGCCAGTGCCGCCGTCGACCCGGCCCTGCTGAACCTGGTAATGCCCGAAGCCAAAGTCCTCTACGGCATCCAGGTCCAATCCACCCTGGCCTCCCCCTTCGGACAATTTGCGCTCTCCCACTTGCCAGCGAATGGCGCCACCCGCTTCGCCGCCGCCACTGGATTCGAATTGCAACGCGATCTCCAAGAGGTTGTAGTAGCCAGCAATACCAGCGACGGCAGCGATGCGCTGATTGTCGCTCGCGGCACTTTCCCGTCCGACAAGTTCATCGCCTTGGCGTCCGTAACGGGCGCGACGGTTTACGACTACCACGGCGTATCGGTAATCACCCCGCCCGAACGTAACGCCAAAGTCTTCGCGTTCCTTGATCCCACAACGCTAGTAGTTGGCGCCGAGCCGGCGCTGCGCGATGTCATCGACCGCCGCGCCAGCGGCGCCGTTTTCGCCGGCCCGCTGTTGCAGAAAGCCAAAGACGCCAGCACCTCCGCCGACGCCTGGTTCGCCACCGTCACCCCGTTGGTCGACATGATTCCTCCCACCACCAACGGCGGTATCTTCAATCCCGCGACGCTCCTCGAAAGCGTGATCGAAACCTGGGCCGGATTGCATTTCGATAACCTAGGCGTGACCCTGTTCGCGGAAGCATTGACGCACTCCGACACTGAAGCCCAGGGTTTGGCCGCCGTCCTTCGGCTCGCCGCCGGAATGGCGAAAGGCACCCCCGCCGCCGCATTGCAGAATGCGCAAGTCACCGCTGCAGGCCCCGTGACGCGCATCAGCATTAGCGTGGCCGAGCATGATTTAGAGCGCTCGTTCCCAGCGGCTGCCCCGCGCCGAGCAGCGATTATCGCCCCGCGGTGATGCCCAAACGGCTCTGCAAAATCACCAGCGTCCGCTCCAGTTGCTGAATCCGAGCCGCCTGCTGGCCGGTCTGCCCGCGCAAGCGCGTGACCTCGTCCTGCAGAGCATCCCGCTCCACCTTGATCGCATCCATCTCGCTGGCGTCGACACCTTCCGGAGGCGTGCCCAGAAACCGCGAAGCTTCTTCCATCCGCCCGCCCCCGGAAGAATTCACCGACAAGCGAACCTCCACGTCCCCGCTCCTGCGCATGTAAGTGAAACTTCCCTGCGCCAGTTCCGTGCGGTTCAGCGGGACGCTGCGTTTCTCGCCCCCATCCACAATATCCAGCGTGCCGCTGGTTGCGCCCATGATGCTCTGCGAAGCGTGGTTCCATTGGATCTGCAATTGGCCGTCACGCTCAATCACGCCGAGTGATAGCGGCTCCACATGCAACTGCGGACCCAGAAATCGCAGCCCCAGCACTGCTAATACCAACGCCGCCGCCACCACCGCGATGATGGCCCACGGAATCCTGCGCCGGGTATTCGGATAGGGCGCGTCTTGTGGAAGCGCGCGCGCCGGCTGCCCAAACAAAGGAGCGTCATACTCGATCTGCTCGGGCACCTCCGCCGTCTCCACCGTTTCCGGCCGCGCCGTGTAGCGAGCCATCGGGAGGCGGTCACCTGCCAGTTCCGGAGAAGGCCGCCGCTCCCGGGGAGGACGATCCAGCACCCCCGCCATGCGATCCGGAAAATTGAATTCCTGATAACTGCGCTCACCCTTGACGCTGCCATCGGGCTCGCGCACGAAGAATCCTGCGCGCATGGTGCCGGTGCGCCCCGGGTGCACCACCATGGTGACTTGCCACGGCTCCGCAAAGAATGCGTTGTAAGTATCCAGATCGGATTGCTGCAAGGTAACGTCGCTGCGCGTATGCGACAGGAACCAGCCCACGACCTGCAAGCCCTGCAAACGCGAGTCTTCTTTATCCCGCGCCAGCTGCGCCGTCAACGCCGCCCGATCGTTATCGGAAAGATGAAAGGTAGGGCCGCGCGCATGTTCGCAAGCGATCTCGCGCATCGCTGTCACTTTTACATTGCGGTCTTCGCGCGTGCCGTAAAGCACGCCGCCCACCTCGATGCCGCCGCGTTGCAGGCGCTGAAAACCATCCGCTACCACTTGCCGGATTTCATCGATCACGATCAGCGAATACTCGACGTCCACCGGACTTTCCGGAACCACCCACGATCCGAATTTCGCGTCGCTCATGTAGATCGCCTCGCCGTTAAGTGCGTGAGGACTCGGGCCACGCCATTGCTGTTTTCAGTGTCCTGGTCGTCCTCGTGCAAGTGATAATAATACGTCAGCGCACCCATGGTGCATGCGATTAGGATGGCGATAGCCAGGCACGCGATGGCGACCCCGTTCCAGGCCCGCTCCCGCGATACCGCCGCAACGGTGCCTAAAACGATCACCAGCGCCAGCGCGAACGTCAGCACCAGCTTGTCGTACCACGGCATCAAGTCCAGATGATCCTGCCCGCCCACCTGGCCCCACACCACCGTGATCGCCAGCAGCGCCAACAGGAACTCGCAAACGTAGGCGATGCGCAGCATGGGCAGGCGGCTGGTTGTGTCCCCGGCGATTATGCGACGGCCTTGGCCGCTGCCAGCGCTGCTTCGTAGTTGGGATGATCGCCCACTTCCTTCACGTATTCCACGTAACGCAGGTTGTTGTTCTTGTCGACGACAAAAATCGCCCGGCTGAGAATGCGCAGGTCTTTGATCAGCGTGCCATAGGCCTCGCCGAAGGAACCAGTCCGATGATCCGAGACCATTTTGACGTGGTCCACGCCAAACGCGCCGCACCAGCGTTTCTGCGCGAACGGCAGGTCCATGCTGAAGGTGTAGATGCTCACGTCCGGCAGCTTGCCGGTCTCTTCCTCGAAGCGCTTGGTCTGCGCATCGCACACCGGCGTGTCAAGCGACGGGATCACGCTGAAGATGCGAATGCCGTCACCGGTGGTCGCCAGGGTGACTGCCTTCAATCCGTTGTCCACGGCCTCAAAATCCGGGGCCTTGTCACCAACTTTCAATTCCGGCCCGAGAACCGTCAACGGGTTCCCTCTAAGAGTAGTTGCTCCAGGTCTTTCCATATAGCGGCTATTCTAGCAACTCATCGAGCGCGGTAGCACTGGTCACCGGAAGTCTGCAGGCAAAATTTTCGCAGACGTAAGCCGTGGCGGCCCCGTCGAGCGCCGGCATCGGTCGCGTGGATTGCTCGCTGCCCATCACCACAGCGCCCGGCAGGAAACGGCGTCGTATTGTCGCCAGCATTTCGATCATGGCCGGATCTTCGCGCGATCCCGCCAGCACAATCTCCCGCGGACGCGCGAGAGCAAACGAATGCGCCACCAGCATCTGCGGCACGCCCGTCCCCGCTTCCTCCATGCGCGACGCAAAAGCCCGTAGCGTGTGCTCGGCAGCCGCGCGAAAATCGGCGCGATCGGTCATACGCGCCAGCCGCAGCAGGAGCATAGCCATGCCGGAATTGCCGGATGGCTCGGCGCCATCGTAATCGTCCTTCAGTCGCAGCAGAGAGCCATCGTCAGTCGTGCTGAAAAAGCCACCATTCTCGGTATCGGCGAATAATTCGATCGCCCGCTCAGCCAAGCGCGCCGCCCATTCGAAGTCCCCTGCGTCGAAAGTGGCTTCGTATAAATCCAACAGGCCCAGACCGCAAAAAGCATAATCGTCCAGGAACCCATCGATCGCCGACTCCCCTCCGCGATGCCGCCGTAGCAGAATCTGCCGCTGCTCATCCCACAAATGCCGCCGCAGAAAGTCCACCGCCGCGCGAGCCGCGTCAGCGTATCGCGGTTCGTTCAAAATCTGCGCACCCTTGGCGAACGCCGAAATCATCATGCCGTTCCAGGCCGACAAAACCTTGTCATCACGTAGCGGACGCGGCCGGCGGGAACGAATCTCCAGCAACTTCGCCGAGGCTTGCTGTAACTCCGCTCGGGCCGCAGTGTCTTCCACGGCGTGCGCCTGATAAAGAATATTTGCGCCGCGAAACTCGCCGTGTGGATCTTCTTCCACGTTTCCGCCCGCTTCAACCCCGTAGCGATTGCAGAACATCTCGGCAACGCGCGGCTCCAACGCTTCCTCAATTTCCTGCTTGCGCCAAACGTAAAACGCACCCTCGCTTTTTTCGTTGAGCCGCGCGGCGTCGGTGGCGCTATCCGCGTCCTCAGCGGAATAGAATCCGCCGCCCGGGTCCGTCATGTCGCGCAATAAATAGGCAAAGATGTCGCGAGCTGCCGCCGCGTATTGCCCGTCGCGAGTGATCTGAAACGCCTCCAGATAAGACACCGCCAGTTGCGCCTGGTCGTACAGCATCTTTTCAAAGTGCGGGACAAACCAGCGCTCATCCACCGAATAGCGATGAAACCCGCCACCAATCTGGTCATTCATCCCGCCCTTGACCATTTCACGCAGAGTGGTCAGGACCATCTCCAGCGCTTCTTCTTGCTTGGTCTCGGCGTAATATCGCACCAAAAAATTGTGGATGCTGGGACGCGGAAACTTAGGCGCCCGCCCAAACCCGCCCAGACGCGCATCGAACATCCGCCGGAACCCTTGAAACGCACGGTCCAGCACTTCGCGTCCCGCACCCTCTGAGCGCGCACCCAAACTCGAGTACTCGCGCAACTGCTCGATCACCTTGTCGCCCGAGTCCTCAATTCGCGACCGATCCTGCCGCCACGCCTTCGCCAGTTGCTCCAGTACCGCTTTAAACCCCGGCCTTCCGTAGCGGTTGTCCGGCGGAAAATACGTGCCCCCAAAGAACGGCTTGCGCTCAGGAGTCAACCATACCGACATCGGCCATCCGCCACTCCCCGTCGAAGCCTGCACGAATAACATGTACATGCGATCCACATCCGGCCGCTCTTCACGATCCACTTTTATCGAAACGAAATGTTCGTTCAACACCCGCGCAATCTCGTCGCTCTCAAAAGATTCGCGTTCCATCACATGGCACCAATGGCACGTCGAATATCCCACCGACAAAAAAATCGGCTTGTCTTCACTCTGCGCTTTCGCGAACGCGTCCTCGCCCCAGGGGTACCAATCCACCGGATTGTGGGCGTGCTGCAAAAGGTAGGGGCTCTTCTCCAGAGCCAAGCGATTGGTCGGCACCTCTTTAGCTTAATTCGTAACCGCGCGTGGCCAAGTCAGTAAGGATGACTTCGGAGTCTTTCCCATGCGCCGTGAACACGTGCTGCACCGACTGACACACATGTTCGTACCCGCGCTCATAGAAAACTAGGATGGAAGGCCCAGCCCCGCTGAGCGCGCACCCCAGCAACCCCTTCATGCGCAGTCCGCAGATTTCGTCCA
>Ga0105242_10004025_pt1 | contig 11424 bp, 7 predicted proteins | sample KBSM24metaG_FD_81521 | JGI IMG/M metagenome (GOLD analysis project Ga0105242, IMG submission 81521) | Miscanthus rhizosphere microbial communities from Kellogg Biological Station, Michigan, USA - KBS M2-4 metaG | ecosystem: Host-associated > Plants > Roots > Rhizosphere > Soil | place: Michigan...
CGCAGGCGTCGCGCGATCAATTGGGTGAACTGCGAGCCGAAATCCAGAACGATGATGGTTTGATGGGCCACGGAAGGAACCAGAAGGTAGTGGCCATTATAGCGGTCTGGGCCATCGGCAAACCACAAGATGTGGTTGGCCAGGGGACCTAATGGCTGATTGCTGGTAGTGTCGCCGCGATTCGGGTCAGCGCAGCAGGAGGGCCCCGATCACGACGGCCGCCACGACCGCGAGCGCGAGTCCGCCCCACAGAATCGCCGCCTTGGCCTTGCGCACGCGTTGCTTCCGCGCCTCCTCGGCAAGCCGAAGCTCGGCGATGTTCGACCACAGCACCTTTTGCAGGTTCAGGTCCGTGCCGGGATGCCTCGGCGGGATCACCTGCGGGGCGTCACGCTCGCTGGCATCGACCGGCGCGATGAACCGGTAGCCGCGCTTCGGGACGGTCTGCACGTACACCCCGTGCTCCGCATCGTCGCCGAGCGCCTCACGAACCTGTTTCATCGCGAAATTGACGCCCTGGTCGTAGTCTACGAATGTCTCGGCCGGCCAGAGCGCGGCGCGGATCTCGTCGCGCGACACGACCTTCCCAGGCTGGGAGATCAGCAGGCACAACAGCTTGTACGGTTGCTGCTGAATCTTGACGGTGCGCCCGGCCTTGAGCAGTTGCTCCGACTCGTTGTCCAGCTCGAAGAGCCCGAACCGAAAGATCATCGTGAATACAGCGTAGCATTCCCGCGGCCGTTCAGCCCATCCAGCCCCACAACTCACTCCCCCGTCAGGACTTATCGACTCATACGAAGACCCGGTCCGGCAAAGCGGGCGCAAAGCGGAAAAAGCCGTAACCTCGCGTATCTAGATGCGAAACCACTTGCGAGGTGCGGAGATGCATCTGATGAACGACGACCGACATTTTCAGGCCGACCCTGCCAGCGTCGCGGGCCTCCATTCGCTCGACATGGCGGTTGCCGCTCAAACCTCGCTACCGGTGCTCATCAGCGCACCGCCGGAGCTCGCCCTGCAGATGGCCATCGAGATTGCGGTGGGGCCTGACGGGCGCAGTGCCGACGGCGTGGTCGTGATCGACGCCTCCGACAGCGACTACCTCCAGTCGACATTGATGAGCGCGGCCTGCGCCCCGCTCGGCCACATCCGCGCAGTCGTGGTTCACGATGTGGACATGCTCGACCCGGCGCAGCAATCGGCGTTGATGCCCCTGGTGGCCAGGGTGCGCGGCTGCCGCATCATCGCGACGACGTCGGTGCCGCTGTTCGAGCGCGTGCTCCAGGGATCGTTCGATTCGGACCTCTTCTACTGTCTGAACACGATCCACATCAAGGTGGGCGGTCGCGACACGGACGACTATGAGTGACGGTCCGGTTCCGGAGGACTGACGTCACACGCTATCATTCAGACGATGCGGGTTCCGCGCGCCAACGCGACGATGAGCCGCTGCGTCCTGACCCTTTCGCTTTCGGCGTCGGTCTGGGCCCAGCCGCCGACACCCAGGCCTCATCCCGCGCCCAAGCCGACGGTCACGAAAGTCGATCGGACTTCGCCCGCCCTCACCCCCGTGGAAACCGTCTGGGGCCTGGCGCTGAACAACACGCTGACCCTGCCGCCGGCCTACGAAGGCCACCTGGCGTTCCTCCCAATCGAAGGCGATCGGCTCGTTGCGTACGACCTGATGGCGGGCAGCCAGAAATGGATCGTGACGGCCCATCCCGAGCTGGCGCCGGCCGCGGGCAACGGGTTCGTGTTCATCCGGGAGGCAGGCACGCTGCGCGCGCTTCGCGCGGACGATGGCTCAGGCGCCTGGGAAGTTCCGCTCGCGGACAAGCTAGCCGTCCCGCCGGTGTGGGACAACGGCTGGCTCATCGTCGCGCTCGCATCCGGTGAGGTGCGAGCGCTGCGCGCCACCGACGGCGAGGTCATCTGGACCCGCGACCTCAAGTCTCCCGCGCACGCCATGCCGGCGCTGGCAGCCGACCGCGTCTACATTCCCGCCACCGACGGCCGCATCGTCGCGCTTCGGATCGAGAGCGGCGAACCGATCTGGGAGCGCCGCCTGGGAGGCGCGCCGAACGAGATCCTCGCGCTCGAGGAGCGGTTGTACGCCGGGTCGCAGGACAATTGGTTCTACTGCGTCATGGCGTCGGACGGCCGCGTCGACTGGCGCTGGCGGACGGGCGGCGACGTGATCGGGAAGCCGGTCGCCGACGGCCGTTACGTGTATTTCGTCGCGCTCGACAACGTCCTTCGCGCCATGAATCTCGTCACCGGCGGCCAGCAGTGGATGAGGCCGCTGCCGATTCGTCCGGCATGGGGTGCGGTCAAGTCCGGCGCGACGATCGTGGTGGCTGGTCAGGCCGCGGCGCTCCGCGCCTACAACATCAAGGATGGCGTGGCGGCCGGGACCGTCACGGGTGTTGCCACGGAGCCGGCGGCGGCCGCGCCCGCGGACGGAGCGCCTCCGCCGAAGAAGGCGCCGCAGTCCTTTCCTCCGCTCGCCGCCGACGCCGAAGTGGCCGCCGCTCCGCACGCGCTGGAAAATCCGCTCACGGGTGCGCCGATGCTCCTGATGCTGTTCAAGGACATTGCGAGAGGGGCGTCGCTGACGCTCGTGGGCCACAGCCTCGAGCCGCCGCTGGTGCCGTCGGTCGCGGCGCTGCCGAACCTGGTTCAGATCGCGCCGGTCACGCCGACCACGCCGCCGCCGCGTCCATGATCGGCGCGGGCGCGGCTGAACATTTCACCGCGCCGTGACGCGTAGCCCTGATACAGCGTGAGGTAGGCGCCGAGCGCGGTCAGCCCGAGATATTCGAACGCGAGCCCGCGCAGCATCAGCGCGGCGAGCTGCAGCGGGAACACCGCGAGGCCGACCAGCGGCACGAATGCGATCAGCCCGACGCCCGACCACGCCAGCGCCGACGCGAGTGTCGCCGCAATCACCAGCGCGACGACGACGAGAAAGACGCCGACCAGCTCGCGGAACTCCGAGCGGATGAATCCCGCGGTCGCGCGGCAGGCGTCGGCGACGCCGATCCCCTCCACCGCCATCGAGATCTGCAGCAGCAGGTAGAGCATGTTGACGATCGTCATCCACGCCACCAGCATCGCCGCCGACAGCGCTGCGACAAACGTCCAACCGATGATCAGCGCGCGTCCTTCGGCCGCGCGATAGCCGTAGACGACAAAGGCCAGATAGCCACCGGCCGACACCGCGTAGACGATGATCAGCGCCAGGCCGAGCTTCAGGTATGGGCGAAACAGCCGGGCGCAGCCTTCGGTGAATCGCTGCAGCGTGAACCGCGAAGCGTGGCGCAGCATGTCGATTGTCAGCGGGTGCTGCTCGATCGGGCCGGCATCGGCGTTGGCCGCGACCAGCACCTCGACGGTCCCGCCTTTGACGACGAACATCAGGATAGAGCCGCCGAGCAGGACGACGGCAAAGGCGGTCACGAACGCCATGAGCGCGAACGGCTCCGACAGCAGCGTGCTGGCGATGGTGGTGAAGATGTCGCGCAGGCTGCCGTGCAGGATCTCGGCGAGGTCGCCGCCGAGCAGCACCGCGACCAGCACCGCCGCGCCGACGATCGGCACGGCCAGCAGCACCTGGAAGGTCGTTTCGGCGACGAACTGGATCGCCACCGTCTGCCAGTTGGCCGCCGCGAGCAGAGCGCCGCGCTTGAGCAGGTGCTTCAGGTCCAAGGCGATTTCACGTTACTTCGCGGCGTACTGTTTGGTAAAGCTGGTGCGCGCATTCGTCATCGCGAAGCTGCCGTCGTCGCGCGCCGAGAGCTTGATGCGGTACGCCGTGTCTTCGTTCAGATTCGCGATGAACGCGTCGGCGGCCTGCTTGGTGGCGCCCTTGTTCGTCGACCGGTGCAGTTGCCAGAGATCCTCGAGGCCGGCCAGGCCCTGCAGGGTGCCGAAAGTTTTGGCGTCGCCGCCCTTGGTCTCGCCGTTATTCAGAATCACCACCCGGGGATGAACCGCGGCGGTCACCGCGGGAACTCCGCTGAACGCGTTGCCGTGGTGCGCCATCAGATAGACGTCGGCGTTGCCGAGCATGTTGCGGGGACAAACGAGCTGTCCGAGCTCGTTCCAGACCAGATCGCCGAGATCGAGAAAGGTGAACCTGCCGTAGACCAGACGAAAGCCGAACGACCGCGCATTCTCGGTGAAGTCGTTCGCCTTCTTCTTGAACGCGGCGCACGCGGCGTTGTCCTGGCCGGCGCCCGACAGGGGTTCGCTCAGGGTCTTGCCGCGTCCGCTGACCAACTGGACCTCGATCCCCTTCAACGGGAGTCGATCGCCGACTTTCGGTTCAAGGTGCGCGCCCTTGCGTCGCACGCGCGCGTAGGCTTCGTACGGCTCCTGCACCTTCTTGCCCTTCTCGTTCGCCTCGCCGTAGTCGACGAACGTCCGGATGGGAATGAGCCGCGAAAGCTCCGGCGCGCCGCCGTCGTGATCGCTGTGGAAGTGCGTGATCAACAGGTAGTCGATCTGGGAGATGCCGGCCTCGCGGGCGGCAGCCATGATCCGCTTGGCATCGCGCCCGTTGGCGCCTCCCCAGCCGGTGTCGACCAGGAAGGACTCACCGGCCGGCGTGACGATCAGCGTCGCCTGCCCGCCTTCGACGTCCACAAAGTAGATGTCGAGCGTGTTCGCGGCCCGTGCCACGCCGGCGTGCATCGTCAGGAGCGCCACGAGCAGGCATACAGTGCGCGTCATCGAAATCCTTCCGCGGTGTGGAGCGCAGATCATACACCCGTGTATCCTGTGAGGACTCGTGTCCCTCATCCTGCGCATCGTGCGCGCCGGCCTGGCGGCGGCGGTGATCGTCGGTCTGATTGGCTACGCTCTCGAGCGGGCGCGTTTCGGCCCGTCCGACCAATCGGCGCTGAGCCGCGTCGAGGCCGAACTGCGGCAGCGTTTCGACGCCAGCGCGGCCACCCTCGGTTCGATCGCCCAGCGGATCGCCGGGGAGCCGGACACCGCGCGCGCGGCGCCGCGCGATCAGGCCGCCCTCAAGCACTTGTTCGACATCGTCGCGGCCGCCGTGCCGGACGACGAGGCGGGGCGCACGGGGATCACCATCTACGACGCGCTCGGCACGCCGCTCGCTTGGGCCGGGCGCGCCTCGGATCTTCGTAAGGAAGTCGTGATCGGCCCGAAGGCGCTGATCGTGGGGCCGGGGCCGCTCGGCCCGGGTCTCATCCGGATCGAGCCTGTCGCCCGCGGCGGCATCCGCGTCGCCACCGTCGTCGTCGAGCAGGCGCTCGGTACCGCGCGCGGCGCGCCGGGCCTCACCGAGACGTTCACGATGCCGACGTCGATCGCGCCGGTCACCTTGCGGGTCAGCGCCGGCGGAGCGGCGTCGCCGTCGCAGCCGTTCAGGTTCACGCTGCCCGGGCGCGACGGCGGCTTCATGCTCGAGGCCGACGTGTCGCCGGGCGAGCTCGCGGCGGCGCGCGCCCGCTGGCGCGCCATGACGCGGGCTGCGGCGCTGAGCGTGCTCGCGGTCACCCTGCTGCTGTGCACGGGGCCGCTGCTGGATTTGCGGCGCCAGGCGCGGGCCCTCAGCCGCTTTCTCGGGATGACCGCGCTGCTGATCACGCTCGTGGTCGTCGCCCGCGCGGTGCTGTTCGTCGCCTTCGCGCCTCTCGCGGAGACGAGCGAGCCGACGCCGCTCGATCTGCTGCTGACGACGCTCGCGATGGCGGCCGTCGTCTGGCTCGTCCTCGACGTCATCGAGCGGCGGCGGTTTGCGCGACCACGCGTCCTGTTGTTGCCCCCGACCGCCGGCGCCCGCGCCTCGCTGGCGACTGCGTTCTTCGTGGCGGGGATCGCGACCACCTCGTTGTTGTGGGGTTACGAGCGGCTGCTGCGCCGCGTCGTTGCCGACACCAACCTCGACCTGCTCCATTTCTCGCTGCATCCGGTGAGCGGCGGGCGGCTGGCCGTCGAGTTCGCGCTCGTGCTGCTGCACGCCGCGGTGATCTGGGGCGCGGCCGCCATCATCCGGCTGCCGGCAACGCTGTTGCGCGCGCCGCGCGGATGGCCGTGGCGTCTCACCGCCGCTGGCGGCTGGCTGGCGGGCGCGGTCGTCGCGTCAGCGGTCGGACGAGTGGCCAGCGCTGCCGTGCCGATCGGGCCGATGTGGATCGCGCTGCTGACGGCCGGTCTGTGTGCGCTCTCCCTCGCCCGCGTCAACGGCCGGATGCGCCGCATCTCGCAGACCGTCCGGCTCTCGGTCTTCTTTCTCGCGCTGCTGATGCCGGCAATCGCGATGTATCCATCGCTGCTCGCGCATGCGACCGAAGCCAAGGAGCGATTGATCGCGACGACGTTCGGCCCGCAGGCGGCAAGCCTGCGCGAAGACCTGCAGAAGCGGCTACAGCAGGCGGTCGATCAGATCGACGCGATTCCGTCGCTCGACGAACTGGTCCGGCTGGACGTGACGACCCCGGCGGCCGATCCGGCGCGAGCCTTCGCCGTCTGGTCACGGACCGATCTCGCCACTTACCGGCTGACGTCGGCCGTCGAGCTATACAGCGCCGATGGCCGCCTGGTCAGCGCGTTCCGTCTCAGCCTGCCGGAGTACGCCACCACCGAATACCGATCGCCCGGCTGCAGCTGGGACGAGCCGTTCGACGAGGTCTCGCCTTTTGGATCCAGCGAGCGGCACGTGCTCCGCATCTCCCGCGGCGTCTGCGTGCGCGGCCGGATGGTCGGCAGCCTCGTCGTGCGGGTGATGCTCGACTACCTGACGCTGCCCTTCATCTCGTCCCAGAGCCCGTATCTGGAATCGCTGCGTCCCAACCGCCAGGTCGCGCCTGAGGGCGTCTCGGGGAGGGACGTCGAGTTCATCGTCTACGGATGGAGCCGCGCGCCGATCTTCGAATCGGGCACGCGCGTCTGGACGCTCTCCGATCCCGTCTTCCAGCGGCTCATCGAGTCGCGCGAACCGTTCTGGGGCGGGCTCGAACGCGACGGCCAGACGTTCCGCGTGTACTTCCTGAGCGATCGCGGCGGCATCTACGCGCTCGGCTATCCGGTGATCAGCTGGGCGGGCCACCTGATCAACCTGGCCGAGCTGGTGATGCTCGCGGTGGTGTTGTACGTGACGCTGCTCGCCGGCCTCTCCCTGCTCAGCGCGCTCGGCGTGCGGACGGCGACGAGCGGCCGCGCGCTCCTTCGCGAGGTCCGATCCAGCTTCTACCGCAAGCTGTTCCTGGCGTTCTGGGCAGGCGCGGTAGTGCCGGTGTTCATCCTCGCGATCTTCATCAGAACCTACGTGGCGGCGCAGCTCCACGACGGCGCCGCCGAGGCCGCCGCCCGCGCCGTGACAACGGCGCAGCGTCTGGTCGAGGACTACGCCGCGCTGCAGCAGCGGGGCGCTACGGCGCTCGACACCATCGACGATCAGATCATGGTGCTGGTGCGCCGCGCGATCGACGAGGACGTGAACCTGTTCGACCGAATCCGGCTGCAGGCCACCAGCGCACGAGATCTCTTCGCGTCGCAGCTGTTGTCACCGCGCACACCCGGCGACGTCTACCGCTCGATCCTGCTCGATCGGCTGCCGACCTATGTGGGTGAGGAGCAGGTCGGCGATCTGCCGTATCAGCTCGCGGCGGCGCCGGTACGTGCAAGCGGCCGGGAGCTGATCGTCACCGTGCCGATGACGAACCGGCAGCAACAGATCGAGCAGCAGATCGACGAGCTCGATCGCCGGGTGCTCAGCGGCTTCGTCCTCTTCAGCCTGCTCGGCGCCGCGCTCGGGTACTGGATGGCCGAACGGATTGCCGATCCGGTGAATCGCCTCACGCGCGCGACCCGGCGCATCGCCCGCGGCGACCTCGACGCGCGCGTCGCCGCCACTTCGTCCGACGAATTACGCCGCCTGGTCGAAGACTTCAACCAGATGGCGGCCGATCTCAAGCGCCAGCGCCGCGAGCTCGAGCGAACGCAGCGCCTCGAGGCGTGGGCCGACATGGCGCGCCAGGTGGCGCACGACATCAAGAACCCGCTGACCCCGATCCAGCTTTCGGCCGAACACGCCCAGCGGGTCAACATCGATCACGGCCGCCCGCTCTCTCCGGTTCTCGACGAGTGCGTCAGCGCCATCCTGTCGCAGGTCAAGCTCCTGCGTCAGATCTCGGCGGAGTTCTCCAGCTTCGCTTCGTCCCCTACGCCGCGGCCTGAGCCGACAACGCTGCCCGATCTGATTGAAGAGGTGGTCGAGCCGTATCGCAGCGGGCTGGCGCACCGGATCGCGATCGAAGTCCAGGCGGACGCGGACCTGCCGGTGGTCACCATCGACCGCACGCTCTTCGCGCGCGCGCTGACCAACGTCATCGAGAACGCGCTGCACGCGATGCCGGGGGCCGGGCGGCTCACGATCGTGAGCCGCCCGGAGTCGTCAGTCGTCAGTCGTCAGTCGTTGGTCGTCGAGGTGGCCGATAGCGGAATCGGGATGGATCAGGACGCCCTGAACAAGATCTTCGAGCCGTACTTCTCGACCAAGGCCACCGGCACGGGTCTGGGGCTCACGATCGCGAAGCGCAACATCGAGCTGAACGGCGGAACGATCGCCGTCACCAGCCAGCGCGGCGTCGGCACGACGGTCACGATGACGCTGCCGGTGTCTGTCTAACCGCCGAAAGACATTTTCTCGGCGATCTCTGCGACCTCCGCGGTTTTTTCTTATCGTCCGTCGACCGAGAAGGCCAGCAGCACGTTGCCGCGCATGCCGCCCCATTGGCCGTAGCCCGATGTCGTCAGCACCATGCCGTTCGCAATCGCGGCGCCGCCGACGTCGATCGATCCTCCCCGCGCCTTGACGCCGTTGACCGTGTCGAAGTCGCGCGCCGTGTCGAAGTCCCAGAGCACGTGCCCGTCGCTGGCCGCGAACGCGCGAAAGTGGCCGTCCACCGATCCGCCGAAGACCGCGCCGGGAATCGCCGCGGCCGGGGCCGACAGCGCCGGGCTGCAGGACGGCTTGTCGCCGCACGCATTCGGGCGCGACAGCCACGCCTGCTTGCCGTCGGCGATGCGAATCGCGAACATCCCGCCGCCGACTTCCGGGTTCAGTCCGCCCCGCCCGAACTGCGAGGGCTGCTTGAACGTGATGTCGGACAGCGGCACGTACATGTTCGTCCCGTCGCTCGCCGATCCCCACTCGATGCCGCCGAGCGCGCCGCCCCGGCCCACCGTCGTGCTCCACAGCTTCTTGCCTCCTTGATCCGGATCGAAGCCGTGCACCACCCCGGACTTCTGCCCAGCCACAATCACCCGCTTGCCGCCGGTCAGCGTCACCAGGATCGGCGACTGGCCGAAGTCGTGATCCGGCCCCTCCTTCTCCGGGCAGTTCGTCGTGTCGGCGGTGCCGCATGCCATCGTGAACGCATCACCGGCAGTAGTCTGGTTCGCCCATTTGATCGCGCCGGTCTCCAGGTCGAGCGCGACGATCGCATCGGTCGTCGGCGCCGCCGGCATCGAGTAGGCGTCGCCGGTCGCGACGTACAACGACTTGGTCACCGGGTCCACCGTCGGTGCAGACCAGACGGCGGCGCCCGATGGTCCCCACAGCTGCGTGCCCTTGGCGTTCCTGGCGCGCGGCGTCGGAGTCTCCGTAATCATGTAGGTGCGCCACAGTTCCGCGCCGGTCGCCGGATCGAGCGCGACGATGCTGCCGCGGAACGTGCAGCATTCGTAGGTCGCTTGCGCCCCGGTCGCTTCCTCGACCGACGACACCGGCACGTAAAGGCGGCCGCCGTAGAGCACCGGAGAGCCGGTCACGCGCGCCGCGCGGTGGCTGTCGATCTGTTTCTTCCACCGCAGCACGCCGCTGGTGGCGTCCACGCTATAGACGAACGCGCGGATGTCGCCGAAGTACGCCGCCGTCGAGCCGTTCTGGCTGTCGCCGACGACGATCGAGGCGCGGACGCCGCCGTCGGCTTTGAACGTCCAGTGCGTGCAGCCGTCCTTCAGGCCGAGCGCATACACGCGGCCCGATCCGCTGCCGACGAACACGCGATCGCCGACGATCGTCGGGTTCGCGGCCGCGGCATTTTCGCCCTCGAAGCCGAACGCCCATTTCAGTTTCAAGTTCGCCGACTGCGCCGACGAGAACCCAGGCTGCCGCTGGAAGCGATCGTTGGCCGGCGTCACGCCCCACGCGCGCCAGTCAGCGGCGGTCGTGCGCAGCGCGCCGGCCGTGTCGCAGCGTGGAGCGGCGGGAGCCGCGGCGGCCGTCGAGGCGGGCGCCGGGCGCGACGCCGAGAGATACGTCGCGATGGCCCGTCGCTGCTCGGGGGTCAGGCTCTCGCCTTGCGCCCGCATGTTGCCGGTCTCGAGCGCGGCGACGATGCGCTCGGGAGTCAGCGCAGCGATGACGTCGCGCGCAGGCGCGCGCGCAACCTGGCCGCCCTCATGACAGGAGGCGCACTGCTGTGCGTACAGCGCCGCGCCGTCCTGCGCGAACCCGGAGGTGGAGATCAGCAAGGCCACAACTGCACTGCCGGCCATAAAAACACGCATCATCACTCGCCTCCGATGTCTTCGACTCAGATGTAGTGCGGACCTTCAGGTCCGCCGTGTCGGGCAGGCCTGAAGGCCTGCACTACTCGCGGGAGATGCGGGGATTATAGGTCTAGCGGGCCGCGCTGTTGCGCTGGTCGTCGTCGGCTTGCTGTTCGCCCATCGTCTGCACCGCGCCCCGGTGCTTGAAGCGGGTGATCGCCATGCCGACGAACGCCGAGGCCAGGTAGCTGTAGGCGATCACCACGAGGGTCCATTGCGGATGCGTCGCGATCGCCACGATGCCCGCGGCCACGAAGATCAGCACGGTGTAGGGCCGCCGCGCCTTCGAGTCGATCGTCTTGAAGCTCCGGAACCGGATAGTGCTGACCATCAGCGCGGCCGGCACGAGGACCATCGCGAGCGCAGGCAGTGCCGCCCGATAGTCGTAAAGGCCGTCGGGAAACGCGAACACCGTCGCCGCCGGGATGGCGGCCGCCGCGGGGCTCGGCATCCCGGCGAAGTAGCGCTTGTCACCGCCGCTGCCGCTCTGGATGTTGAACCGCGCCAGGCGCATCGCCGCCGCCGCGACGAACATGAAGCCGGCGGCCCAGCCGAGCCGGCCGAGCGCCTGCAGGCCCCACGAGAACGACAGGATTGCGGGGGCGATGCCGAACGAGATGATGTCGGCCATCGAGTCGAACTCGACGCCGAACTCGCTGGTGGTGTTGGTGAGGCGCGCGATCCGGCCGTCGAGCATGTCGAGCACGACGGCGAAGCCGATGAACGGCGCCGCGGTGGCGTACTCGCCGCGCATGGCGTAGACCACGCACGCGTAGCCGCAGAACATGTTGCCCATGGTCAGCAGGCTGGGCAGCAGGTAGACGCCGCGGCGGA
>Ga0105242_10004029_pt1 | contig 11417 bp, 12 predicted proteins | sample KBSM24metaG_FD_81521 | JGI IMG/M metagenome (GOLD analysis project Ga0105242, IMG submission 81521) | Miscanthus rhizosphere microbial communities from Kellogg Biological Station, Michigan, USA - KBS M2-4 metaG | ecosystem: Host-associated > Plants > Roots > Rhizosphere > Soil | place...
ATCGGCGGCGCACTCGGTGCAGCGCTCGAGTCGAATGAGGCAATTCGGGAGGCTGCCTATTCGTCGATCAGCGAGAAGGAGCTTCCCTCGCCATAGACGAAGCATCTTCGGCTCAGACGCTCCACCCTCGCTTCAATAGCCCTCCGCCACAGCGTGGATTGCGGCGGCGAGCTGAGCGAGATCCTCGACCCGCTCTTTGAGCAGGTATGCGCGCCGTCCGCTGCCGCCCTCCGGCAGCGCGAGAACGTACTTCGGGTGTGCGTACTGGCTGAGGACGACGACCCCGACATCGGGATGCGATTGACGCAAGCGCTCGGCCGCCTGGATGCCCTCGTCCGCGCCGCCCGGCGGCACGCGTATGTCGGTGACGACGTCCGGGCGCTCGGAGTCGACGGCAGCGAGAAGCGACGCGAGGTCATCGCAGGCTGCGACGACTGCAAACTCTGGCCGCGTCTCGAGCAAGCGACGGACCCCCTCGCGGACGAGATAGTGGTCCTCGGCGAGCACGAGCCTGATCGCCATCGAAGGAGCATACGACGGTGAAGTCGCAGCCTCCAGGGCCGCTAGTCCCGATCGTCGACGACAACGAAAGGAACCTCAAGCCCGCACGTGACGTGCTGCGCCGCACGGGGTTCCGCACGCTCGAGGCGGCTAACGGTCGCGAGGCAATCACGGTCGCGCTCGCCCAACTGCCGGAGGTTGTTCTTCTGGATCTGGATCTGCGCCTTCCGGACATGGACGGCACGGACGTGTCCCGCGAACTGGGAGCCGAACCGCGAACCTCCGGGATACCGCTGGTCGCGCTGACAGCGCTCGAGCCCGAGGCGGAGCGGCTCCGCGCCGCCGGCTTCACGGACCACATCCGCTAGCCGATCGACATCCTGACGTTCCCGGAGCAGGTGAGAGGCTACTGCGCCGACCGGGATGCCAGCACCCCATCCAGAAGCAAGCGCGCAGGCTAGGCATATAGGCGCGGTCGTCCTAATGTGGACGCCATGAAGCTCTCGAGCTGGTCCGCGCGACTGGTACTCGGAGGCGCAGGCGCGGTCCTTGTTGTCTCCCTTCTTGCCGCCTGCAGTGGTAACGGCGACAAGTCCGCTGCGAAGCCCATCCCCCGAGTCGGTCTGATGCATGTCGGCACCGATCACGTTCCTCCTTCCTTGAACTCGCTGGAAGCTCGCCTCAAGGAGCTGGGATGGACCAACGGCCGCAACATCAGCCTGATCTGGCGAAACCTCGAGCCGGACGAAGCCGAGGGCCAAGCGAAGGAGTTTGTTCGCCAACGCGCAAACGTCATCGTCGCCTTTGAAGATCAATCCATTCGCGCCGCTCAAGCCGCGACAGCGCGACCCAAGGACCACATCCCCGTCGTCTTCCTACATCCGTCTGATCCGGTCCGCGACGGCCTGGTCAAGAGCCTTTCTCATCCTGGCGGAAACCTCACCGGAGTCTTCGGCGCCCGTGACGTCGTTGCGAAGCAGCTCGAGCTCTACCAGCTACTCGTGCCCCACCTGCGACGCGTCCTCACCCTCGTCGATCCCACCGATCCAGGAACCGGGCGGCTCCTGGCGCAGTACCGGGCGGCTGCGTCACAGCTGAGGCCTTCGCTCCAACTCGTCATCCGCGACGCCTCGACGGCGGGGGATCTCAAACGGGTATTTGGGTCGCTGCGGCCCGGCGAGATCGACGGTGCGTTCCTCCTGTCCTCGAAACTTCGGCTCAACTTCTCGGCGCTGACGATCCGCCTGGCCGCCCGCGCGAAGGTCCCGGTGCAGGCCCACAGGAAGGACTGGGTCAAGAGAGGTGCGCTCTTCTCTTACGGGGCCGACCTCCGGCCCATCGGACGGCTGGGGGCCCGCTACGTCGACAGCATCCTCAAGGGGGCTCGGCCTTCTGACCTGTCCGTCGAGGTTGTCCCGGTCGTCGAGTTCGCTATCAATCTGAAGACCGCGAGCAGGCTCGGCATCCGGGTCCCACAGCAGATGATCATTCGAGCGGACGAGGTCTACCGGTAGGGCACCGGCGGCTGATCTGGAAATACACCGCCGTCGTCGTGACACTCGTTGCCGCTGCGGTGATCTCGGTCGGACTCACCGAGTCGTACTTTTCGTACCAGGACAGCAAACGCGCGCTAACGGGTTTTGAGCGCGACAAGGCATCGTCCGCCGCCACCTCGATCGAGCAGCTCGTGCAAGACCTCCTGCTCGAGCTCGACGCCGTTGCGCAACCGACTACGTCGACAGGAAATGCCGGGCTGCAAGAACGAAACCAGGACTTCCATCGTCTGCTCGATCGTGACCGCTCTATCAGCCGAGTCAGCTACGTGGACGCGAGCGGGCACGAGCGAGTCCGTACCTCCGCGCTCGAGACCGACCGCATCGGCACCAGCACGGATCTTTCGCAAAGCCACACCTTCCTCGTCGCGAGGGCGGAGAAGCGCTATTTCGGGCGCGTGCACTTCGAGAACGGCTCGCCGCACTTGACCGTCTCGGTCGCCGAGCGCGCGCCCGGTCACGGCGTCGTGGTCGCCGACATAGATCTCCACTCCATCCGGCAGGTCATCGACCGCGCGCACGTCGGAACCGCCGGATATGCGTACGCGGTCGACTCACACGGCGAACTCGTGACGCACCCCGACATCAACCTCGTCCTTCGGCACACGAGCTTCGCCGCACTGCCGCAGGTGCAAGCCGCGCTTCGACGAGGTGCGAACTCCGCTGGCGATAGAGCAAAGATCGGGCGCGACCAGCACGGGAGGAAGGTGCTCAGCGCGTTCCAGACGATCAAGCCGCTTGGCTGGCGCGTGTTCGTCGAGCAGCCCCTGAGCGAGGCTTTCGCTCCGCTCAAGTCCGCGATCTGGCGCACCGCTCTACTGCTGGTCGCGTTCCTGCTGCTGGCCATTGCGACAAGCGTTCTGCTCGCTCGCAGGCTGGTACGGCCAATCGAGTCGATCCAAGCTGCGGCGGCGAGGATCGGCTCCGGTTCGCTCAACCAGCGGATCGAGGTTCCGAGCAATGACGAGCTGGGCGCACTCGCCGCCCAGTTCAATCGCATGGCGGCGCAGCTCGAAGAGTCTTATGGCGGCCTCGAGCAGAAGGTCGAGGAGCGAACCCGAGAGCTCGCCACGGCACTCACGGAGCTAGACCTGAAGAGCCGCGAGCTCGAAACGGCGAGCCGGCACAAATCGGAGTTCCTCGCCAACATGTCGCACGAGCTGCGGACTCCGCTCAACGCGATCATCGGGTTCTCGCAAGTGTTACGGGAACGGATGTTCGGTGAGGTCAACGACAAGCAGCAGGAGTACCTCGACGACATACTGGGCTCGGCCAACCACTTGCTGGCGCTGATCAACGACATCCTCGATCTCGCCAAGGTCGAGGCCGGGCAGGTCGAGCTGGAAGTCGCGCCGTTCTCGCTGCGGGATGCGCTCGAGCACGGCATCGTGATGGTGCGGGAACGAGCGCTGAATGACGATGTCGAGGTCACGCTCTCGGCAAATGGCGACGTCGACGTGGTTACCGGCGACAAGCGTCGCATCAGCCAGGTCATCTTCAACTTGCTCTCGAATGCGGTGAAGTTCACGCCGGCCCGTGGCGCGGTCAACGTCTGCGCATCGCAGGTCGACGGCGAGATCCGCGTCTCAGTTGGCGACACGGGGCCGGGCATCGCGTTCGAGGACCACGAGCGCATCTTCGAGGAGTTCCAGCAGACGGAGGCGGGAGTCGAACAGCGCGAGGGAACCGGGCTCGGCCTCGCGCTCTCAAAGAGACTCGTCGAGTTGCACGGCGGCCGGATCTGGGTCGAGAGCGAACTCGGACGAGGGAGCACGTTCGTGTTCACGCTTCCCACGGCGCCGGTGCCGTGACCGTAACGCGGATCCTTCTGGTCGAGGACAATGAAGCTCCTCCGCGATGTCCTTCGGACAGCGGGATACGAGACGCTCGAGGCAACGACCGGGCTACGGGCTGTCGAGCTCGCGATCGAGCACAAGCCCGACATCGTTCTGGTGGACGTGCAACTGCCTGACATTTCCGGTGTCGAGGCACTCGGCCATCTGCGCGCGAATCGGCGCACGGCATCGAGACCGGTGCTCGCGCTCACCGCGCAAGCGATGCACGGGGACCGTGAACGGTTCCTCGCCGCTGGCTTTGACAGCTACATCGCGAAGCCCCGACCAGCTATCGCACGGTATTCAGGACTTCGAGCAGCGGCCCGATCGTCAGCTTTTGGAATATCGGGTGGCGGAGGTGCCCACGCCGATTGACCGTGTAGCGGTTGCGCCTCCCGATCTTGGCGCGGGTGACGTAACCCTCAGCGACTAAGTCGGCCAGGATCCGCTGTGTTGCCCGTTCCGTGATCCCGACCTGATCCGCGATGTCGCGCGTGCGGGCCTGAGGGTCACGGGCAATGCAGAGCAGCACATGCGCATGGTTGGTGAGGAAAAGCCAGCTCCCCTTGGGCTGCTCCTTGGCTACCGGCGCTCGGGTCTCAGGCATCTACGACTCCAAAATCATGACTCATAAATCGTGGCCTTGAAGACATGACATATCTGTCGTACTATACGGGATCTGCCGCCGCCCGAGCCGCACCGGGCTCGTTGGCCTAGCAAGGGGGAGCCGTTCATGCACCGTTACAACTTTGCCGCCCGTGCAGGACGTTGGAGTGCGAACCACTGGAAGACCGCGGTCGCCATCTGGGTCGCGTTCGTCGTTGTCGCGGTCGGACTCGGCATGACGGTCGGCACGCACACGCTGACCGCGTCCGAGCAGTCGACGGGCGAATCGGCTCGTGCGGAGCAGCTGCTTACGAGCGCCGGATTCGACACTCCTGCGGCAGAGAGCGTCATCGTTCGCTCGGAGACGCGAACTGTCGCTGACCCGGCCTTCCGCTCGACCGTACACAGCGTGCTGGCGAAGCTGAGGACGATGCCGCAGGTGACCAAATTGCGCACCGGGGCCGGCGGTCAGATCTCGAAAGACAAGCGTGCACAGCTGATCGAGTTCGATATGAAGGGAAAGTTCGACACAGCGGACGCGCGTGTGCAACCGCTGCTCGACGCTGTCGCGGGACTTCAGAAGGCGAACCCTTCGTTCACGGTCGCGGAGTTCGGTTTTGCCAGCGCGACGCATGAGTTGAGTAAGACGATCGACAAGGACTTCGTGAAGGCGGAGAAGCTCTCCGTGCCGATCACCTTTCTGATCTTGCTGATCGCTTTCGGTGCCTTCGTCGCTGCCGGTGTACCGGTCTTGCTCGCCTTCTCGGCGGTACTTGCCTCGGTCGGGCTCTCGGCGCTTGCGAGCCACGTCTTCCATGCGTCCGACGCGACCCAGTCGGTGATCCTGCTGATGGGGATGGCGGTCGGCGTCGACTACTCGCTCTTCTATTTGAAGCGGGAGCGCGAGGAACGTGCGGCCGGGCATGAAGGGCATGACGCGCTCTTCCGTGCCGCCGCAACCTCCGGCCAGGCGGTCCTCATCTCCGGTTTCACCGTGCTGGTCGCAATGGCGGGAATGCTCTTTGCCGGCACCAAGATCTTCACGTCGATCGGCATCGGGGCCATGCTCGTCGTCTTCTGCTCGCTGGTCGGATCATTGACCGTGCTGCCGGCGCTACTAGGGAAGTTCGACCGCTACATCGAGCGCGGCCTGCGCCAGGTGCTTGCCGCGACAGTGCTGAGGGTCCTGCGCCCGTTCAAGACGCAGCCCAAATGGCTCGTCTGGTTACGCGAGACGCCGACGGTGTTGCAACGCCTCAAAGGCAACCGGCAGGAGTCGAGGCTGTGGGGCTTCGTGATCACCAAGTCGATGCGTCGTCCCCTGATCGCAGTGGGTCTCTCGATGGGGCTGCTGGTCGTCCTTGCGCTTCCGGTCCTGAACCTGCATACCAAGCAGTCGAGCTTCACCGACCTACCGAAGAGTCTGAGCATCGTCAAGACCTACAACACCATCCAGGCGTCCTTCCCCGGCTCTCAGGATCCCGCGCACCTTGTCGTCAGGGCTAACGACGTGACGACACCGAAGTTCGCGAAGGCCTATGCCGAGTTCAAGAAACGCGCCCTCGCGACCGGTGTGATCCAGCAGCCAATCCGCGTCACCGTCAACAAAGCGAAGACGGTCGCACGTGTTGACTTTCCGCTCGCCGGCGAAGGGCAGGACGCAACGGCTGTGCGAGCGCTCGCGACTCTTCGCACCGAGGTGATCCCGCCCGTGCTCGCGACGCTTCCAGTCGAGACCGAGCAGGCCGTTACCGGCGCCACCGCGGCCAATGTCGACTTCAACAAGACGATGAAGTCACGCGCGCCGATCGTGTTCGCGTTCGTCCTCGGCTTCGCCTTCCTCCTGCTGCTCGTGACCTTCCGCTCGATCGTGATCCCGATCAAGGCGATCATCCTCAACCTGCTTTCCGTCGGCGCCGCCTACGGAGTGCTCGTCTGGATCTTCCAGTACGGCCACTTGCAAGGACTGCTCGGATTCCATTCCAGCGGGGCTGTCGTCACCTGGTTACCGCTGTTCCTGTTCACAGTCCTCTTCGGGCTCTCAATGGACTACCACGTCTTCATCCTCAGTCGCGTCAAGGAACTCGTCGACCAGGGTGTCCCGACCGACCAGGCTGTCGAACGCGGCATCCGTTCCACGGCATCAACCGTCACGAGCGCCGCAGCCGTGATGATCGCCGTCTTCGCGATCTTTGCGACGTTGAGTGCGCTCGACATCAAACAGCTCGGCGTCGGCCTCGCAGTCGCGGTGTTCATCGACGCGACCCTGATCAGGGGGGTGCTGCTGCCGGCGACGATGAAGCTGCTCGGTGAGTGGAACTGGTACCTCCCCCACTGGCTCGAATGGATGCCTGAGCTGAACGCCGAAGCCAAGTTGGACGAGGACGTACCCTCGGTGCCACCGGTCCCGGTCTCATGATCGCTACCGACCGATACGACGTGGCTGTTATCGGCGGGGGTCAAGCGGGTCTTGCGATCGGCTACTCCCTGAAGCGTCAAGAGAGGCAGTTCGCGATTTTCGACGCGGCCGATTCGATTGGTGCGGCGTGGCGCGCTCGGTGGGACTCACTCGTTCTCTTCACTCCGCGCCGCTATGACAGCCTTCCTGGACTGCCCTTTCCGGGCGACCCCGAGGGCTACCCGACGCGCGACGAGGTCGTCGCCTACCTCGAGGACTACGCAGAGATCTTCAAGCTGCCGGTAGAGCTCGGTAGCCAGGTGCGTTCCATAACGAAGGACGACGAGACGTTTCTGCTCGAGATAGACGGGCGAACCGTCGAAGCTCGCCAGGTCGTCATCGCCACGGGCCCCTTCCAGACGCCGCGGGTTCCCGACTTTGCCGGCGAGCTCGCGCCCGAGGTGTTCCAGACTCACAGCCAGGGCTATCGCGCGCCCAGTGACGTGCCGAAGGGCTCGGTACTGGTCGTTGGGGGCGGCAACACCGGCTACCAGATCGCCGGCGAGCTTTCGGCGACGCATGACGTCTCTCTCGCTGTCGGCGGTCGCCAGAAGCCTCTGCCCCAGAAGGTCTTCGGCCGCGACCTCTTTTGGTGGCTCGTGACGACACGCCTGTTCAAGGCGAACATCGAGTCCCGGCTCGGGAAGAAGCTGAGTCAACGCGACACGCTGATCGGTTCGAGTCCAAAAGCGCTCGCGGAGCACGGGGTGAAGATGAAGCCCAGAATGACCGGCGCGTCTGACCGGACAGCGACATTCGCTGACGGCAGCGACCTCACAGTCGATGCCGTGATCTGGGCAACGGGATTCGGCCTCGACCACTCGCCGATCAAGCTTCCGATCTTCGACCACGACGGTAAGACGCGTCATCGGCGAGGAGTGACGGACGTCCCGGGTCTCTACTTCCTTGGCCTTCCGTGGCAACACACACGGGGATCGGCTCTGCTCGGCTGGGTGCAGGACGATGCCGAGTACATCGCAGGGCGTATCGCCCTAGGTGGCCGTCACGACGAACAGCACGCCTCGGTCATGCCGCCGGTTATCGCAACCGGGACGCCTGTATGAGTGTCGTCCGCAAGTTTGTCGCCGTCGGGGCGGTCGTTGGCCTGGCACTTGGAATCCTCGTCAGCGTGACGACTGACGTTCCCTTTGCGCCGGAGGCTGGATTGCTCCTCGGTGCCTTGGTCGGCTGGCTCTCACACGCACTACGAGACCGTCCGGTGCCCGACTAGCGAACGACAGCGCCGCCGCGATCTCGTTCCGCCGCGGACAGACGCTGTTTCGAAGTCGAAGTGTTACTATGTGGCGTAGCTAGACGAAGTCGGCGACGCTCCTGCGTCCTCCCGCTTTCGTGCGGAGGTTGAAGCAGCAGTGGAAGCGTCACGTATCGACGGCAGGTACCGCCTGTTGGTCCAAGCGCTGGTGCGCTTGCATCATTCGCGGCGGGTCAAGTGGGTACTCGGAGTGGGGTCGTTCGCAATTGTGATCGTCCTGGTGTTGCTGGCCGCTCGTCATTTCGCGACGACGTCCTGGCCGCTTTCGACCGGACACCCGGCTTTGCTAGTCGCCGTGGGACTGCTTCTTGTCTTGGCGCAGTGGCTCAAGGCGTACGGTTGGGGAAGGCTGTTCACAAAGGAGGAGCGGCCCAAGCCCCTCGCGCTCGCAGCCGCCAACGGGGGCGCCGCCCTGATCGGCGTTGCGCTTCCTGGCCGCTTCGACGACGCGATGCGAGTCGCCGTCGTCCGCCGCTACAAACCCTGTCCTACCGGTGTGCGCGTGCTCTGCCTCTCGCTCGTCATGCTCGGCCTGATCGACAGCGTCGCCCTTGCGCCGCTTGCTCTTGCTGCAGCCGTCTCCGGAGACGCGGGAAACGCCGTGCGTGCAGGGCTGGCAGTCGTTGCGGTCGCCGGGCTCGCGGCCGCCGCAGTAGTCGTCGCGCTGCCACGCGTCGTCGCAAGCAGGCACTGCTTGCGCTTCCGGCTCGGCCGCTGGCTGACCCCGCGCACGACCTCGCTACGGCGCGCATCGCAGGCGTGTGCCCTCGTGCTCGCCTGCTGGGTCGTCCGCGCAGGTGCAGTTTTCTTGCTCCTGGGTGCGCTCGGCATCGGCTACTCACTCTCACTCGCGCTCGTCTTCCTTTGCGCCGGCGCAGCAGCTGCGGCGCTCCCGATCGGTCCCGGAGGCGCCGCGACACAGGTCGGGGCCGGCGCTGCGGCCCTGATCGCCTCGGGCGTAGGAGCCTCCCAGGCACTCAGTTTCGCGGTCTCGATCGCGACTCTTGGTGTCCTCACCGGAACCGCAGTCCTCATCTTCGCGGTTGTGCTCCAGAGCGCCCGGGTGCTGATGACGAATCGACCCGCCACCCGTTCGGGGCGGACGAGAACTCAACTTCAGAGCGAGCTGGCGTTGGTCGCGCGGCTCAATCCGGCGCTTGCGCGAAAGGGTCCACTTCGCGGCTAGGTGGGATTCACTGCTCGGGTTCTTGAGATTCGTCCCTGCGGCGCATCGCCTCATAGACCGCGTCCCAGTGACCGGAAATCTCTCCAAGCGCACGAGCCGTGGTTAGTGCAGCGTCTTCCAGTCGCGTGTTCACCTTCTCGACAGCGGCGAGACGCCCGTCGAGCTCGTCGAGCTTGTGGCCGAGCGCGCTCAGTTCCTGAGCGATCACCTCTAGGTCCTGCATGACCGAAATCTACCGCGAGAACTGGCGCGTAATCAGTCGCAATACTCCCGAACAACGGCGTCTTGGTATGAATCGAGCCGATGACCGACGGAGCTCCTGCATACGTCGCCTCGCCGCCGACGGGAACGGGCCTACCGGTCTTGCTGCTGCACACCTGGTGGGGGCTCAACCAGCCGATCAAGGACGTCGCCGACCGCCTCGCAGGTGACGGGTTCACGGTCCTGGCCCCCGACCTCTTCGACGGAACTGTCCTGACGACGATCGAGGACGCGGACGCGCACGGCCAGAAGATGGACAGCGAGTACGAGCGGATCCTGGGCCTCGTGGGGTCCGCGCTGGACGACCTACTCGCCCATCCGGATGCGCGCGGGCAGCACGCTGCAATCGTCGCTCTCAGCTTCGGCGCCTGGTATGCGAGGCAAGTGGCCGAGGCGCGACCGCAGGTCACTGCACTCGTCACCATCTACGGCGACGTCTTCGAAGGGCCCGAGGGCGTTGCCTACCTCGGCCATTTCGCCGAGAACGACGAGTTCGTCAACTCCGAGGTCGAACAGCAGGCCGCTACCGATCGCGGCGAGGCCTACATCTACGCCGGCACGAAGCACTGGTTCATGGAGGACGACCGACCCGAGTACGACGCCGCGGCCGCTGAGCTCGCCTACGCGCGCAGCGTCGAGTTCCTGCGACAGCACCTGGCGTGAGGGTCCCGACCGCATTCGCAGTCGTTGCCGCGCTCGCGTCCGTCGCGGTGCCGGTTACTCGCCCCTAAGGACAGATGAGCGACCAGGAAGTCGATCGCCTCTTCGAGCTTCCACCCGAAGAGTTCACGGCGGCGCGCAACGAGCTGGCACGCCGGTTGAAGGATGACGGAGACGCTTCCGCGGCCGCTGACGTCAAGCAGCTCAGCAAGCCGAGCATCGCCACCTGGGCGATCAATCAACTGGCGAGGGAACAGCGGGGCGCAGTCAAGTTGCTGCTGGAGTCGGCAGCGAGATTGAAGAAAGCTCAGGAGAACGCGCTCAAAAGCGGCGGCACGGGCGATGCATTACGGCGCGCGCAGGCCGACGAACGAAAGGCTCTGCGGGAGCTCACCCAGCAGGCGCAGGGGATCCTCGAGCGCTCGGGACGTTCTGCCGGAAGCACTGTTCGCGACAAGATCGCGTCGACGTTGCGCGCCGCCGCTGTCGACGATGCCGGCCGTGCCGCCTTGAAAGCTGGACGTCTGACCGGAGAAGTGAAGTCGTCTGGCTTCGACGTGTTCGCCGGGCTCAACGTTCCGGCGAAAGCAAGCCGACGAAGCGCCCCGGACAAGAACGACGAGCTCGCCGAGCGGCGACGCAAGAAGGACGAACGCGAGTCCAAGCGGCGAGAGCTCGAGAGGCGCGCCCGCGAGCTGACCACCCGCGCCACCGAAGACGCGAAGAAGGCTGAGCTCGCCAAGACCGAAGCCGATAAGGCACGAAGGGCCGCAGACAAGAGCAGGCGGGAAGCGGACGACGCCGCGGCCGAGCTCGACGCATTCGATCCGTAGTCGCCGTACGGCTGGGCGCGGCGCCTAGCATGCAAGCGATGGAAAGCATCGCGTGCCCGGTCTGCGGATTCATTGCCGAGACGACCGACGCCGCTCGACTCCGAACGGTGTGGGCCGATCATCTGCTTGGCGGCTGCGGCGACGACGTCGCGGCGATCACGACCGCCATCGAGTCGTGCGTCGAGCAAAGGCAGGACCTCTGGCGCTCGGGCATGACGGATGAAGTCCGCAGCCTGACGGCGACGATCGAC
>Ga0105242_10004030_pt1 | contig 11415 bp, 9 predicted proteins | sample KBSM24metaG_FD_81521 | JGI IMG/M metagenome (GOLD analysis project Ga0105242, IMG submission 81521) | Miscanthus rhizosphere microbial communities from Kellogg Biological Station, Michigan, USA - KBS M2-4 metaG | ecosystem: Host-associated > Plants > Roots > Rhizosphere > Soil | place: Michigan...
ATCTGTTGAGAATTGGCCATCGAGGGCGGCTCCGGAAGGGCTGTGGGAGGAAACCGCGCATTTTACCGGCGCCCTTCGCCCCCTGCCCGGGCGGCCGCCGCCGGCAGGCCCGCAAGGGCCTCGCCCTGCACTACAGTGCGGCGCATGTCCGACCTGCCCACCCCCGCCGATCACGCCGCCCCGACCTGTCCGCTGCCCGCGCAGCCCCCCGCCATGCTGCTGGCCGCCGGCCGCGGCGAGCGCATGCGCCCGCTGACCGACGCCACGCCCAAGCCGCTGCTGGCCGTGCAGGGCCGGCCGCTGCTGGAATGGCATCTGCGCGCCCTGGCGGCGGCCGGCGTGCCGCGCGCGGTCATCAACACCGCCTGGCTGGGCGATCAGATCAGCCAGGCCTTCGGCAGCCAATTCGGGCTGCAGCCCGCATCCGATGGGCGCAGTGCGCTATCGATTTCATACTCCCATGAAGGCCGCGACTTCGGCGGCGCGCTGGAGACCGCCGGCGGCATCGCCCGCGCGCTGCCGCAGCTGGGGCCGGTGTTCTGGCTGGCGGCGGGCGACGTGTTCGCGCCCGACTTCGTCTTCGCGCCCGAGGCCGCGGCCCGCTTCGCCGCCAGCGGCGCGCTGGCCCACCTGTGGCTGGTGCCCAACCCGGCGCACCACCCGCGCGGCGACTTCGGCCTCGCGCCCGACGGCTGCCTGCTCAACCTGCCGGCCGATCACCCTGGCCCGCGCCATACCTACAGCACCATCGCCCTGCTGCGCACCGAACTGTTCGCCGCGCCCTGGTGCGACATCGCGCCCGGCAACCCGCAGGGCCAGCCCGCGCCGCTCGCGCCCCTGCTGCGCCGCGCCATGGACGCGGGCCGCGTCACGGGCGCGCTTTACACCGGCCGCTGGACCGACGTGGGCACGCCCGAGCGCCTGGCCGAACTCAACCGCTGAACGCCTGGGCCGGGGCCGGACGCGAGGCGGATCCATCGGCCGCGATTGCAGCGAAATGTAAAGTGGCCGCCACGGCGGCAGGCGGGCCTTTCGTTCGATCCAAAATGCGCGGATGACCCCCCTGCCGAACACCGCGCTCTACGCCCAGCGCCGCGCCCGCCTTGCCTCCCTGCTGGGCGAAGGCGGCATTGCCATCGTCCCCACCGCGCCTGAGCGGCCGCGCAACCGCGACAGCGACTTCCTCTACCGACACGACAGTTACTTCTACTACTTGACCGGCTTCACCGAGCCCGGCGCCTGCCTGGTGCTGGCCGCGGACGGCACCAGCACGCTGTTCTGCCAGCCCAAGGATCTGGAGCGAGAGATCTGGGACGGCTACCGCCTGGGCCCCGAGGCCGCCATCGCCGCCCTGGGCGTGGATGCCGCGCACTCGTCGGCCACGCTGGAATCGCAGTTGCCGCGCCTGCTGGAAAACCGCAGCCGCGTCTGGTTCCCCTTCGCCACGCATGAGGGCCTCGCCGCCCGCGTGGAAGGCTGGCTCGGCAAGGTGCGGGCGCGGGTGCGCTTCGGCGCGCTGTGCCCGGCCGAGCAGGGCGACCTCTGCACGCTGCTGGACGAGATGCGGCTGGTGAAAGATGCCTACGAGCAGGACGTGATGCGCCGCGCCGCCGCCATCAGCGCCCAGGCCCACATCCGCGCCATGCAGTGCAGCGCCCGCATGCTGCGTGCCGGCGAGGACGTGCGCGAATACCACCTCGACGCCGAGCTGCTGCACGAATTCCGCCGCCAGGGCTCGCAGGCCGTGGCGTACAACTCCATCGTCGCGGCCGGCGCCAATGCCTGCGTGCTGCACTACCGTGCCGACGCTGCCCCGGTGCGCGCGGGCGAACTGGTGCTGATCGACGCGGGCTGCGAGCTCGACGGCTACGCCAGCGACATCACCCGCACCTTCCCGGCCGATGGCCGCTTCACCGGCCCTCAGCGCGCGCTCTACGACCTGGTGCTGGCCAGCCAGGAAGCGGCCGTGGCCGCGACCCGGGCCGGCGCGCGCTTCAACGATCCGCACGACGCCACCGTGGCCGTGCTGTCGCAGGGCCTGCTGGACCTGGGCCTGCTCGACAGGAACAAGGTCGGCACGGTGCAGGACGTGATCGAAAAGCGGGCCTATTTCCAGTTCTACATGCACCGCACCGGCCACTGGCTGGGCATGGACGTGCACGATTGCGGCAGCTACGTGGAGCCCACCGAGATCGGCCAGACCAGCCAGCGGCGCGACCCGCTCTCGGGCGAGGCCATCACCAACCGGCCCAGCCGCGTCCTGCACCCGGGCATGGTGCTGACCATCGAGCCCGGCCTCTACGTGCGCCCCGCGCCCGGCGTGCCCGAGGCGTTCCACCACATCGGCATCCGCATCGAGGACGACGCGATCGTCACGGACGGCGGCTGCGAGCTGATCACGCGCGGCGTGCCGGTGGAGGCCGCGGAGATCGAGGCGCTGATGCGCGGCTGACGCGGGCCCCAAGCCGCGCATCGGGCCGCCGCACGTCCCGGGCGCCATCGAACCGGCCGTGCGCCGGGCGTGGCGAACCGGGTGGGCTCATGGCTTCTTCGCATCGGCCGCGTCCACCACGCCGTCGCCGTTGGTGTCCGCGCTCCGGAAGGTCCGGTCGGCGACGGCCTGCTCTTCGGCCCGGGTCAGGCGCCCGTCCTTGTTCGTGTCCAGGATGCCGAAGCGCACGTGCGCCTGCCGCAGGGACCGGGCATAGGCGTCGTCGGGCAGGCGCTTCTGGGCGGCATACTGCTGCTGGAGGCGGCCCTGGAACTCGGCCACGTATTCGGTTTCGCTCAGCCAGCCGTCGCCGTTGGTGTCGGCCGCCGTGTAGCGCTGCTGGCGCACTGCGTCGTATTCGGCGCGGGTCACCCGGCCGTCGTTGTTGGCGTCGTATCCGCTGATGAAGGCGGCATGGCCGTGGCCGCCCGCGGGACGGGCGGGGCCCGTGACTTCGGTCGTGGACGGGGCGGCGGCGCAGGCGGCGAGCAGGGCGGCCGCGCCCGCGATGGCGGCCAGACGGAACGGACGGGCCGGCAGGGGATGGGGATGCGTCATGGAAGTGGTCCTTGCGGTCGGGGTGGGGTGGAGAAAGAGGAGCGCAGCGGTGCGGGGCATCAGAAAGCGACGGTCATCGACACCGCCACGGTGCGGCCGGCGTTCGTCAGCAGCTCGATGTCGCGCCGGTCGCGGGCCAATGCGGGCTGCAGGCTGCGGGCGCTCGCGTAGTCCCAGTAGCGCTTGTCGCCCAGGTTGTAGATGCCGGCCTGCAGGCGCACGCCCGGGCGGATCTGCCAGTACCCGCTCAGGTCGAACGTGGCGTAGCCGGGCACGCGGAAGAGTTCGGTGGTGGCGTCCGGCAGCGTGGCGCCCGGGTTGTTGGTGAAGCTGTCGCGGTTGGTGGCCGCAGCCTGCTTGCCGGCCACGAAGGTGCCGGTGAGGTTCACGCCCCAGCGGCGCATGGATGCGTCGTAGCCCACGCCGAGAATGGCCTTGCGCGGAAGCACGGAGTCGAGGTCCACCTTGTGGTCGCCCGCGTAGTTCGACCGGGACGTGCCCCGGCTCAGGCCCAGTGCCCAGGTCGTGTACAGGCCCCGGGCGGCGGGGCTCCACTGGCCGTGCTCCAGCCGGGCGCTGAGTTCGAAGCCGTAGATCGTGGCCTCGTCGCGGTTCTCGGCCTGGTAGATGGTGCCGATGTGGGCCGGCACGTTGGTGAACAGGCTCGGCGCGCTGGCGCGCGTGTAGCGCGTGTAGGCGATGAAGTCGCTGTAGCGGGTATAGAACAGCGCGCTGTGGAGCGCCACGCCCGGTGCGGGATGGCCGGTCACGCCGACTTCGAAGGCATTGCTCGTCTCCTCCTTCAGGTCGCGGTTGCCCACCAGGGCGTACTGGTTGCCCGCGGCGTAGTTGCTCGCCATGTTCCAGGATCCGAAGATCTCGCCGGGCGATGGCGCGCGGCCCCCGCGCCTGTACTGCGCGTAGCTGCGCAGTCGCGGCGCGACGTCGTAGGTGACGGCCAGGCCGGGGCTGACGATGGTGGTGGCCGGAGGGCTGCCGTAGAGCCGCTGCACGTCCTGCTCGGTGAGCACGCCGCCGACGAAGTTGGAGAGGTCGCGCGTCCTGATCCTCACGCGGTCCACGCGCAGGGCGGGGATCACGGCCAGCCGCTTGCCGCCGGCGTCGGCAACGATCTCGTCCTGCACGAAGGCGCCCACGCGATCCGTGGTGGTGTCGGGCTGGGGCTTCATGTATTGCTGCGGATAGCCGACGCTCCACGGGCGGTCCACGTCCTGCGTGGAGGCGTTGGCGCCGAAGCTCAGCGTGTGGCGCCCGATGCGCTTGTCTGCCGTGGTGGACAGGCCCCAGGTGCGCGTCAGGTTCTCGGACCGGTTGCGCCCGGTGACGCCGGTGGCCAGCGTGGTGGTGTCGGTCACGTCCCGGGTGGCCGTGTCCTGGTGGAACAGGCGCGTGTCCGCATGGTCGATCCAGGCATTGCGCGGCGTCCACTGGTGCGTGAGCTGCAGCGTGTTGCGCTCGGTGTCGCTCGCCTGGCGCGACGCCTCGGTGAGGGCCGTGCCGGCGTTGTTCCATCCCTCGAAGAAGGTGTGGTTCTTGCGGCGGTACAGGTCGGCCGACAGTTCCAGGCGGTGGCTGCCGTCCACGCGCAGGCCGCCCTTGAGCAGCAGCGCGTCGGAGTGCCAGTCGTCGGGATAGCTGTCCACGGTGGGGCTGTGGTTGCGGCGGGCGTGGCCGTCGCGGCGGGAGTAGGCGATGAGCCCTTCGGCATCGCCGCGGCGCAGCGCTCCGGTGACGCTCTCGTTCCAGGACCGGTCCGCCGAGTCGTAGCCGATCTTCGCGCCCAGGTACGAGGGCTTGCCATCGCGCAGGTAGTCGCTGGCCGCCTTGGTGCGGAAGCTCACCGCGCCGCCGATGCCGCCGGCCGTGCGCCGTGCCGGTGTGGTGCCTGACAGGATCTGGGCGGACGAGAACATCTCGGGATCGATGAAGTCGCGCCCGGCGCCGAAGGTGTTGACGCCGGCGCGGCTCACGTAGGGTCGCGTGGTGGCATCGGGCATCTCCACGCCGTCCACGTCCAGGCCGACACGGTTGCCCTCGATGCCGCGGATGTTGTAGCCCGTGGTGCCGGACCGGTCGAAGCTGCTGCGGTTGCGGCTGGTGCCGGCCACCGTGCCGGGCGCGGCCACCAGGGGCTGGTTGCGCACGACGTCCTTCATGCTGTTCGCGCGTTCCAGCGCATCGCCGCCGACCGTGGTGACCGTGCCGGGCTGGCGATCGGCCTCTTCCACCACGTCCACCTGCTGGAGCTGCGCGCCCTGCATGGCGGCAGCCGGGCCGGCGGCGGGCGCCTGGGCCCACGAGGGAGCGGCCAGCGCGGCAAGGCAGGCGGCCCACGCGGCGGGACGCAGGGCCAGTGAACGGGGGAGGGGGGCGGCGGCCCGAGGTGCGGCGGGCCGGGAGGGCAGACGGTGAGCCATGGACGTGTCGGAAAGGGTTGTCTGCTGGATACCCCTTGCACTGCGATGGCGTGTCGGCCCGGTCGGCGGTGCCGTACCGGGTGGTTCTCTGGCTCACGCGTTCATTGTTTCACCAATGAGAATAATTCTCACAAATATGCTGGCGAAGCGTGAGGAAATCAGACCGGGGCGGCACCGGGGCCGGGTTGCGCAATACCGCATGAAACCGCCATGTAACCGGGGTCGTGCCAGAATTGAAACGCGGTTACAAGACCGCGTTCCGTGCCATCCCCATAAAGAAAGAGAGACAAACGCATGCAGATCCGCCGCGCCACCAAGATCGTCGCCACCCTGGGCCCCGCTTCGAGCGACCCGCAGCTGCTGGAGCGCATGATCCGCGCCGGCGTCAACGTGGTGCGGCTGAACTTCAGCCACGGCAAGGCGCAGGACCACATCGACCGCGCCGCCGCCGTGCGCGAGGCCGCGCAGCGCGCCGGCCGCGAGGTGGCCATCATGGCCGACCTGCAGGGCCCCAAGATCCGCGTGGGCAAGTTCGCCGAAGGCCGCGTGATGCTGCAGGCGGGCCAGTCCTTCGTGCTGGATGCCTCGCGCGCCGAGCCGGGCGACCTGAACGGCGTGGGCCTCGATTACAAGGAGCTGCCGCGCGACGTGAAGGCCGGCGACGTGCTGCTGCTCAACGACGGGCTGATCGTGCTGGTCGTCGATGCGGTGCGCGGCGAGGCCGTCCACACCACGGTGAGGATCGGCGGCGAACTCTCCAACAACAAGGGCATCAACAAGCAGGGCGGCGGCCTGACCGCGCCCGCGCTCACGGCCAAGGACATGGAGGACATCAAGACCGCCATGAGCTTCCAGGCCGACTACGTGGCCGTGAGCTTTCCCAAGAACGCCACCGACATGGAGATGGCGCGCCAGCTGTGCAACGTGGCGGCGGCCGAATACCGCCACCGCCCGGGCCTGATCGCCAAGATCGAGCGCGCCGAGGCCGTGCCGCTGCTGGAGGAGATCCTGCGCGTGTCCGACGGCATCATGGTGGCGCGCGGCGACCTGGCCGTGGAGGTGGGCAATGCCGCCGTGCCCGCGCTGCAGAAGAAGATGATCCGCATGGCGCGCGACATGGACCGGGTCGTCATCACCGCTACGCAGATGATGGAGAGCATGATCACCAACGCCGTGCCCACCCGTGCCGAGGTGAGCGACGTGGCCAACGCCGTGCTCGACGGCACCGATGCCGTGATGCTCAGCGCCGAGACCGCCGCCGGCCGCTATCCGCTGGAGACGGTGGAGGAGATGGCCAAGATTTGCGCCGCCGCCGAAGCCGCCGAAGACCCCGAGCGCGATTCCGACTTCATCGGCCAGACGCTGGGCCGCATCGACCAGTCCATCGCCATGGGCGCGCTGTTCACGGCCCACCACCTGGGCGCCAAGGCGCTGGTGGCGCTGACCGACAGCGGCTCCACCGCGCTCTGGATGAGCCGCCACCGCATCCACATCCCGATCTACGCGCTGACCCCCAAGGTGGCCACGCAGCGCAAGATGGCCATGTACCGCAACGTGCGCCCGCTGCTGATGGACACCAGCGCCGACCGCGACACCGCGCTGGAGCAGGCCGAAGGCCACCTCAAGACCCGCAACATCGTGCAGCAGGGCGACCTCTACGTCATCACCTGCGGCGAGCCCATGGGCGCGCCGGGCGGCACCAACATGCTCAAGATCTGCCGGGCGAACTGAGCGAGGGGGGCTGAGCGGCTGCCGTGGCGCGGGCTCTCAGGCGGCCGGCGTGGCGGCGCCTGCAGGCCGCGGCACCGCGAAGCAGCGCTGGCGCACCGCATCCACGGCCCAGACCGTGGTCCAGCACAGCCAGGCGGTCCAGAGGTTGTGGCTCATGAAATGCGCGCCGCGCATCTGCTGCACCCAGCCCAGCGCGAAGCCGCCTGCCAGCGCCGCCACCAGGCAGATGCGCGCCAGCCGCGGCGCGTCGTCGCGCCAGGCGAAGTAGAGCGCCAGGAAGCCGAAGCCGGCGGACGCATGGCCGCCGGGAAAGCAGTGGCCGCTGCCGCCGTCGGTCACGCCCCAGCGCCAGTGCGACACGTAGCGCGCCACGCCGCCGAACTCGGCCAGGTCCCAGGGGCAGCTGGTGTGGTTCAGCCGCTTGGCGATCGACACCACCGCCAGCGACAGCAGCAGCGCCACGGCCAGGGCCACGCGGCGCTCCAGGTCGATGCGGCGCAGCGGCCCCCAGGGCAGCCAGACCCCCACGATCAGCGCCGTGGCGATGACCCAGCCCAGCAGGCGCGCGTCGTCGTGCAGCAGCCGCGAGTACAGCCAGGCATCGCGCAGCGGGAAGCCGTTGGCGGTGCCGAACCAGTGCGCGAGCGTGAGGTCCAGGCCGGTCGAATCCCAGAGTGCGAGCAGCGCGGCCCCCACCACGATGGCCAGCAGCGCGCCGTCGATGTGCGGAAGGCGCTGGAAACGCGAGCGCAGCGTCAGGGCGGCAAGGGGCGGCGGCGGGGCGGAGGGCATCATGGCCGCGCACCATAGTCCGGCCGGCTTAACGGCTTCTTATGGCGCAGGCCGGACGGCATTCGCAAGCACAATCGCCGCATGCGAATCCTCGTGGTCGAAGACGATGCCGGCATTGCCGCCGGCTTGAGCGCCACGCTCCAGCAGCGTGGCTATGCGGTGGATGTGTGCGACCGCCTCGCGGGCGCCTGGAGCGCGCTGTGCGCAGAACCCTTCTCCGCCGTGCTGCTGGATCTGGGCCTGCCCGACGGCGACGGGGGCGAGCTGCTGCAGCGCCTGCGGGCCAGTGCGCAGGGCGGCGCGACGAGCACCGCCACGCTGCCCGACCCGGCGACGCCGGTGCTGATCCTCACCGCGCGCGACCAGGTGCACCAGCGCATCGCCGGACTGGATCTGGGCGCCGACGACTACCTGGTCAAGCCCTTCGACGTCGATGAGCTGGAAGCCCGGCTGCGCGCCCTGCTGCGGCGCTCGGCGGGGCGCGCCGCCCCCAACCTGTGCCACGGCGACCTGGAGGTGGACCCGGCCGCGCGCACCGTGCGCCGTGCCGGCCAGCTGGTGGAGATGTCGCCGCGCGAATTCTCGGTGCTGCTGGTGCTGCTGGAGTCGCGCGGGCGGGTGCTCTCGCGCCAGCAGATCGAAGAGCGCCTCTACAACTGGCAGACCGTGGTGGAGAGCAACGCCGTCGAGGTCCACATCCACCACCTGCGCCGCAAGCTGGGCAACGAGCGCATCGTGACCATGCGCGGCGTGGGCTACTTCATCCCTGCGGAGTGAGGAGCCCCGTGACCGCCACGCCCTCCGCGCCTGCCGTCCCCCGCCAGCCCGCCGTGGCGGCCAGGCGCCAGCCTTCGCTGACCTGGCGGCTGCTGTGCGGCATGCTGGGCGCGCTGGTCGTGGTCTGGGCCAGCTTCGTCGCCATGGCCTACCAGACCGGCGTGCAGGAAGCCGACGAACTGACCGACGGCCACCTGGCCAGCGTGGCGGCGCTGCTGCTCAACCTGGAGCCCGGCGCTGCCGTGGGTGCCGCGCGCGCCACCCAGCGCACCCGGCTGCCGCGGCTGAAGGCGCATGACTACCAGCAGTCCCTGAGCGTGGCGATGTGGGATGCCGAAGGCCGGCTGCTCACGCGCACCGGCGCCGCGCCCCTGCCGCCCTTCGGCACGCCGCTGGGATTTTCCGATTTCAAGCCGGAGGGCGAGAGCCGCACCTGGCGCGGCTTCGCGCAGTGGAGCCAGACTGGGGACCGCAAGGTCATGGTGCTGCTCGAAGTCCAGGAGCGCGATGCGCTGGCCCAGGACATCGCCGGCCAGATGGTGCTGCCCGGACTCTGGCTGCTGCCCGTGGTGGCGCTGGTGCTGGGCCTGGCCGTGCGCAGCGGCCTGCGCCCGCTCTACACCCTGTCGGACGACGTGGCCGCGCTCGACGTGTCGGGCGCGCAGCGGCTGGCGGCCCGTGTGCCGCTGCGCGAATTCGCGCCGGTCGTCGCCTCCATCAACACCCTGCTCGACCGGCAGCAGGTGCTGCTGGCGCGCGAACGCCGGCTGGCCAACGAGGTGGCGCACGAGCTGCGCACGCCGCTGTCGTCCATCGTGCTCCATGCCGACGCGCTGGCGCGCGGGCTGCCGGCCGACCAGCAGACGGCGGCGCTCGACAGCATCGGCAAGCAGGCGCTGCGCGCCGGCCATGTGCTGAACCAGCTGCTGGCACTGGCGCGCACCAGCCGCATCCGCCTGCAGGAGGTGGCCGCGCCGGTGGACCTGGCCGCTCTGGCGCGCAGCGTGGGGTCCGACTACGCGCAGGCGGCGTGGGAGCACGGCGGCAGCATCGCCATCGTGATCGATGCGCCCGTGGCGGTGCAGGGCAACGCCGTGCTGCTGGAACTGGCCTTGCGCAACCTGATCGAAAACGCGCTGCGCCACACGCCCGCCGGCACCCGCATCGAAGTGCAGGCCGGCCCGGGCTCGGGCGCCGAGGCGGAGGGCGGGAGCACCGCCTGGCTGCAGGTCTGCGACGACGGGGCGCGGGCGGGCGCCGCCCCCCGCGCCGACGCGGTGGACAGCCTGCACCTGGGCCACGAGATCGTGGCCCGCGTGGCCCGCGTCCATGGCGGGCGGTTCGGGCCCGCTCCTGCGCCGGCACCCTTCACCACCTGCTACCGCCTCGCTTTCGGCGTTTCGGCCGACACGGCGGGGCAGTAAAATCGACGGTTACCAAGCGGTTACAGGTGCCGTGCGGCCATACTGCACCGGCTCCCAGAGCCTTCCCTTCTTTCCCACTCTGAACGGATCTGACCCATGCCTCTCGTCTCGATGCGCGAACTGCTCGACCATGCCGCTGAACACAGCTACGGCATTCCCGCCTTCAACGTGAACAACCTGGAGCAGGTCCAGGCCGTGATGTCCGCCGCAGACGAAGTGGGCGCCCCGGTCATCCTGCAGGCCAGCGCAGGCGCCCGCAAGTACGCCGGCGAGCCCTTCATCAAGCACCTGATCCTGGCCGCCGCCGAGATGTACCCCCACATCCCCCTGGTGATGCACCAGGACCACGGCACCAGCCCCGAGGTGTGCCAGGGCGCGCTGAACCTGGGCTTCGGCTCGGTGATGATGGACGGCTCCCTGATGTCCGACGGCAAGACGCCGTCGTCGTTCGACTACAACGTCGATGTCACCCGCAAGGTGGTGGACATGGCCCACAAGGTCGGCGCGACGGTGGAAGGCGAACTCGGCTGCCTGGGCAACCTCGAGACCGGCGACGCCGGCGAGGAGGACGGCATCGGCGCCGTGGGCAAGCTGGACCACAGCCAGATGCTGACCGATCCCGAAGAGGCCGCCACCTTCGTCAAGGCCACGCAGCTCGACGCGCTGGCCATCGCCATCGGCACCAGCCACGGCGCCTACAAGTTCAGCCGCAAGCCCACGGGCGACATCCTGGCCATCAGCCGCGTGAAGGAAATCCACGCCCGCATCCCCAACACCCATCTGGTGATGCACGGTTCCTCGTCGGTGCCCGCCGAACTGCTGGCCATCATCAACCAGTACGGCGGCAAGATGAAGGAAACCTACGGCGTGCCGGTCGAGGAGATCCAGGAAGCCATCAAGTACGGCGTGCGCAAGATCAACATCGACACCGACATCCGCCTGGCCATGACCGGCGCGGTGCGCAAGTTCCTGGCCGAGAACCCCGACAAGTTCGACGCCCGCGAATGGCTCAAGCCCGCCCGCGAGGCCGCCAAGCAGATCTGCAAGCAGCGCTACGTCGAATTCGGCTGCGAAGGCCAGGGCGCGAAGATCAAGGGCCGCACCCTGCAGGAGATGGCGGGCCTCTACGCCTCGGGCGCCCTCGCGCAGGTCGTGCAGTAAGAGCGGCCAACACGGGCCATCCGGCGTCGTTCGCGCATCTTTC
>Ga0105242_10004034_pt1 | contig 11411 bp, 11 predicted proteins | sample KBSM24metaG_FD_81521 | JGI IMG/M metagenome (GOLD analysis project Ga0105242, IMG submission 81521) | Miscanthus rhizosphere microbial communities from Kellogg Biological Station, Michigan, USA - KBS M2-4 metaG | ecosystem: Host-associated > Plants > Roots > Rhizosphere > Soil | place...
AGGCCGGAGCACAGGAATCTGCGGATGGTCATGGTTGAGCTCACGGCGCATTCTAAGCCAGCGATCGACCTCTGATGTAAAAGCTCTGAGACCGCGTCTCTGAGACCGCATCTCTGAGACCGCGTCTCTGAGACCGCATCTCTGAGACCGCGTCTCTGAGACCGCGCCTCAACTCCTGAGCCCTCTTTGGGTCAGATAGAGCCCAGCGCCGACGGCGAGCGCGGCGACTCCGCCCAGCAGCTGGTCCCGCGTCGCCCCCGCGGCCAGGCCGATGCAGACCCCGACGGCGACGATCGGCATCACCGGACCGAACGGCGCGGTGAACCCGGCCGGCTTCACCACACCGGCGAACCGCGGCGCGCGCAGCCGCAGCGTGGCCGCCGCCGAGCCCCCGTACATCAGCAGCCGCGCGAGCGCGCTGACGAGGGCGATCTGCGCGAACGAGCCGCTGAGCGCGAGCGTCAAGGCGACGGCCGACGTGAAGACGATCGCGTTGGCCGGCGTCCGGTAGCGCGGGTGCACCCGCGCGAGGAACGACGGCAGCTGCCCCTGCTCCGCCAGCGCGAACAGCATCCGCGAGCCGCTCAACACCTGGCCGGCATTGTTCCCCGTCATCGAGACGACCGAGCCGACGCCAATCAGCAGCGCCCCCGTGGCGCCGAGAAACGCCGCGGCGGCATCGGCGATCGGCGTCGCGTGATCGGCGACATTCGCGAGCACGCCCTGCGCGACGATCTGGGTCAAGGTCATCACGATCATGACGACGGCGATCGTCGCCACCATCGCGAACGGTACGTCGCGCCGCGGGTCGAGCGATTCGCCCGCCGGGACCGGCACCACTTCGTAGCCGCCGTAGATGAAGATCAACAGCAGTCCGGCGGTCAGCGACTGCTGCACGCTGATCGGCGGAAGGGTCGTCAATCTCGCCGGCTCGACGTACATGAGGCCGATCACGATGAACAGGGCGAGCGGCACCAGCTTGCCGACGGTCATGACGTTGACGACGGTCGAGCCCTGGCGGACGCCGAGGACGTTGATCCAGGCAAAGCCAATCGTGAGCGCGACCAGGAACGCCGCGCGCAGCGGCCCGCTCGTCAGCGTGGGCCAGTAGTAGCCGAGCGCGACGACCGTTGCCGCCATGATGCTCGCCTGGCTGGTGGCCCGCGAGAACCATTGCATCCAGCCGATCTCGAAGCCGACGAAGTCGCCGAAGGCCGCGCGCGTGTAGAGATAGGGTCCGCCGGTGGAATCGAACCGGCTGCTCAACTCGGCAAAGCACAGAGCGACCGACAGCGACAGGCATCCCATCAGCACGAAGCCGATCGGGCTCCACGCACCGACCTGCGCCGCCACCTGCGCCGGCCAGAGAAAGATCGCGCCGCCGATCACCTGGTTGACTCCGAGGGCAGTCAGGTCCCATTTGCCGAGGGCTCGACGAAGCGCGGGCGCGTCGACAGTCGTCGCGGGCATGTGGGGCGGTTGTATCATGACTTCCATGGTGCTGCTTCTCGTGCTCTGGCTCGTCGGCGCAGCACCATTGAAGCTCCCGTACGTGGTCAAGAGCTCATGTCCGTTCGAGGGGTGTGTCTTTCGCGCGTGGGTGGCCGGTCGACACGTCGCCGTGCGGACGGGCATGAGTCGCACCTCGCCGATCGCATTCACGGTGGACCGGTGGGACTGGGTCAGAGCCTTGACCGGCGTTTCCGTCATTCATCAGCCGCAGCTGATACGGTTCATGCGAGACACGCAAACGCCCGTCGCCCGCCGAAAGGGAGAGACACTCGAGGTGCTCGAGTACACCGGCGAAGGATTCGGCACGATCTGGTTTGATGGGCGCGTCATCGAGGGCGCCGATCTCTCGCGCATCTACAACGGGGCCTGTGGCCGCGAGTGCGATGGCCGAGTCGAGCGGCAGGGGCGCCGGGAGTGGTGGGTCCAGCTGGAGAACGCCGAGGGCGTCGTCGGATGGACCGACGAGGCGGACGCGTTCGGCAACAAGGACGCCCTCGGCGGGCCGTGGCAAGGACAGGTTCCGGCAGCCGCGAAACCGGTTCGCCGGCCACACCCTCGATCGTGATGCACACCACGCTGCCGCGCCGTTTCTACGCCGACCCGGACTTCTATCGAGCGGAGCTCGAGCGGTTCTACTTCAACCGCTGGATCTGCGCGGGCCGCGCCGATCAGATCCCGAATCCCGGCGACTACTTCACGCGAACGCTCGGCGACGAGAGCGTGATCATCACGCGGGACGCCTCCGGCGAAATTCACGCGCTGTTCAACGTCTGCCGGCATCGCGGCACGAGGCTGTGCGAGGAGACTGCCGGTCATTTCGCCGATCGGATCCAGTGCCCGTATCACAACTGGACCTACGGCCTCGAGGGCCGACTGCTCGCTGCGCCGCACATGCCGCCCGGCTTCTCGAAGGACGACTACCCGCTGCATCGCGCCGGCTGTGAGGTCTGGGACGGCAACATCTTCATTCACCTCGGGCAGGATGGGCGGGAAGGGCGGGATGGGCAGGACAAGCAAGGGGAGCGCGGACTGCGTGCGCAGCTCGCCGATCTTCCCGATCGCTTCGCCGCCTGGCAGATGGCCGATCTCCGTCTCGGCCGGCGCATCGTCTACGACGTGAAGGCCAACTGGAAGTTGATCGTCCTCAACTACAACGAGTGCCTCCACTGTCCGAATCTTCACCCGGCGCTCAACAAGCTGCACCACTATCTCGGCGCCGACAACGTGGCGCCGACGAAGTGCTACTGCGGCGGCGCGATGGGGTTCCGCGACGGCGTCGAGACCATGAGCCTGGACGGGAAACGGCGGCGCGCCTATCTGCCCGGGCTGAGCGAGGCGCAGCGGCAGCAGGTCGTCTACTTCGCGATCTATCCGAATCTCCTGCTCAGCCTGCACCCCGACTACGCGATGACTCACACGCTCTGGCCGCGCGCGCACGATCGCACCGAGATCGTCTGCGAGTTCCACTTCCACCCCTCCGAGCTCGCACGAGCGGACGTGCAGATCGACGATGCGGTCGAATTCTGGGATCTGACGAACAAGGAAGACTGGTGGATCGCGGAGCAGTCGCAGGCCGGTATCAACTCTCGCGTCTATACGCCGGGGCCGTACTCGGAGCGGGAAGAGCTGCTGTGGAGCTTCGACGAAATCGTTCGCAAATCCTCAGATCCTTAGATCCTTAGATCCTCAGATCCTTAGATCCTCTAGATCTTATCGACCAATCCATCCCGCGTAGAGCTCCGGCCGCCGATCGCGCATGAAGAGGCGACGCGCGTTCGACTGCGCGTTCTGCGCGAAGTCGACGTCCGCGTAGAGAATCTCGTCGGTCCCCAGTTTCGCGCGCTCGATGACGGTGCCGTCAGGACCGCAGACGAACGACTCGCCGGCGAACGTCAGCCTCTCTTCCTGTCCGACGCGATTGCAGAGCGCGACGTAGTAGCCGTTCTGAAACGCGGCGACCCGCATCTCGGCTTCGTACAGTCCTTCGGGCCACTCGCCGACCGAGCCGGCCTGAGGCACGATGACGAGATCGGCGCCGGCCACGGCCAGCGCGCGCATGTATTCCGGATAGTGGCGGTCGTAGCAGATGGCCACGCCGATGTTACCCACCTTCGTGCGATAGACCGGCGCGCCGGTGTCGCCCGGCGTGTAGTAACCGGTTTCGTGGAAGCATGCGTACTCGGTGATGTGAATCATCCGCGTGCGCCCGAGCAGCGTGCCGTCGGCGTCAATCACCGGAGAACAGTCGAAGGTTCGCGCGCCGTCGCGCTCGAACAGGTTCAGCACGCAGACGACGCCGAGCTCGCGTGCCCTGGCGGCGAACGCCTCCGTGATCGGGCCCGGCACAGGCTCCGCTTCTCGCAGCGACTCCGGTCCGGCGGGGTTCTGCGGATAGAACGGCTCGAACGCCAGCTCGGCAAAGCCGACCACCTGCGCGCCGGCGCGAGCCGCCGCCTCGAACGCGCGCAACCCGCGCGCCACGTTGTCCTGCTTGTCCTGACTGGCATGCTGCTGCACGAGCGCGATCCGCATAAGAAGAGACCTGCATTTGCTGAATGGGCGAGTTGGCGATCTGGTGAATTTAATCACCAATCCACCAACTCACCAATTCACCAACTCTCTGCATTAAACTGAGGGGCTATGTCCTCATCCACTGCCGTCTTCAACGGCCGGCGCCGCGTGCCGCCGCCCGTCAACGAACCGATCAAGTCCTATGCGCCGGGCTCGCCCGAGCGGGCGTCGCTCAAGGCCCGTCTGAAAACGATGGCGGCCGAAACCGCCGACATGCCGCTCGTCATCGGCGGCAAGGAAATCCGAACCGGCGACACCGCCCCGTCGGTGATGCCGCACGACCACGCGCACGTCCTCGGCACGTATCACAAGGCGACCGAGAAGCACGTCGCCGACGCGATCGCGGCGGCCGCGGCCGCCCGCGCCGAGTGGTCGAGCTGGGCGTTCGAGGACCGCGCTGCCGTGATCCTCAAGGCCGCCGAGCTGTTGACCACGACCTGGCGCGACACGATCAACGCCGCGACGATGCTGGGCCAGTCGAAGACGGTGTTCCAGGCGGAGATCGACGCCGCCGCGGAGCTGGTGGACTTCTGGCGGTTCAATGCCCACTACGGCCAGGAACTGTTGGAAGAGCAGCCGATCAGCGATCACACGATGTGGAACCAGCTCGAGTACCGCGGGCTGGAAGGCTTCGTCTACGCGATCTCGCCGTTCAACTTCACGTCGATTGGCGGCAACCTGGCCACCGCGCCCGCGCTGATGGGCAACACGGTGATCTGGAAGCCGGCATCGAGCGCGATGCTGTCGGCCTACTACCTGATGAAGCTGTACGAAGCCGCCGGCATGCCGCCAGGCGTCATCAACTTCGTGCCCGGCGACGCGGCGATGATCTCGAAGGTCCTGCTCTCGCACCGGGATCTGGCGGGCGTGCACTTCACGGGCAGCACCGAAGTCTTCAACAACATGTGGAAGACGATCGGCGCCTCCATGTCCACCTACCGCTCCTACCCGCGGATCGTCGGCGAGACCGGCGGCAAGGACTTCATCGTGGCCCACGCCTCGGCCGACGTCGACGCGCTGGCGGTGGCGATGGTGCGCGGCGGGTTCGAGTTCCAGGGGCAGAAGTGCTCCGCGGCGAGCCGCGTCTATGTACCGAAGTCGATCTGGAACGCGGTCCGCGATCGCGCAGTCGGCATGATCAACGAGATCACGATGGGCGACCCGACCGACTTCCGCAACTTCATGGGCGCGGTGATCGACAAGCGCGCCTTCGAGAAGATCGGCGAGTACATCGAGCACGGCCGCGGCAACGCGAAGATCCTGGCGGGCGGCAAGACCGACGGGAGCAAGGGCTACTTCATCAGCCCGACGCTGATCGAAACGGCCGATCCCGGCTACAAGCTGCTGTGCGAGGAAATCTTCGGGCCGGTCCTCACCGCGCATGTCTATGACGATGCCAGGTGGGACGAGACGCTGAAGATTGTGGACTCGACGTCGCCCTACGCGCTGACCGGCGCGGTGTTCGCGCAGGACCGCCGCGCCATCGTGCACGCGATGTCGGCGCTGCGGCACGCGGCCGGCAATTTCTACGTCAACGACAAGCCGACCGGCGCGGTGGTCGGCCAGCAGCCGTTCGGCGGCGCCCGCGCGTCGGGCACGAACGACAAGGCCGGCTCGAAGCTGAACCTCACGCGCTGGGTCAGCGCGCGGACGGTGAAGGAGAACTTCAACCCGCCGACGGATTACCGCTACCCGTTCATGAACGAGGAATAGACGGCCGCGACGAAGAAAGAACCGCGGAGCACGCGGAGATCGCTGAGATATTTTTCTTGGCGTTCTTTGCGAACTCGGCGGTTTTTTCTTATCGTCGCGGGATGATCTTCGCGACGACCGCGCCGAACACCATCGCCGCCAGGATCGCCCCGCCGTGGCCGAACAGCACGTGTGACGGCACGGTGTATTCGCAGAACAACCGCAGGCCCGCATCCGCGATCAGCCCGCATCCCAGCCCGTAGAGCGCACCCGCCAGCCCCGGCCGCATCGGAAACGCGCGCGTGGCGAGAAACGCCGCGGCGATCAGCGCTGGGATCGCCGAGATCGCCGACACCCGGAAACAGCCGATGCCTTCCTCCAGCGCCTGTCCGGGTGCGGGACCGATGTCGAAGGCGGACGCGGTCACCCCGAGCAGCGCGACCGGAATGGCGAGCCCGACGGCCACCGTCGCGGCAATCGCGCCGCGCGACAGCCCGCGTCCCGGGATCGACTCGCGCAGCGCGGCGGCGACGATGACGAGGCCGGCAAACGCCTGACCGAACGAGAAGCCCCACGCCCTGAGGAACCCGATCGCGCTCATGTCCGAACGGAAGAAGCGCAGCCCGGGCACCGACAGCACGATCGCGGCGGCCAGCGGCGCCAGCACGAGCGCGCGCACCCACGGCGACCGCAGCGGCCGCGTCGGCCGCAGGTCACGCTCGATCGCGTCGCGCAGATCCTTCGGTGCGCTCACTTCAAATGCTCCCGCATCTTCTTCATCCCGCGGAAGGCGCGCGTCTTCGCGGCGTTGACGCGAATGCCGAGGCGCGCCGCGATCTCGATGAAGCTCCAGCCCTGGACGTGATGCATCAGCAGCGCCTGCCGCTGATCCGGCGGCACTTCGCGCAGCGCGCGCCGCACCGCGTCGCTCTCGGCGATGGTCCCGAGGGCATCCCTCGATCCATCGCTCGCCCGCGAGTCGGCGGCGAGCGCCTCCTCGAACCGCACCCGGCGGCCCGCGCTGCGCCGCTTCATCAGGTGCACGTTTCTCGCGATCGCGTAGACCCACGGCGTCACCGGGCGCCCCGGCTGATACGTCCGCCGCGACCGGTGAATCTGCATGAACGTCTCCTGCAGGAGGTCGTCGGCGAGCGTGGCGTCGCGGCACAGCGACAACAGATAGCCGCGCAGCCGGCCGGCAAAAGCGGCGTACAAAGCGTCGAACGCTTCAATCCGGCCGTCGAGATACCCCTGCATGTGGCTGCACAGCTCCGCCTCGACCGGATCGAGCGTGTTCCGCCCTGCTTCATCCTTTGCTTGCGAACCCATGGCGGTTACGCGATCGGCGCCGTTTTTCGCGCGGGGTTGAAGAACGGTGTTTTGACGACGGTCGCGGGCACCCGGTGGCGGACGGCTTCAACCGTGACCTCGCACTCGAGCGCAGTGCCGTCAGCGATGTGCGGCGCCGCGACGGTGGCCAGCGCGATCAGCTTCTTCAGCACCGGCGACCAGGTCGTCGTCGTCGCGCGGCCGACCTGGCGGCCGGCGCGATAGACGGGAACCGCCGTCCGCGACGCGGTGGCGGCGATCTGCGGCGCGAGACCGAGCTTGTCGTAGAGCGCTTCGATCGCCGGCCAGCTGATCTCGAGGCCGACGATCTGCTGCGACGGACCGCGCCGCTGTTCGGCGAGCAAGGCGGCGCGGCCGACGAACGGGCGCGTGTCGAGCTGCACGAGGCGGCCGAGCCCCATCTCGAACGGCGAGTACTTCTGCGATTCGATCAGCGCCTTCTTGCTGCTGAAGAAGTCGACGTCGATCAACAGCAGGCCGGCCTCGACGCGCGCGACGTCGAGGGCGAGCATCCCGGCGGGGTGGATGTCGAACGGCCGCCCGCCGGTCATCAATGCGTCCCACACGTCGACCGCGCGGTCCCACGGCATCCAGATCTCGTAGCCGAGATCACCGGTGTAGCCGGTGCGCGAGATCTCGACCGGGACGCCGGCGATCGTGCCGCGGGTCATGCGGAAGTACTTCAACCCGGCGATGTCGGCGTCCGCGACGGCATGGAGCAGCCGTCCGGATGTCGGCCCCTGCAGCGCGAGCGCTGCGACCTGCTCGGAAATGTCCTCGATCGCCACGTCGAGGCCGATCGCGTTCTGGGTGAACCAGCGCAGGCTGGGATCCGCGGCGGTCCACCGGAACGTGTCCTCCGACAGCCGCGTCACCGTGCCGTCGTCGATCACCTTGCCGTGCTCGTCGCACCACGGCGTGTAATAGACCTGTCCGACCGCGAGCTTGACGGCGTCGCGGGTGATGACGCGATCGACCAGCCTTACCGCGTCGCGGCCGCTCAGGCGGTACTTGAACAGCGGCGACACATCGATCAGCGCCGAGGCGTTGCGGATCGCGTTGTACTCGTGCTCGTGGTGCGCCTCGTAGGCGCTGACCGCATAGAAGCCCGACCACTCCCGATAGTTCAGGCTTTCGCACAGCGCGAAGGTGCGCGCGTGGACGGCGCTGCCGATGGGCATGCCGCGTATTATAGACAGCCAGGAGGGGCGGCATGACACCCAGGCGGACTTTGGCGGCGCTGAGCGCCGCGATGATATTGAGCGCGGCGACGATCGAGGCGGCCGACGGCATCCTCATCGCCCAGAAGACCACGAGCAGCACCGGGACCACCACCACGCACCAGTCGCAGATCGAGAAGACCCGCATGCGGGCGGAGACTGATGGCGGCGCCGGCCGCAAGATGACGATGATCTTCGACGGGACCGCGCAGGTGATGCGGACCATCGATGACGCCGCGAAGAGCTACACCGAGATGACCAAGGCCGACATGGAGAAGATGAGCGCGCAGATGGCCGGCGCGATGACGCAGATGCAGGAGCAGATGAAGAACATGCCGCCGGAAGCCCGCAAGCGCATGGAGGCGATGATGGCGGGCCGCGGCGCGGCGGCAGGGGCGACTGCGCCCACAGAGTACAAGAAAGTCGGCACCGACAAGGTCGGCAAGTGGACCTGTGACAAGTACGAAGGCACCCGCAACGGCGAGAAGGTCTCCGAGCTCTGCACCGTTCCGCCGGCCAGCCTCGGGTTCACGGCCAGCGACTTCGAGGTCACCAGGCAGATGGCCGAGTTCTTCTCGAAGCTCATGCCTCAGGGCGCCGACCAGATGTTCCGCGTCGGATCGGCCACGGCGAACGGATTCTCGGGGCTTCCCGTGCGCACGGTCATCTTCCGGAACGGCGCCCCGAGCTTCACGTCCGAGATCACGGACGTGAGCCGGCAGAACTTCCCCGAGTCGCTCTTCACCGTACCTGCCGGCTACACCAAGCGCGACATGATGGCCGGCCGCGGCCGCGGACGCCAGTGATCCGGAAAAAACCGCAGAGGCCGCAAAGAACGCCGAGCCAATCGTTTTCTCTTTGCGATCTCTGCGTTCTCCGCGGTTTTTTCTTCTTCCTGGGATGAAGTACGACGCGATCGTGATCGGCGGCGGGCACAACGGGCTGACCGCGGCGGCGTATCTCGCACGCGCCGGGCGCAAGGTCCTCGTGCTCGAGCGCCGTCACGTGCTCGGCGGCGCGGCGGTCACCGAGGAGATCTTCCCCGGCTTCAAGTTCTCCGTCTGTTCCTACGTCGTCTCGCTGCTCCGGCCGGAGATCATCCGCGATCTGGATCTGCCGCGCCACGGCCTGGAGATCCTGCCGCTCGACGGCACCTTCACGCCGATGCCGAACGGCGACTACCTGTGGCGCGTCAACGACCACGCGAAGACGCGGCGCGAGATCGCGCGCCACTCCAAGCTCGACGCCGAAGCTTACGACGAGTACGGCAAGGCGATGGTCGAGATGGCGCGCTTCGTCAAGCCGATCCTCAACATGACGCCGCCCGATCCGATGTCGCTGGATCCGCGCGAGCTCCGCAAGCTGCTGTTCCTCGGCAACCGATTCCGCGCGCTGCCCGACGGCGATCGCTACAACCAGGTCCAGCTCATGACGATGAGCGCGATCGATTTTCTCGACCAGTGGTTCGAGACCGACGTGCTCAAGGCGACGATGTCGGCGTCGGGGATCATCGGGACGTTTCAGGGCGTGCGATCGCCCGGCACGGCATACGTGCTGCTGCACCACTACATGGGCGAGATCGACGGCGCCTTCCGCTCGTGGGGGTTCGCGCGCGGCGGCACCGGCGCGATCTCGAACGCGATCGCCGCGGCGGCGCGCGAAGCAGGCGTCGAGATTCGCACGGAGACGTCGGTGGCGCGGATTGCCGTGAAGAACGGCCAGGCGTCCGGCGTCGTGCTGTCGAACGGTGACGAACTGTCGGCGGGCATGGTCCTGTCGAGCGTCGATCCCAACCTGACGTTCCTGAAGTTCATGGACGCCGACCGCGAGCTGCCGGAAGATTTCGTCGAGGAGATCCGCCGCTACAAGTACCGCGGGTCGTCCGGGAAAGTGAACCTCGCGCTCGACGCGCTGCCGAACTTCACGTGCATGCCCGGCGAGGGGCCGCACCTGCGCGGCGCCATTTCGATTTCGCCGGGCGTCGACTACATGGAGCGCGCGTACGATCAGGCGAAGTACGGCGAGTTCTCACGCCGGCCGTACATGGACATGGTGATCCCGACGCTGACCGACCCGTCGGTGGCACCTCCGGGCAAGCACATCCTGTCGTGCTTCGTGCAGTACGCGCCGTACAAGCTGGCGTCGGGCACCTGGGACGACCAGCGCGAGCCGTTTGGCGACACGGTGATCGACACGATCGCGGAGTACGCGCCGAACATCCGCGACATCATCCTGCACCGGCAGGTGCTGACCCCGCTCGACCTCGAGCGCGACTTCGGATTGACGGAAGGCAACATCTTCCAGGGCGAGCTGTCGCTCGAGCAGCTCTTCTTCGCACGCCCGGTGCCCGGGTGGGCGCAGTACAAGACGCCGATTCAGAACCTGTGGATGTGCGGATCCGCGACCCATCCAGGCGGCGGCATCATGGGCGCGCCAGGACGAAACGCGGCATTGAGGATACTCGCCAAAAGATGAACGTTCGACGTTCGGCGTTCTCGGTTCGTCGTTCAGGTTCGTCGTTTGTCGTTCGTCGTTCTCGCTCGGCGCTTCTTTTTGCAGCTTTTCAGGTAGACGATGAACTTCGTTGAACATTGGATCGACCGTTCGGCAAGTTGTTGGGCACGCACGACCCGTTCGGGTGCGAAGTGCCCGCGGTCGACGCCGTCTTTCAGTGAATCTTTCGTTTCCATCGTGGAAGCAACTGAGAACTCGACGAAGCGAGCGTTGTCTCCAGGGTTGAATCGTCCAAAGCCTTCCGCGATGTTTTTGGTGGAGGATGCCGCCGACGCCCTGATCTGTTTGCGGAATTCGAAATCCTTCGAGGCTGGACCGGTTTCGGTCAGTGCGTACACCTCCAGCTTCAGTTCATCAGCGATCTGCCACGCTTCAAGATCCTCGTATCGCTTCACTCCTGGCATGCCGAACTGGCTTCAAACGGCGTGCCGAACGTCGAACGTCGAACACCGAACGACGAACGATGAACGACGAACGCAGAACGTCGAACGACGAACGTTATGACTCAGGCCGACGTGGTGCTGATCGGCGGCGGTGTGAACGGCCTCGTGA
>Ga0105242_10004036_pt1 | contig 11410 bp, 12 predicted proteins | sample KBSM24metaG_FD_81521 | JGI IMG/M metagenome (GOLD analysis project Ga0105242, IMG submission 81521) | Miscanthus rhizosphere microbial communities from Kellogg Biological Station, Michigan, USA - KBS M2-4 metaG | ecosystem: Host-associated > Plants > Roots > Rhizosphere > Soil | place...
CCGGCGATGCCCTTGCTGGTGAGCATCAGCGTCAGCATCATGAGCAGTTGGGTGCCGAAGCTCAAATGCACGCCCGCCGCTTGCGCCACGAATACGCTGGCCAGCGATAGGTACAGAGTGGAGCCGTCGAGATTGAAGCTGTAGCCCGCGGGCAGAACCAGCGCGACAATGTGCCTCGGGATTCCGAAGCGCTCCATGTTTTCGAGCGCACGGGGCAGGGCGGCCTCGCTCGAAGTCGTGGAGAAAGCAATCATGAAAGGCTCGCGAACGTACTTGATGAAGCGCTTTAAGGGAATGCGCGCGATCAGCACCACCGAGCCCAGCACCACCACGACGAAGAAGATCAGTGCGCCGTAAAGCGTCAGCACCAGCTTTCCGAGATTAATCAGAACGCTGGGGCCCTTTTCGCCGACGGTAGCAGCCATCGCGCCGAAAATGCCGAAGGGCGCGAAGTACATCACGTACTTGGTATAGCGGAACATCACTTCGGCCAGCGACTCGCAAAAGCTCACGACCGGCCCGGCTTTACCGCCGATAGAAGCGCAGGCGATGCCGAACAGCACCGAGAACACTACGATCTGCAACACCTCGCCACGGGCCATCGCGTCGAAGATGCTGTTGGGGAACGTATGCTCCACCATTGTTGTGAGGCCAGTTGGGGCCTGCGGGACCGCGGCCGCGGCCGGGGCGCGCAATTGGACACCGACGCCCGGCTTCACCAGGTTCACCGCGCCCAGCCCGATCAACAGAGCCAGCGTGGTGACGATTTCGAAATATAGGAGGGCTTTGCCGCCGATGCGTCCCATGGTCTTGAGACTGCCGGCTCCGGCGATCCCGACAACCAGAGTGGCGAACATGAGTGGCGCGATGATGGAGCGGATCAAGCGCAGGAAAATTGCTCCGAGAATCCGGAGGTGGACAGCAACCTCGGGGAACAGTGCGCCGAAGAGCATGCCGGCGAAGACCGAGATTAGAATCCAGGTCGTAAGGGTCGGCTTCTTCACCGATCCCTCTTTTTAGCTCGCTTCATCGCTCGCCCCATTTAAGCTTTTCCCGCAGTACATCGAAAAATAGCACGTCAGGTGGTTGGACCAGGCTTATGCAGTGCTCGGAACGGCGGCACACGATTCTGTCGCCGGTTTCAAGAATCTCGCCGACCTGGCCATCGATAGTCATGTAAGTCGGCGAGCTGTATAAAACCGTAACTTGAATTTCGCTCTCATCGGGCACGATTACGGGACGATTCGTCAGAGTATGCGGACAAATCGGAGTAATGGCCGTTGCCGCGACTGAGGGGAACATGATCGGGCCGCCGGCCGAAAGCGAGTACGCAGTGGAACCCGTAGGGGTGGAAATAATCAAGCCGTCGGCTTTGTACACGCAGACGAAGTGATGATCCACGTGAACTTCCAGATCAATCATGCGGGCGATTTCCGCCTTCGTGAATACCACGTCGTTCAAGGCTTCATGCGACGCGATGCGGCGATCGCCGCGCCACTGCTCGGCGTGCAGCATCCGGCGGCGCTCGATGCGATAGTCGCCTTGCAGGGCGCGTTCCAGTTGCGGATAGATTTCTTCGATCTTGATCGACGTCAGAAAACCTAAGCCGCCGAGGTTAACGGCGAAAAGCGGGAGGTCGCGTCCATCGCGTTCCAAGGACGCGCGCGCGGCGGAGAGCAGCGTTCCATCTCCGCCCAGCACCAGCAGCAATTCAGTTTGCGCGGCCACGTCGGCGCGAGAAAGTCCATCCGTGCGGCCGGCGTAGAGCGCGCATTCTTCGTCCAGTCGAACCGCCACGCCACGCTTCTCCAGCCAGGCGATCAACTCGGGGACCAGGGTGCCGGCGCGCTCGCTGCGTGGCTTGGCGATCAGGCCGACCGCGCTAAGTTTTGGGCTGGGCATAGAGAAGAAACTCGCGGTTGCCTTCGGCTCCCTTTATAGGACTCTCGATAATGGACGCGCGAAACCCTAGCGCCTCGACGCACGCCTGCACGCGATCGCACGCTTGACGATGCTGCGCCGGATCCCGCACGATGCCCCCTTTGCCGACTTCGCCTTTGCCGGCCTCGAACTGCGGCTTTACCAGGATGACCATTTCACCACGTTTCGTTAACAGGGGCGCGATGGCGGGGATCAGCAGGGTGGCCGATATGAAACTGGCGTCGCATACGGCCAGGTCGAACTTTACCGGAATATCTTCCGCAGTAAGATAGCGCGCGTTGACGCCTTCGCGGACCACCACGCGCGGATCGTTGCGCAGTTTCCAATCCAACTGGCCGTGGCCGACGTCGATGGACCACACCAGCCTCGCGCCCCTTTGCAGCAGGCAATCGGTAAATCCGCCGGTGGAACTGCCCACGTCGATGCAGTTGCGATCGTTCACGTCGATGCTGAAGTGATCGAGCGCGGCCGCCAGTTTGAGGCCGCCGCGGCTGACGTACGGCAAGCGCGCTGTCACGTGTACCTGGCAATCGCTCGGAACCGAACGGCCGGGTTTATCGCTCTTCTGCCCGTCGATGAGAACGTCGCCGGCAAGGATCAGCGCGCGGGCTTTTTCCCGGGAATCCGCCATACCGCGATCTACCAACAACTGGTCCACACGGGTCTTAGTAACTTGAGCCTTCATGCGGTGCGTTGCACAACCAGATCGGCCAGTTGCTTGAGGCGCGCGGCATGATCGCCGAACGGTTCCAAAGCCATGTGCGCCGACAACCGTTCCTGCTCGGCCATTGCGCGGGATCGTTCCAGTCCGTACACCGCGGGGAACGTGATTTTCTTCTGCTGCGCGTCCTTGCCTGCGGTTTTCCCGAGAGCCTCGGAGGACTGCTCTACATCCAGCACGTCATCTACGATCTGAAACGCGAGTCCGATATGCTCGCCGAAACAGGTGATCGCGGTCAGTTGAAGATCTCCGGCGCCTGCATAGATCGCTCCCATGCGGACGCTGGCCCGCAGCAGTGCACCGGTCTTGGCGCGATGGATCCGGTCGAGCAGCTCGGGTGTAGGATCCTGACCCTCGCCCTCGAGATCGTTCACCTGCCCACCGATCATCCCGCCCACGGTACCCGACGCAGTGGCCAATTCGGAGACCAGCAGAATTCGGCGATCCGCCGGCACGTCCGGCAATTTCGCCAGGACTTCGAAGGCCAGGGTCAGGAGAGCATCGCCCGCCAGGATGGCCATCGCGTCGCCGAACACCTTGTGGCACGTGGGACGGCCGCGCCGCAAGTCGTCGTTATCCAGGGCGGGGAGGTCGTCGTGGATCAGCGAATAGGTGTGGATCAACTCCAACGAGCAGGCGGCATTCTCGATTCCATCCGGATTGTCGGAAACCGCCTCGGCGGCAGCCATCGCCAGCAGCGGGCGAATGCGTTTCCCGCCCGCGAACAAACTGTAACGCATGGCGCGATGGATAACAGAAGGATCCTGCGATTCAGCGGGCACCCAGCGGCTCAGAGCCGCATCCACCCGCTCTTGCTGGTGCGCGAGGTAATCAGGCAGTGTCATGCTTTGTCGTTAGTTTTAAATGGCTGCGGCTGCATTTCACCGGCGCGGCGGGTCAGGATTTCCACGCGCGTTTCGGCTTCTTCCAGCTGTTTGCGGCAGGCGTCGCTCAGTTTCATGCCTTCTTCAAACAGGGCGATGGCGCGTTCCAAAGGCAGCTCGCCAGTCTCCATTTCCTTGACGATGTGCTCCAGCAGTTGGAGCCCTTCTTCGAAGGTAGGGGTCGCATCCTCTGGCTTGGCGGCAGACTTGGCGTTCCGCGTCGATTCCGACATCGACCTATTATAGGATGCACCGCCGCTGGCCTTGCGCGCGATAAGAAGCGCATCAATCACATGCGTGGATTACAATGGAATCTTGCCGCCATCCCCGGGCGCGTAGCTCAGTTGGTTAGAGCGCCTGCTTCACACGCAGGAGGTCGCAGGTTCGAGTCCTGCCGCGCCCACCATTTCGGGCAACGGAGGCGTTCCGCGCAATGCGCTCCTGGCCTTCAGCGCGGAGTGAGGATATCGCCGGACGATGAAGCCCAAGCAGCAGATCGAGACGGAAGTGTTCTCAAGGCCGCTATGGTCCGCGCCCATCCAGCAGGAACGCCTTGCCGAGTTAACCGCCGATACGGAAGATAGCCGTAAAGAGCTTCCTCTCAAGCGAGATATACGTTCCCTCGGAATCTTGCTCGGCAAAGTGCTTGTCGAGCAGTCTGGTCCTGCACTCTTCGAATCCGTTGAAGCGTTGCGCAAGAAACTCATTGAACATCGCGAGAGTGGCGGCACGCTGATCGAGGAAGCCAAAGCCATTGTTGCCTCGCTCGACACCGAAGCCGCCAATCGTGTCACCAAGGCGTTCTCCATTTACTTTGAGCTCAGCAATCTTGCGGAAACCAATCATCGCAAGCGCCGGCGGCGGGCGACTCAGTTGCACGCCGAACACAAACCTCTCGCGGGCACGTTTCACGGAACGCTGCTGCGACTCAAGGCCTGGGGAATTCCCGCTGAAGCCGCGCTTGAGGCCCTCGGCCACATCTCCGTGGAGCCAGTGTTTACGGCACATCCCACGGAATTCGCGCGCCGGGCAGTGCTCACAAAGCGGGCATTGATCGCTCAACAGTTGGAGGCACTCGATGAGGTGCCGCTGTCTGACGCCACCGCCGCTCGCTGCCAGGAAGCCATCCTCGCCGAAGTGACCAGTCTTTGGCAGACCGACGACATTCGCAACAAGCGTCCGACGGTGTCCGATGAGATCCGCTTCGGATTGGAATACTACTCTCTTTCCCTCTTTGACACGCTACCCAAGGTATACGACGAGATCGTGGACTCCTTTCGCCGCGTGTACGGAATCGAATTGGAGATGTCGCGCCTGCCGGTCTGTATGCGATTTGGCTCCTGGATCGGCGGCGACCGTGATGGCAATCCGTTTGCCACTGCCGACCGCACGCGCGAGGCGCTCGCTCTTGCGCACCAGACCGCGCTCGACCACTATCTCGCTGCCGTCCGCATTCTGGTTCGCCGCTTGCAAGTGTCGGTTAACCAAATCTCCGCTTCGGCTAGTTTCAAAGAGCGTCTCGATGGCTACGAGCGATCCATCCCCGAATCGGTAGCCGAACTTCAGCGAACATCCACCACGGAATGGTACCGGCGTTTTCTTGTGCTCATGTCCGTCCGCTTGCAGTCCGCTCGCAACGGGTTAGGAGCGCCCCCCGCGTACCAGTCCGCTGCCGAGTTCGAGCACGATCTGGAACTGATTCGCGAGAGCCTCATGCAGAACCGGGGTGCCAGATTGGCGCATACCCTCGTCGAGCCGCTCTTACTTAAATTGCGGCATTTCGGATTCAAATTGCATACGCTCGATGTTCGCCAGCACCGGAACGAGCATGCCAGCGTATTGGCTGAAATCCGGGAGAAGAGCTCGGGGAGCACAGAGACGTTCGCTCGCGGCTTGACGGATGCGTCGCATGAATTACTGAATACGATGCGGGCCATCGCGGAACAGAAGAAACTGCGCGGTGGCGACGTGATTCGCGCTCACATCATCAGCGGAACGGAAAACGAAGAGGATATTCTCGGCGTCATCCGCATTGCCACTCTGGCGGGAGTCCGTGTCGCAGGGTCCGGCGAAGATCCGGGCCTGATGCCGGTCCCTCTGTTTGAGTCCATTGATGCGCTCAAGCGCGCTCCCCAGATCATGCGTAAGGTCTGGTCGCATCCGCAGTATGCACAACTCGTCAAGTCCTGGAACGGGTGGCAAGAGGTCATGCTGGGTTATTCCGACTCCAACAAAGACGGGGGCATGCTCACCAGCACGTGGGAGTTGTATAAAGCGCATCACGCTTTGCACGACGTCGCCCGCGAATATGGTCTGAAGTTGCGCTTGTTCCACGGGCGCGGCGGGACCGTGGGCCGTGGTGGTGGCCCCACGCATCGCGCCATCCTAGCGCAGCCCCCGGGCGATTTCTCCGGCAGCATCCGCATTACCGAGCAAGGCGAGGTGCTGAATTGGAAGTATTCCGACCCGGTGCTCGCCGAGTGGAACCTCGAAGTGATGATCGCGGCAAGCCTGGAGGCATACCTGCGTCCCCATTCCGACTCGCCTCCGGCGGAAGAAGCCGTGCTCCAGTGCATGGAGGCCATGTCCGCGGACGCCTTTGCCTTCTACCGGCGCAGCATCGCCGAAGATCCCGAAGTCCTGCGGTATTTTGAAGAAGGCACCCCCGTCAACGAACTAGAACACGCCCACATCGGGTCGCGACCCAGCCGCCGTGGCGGCAGCCGCAAAGTCGAAGACCTGAGGGCCATCCCCTGGGTTTTTGGCTGGATGCAAAGCCGCCATGCCGTTCCAGCGTGGTTCGGCGTCGGCGATGCCATCGAGCGCTTTATGAATCGCGGCAAGACGGAGTTCGAGCTACTGCAGCGAATGCTGAAGCAATTTCCTCTGTTTGCGGATCTGGTCAGCAACGTGGAGCTGGCTATGGCCAAGGCAGACATGTCCATTGCCAAGCTGTATTCGTCGCTCGTGAGTGACGAGCAGATACGCGCGCGCGTGTACGGCATGCTGCTCGAAGAGTTCGACCGCACCAAACGTGTCATTTTTTCGCTTAAGGGTACGTCGGCACTTCTGGAGCGCAGTCCCGTTCTGGCGCGTTCCATTCAGCTGCGTAACCCGTACGTGGACCCGCTCAGCCTGATTCAGGTCGAACTGCTGCGCCGGAAGCGCAGTGGAGACATCGACGCAAAAATCGACCGCGCCCTTGCCTCAACCATGAACGGCATCGCAGCCGGGCTGCACAATACTGGATAAAATCGTTGGCCGATAACTCCCGTATGGTCGGCAACCTCCCATAACCGTTTTTGATCGTCCGGGGTACCCAGAAGAAAAAGTAATGTACGGTTGCCCCGTGATACAGGCACCAACCACTTCTTGATCATGTAAAGTTACCTGGATCAGCAATATGCCTCTGACCGCGGTCGGCATCCCGTGGATAGTAAACACCGGCGAGCGTTCTGCATAGGATATGAGTATGGCTTTAATGAGTCGAGCGTCATTGCTCTGCCTAACGGTGTTGGCCGCCTCCTGCTCCGGCCCGGCTGACGACGAGCGAATGATACGGGAGCAGGTTGCTAACTACACCAAGGCGATCGATACGGGCGATCTCGGTGTGGCTGCACGTGTGTGGTGGGATACGAAGGACGTGTCCGCCATCACGCCCATGGGGCACTCCCACGGCTGGGAGGAGGTGAAGGGACTGTACCAGTTCTTCGCCGACAATTTCACCGACCGCCACCTCCAGGCACGCGACATCGCTGTTCATCTGATGGGAGACGCCGCTTGGGTGGAATACAACTGGCACTTCGACGCGAAAATCAAAGCGAACGGCATGGAGATTCACTCCGATGGGCGCGAATCGGAAGTCTTCCGCAAGATCGATGGCGCCTGGAGGATTGTGCATATCCATTACTCCGGGCCAGCGATGGTACCGGGTCCAGGCCCCGGGTTTCAGTGATGCGCGTCGAACGACCCGTGTGGTCGTCAACTCGAAGTCAAGTGACCAGTTCTTGTCCGGCTTTCGATGCGTTTCAAAACTCTGCGGCAAGTCAGGCATGTCGACGGCCGGTGGCGTCCATCCCACCCTCCTGTGGTCGATTTCGTAGCTGTCCAAAACCTCGCAGATCCACTCTCGAAGAGGTCTGGTCGGCCGCTATTGGTAACTACTACGCTACAGCGTGGGAATGACACGCCAGGAGTGGTGTCGGCAGTACTAGACGCGTAGCGGAAAGAGAATAAGCACACAAGAGCGGTACTGAGTGGGCCTCAATCACTTGGTTCCAGAGTTCTTCAAGCCGTTCAGTAGCTTTGGGATTCGTGGTGCAGATCAGATCGACCATCTCGCCAAAGACTCGAACAGCGCCGTTCCTGCTGCTTTTCTTTGCTGCTTCGATCATTCCGCCGATTGTGTGTTTGAACCGATGCTCGTCTATGAGCCCATTGAACAGGAAGCTCGCCAAGAGACCCTGGGCGTCCGTGCAGAGAAACCGACCGCTCGACTCTAGCTCTTCGATCTTGAAGCCTTCGTCGTCGAGTTGCTGCCTGACGAGCTGACGGTGCGCGTCCGTCATAACAAGAAGGACAGCCTCGTCCTTACGCAAGCCGGCACTTGCGAACAGGCACACTGCCTCCACAACCTGAGATTCATCGGTGTACAGATAGACGATGTGGCCTCGTGGCTGGGGATTGGTGAGGGTTTCAATGCTGTTAGGAGTCATCGCTTCTAGCCTGTGACAGTTGGAGCCACCCGGAGGAGTATCGTTTCATAGATGGAGTTGGCGCATGGCCTGTTGCGCAAGCGCGTAAGCCACTTCGTCATCGGGAGACTAATCCGCCGCGGACTTGATAACAGAGAACAAACGACTCCTGGACGGACATGAAAATGAGCGCCATTGCGAGAAATGCTCCATGCGGGCCGTGCTCGCCTGTCCTGCTAATCGTCCCAGCTCACCTTTTGGGATCGGGGGGCCCTTGGATTGCCACAAGTGCATACAACTTCCTCCCGCGAAAGTGATGACGAGCCAAACGATGATCCGCCGGCGCCTTTAAAGGGGATCGTTTCCATTGGTATTCCACTTGCTGCTTGAAGGATTCACAATGACACGCTTTGTGCTTATCTTTTCCGGCGCAGTGTTCCTTGGCGGCATCGGAGCCTTCTTCGCGTTTATGCCGCCATTGCTGATTGCGTCTGTAGCGTTTCTATTGATGGCGTTCCTGTTCATATTCGTGCTCGGCATCCAAGTAGGAACTGAGTCGACGCTGCCCGCTGGCAGCGTTACCGCGAAGCCGTTGTCCCAACAAGTTGAGATCAGACCGGCACGCCTTTGATCACACGATCCACAACGGCTGCAGAAAACCGGACGCCACTCCGCCTTCTTGACCAAATGCAGCCACCTGACCGCTTGTGGTCAATCTGACTAACCACCCGTGACGGTTTCCACATAGACTTGCCCGACAGATGTTAATTCACCACCAGGGCTTTGCAGTGGGCAGGCGCGTCACCCGCGCAAGAAAGCGTTACTTCGCCGCTGCCATTCAAAACTACTGAATCTCGGGCCTTGAGCTTAAACTTGGACCCAGCAATGGTTATCTCGCAGCGTCCGGCATTCTCAGCTCCGCTCCTCTCCGTAGCGGCTGCGCATGCAACCTGACTGGCTGATCCAAGAGTGCCCGTAGCTGAAGACGCCGTCGGGGGATTTTTAGCGTCGTCGCCTGCCCATGCCGTGAGCTCAAAGTAGGTGTTAGGTATCGCCTCGTGAGAGTCGGCAATAGCCTGACTCTTGCCTTTGATGAGTTGCTCTAAGTCCACTCCACTTTTGACAGTCGGCTGTCTCGCACAGCCAGCTAGGAGGGTCAGCGCGAATAGAAGGGGAAGAACTCGGGCCATGGTAGTGTCCTCAAGCTGAGGACGCCGCACGCGCTCCTTCGTTTCAAGGAATTGCAAGGACCGTCGGGGGGACAGTAGAGCAACTTGAAGACTTTGCGAAACTCATCGGCGATCAGCGTGCTCTGACTAAGCAGGAGAAGTCACACTCATGCACGGGAAAAAATGTAGCGATGTAATGACTAGGGATGTTATCTGCTGTACTCCAAGCGATTCGGTCCATGTGGCGGCTCAATCGATGAGCGCCCAAGACGTCGGGGCCATGCCGGTCATCGACAGCCACGAGACTAAACAACTCATCGGAATCGTGACAGACCGTGATTTGGCGCTCAAGGTGGTGGCGAAGAATCTGGATTCGCGCAAGACCACCGTCGAAGACGTCATGTCGCGCAAGATGGTGGTGTGCAAGCCTGGTGACGATTGGCAGGTCGCTCTGGATGCAATGGCCAAACACCAGTTGAGACGGATCCCGCTTGTGGACGATCAGGGACGAATTGCGGGCATCATTGCACAGGCGGATGTGGCGACTCGAATTGAGGAACCCAAAACCACAGCCACGGTTGTCGAGGAGATTTCAAGAGGCCTAAGAAGCAGCGCCCGTACATAGACGCATGCCCAGTCGATAGTCGCCATGGGTGTCCAGCCTGGCCATGGCATTCTCGACAAAGCTGAGCCGCTCATTTAGCTGTTCTTGCCGACCGAAGCGGTCTGGTCCAGTCTATTTCCTGATTCGCTTCAACACCAGACGGTACTCGCGGATCTTGGTGTTTTCCCGCGATCCAGAAACAACGATCTCGTTCTCTGTAAACGTTCCTTGCGCCAGGTTATGGAACGGCTTACCCTCGTTGGCCTTCACTTCGGGATCGTTCTCATCTTCATGCAGGACGAAGAAGTGGATTCGGTTTCCGCGGAGGATTCCGTCGACAATTTTGTAGGTAGGCTCGCCGGGCCTTCCAACAATCGTGCCCGTAATCGCAGGTCCGTTCTGACGGAGCACGAAGACTCCTGTGCCGCCCGCCGACCAGCGTCCGCTCAGATCAGCCAGGGCCGGGATTCCAGCCAGAAGCAACACTGCACACATTCGAAGGATCATCTGAACTCCTCTCTCATTTCTTACAGCGTGGGCGCATGGCGGTCAATGATACCAGCCGGACTCGGTCATGCTCAAACATGCGGTGTTTATCGCCCAGGCTTGCGTGCTAGCATGGCTCGTGACGGAGCGACTCGGAGTATTCGGAGGTGGCAGTGAGAATCGGCGTTCTCCTTCTTCTTGTGGGTTGCGTGCTGCCCGTGGCAGCGCATCATTCGTTTGCAGCCGAGTTTGACGACAAACAGCCAGTGAAGCTCGACGGCACCGTCGTCAAATTCGACTTCATGAATCCCCATTCCTGGATTTCCATGGACGTGAAAAACTCGGATGGTACCGTTGTGCGATGGTCAGTCGAAACCGGCAGCACCAATGCGTTGTTTCGGCGCGGATGGCGGAAGGAATCGCTGCGACCAGGCGACCACATTATCATCGACGCTTTCCGAGCCAAGGACGGATCGACTACGGCCAACGCCGGTACCGTGAAGCTGCCGGACGGGCGTCAGGTCAGCGCGGCCTCTTCACGCGATAGTTCCAAGTAGCATGAAGCACCTCGCATTGCTCGTCATTGCTGCCGTATGCGCCTTGGCACAATCGGCATTCACTCCACCGCATCTGCCGGATGGACATCCTGATTTCGGAGGTATCTGGATGGCGGCGATGCTGTCCGCTGCGTTCAATGTGGAAGAGCACGCTGCCTCATACGGTACTCCTGCAGGCCCCAGCGTCATTGTCGACCCTCCCGGTGGCAAGCTTCCCTATTTGCCCGGGATGCGCGAACGCGCCGTCGATAACGACCAACATCGGGAGCGCGACCCGGTCGGCCAGTGCCACATGCACGGTGTACCGCGGGTGATGTTCCCGCCCTTCCCGCTCGAAATTATACAGGACGGCAA
>Ga0105242_10004044_pt1 | contig 11391 bp, 9 predicted proteins | sample KBSM24metaG_FD_81521 | JGI IMG/M metagenome (GOLD analysis project Ga0105242, IMG submission 81521) | Miscanthus rhizosphere microbial communities from Kellogg Biological Station, Michigan, USA - KBS M2-4 metaG | ecosystem: Host-associated > Plants > Roots > Rhizosphere > Soil | place: Michigan...
CGAGGAGAACGACGAGGTCCAGGTGTTCGCCGGCTCGAGCATGCGCGAGGAGCGCTACGTCTCGATCGGCGGGGCGGTGAAGCAGCCGGGCCGCTTCCCGTACCGCATGGGAATGACGCTGCGCGACCTGGTGCTGCTCGCCGGTGGCGCGAGCGAGAGCGCGCTCGGCCAGGCCGAGATCGCGCGGATGCCGGAACCGGGCTCCGACCGGTCGATCACGGCGCGTACCTTCCGCGTGCCGGTGACGGTGAACGACGCGCCGATGGCGGACGCGCTGCGTCCGGGCGGCGCGGGTGAGGCGGTGCCGCGGCCGACGGCCGACGCCGCGATCGTCCTCCAGCCGCACGACAACGTGCTGCTGCTGCGGCGCCCCGACTGGGCCGTGCCGCGCACGGTGATGGTCTACGGCGAGGTGCAGTTCCCGGGCAAGTACACGCTGGTCTCGCGCGACGAGCGGCTGAGCGACGTGATCAAGCGCGCCGGTGGGCTGACGCCCGAGGCGTACGCGCCCGGCCTGGTGTTCTACCGTGCCGAGAACCGCGTCGGCCGCGTCGGCATCGACCTGCCGAAGGTGATGAAGGATCCCGCCTATCGCGACAACATGCTGCTCACGAACGGCGACTCCCTGTACGTGCCGCGCTACGTCTCGATGGTGGACGTGCGCGGCGCGGTGAACTCGCCGATCGCGGTGGCGTACGAGCCGGGCAAGAAGATCGACTACTACATCCGCGCTGCCGGGGGCGGATCGGCCAAGGCGGATCTCGACCGCGCGTACGTGACGCAGGCGAGCGGCAAGGTGGAGAGCGTGACGCAGCATCGATTCGCCCCGGACGGCAAGCCGACGCCGGGCGCGGGCTCGGTGGTGTACGTGCCGCAGGAGGATCCGGGGAACAAGGGTCCGGGCTTCGCGGCGATCGCCGGCTCGACGGCGCAGGTGCTCGGCGCCCTGGTTGCCATTCTCGCGATCTCGCGGCGGTAGCGCAGTGCCTCGCGCCGCGAGCAGGTTCGCCGCGTGAGCGCCGGCGCAGGCAGCGCCGGCGCAACGTTTCCGACCGGCCTGGCGCCGCGCACCTTCACGGTGCCGCTGCCGAGCCGGTCGTTCGTCGTCGTCGCGCTGCTGTTTCTGGGGCTGAGCTTCCAGATGGTGACCTTCTCCGGCCACCTCGCGGATGGAGAGCTCGGCTCCGGGCCGGCGCTGAAGGCGTATCACGGACTGTTCGCCGCCTTCGGGCTCCTGCTCGTGGCGCGCGGGCGGCTCGTGCGCTGGCGGCCGGAGATGATCCTCTACTTCGTCGTCGTCGGAGCCACGGCGCTGCTCGCGTCGCTGCGCTTCGGACCGCAGGCGGCGATCGTGAACACGATCTTCGCCGCGTACGCCGCGACGATCGGCGCCTCCGCCGGCCATCTGGCGGGTCAGGCGACGGCAGTGCGCGCGCTGCGCTTCGCCAGCATCGTCGTGCTGGCCGCGGTGCTGGCGAAAGCGGTGATCTTCCTTCCCGAGATCATCCGGTTCTTCGCGTCGCCCTTCGGCCACCCGATCATCCCGACCTTCTTCGGCGGCGGGCCGAATCTCGAGGCGACGTGGGTCGCGATGGCCGGCGTGTTCCTCATCGGCTCGCGACTGTTCCTGCCATACATGGCCGGCAGCGCCCTCGTCTGCGCCGCCTACGCGAGCCGTTCGGGGTTCATCGTGGTGGCGCTCGTCGTGGCGGCGAGCGTGATGGGGACGCTGTTCCGTGGCGGCGCGAACGTGCGGAAGCTGCTGCTCCCCATCGCCATCGCCGGGATCAGCATCGGCGGAGTGAGTGTCGCTCGCGGGGTGGACGGGGCGGACTACATCGCCCAGCGCTTCCAGAGCATCGGTGACGACCCCGGCTCGACGGGACGCCTCACCCTCTGGATGGGCGGAGCGCAGGTGTTCCAGGCGCACCCATTCGGCGTGGGGCTCGGTAACGCCGTTCCGCAGCTCGAGCGGGCGATCGGCGCGAGCGTCACGGAGGACAACCTCCACAACCAGTACCTCCAGCACCTCGTCGAGACGGGAGTGCAGGGGTTCATCGCGTATCTGCTGCTCGTCGGGTTCGCGGTGCGACGGCTGTTCGCCTCGCGGCTGCGCGATCCGATGCTGCTCTACGTCGGCATCTACTTCCTGCTGGCGATGCTCCAGTTCCGTGGTGCCGAAGCGCTGCTCTGGTTCGTCTACGGACTGCAGCACGGAACCGCGACGCCGCTCGAGGAAACCCATGCCGTCTGACACACCGACCGCCGTATCGGCTGGCCGGATCGCCGTGTTGATCCCGGTCTACAACGAAGGGGGCCGCCTCCGCGAGACGCTCGAGTCTCTGCGGGCGCAGAGCGTGGCGTTCACCGCGGTGCTGGTGGACGACGGCAGCACGCCCGCACTCCAGATCGACGCGAGCGCCTACGACTACCCGATCCTGCTCATCCGCATGCCGCGGAATGGCGGGATCGAGGCGGCGCTCAACGCGGGGCTGGACCGGATCGAGGCGGAGGGTTTCGAGCTGGTCGCGCGGCTCGACGTGGGGGATCGCTGCACGCCGGCGCGGCTCGCGACGCAGCAGGCGTTCCTCGACGCGCATGCCGACGTGCATCTCGTGGGCTCGGATGTGGAGTGGCGTCACGACGACGGCAGCCTCGCCTTCGCCCTCACGCTGCCCTCTACACATCATGAAATCTCGCGCGCGCTGCACCACACCGTCTGCCTGATCCATCCGACGGTGATGTTCCGCACGAGCGTGCTGCGCGCCGTCGGCAAGTACTCCTACGACTACCCCGCCGCCGAAGACTTCGACTTCTTCTGGCGGATCGCCCAGCGCTTCCAGGTGGCCAACGTCCCGGAAGTGCTCCTCGTGACGCGCTTCGACCGGAACGGGCTCTCCGTGACGCGGCGCAAGAAGCAGCTGCGCAGCAAGCTGCGCATCCAGCTGAAGAACTTCCGCGTCGCCGAGCCGCTGAGCTTCGTCGGCGTGGCAAGGACGCTCGCGCTGATGTCCGTGCCGTACAGCGGTGTCGTGAAGCTCAAGCGCGCTCTGTCGCGCGGGCGGGCCGCGTGAGCCACGCCATGCGCCTCGGGGGGGGCGCCGACCCGATGCGGATCGTGCTCGCCGCCGAGCCGACGGGTGGCGGCGTGATGCGCCACGTGCTCGATCTGGCCGAAGGCCTGCCACGCCGCGGCTTCCGTGTGCTGCTCGTGCACGCGAAGCGCGGCATCGATGCGGCGTTCGCGGGCCGGATCGAGCGACAGAAGGAGTTCGGCTACGAGACGGCGATGCTCGACCTGCAGCGGGCGCCCGGTGGACACGACTTCGCCGCGACGATGGCACTGCGTCGCGTGATCCGCGCCTTCGGTGGCGCGGACGTGCTGCACGGGCACAGCTCCAAGGCGGGAGCGCTCGCACGGCTGGGACGCTGGTCCCACGCACGCCGCGTCGTCTACACACCGCACGCGTGGTACACGCAGAACCCGGAGCTCGGCAACTCGTCGCGCCGCGCATACCAGCTCATCGAGCGCGCGCTCGCCACCGTCACCGACCGGATCATCTCCGTCTCGCGCGACGAAGCGGAGCACGCCGTGGCGCTCGGGATCGGGCGTCGCAAGCTGGTGCTGATCGAGAACGGGATCGAGTCGTGGACGCCGGAGCAGGTCGCGCAGAAGCGCGCCGCGACGCGCGCGCGTCTCGGCATCGGCGCGGACGACGTCGTCGTGGGATTCCTCGGGCGGCTCGCGCCGCAGAAGGCGCCCGATGTTGCGCTGCGCGCTTTCCGGCAGATTCTCGACGGACGCCCCGCGACGCGCATCGTGCTGGCGGGCGACGGGCCCGAGGGTGCGCGCTTGCGCGCATTGATGAGCGAGCTCGGACTGGGTGATCGCATCGTCCAGCTCCCTGTGGCCAACGGCCCCGACGTGATCCCCGCGTTCGATCTCTTCCTGATGACGAGCCGGTACGAGGGGTTTCCCTACGTGCTGCTCGAGGCGCTGGCGGCGGGATGCGCCATCGTCACCACGCGCGTCGGCGGCGTCGTCGACTGTGTGCTGGACGGGGAGAACGGCGCTGTCGTCGACGATGTGGATCCCGACCCCATCGCTCGTGCCGTCCTCGCGATCGTCAACGACCCTGACACGCTCAACCGGATGCGCGCCGAGTCTCGCGCGCGTGCCGCCCTCTTCTCGATCGACCGGATGCTGGATCGTACCGCAGAACTCTACCGCTCTCTCCATGAAAGCCACTGACATCACCCTCGCGCGCATCCCGACGTCGGAGCCCGAGGTAGGACTCGATGCGCTCTACACGCCCTTCCTGCGCCGCTGGCGTCTCGTGGCGCTCTGCGTGCTCGTCGCATGGATCGGCGCGCTGGCGTTCATCCTGATCCCGAAGCGCGAGTACAAGGCGCAGCTCGTCGTCGCGGCGGTGCCGAACGCCAAGAGCGCCTCGCTCGCCGGCGGCATCAGCGCGCTGCTCGGCAGCGCGACGATGGGCGGCGTGCAATCGACGCCGTACTTCATCACGCGCCTGCTGATGCTGCGCGGCGTGTTGCGGGAGGTCGCGCTCTCGCCGGCCGGCGACAACACGAAGAGCGTCGTCATCGAGCGCGTGCTCGAGGAGCCGCGCGCGGAGATCAAGCCGGAGGAGCTGGACGCCGGGATGCGCGAGGTGGTGAGCACCGATGTGGACAAGCAGACGGGCCTCGTGACCTTCGCCGTCCAGCTGCCGGACAGCGCGCTCGCTCGTCGCATGGCGACGCAGATCCTCGGCGTCGCCAGCCGGACGTTCGTCGAGGTGATGCGCGCGCAGGCCACCGATCAGCGCGAGGCAGGCAAGGCGCAGGTGGACAGCACGCTGCGCCAGCTGCGCGCCGTCGAGGCGCGGCTGCAGGACTTCCAGACCACGCATCGCATCTACGCCCAGTATTCGCCCGCGGCGACGCAGCGTGCGCGCATCGACCGCGATCTCCAGGCAGCGCAGTCGGCGTACGCCGATGCGTTGAGCGACCGGCAGAACGCGATCGCGCGTGAGCTCTCGGAGCTGCCTGCGGTGGTCGTCGTGGATCCGATCCCACCCGAGCTGACGAAGGTGCCGCGGCAGGCGGTGCTCAAGCTGTTGCTCGCGTCGATCCTCGGATTGCTCGCCGCCGGCCTCGTGATGGCGGCGCAGGGGAACTTCCGTCCGCAGCCTGTTCGCGTTTCGCCGAGCGAGCCGCGCCTCGTGACGACACCCGCGGACGTCGCGGCAGCAGGGTCGTGAGTCGGGTGAAGTAGTGAACTAGTGAGGTGACCATCCACTTCACCACTTCACCGACTCACCACCTCACCGAACAGGGCCTCAGCTAGAACGCTCCCGACACTCCGAGAATCAATCGGCCATCCGCCGAGGGGGCGAAGAGCACGCGCCTCGCGAGCGCATCGAGGCGGTTGTCCGGGTGCGCGTGCTGACGACGCGTCACGAGGAGGCCGCTCATCGTGCCGACGAGCGCGCCCGCGGCGACGTCGCTCGGCCAGTGGCTGTCGCGGTAGACGCGCGACACGCCGTCGAGGAAGGCGCCGCCGTACGCGAGTGCGCCGACGAGCCTCGCGTGCTGCGGCCAGTGCCGTGCCGCTTCCAAGGTGATCGACGAGGCGAAGGCGAACGATCCGGTGGAGTGCCCGGAGGGGAATGAGCTGAACGGCTCGCGGTGCGGGAAGCCGCGACCGAGGTCGAAGTCGTACGCGCTCTCCGAGTTCACCGCATATGGGCGTGCGCGGCCGGCGATCCCCTTCACGACGTAGACTACCGCCGCGGCCGTCGCGTACGACTCGGAGACGTGGATGCCGATGTCGGACATCGTCGGGTTGCGCGTCAGGCTGCCGCCGACGGCGAGCAGGGGACCGACGATCATGGAGCCCGGCGCACCGTACGCGTCGAACACCACGGCGCCGGCGCGCCAGGACGAGGAGTTCTGCAGATCGGGAGAGCGGAGCCGCCTCGTGATGGCGACGTCGAACGGCGCGACGGCGACGCCGGCGGCCGCGATGGCCGCGCCGATGCGCAACGCACTCACGCCGCCCTTGCTCGCCTGCGTCTGCGCTGCGTTGACGATGGTCGAGTCGACTTGCTGCGCACCGGCCCGACCGGCGAGTGTGGGGAGCGCCACACCGAGCACCGTGGCCATGCGTCGGATCCGCGCGCGGCGCATCATGGGAGGAGGGCGTTCCGATCGATGGGGACGTCGGCGATGATCGTGCGGAACCCGAGCGCGCCCGCCTGCTTCGCCTGCGCCTGGTTCCACGCGACCCACACGCCGGCTTCCTGCTGCAGGCCCTGCGCGGCGACGAGGTACGTGCGCACCGCCGTGGAATCACCCAGCGACGCCTGCAGCTCGACGACGGGCGCCATGCGTCCGAGCGCGTCGATGAACTGCGGGGCGGGGGGCCGATTGGTGAGGAAGCCGAGCCCGACGACGGCGTCGAGCTGCCGGATTGCCATCAGCACCGGGTAATCGAACGAGATGAACATCGCATCGCGATCCATCTTCGCGCGGCGCACCATGTCGAGCAGGTTCTCGAGATCGCTCGTCGAGTAGTTGCCGTAGAGGTGCAGGAGGAGACCGCCGCGGCCCTGCGCTTCGCGCAGCACCTCGGCCATGGTCGGGATCGCGCAGGGTGGCGTGTTGGCCCACCGCACGCACGCGTTGAGCGTCGCCAGCTCGTTGGCGTTGAGCGCGCTCACCAGGCCATGGCCATTGGTCGTACGATCCACGGTCTCGTCGTGCATGATGATCGGTACGCCATCCGCGCTGAGGCGGACGTCGACCTCCACCGCGTCGGCACCCTGATCGAAGGATCCGCGCACGGCGACGAGGGTGTTCTCGGGAAAGCGCCGCATGAAGCCGCGATGCGCGATGATCCGGAACCGGGGATCGGGGGACGGGACGACCTGCACGGCGGTGACGGCCCAGCGCCCTTCGCGGGTCGAGGTCACCACGGTGGTGCCAGGCGCGCGTCCGACGACCATCCCCGACTGGTTGACGACCGCGATGCGCGTGTCGTTCGACGACCAGCTCACCGCGGCCTCCGTCGAGTCGGCGGCATCGACGAGGTTCGGGAGCAGCGCCTGCGCGCTCGCGGCGCTGAAGGTGTTCGGCGCCGCGATCACGGTGAGCGTCTCTCTCGGTGCGGGCACGGCACCGATCTGGTAGCGCGGCGTCACGGACTCGCACGCCAGGCCGGCGGCGACGCACGCGCACGTCGCGAGCGCGATGCCCGGCCGACTCCGACCACGGCGGTTCACGCGAGTTCCCTTTGTATCAGGCGGCGGTACGGTCACGCAGCGCGTCGAACAGGCGCGCGGACGCGCCATCGTCGACGTGCTCGTAGAAGCGGTTGCGCACTCTGGCGCGATCCGCCGCGTAGCGTGCCGCATGCTCGTCGTAGGACGAGAGCAGGGCGGTCAGCGTACGCTCGAACCCTTCATTGTCGTACGCCCGGGGACCGGGCGTCACCGTGTCGTAGTCGTCGTACAGCGCGCGGCTGTACTTGCGGTAGTCGTCGAGATCGTACGGGTAGAAGACGAGCGGGCGATCGAGCAGCAGGTAGTCGAAGAAGATCGACGAGTAGTCGCTGATCAGCGCGTCCGTGTGCCGCAGGACCGGATAGGGGTCCACGTTGCTCGGGATCAGGTGCACGCGGCTCAGCCCAGCGAAGTCGGGGAGGCGGGCCTGATCGTTCGGGTGCAGCTTGCAGAACAGCGCGCCGCCGTGCGCCAGCAGGAGCGCGTCGAGCTTCTTCCAGTCGATCGGGATGACGCGGTCGGCGTCGTTGCGCCAGTCGCGGAAGGTCGGCATGTAGAACAGCACACGCGTGCCCTCGCGACGGTAGTTGCGGCACTGCTCGATGACGCGCTCCTCCTCGGGCATGCGGAAGCGCGCTCCATCGTCGCCGGAGAGCAGGACGTCGGTGCGCGGATAGCCGCCGTTGATGACCTGTGACGTCTCGACGCCGAACGCGCCGGCGAGTCGCTCGCACGTCGCGCGCGAGGTACCGAGGATGTAGTCGTACCGCTCGCTGAGCTGGGGACGCAGCACCTTGTTCGCGGCGCGCACGAGCGGCGAGCCGTGATTCGCCTGGGCGAGCGCGTTGTTGGACTGCGCGATGTCCCGCTCGATCTTCTTCAGCGGGACGCCATGCCAGAGGTTGACCTTGACCGCGCCACTCGAGGCGACGGACGAGACGTCCATCACGCGGCAGTCGAAGATGTAGACGCCGGCGCGCAGTGCGTACCAGAGACCCTTGGGGCTCAGCCTGTGGTATGCGGGGAAGCCGAGCGCGCGGATCCGGTTGACCACCTTGGAGCTCATCGACGGCCACACGGCGTGCACGTGCTGCTGTTCCTGCGACGCGCAGTGCAGGAAGAAGTACTTGGGATTATCGGCGAATCGCTGCCCGTACCACGAGCCGAACGCCCAGATGCGTTGGGAGCGCGGGATGATCAGGCTCACGACGACGAGCACGGCCGCGAACGCGCGCTCGCCGAGTCGGGTGATGAGCTTGACGGCGAGACGGAGCGGACGAGGAGTCATTGTCGAGCGGAGGGGCCGGCGGGATGTGGAGAGCTACGGCCTCACCTGGCAATCGGGGCCAACGGACGCAACGGCCGCGGAAGGCGTCCCCATTCCTCGGCCGTGGGTCCCACCACGAGGCTCGCCAGGGCGAGCATCGCGCCGAGTGCGATGCGTACCGACGCATCGACCGAAGGCAGGAGCGGCAAGAGAAGGACGATTGCGCAGGCGAGGCATAACAGGATGCCGGACCGCCGATCGACGAGGAAACCTCCGACGTCCTTCCGGGCCGCGAACACGTAGACGGAGTAGAGCACACAGTGGCCGAGCACGGCGGATACGATCGCGCCCGTCAGCCCGAAGCGCGGGATGAGCAGCGCGTTGAGCACGAGCCCGAACACCGTCATCCCGCAGACAGCCGCCACGCGGACCGCCTGGCGGTCCGAGAGGGTGAGGAGCGTGCCGTAGGACACGCCGCCGTAGCGGATGAAGGTGAGCAGCCCGAAGAGCGGGAGCAGGGGCAGGAGGGCGTCGTACTTCCCGCCGAACAGCAGGCGCACCACGAGTGGGCCGGCGGCGAGGATGCACCCGAAGCCGAGCAGGCCGACGGTGAGGAGCTGGCGCGTCATGCGCTGGCCGAGTCGCGTGAGCTCCGCGCGATCGTGGCTCGCGCGCGCCATCGCCGACAGATACACGCCGTTGAGCGCGTCGCCGACGAGGATCGCGCCGAGCAGGATGCGCATGCCGGCCTGATAGAGCCCCACGGAGCCGGCGCCCAGGTACCGCTGCACCATGAGCGTCTCCATCTGCAGGTTCAGCGTGCCAACGGTGGCGTGCACGCAGAAGGGGAACCCGACCCAGAGCGACGCGCGCAGCGACAGCTTCTCGAACAGCGGGCGCGGAGCGCGGCCCAGCAGTCGTCGGTACGCGTTCCAGGGGAGGATCATGCACGCGGCGCGCGTACCCGCCATGACCGCGGCCGCCATCAACGGCCCATGCCCCGTCAGTGCCGTGACCACCACGGAGACGAACACGATGCCGTTCGACAGCGACGCGACGCGCGCTTCGCGGTCGAAGTGGCCGAGCGCGCGCAGCGGGATGCAGAAGAACTGCACGAACGAGGTGCAGATCGCGTCCACCATCATGAACGCCAGGAGGGCGCCGAATCCGTTCGCGCCGGGCATGACGATCGGGATGCTGGACGCCACCGCGACGGTCGGGACGACGAGCAGCAGCTTCGCGCCGAGGGCGCGACTCATCGTCGCGTGCGCGTCAGACGTGTTCCGCCCCACGTCGCGCGCGACCTGGAGCAGGAAGCCGTAGTCCACCAGCTTGACGAGGATGCCGGCGATGGTGAACGGGTACATGAAGACCCCGAACCGCTCCGGCCCCCAGGCATGCGCGAGGACGACGAACAACACCACGCCGGTCGCGAGACGCACGACGGTGGTGATCAGGCTGAAGACGCTATCTCGGAACACGCGCTGCCGATCGTGGGGGTGCTGCGACTACGTGTCGCAACTACGCGACAACCGCGCGGATGCGCACCTTCACGTCGGTCGAGGAGATGCCGATCGTCCGCGGGAGATAGACGACCTTGCAGATGTCCTTGAACTCGTCGAAGCGGCCTTCCCAGTCGTCGCCCATGACGAGGATGTCGGCCCGATGGTCGAGCAGGTACTGGCGCTTGAGCTCCAGCGCGTCCTCGACGAACACCTCGTCCACGAACCGGATCGACTCGACGATCGCCAGGCGGTGATCGAGCGGATAGGTGGGGCGGATCTGCTTCTTGCGGAAGTTCAGCTCATCCGAGGACACGCCGACAACGAGGCGGTTGCCGAGGTCCTTCGCGCGGCGGAGGATGTTGAGGTGCCCGACGTGGAAGAGATCGTAGGTGCCGAAGGTGACGACGGTCTTCATACTTGTGGATGGTGATGAGTGAAGCGGGACGCGCGATCAGTGCGCGCCGCGCCGCTGAAGGACCGCTGGGACAGTGGCGGTGAGAATTCGCAGGTCGCGGCCAAGCGACCACTGCTCGACGTACTCGAGCTCGAGATTCGTGCGCTCGGGATAGGCGAGGTTGCTGCGACCACTCACCTGCCACAGGCCGGTGATGCCGGGCTGCAGGAGGAGCAGCATCTGGGAGTCGTCGCGGTAGTGCCGGATCTCGGCCGGCACGATGGGGCGCGGTCCGACGAGCGACATCTCGCCTCGGATCACGTTCCAGAGCTGGGGCAGCTCATCCAGGCTGGTGCGCCGCAGGATGCGCCCGATCGGCGTGATGCGCGGGTCGCGGCCGTCGGGGAGCTTGAAGTCGTTGGCGACGTACTCCGCGTACAGCTCGGGATCGTTCGCCAGACGCTGCTCGGCGTCCGTGTACATCGAGCGGAACTTGAAGCACTTGAAGCTCCGCGCGTACCGGCCGAGGCGACGCTGGCCGTAGATCACCGGGCCGTGGCTGGTGATCATCAGCGCCACCGCGACGCCCAAGAAAACAGGTGAGAGGACGACGAGAAGTACTGACGCCAGAACGACATCCAGCGCGCGCTTCACAAGGAGCTGCTGCCAGCGCAGCGCGACGGCGCGCATCTCGATGAACGGCCGGCCGTGGCGCCACTGCACCTTGGGGCGGATGCCGGGCAGCGAGAGGCGGCGCGCCGTGGCGAGCACGGTGCACTCGGCCATCATCGCGGCGCGCACGATGGTAGCGAAGGCGGCGTCGTCGAGCTGGCCGCAGAGGAGGAGGGTGTCCGCGCCCGAGCTCACGAGCTCGCGGCGGAGTCCTTCGACGCTGAGCCCCCGGATCGCGTCGATGTCGATCGAGCCGGCAATCGTGAA
>Ga0105242_10004046_pt1 | contig 11389 bp, 9 predicted proteins | sample KBSM24metaG_FD_81521 | JGI IMG/M metagenome (GOLD analysis project Ga0105242, IMG submission 81521) | Miscanthus rhizosphere microbial communities from Kellogg Biological Station, Michigan, USA - KBS M2-4 metaG | ecosystem: Host-associated > Plants > Roots > Rhizosphere > Soil | place: Michigan...
CCCACGCACCCGCCTTCATCGCGGCGTCGATGGCGGCGTCGATCTCGGGCGTGGAGATGCCGTCGATGAGCGCTTTCCGTTGCTCCCACTCTTTTCGCAGCGCGGCGCCTGCGGCCTCGAAGTTGCCGCTGTCGAGCGCGCGCTCCATCTCGATCGAGATCTCGGCGATCTTCGCGAGTCCCTTTTGAACCTTCTTCTTGCCTTCGACTTGACGCTTGTAAAGCTGCCAGTTGTTCGTCCCCGAAAAACGCGCGACGCCGGAATAATGCAGCAGCATGTGCGTCGCCAGGTCCTGCACCGGCACCTGCAGCGGGTGCCGCGCCGGTTTTCCGGGCGTGAGATGGAGCGATCCGAGGCCGCCGAAGACGGGCGGGTAGTAATCCTGGATGCCGGCGGGCATGCCGAGGAGACGGGTCTCGAGGTCGCGGACGAGAAAGATCAGGTCCTCGCCGTCGAGCGGCTGGCCGGCGATCTCGGAGAGCGCGCGCACGAGAGTGACGGCGAGCGCGGACGAGCCGCCGAGGCCCGAGCCGCGCGGCGCATCGGTGCGCGTGGTCACCTGAATGCCGCTCAGCTTGAAGTGCTCGATGGCGCGGTGCAGCAGGGCCGCCTTCGGATCGGCGGACATCTCCTGCATCGACTCGTAACGCTGCTTGTACTGCTGGTCGGTGAGATGGATCTCGATCGCGCCGTCGCCGGTCTCGCAGACTTCCGACTCCGCGTAATACGAGATCGCGACGTTGATCGTGCGCGCTCCGGGATGGAAGAGGTAGAGCGGCCAGAGATCGAGAGTACCGCCAGCGAGATCGGCGCGCACCGGCGCGCGGACAATGACCTTGTTCATATGGGGGACCCGATTTTTCTTAGAACAGCGCCCGCTGTTGTACCACGTCTCGCGTCACATCCGCCGGCGCGAATGACAGTCGCGGGACCAGACGGGCGACGCTGATGCGGAACGCGCGCAGCGATTCTCCATAGAGCGGATCGGGCGTAATGGATTTGAGTTTCAGTGGGTTGAGCCACTTGCCGTCCTGCGTGACGCGATAGTCGAGATGCGGACCGGTGGCCAGTCCGGTCATTCCGACGTAACCGATCACCTGCCCCTGATCGACTCTTGCGCCCCGGGCGATCCCTTTCGCGAAACGCGACAGGTGCAGGTAATACGTCTCGACGCGCGAGCTGTGCCGGACGCGCACGAAGTTTCCTTCACCGGCCTTGTAGCGCGCCTCGAGGACCACGCCGTCCGCGGTCGTCATCACCGGCGTTCCGATCGGTGCGCCGTAGTCGATGCCGTAGTGCGGCCGGAAGTACTTCAGAACGGGATGAAAGCGGCGGCGGGTGAATCCCGATGTGACGCGGGTGAACTTCAGCGGGGCCTTGATGAACTGCTTGCGAAGCGGACTGCCGGCGCGTGCGTAGTAGCCCGCGCGGCCGTCGGGCATCTGGTGGCGGAACGCCTCGAAGACGAGATCCTTGTGCGTGAAGCGCGCCGCGCTGACAGATCCGTAGCCGAGGAAATCGCTGCCGGCGTAATGCTTCGTCACGACGACGCTGAACGAGTCGCCTTTCTGAAGCTCGAAGAAATCGATGTCCCACTGGAAGACGTCGACGAGCTGCTGGACGAGCTGGGGGCCCTCCCCGCTCTGCCGCACTGCCTCGTACAGGGAACGATCGATCGTCGCGGAGATCGTGGTCTCGACGTCGCGCATGGACGCCGGCGACGCGGTGACGTCGAACGTGGCGCCGTTGCGCACCGCTCCGATGTCGCCCCAGCCGGTGACTTTCATCTGCACGGCGTCGACTGAGCCCATCGCGTCGTAGTGGAAACGGAGCAGGTGGCCGGGGCGGAGGCGGCGGACATCGACGGATTTCGCGAGCTCGCGCGTCAAGAGCGCGCTCTCGGTGCGCGAGAGGCCGCCGGCGAGCAGCACGCCGTCGAGCGTGTCGTTTTTCTCGATCGTGAGCAGGAGTGAATGCTCGGGAAGATCAGACTGCAGCGGACGGGCGAGATCGTCGTAGCGCACCGACGGCGGCGCGAGCACGGCGGCGGACGCGCGGGTGCCGAACTCCGGCTGGTTGCGAACGGCGGCGATCAGAATCGGGACGACGATCGGAAGCGCGAGCGCGAGATAGGCCCGCGGCCGCTTCACCACCCCACCCAGACGCTCGCCCAAGGCGCGACGTGTCTTCATCAGCAATTCGAAGAGGAACCGGGGGACTTACTGCGCGATCATAGCAGACGGCGGATCGCAGATGGCAGATCGCAGAAGAGCCGCCGCCGCCGAGTTTTTCTTCCGCCGTCCGCCATCTGCCATCTGCCTTCTGCCATCTGCCCTCCGCCCTCTGCGCTCTGCCGTCTACTTTCCCTGGGGCTCGAACGTCAGCACCTGCGTCGCCGTGCGCGGGCGTTCGCCGACGCCGGCGCGAACGAAGCCCGCGGGGATCGCGAAGTCGGCGGGCTTGGCTTCCATCTCCTGGATCGAGCTGACCTGCATCTCGCGCATGACGGTGCGCGTGGGATTCACTTTCAGCTGCGACTCGACGGCGCGCGTGAGGAGCGTCGTGCGGATGGTCACGGTCTGCCGGAGCGGAAACCCGGTCAGCTTCGTCGTCTCCAGATCCATCAGGCTGTCGATCTCCGGATTGCCGGTGCGCGCGCCGCTGGCGAGGACGTTCAGCGCGAGGTCGCCGAACTGCGTCGTCGTCCAACTGTCGATCACGGTGTGCACGCTCTGCTTGAGAGGAAGCGCGCGCATCGTCACGGTCACGTCGTAGTCAAGGGTGAGCTGGCGATGCGTCGTTTCGACGCCCGCGATCTTCGGCCGGTCGGGAAGATCCTTGAGCTCGGAGCGGAGGTTCTCGATCCTGATGTTGCTCGCGCCGATCGCGCTCACCGCGCCGGTGGCGTTGAACTCGGTGTACCACCGTTTGGCGGGGTCGATGAAAAAGAGGCGTGCGCCGTCGCTGCTGACGACATAAGTTCCGGGGGGATAGAGATTTCCCGACAGGAAGTCGACGCGCGTCCGCGTGCCGTCGACGACGGCGCGTGCGCCGAGGTTGGTCGTCGGCAGCACGGCGTCCTCGGTGATGCTCTTTTGGGTGTAGTCGTATTGGATGGCCGCGATCGAGGGAAGAGCGATCAGCGTCAAGGCGAGCCCGAGCAGTGTTCTTTTCATTCAATAACCTCGGCCGATGTCTCAGTATACACGGGAAATTTTCATGAGATCCGATGTGGTTGGGCAGCGCATGTCCAAGCGCAACTTCATCGCGGCCGCCGTCTGTGCCGTCGTCGCGGCCACCGCACCGGCTCGCGCGGCTACCCCCGTCTCGCTCGAGACGGTCATCAAAAAGGTCCAGGAACAGCAGAAAAAGACCGAGACCCTGCAGGCGGATTTCCGCCAGGAGAAGGAGCTCGCGCTGCTTTCCAAACCCGATGTCTCCACCGGGACGTTCGTCTACTCGAAGCCGAACAACGTCCTCTGGACCTACGACGCGCCCAAGCGCGTGCAGATGGTGATCTCCGGCGGCGTGCTGACGACCTACTACCAGGACCTCGGCAAAGCGGAGCGCATCGACGTCAAGCGCTTCGAAGACCGCATCTTCAAGTACATGGGCGCCTCGGGCGCGATCGACGAGCTGGCGCGCTACTTCGACTTCACGTTCACCGACTCGAAGTCGAAGCCGGTGTACGTGCTCGACCTCACGCCGAAGAACCGGGCCGTGTCGAAACGCGTCCGCCGCATCAAGCTGTGGATCGACAAGACCACGTACCTCACCTCGAAGATCGAGTACGTCGAAGGCGACGGCGACATCACGCGCTACGAGTTCACGAACCTGCGCATCAACGAAACCGTCCCCCAGAGCCGCTTCGCGCTCCACCTTCCGGCGAACGTGAAGGTCGAGCAGATGAAAGTGCAATAGAAGTCCTGAGTGCTGAGTCCTGAGTGCTGAGGTGCTGAGTAACGCTGCGCGGCTTGCCTTTCGTCTGCTGAAAACGGATGGCGCAGCGCGTCTTGGCCAGGTCGAGACGCCGCATGGCGCGATCGACACGCCCGTCTTCATGCCTGTCGGTACGCTGGGCTCCGTCAAGAGCCTGACCACCGATCAGCTCAAGCACCTCGGCTCAGCACTCAGCACTCAGGACTCAGGACTCATCGGTCCCCAGATCATCCTCGCCAACACCTACCACCTCATGCTCCGCCCGGGCATCGATCTCCTCGAGCGGCTCGGCGGGATCCACAAATTCATGGGATGGGATCGCGCGGTGCTCACCGACTCGGGTGGATTCCAGCTCTTCTCGCTCGCGGCGATCCGGAAGATTCGCGAGGAAGGGGTCGAGTTCCGCAGCCACATCGACGGCTCGCCGTACTTCCTCAGTCCCGAGTCGTCGATCGAGATCCAGACGCGGATGGGCGTCGACATCGCGATGGCGTTCGACGAATGCCCGTCGTACGGCATCTCGCATGCCGAGGTGGAGAAGTCGATGCTGCTGACGCACCGGTGGGCGAAGCGCTCGCTCGCGGCGCGTACGACGTCCGCGCTTTTCGGGATCGTGCAGGGCGGTGTGTTCAACGATCTACGCAAGCGGAGCGTCGAAGAGATCGGGGCGCTGGACTTCGACGGCGTCGCGATCGGCGGCGTTTCCGTCGGCGAGCCGAAAGACGAGATGTTCGAGGTCGTGAACTTCACCGCGCCTCTGCTGCCGGCCGACAAGCCGCGTTACCTGATGGGCGTCGGGACGCCCGAGGATCTCGTGAACGGCGTGGCCGCGGGGATCGACATGTTCGACTGCGTGATGCCGACGCGGAACGCGCGCAACGGCACGCTCTTCACCAGCGCCGGCAAGGTCTCGATCAAGAACGCCCGGTACGCGTCCGACTCCTCGCCGCTCGATCCGGAGTGCTCGTGCGTCACCTGCACGACCGTTTCACGCGCCTATCTGCGGCACCTCTACATGAACGACGAGATCGCCGCGATGGTCTACAACACCATCCACAACCTTTCGTTCTACCTTGACTTGATGCGGGCGATCCGGCAGGCTATTGCGCTCGACTCGTTTGCCGCGTTCCGCGAAGGGTTCCTGTCGCGGCTTACACAAGAAGAAAAACAATGAATGCGATAGCTCTGCTGCAAAGTGCCGGTCTGTTCCAGACAGCCGGCGGCGCCGGCGCCGCCCTGTTCCAGTTTCTGCCGATCGTCGCGATCGGCGCCGTTTTCTACTTCCTCGTGATCGCGCCCGCGAATAAGCAGCGCAAGAAAACGCAGGAAATGATCGGTTCGCTCAAGAAGGGCGATCGGGTCCTGACCACCGGCGGGATTTACGGGACGATTCAGGGTGTTGAGGCCGACGTCGTTTACCTGAAGATCGCCGAAAACGTCAAAGTCAAGGTCGCGCGCTCAGCGATCTCCGGTGTCGTGACCGAAGAGACCGAGTCCTAGCGCGATGGTTTCGTTCCGGAGGAAATCTTGAACCGTAATATTCTTTGGAAAATTGTGTTGATCGTCGCGGTGCTGGTGGTGTTCACGGTCGCCATCATCCCCACGGTGAACAACCCTGAGCCGATCCGCCGCGGTCTCGACCTCAAGGGCGGCATTCGCCTCGTCATGCGTGTGAACGTGAACGAGGCGCTGCGCCTGGAAGTCGATCAAGCCATGAACTCGCTGCGGATGCAGGCTTCCACGCAGAAGCTGCCCGTCCCGGTGACGCGCCGCCTGAATGACACGAGCTTCGTGGCCACGCCGCCGGCCGGCGTGCCGACCGATGCCTACGAAAAGATCGCCGGCGACTTCCTGCCGTCGTTCGAAGTCACCCGCGCCGCGGACGGACTGCACTTCCGTCTGAAGTCGAATATCGCGTCGCAGCTCCAGCGCGACACCGTGGACCAGGCTGTCGAAGCGATTCGCCGCCGCGTCGACGCGCTCGGCGTGACCGAGCCGATCATCGCCCCCGAGGCGGCCGACCGCATCGTCATCCAGCTCCCGGGCGTCGACGATCCGGCGCGCGTGAAAGACATCATCAAGACCACCGCTCAGCTCCAGTTCCGGATGGTGGAAGGGGGCAGCTTCGCATCGGCGCAGCAGGCCTTCGACGCCGTTCCGGCGAATCTTCGCGGACAGGTGGACATCCTCCCGACGAATCGCGAAGACGAGATGGGACGCGTGACCGGCGTCGAGTACGTGGCGGTGAACAAGAACATTCCGGTCAGCGGGCGCGATCTGAAGAACGCGCGCGTGCAGAAGGGCCGCGTGGGAGAGCCGGTGATCGGCTTCTCGCTCACGCCCGAGGGCGCGCCGAAGTTCGGAGCGCTCACCGGTGCGAACGTCGGTCGCCAGCTGGCGATCGTGCTCGACAACAAAGTCGTCTCCGCGCCGCGCATCAACAGCCAGATCACGAATGACGGCGTGATCGAGGGCAGCTTCACGCAGCAGCAGGCCAGCGATCTCGCATTGATTCTGCGCAGCGGCGCGCTGCCGGCATCACTGACGACGCTCGAAGAGCGCACCGTCGGCCCGTCGCTCGGCCGCGACTCGATCCGCCAGGGCGTGCTCGGCTCGGTGATCGGGTTCATCCTCCTCGTCGCGGCGATCCTGCTCTACTACAAAGGCGCGGGCGTGAACGCCGTGCTCGCGCTGCTGCTCAACCTGATCATCCTTCTCGGGATGATGGCCTACTTCAAGGCCACGCTCACGCTGCCGGGCATCGCCGGCATCATCCTGACGCTCGGCATGGCCGTCGACTCGAACGTGCTCGTGTTCGAGCGCATCCGCGAAGAAATGCGCGAAGGAAAGACGGCCCGGGCCTCGATCGAGCAGGGCTTCTCGCGCGCGTTCGCGACGGTCATCGACACGCACCTGACCACGATCATCTCGGCGCTGTTCCTCTTCCAGTTCGGCACCGGTCCGATCCAGGGATTCGCCGTGACGCTGCTCATCGGTCTCGGCGCCTCCGTCTTCACCGCGTTCTTCGTGTCGCGGATGATCTTCGACATCGTCTACAAATCCACCGACCGCGCGAAAGAGCTCAGCATCTGACGCCGGCGAGGAAACGACCATGCAGATTTTCAAAGATCCCAATTACGACTTCATCAAGTACCGCTGGCACGCGGTGATCGTCTCGCTGCTGATCATCGGCGCGGGCGCGGCGATGTTCTTCACCAAGGGCATCAACCTCGGCGTCGACTTCGCGGGCGGCGCGAGCATCATCCTCAAGTTCAGGGACGAAGTTCCTCTGGCCAGGCTCCGCGCCGAGTTCTCCGATGCCACGATTCAGCAGTTCGGCCGCGCGCAGGACCGCTCGCTTCTCATCCGTCTCCCGCAGCAGAAGCGCGAGGGCGACTACGCCGGCGCGATCGTGGAGAAGCTCCACACGGATATGAATCCCGAGGGCGCGGGCAAGCACGATCTCAACTACCAGGGCAGCGACAAGCTCGCCGGACTGCTGCAGGAGGCCGACCCTGACGCGCGCGGAACGAATCCGAACGCGGAGCTGCACTACAAAGACATCGCCCGCAAGATCATCGAGAAGCGCTCGCAGCTCGGCATCTTCACCAGCATGCAGCAGGCGACGGGCGTCGAGGGCGTCAGCACCGCGACCGTGCGCGTGCTCAACGAGCGCACGTTCCTCGGCCGCTTCAACGTCCTCAATCAGGAGACTGTCGGTCCGCAGGTCGGCAGCCAGCTCCAGCAGAAGGCGTTCTGGGCGATCATCCTCTCGTCCATCGCCATGGGCGCGTACATCTGGCTGCGCTTCGACTTCGTCTTCGGCGTCGCGGCCATCATCTGCATCATCCACGACGTCCTGATCTCGATGGCCTTCCTGCTCTTCCTCCGCCTAGAGTTCTCGCTCAACGTCGTCGCCGCGCTGCTGACCATCGTCGGCTACTCGGTCAACGACACGGTCGTCACGTACGACCGCGTGCGCGAGAACAAGCGGAAGATCAAGAAGGGCATGAGCCTCGCCGAGCACCTCAACCTGGCGATGAACCAGACCCTCTCGCGTACGATCCTCACCGCCGGCTCGGTGTTCCTGGTCCTGTTGGCGATGCTGATCTTCGGCGGCGAAGTGATTCGCGGCTTCTCCTGGATCCTCACCATCGGCGTGATCAGCGGCACGTACTCGACGCTGCTCATCGTTCCGGCCGTGGCCGTGGCGTGGGACCACTGGAGCTCTCGCAACAGCCCACCGGCCGTGCCGTCGCGGATCGATACGCCGCGCGTGGATTCGCAGGCGCGGAAGCGGAAAGCATCGTAGTCACCTCACGCGAGTAAACTCTGCGGGCATGAAGCGATTCATGCCCGCTTTTCTTTTTCTGCTGTTCCTCGCCGCTCCTCTCCACGCGCAGGTGCGCTGGGGTGCGCGCGTGGGCGTCGTCGACGGAGATCCGATGATCGGCGGCGACATGATCGTGGTGCTCGGCAACGGATTCATCTTCAATCCGAACGTCGAGCTCTCCAGCAACGTCGTGTCGACGAACGCCGACTTTCACTACGACATCGAGATCGGCCGCGACGCGGCGTTCTGGATCGGCGCGGGCGTGGCACTCATCAATCCCGAAGGGCAGGACCTCGATGCCGGCGTGAACGTGCTGGCCGGTCTCGGCACGCGGCGCGCGCGGCGGATCCTTTACACGCAGCTCAAGATCACGTCGCCGGCGGACTACGACAGCTACACCTCCTTCGCGTTCGGCATCCGTTTCTAGAGCGCGGTGACGCAAGTCACCGCCGCCGGTCCGATAGCGGTGGCTTTGCCACGGCACTCCTAGATACACTCCGCTCCGCATGGCGAACGACCGCGACGACGACGCCCTGGAGTATCACTCGACGGGGCGTCCGGGAAAGATCGAGGTCGTTCCGTCCAAGCCGACCGCGACGCAGCGCGATCTCTCCCTCGCCTACACGCCCGGCGTCGCCAAGCCGTGTCTGGCCATTGCTGCCGACCCCGCGGACGCCTACAAGTACACCGCCAAGGGCAATCTCGTCGCCGTCATCAGCAACGGCACGGCCGTCCTCGGACTCGGCAACATCGGCGCGGCCGCGGGCAAGCCGGTCATGGAAGGGAAGGGCGTGCTCTTCAAGCGCTTCGCCGACATCGACGTGTTCGATCTCGAGATCGATACGCGCGACACCGAGGAGTTCATCCGCTGCGTGAAGCTCCTCGAGCCGACCTTCGGCGGCATCAACCTCGAGGACATCGCCGCGCCGGAGTGCTTCGAGATCGAAGAGCGCCTGAAGAAGGAGATGAACATCCCCGTCTTCCACGACGACCAGCACGGCACGGCGATCATCTCTGCCGCCGCGCTGATCAACGCCCTCGAGGTCGCGGGAAAGAAAATCGAGAAGGTGAAGCTCGTCATCTCCGGCGCCGGCGCGGCGGCGATGGCGTGTCTGCGCCTCTATCTCAAGCTCGGGCTGAAGAAAGAGAACGTCACCCTCACGGATCGTCACGGCGTGATCTACAAGGGGCGCACCGAGGACATGACGCCGTACAAGGCGGAATTCGCGGTCGAGACGAAAGCGAGGACGCTCGCCGACGCGATGAAAGGCGCGGACGTCTTCGTCGGCCTCTCGGTCGGCGGCGTCGTCACGCAGGACATGATCCGTTCGATGGCGAAGAATCCGATCGTCTTCGCCATGGCCAATCCCGATCCGGAGATCGGCTACGAAGAAGCGACGGCGGCGCGTCGCGACATCATCATGGCCACGGGCCGCTCCGACTATCCGAACCAGGTCAACAACGTCCTCGGGTTTCCGTTCATCTTCCGCGGCGCGCTCGACTGCCGGGCCACGACCATCAACGAGGAGATGAAGCTCGCCGCGTCGCGTGCGCTCGCCGACCTGGCGAAGGAAGACGTCCCCGACTCCGTGCTGCGCGCGTATTCGAAAGATCGGATCACGTTCGGGCGCGAGTACCTGATCCCGACGCCGTTCGACTATCGCGTGCTGCTCAATGTGCCGGTCGCGGTCGCGCGCGCGGCGGCGGAATCGGGCGTGGCCCAGCAGCCGATCGCCGACTACAACGCCTACCGGCGGCGGCTGGAGAACATGCTCGGCCGCTCGCGCGGGTTGATGCACGACATCTACGGACGCGCGCGCAAGAACCCGAAGCGCATCGTCTTTCCGGAAGGCGATCAGGAGAAGATCTTCCGCGCGGCGAAGATCCTCATCGACGAAGGGCTGGCCCATCCGATTCTGCTCGTGCGCCGCGAGAAGATCTCGACGCTGCTGCAGAAGTACAACATCGACGAGTCGAAGATCACGATCATCGACATCAACGACTGCGATGACCGTATGCCCGTGTACGCGGAGAAGTTCTACGAGCTGCGCAAGCGGCACGGGGTCACGCTCGCGGATGCGGTGAAGATTCTCAACAGCCGCAACTACTTCGCGATGATGATGCTCGAGTGCGGCGACGCCGACGGCGTGATCGCCGGACTGCGCGCCTACTACCCGGCCACGATCCGTCCGGCGCTGCAGATCGTGAAGACGCGGCCGGGCGTGAAACACGTCTCGGGCGCGTACCTGCTGATGTTCAAGAACCGCATGGTGATCCTCGCCGACACGACGGTGAACATCGATCCCGACAGCGAGACCCTGGCCGAGATCGCGGAGCAGACCGCGGAGACGGCGAAGCGGTTCAACCTCGAGCCGCGCATCGCCATGATCTCGTTCTCGAACTTCGGCTCGACGAAAGACCCGCACGCGGAGAAGGTGCGCGACGCGGTGCAGATCCTCAAGGAGCGGCGTCCGGACCTCATCGTGGATGGTGAGATGCAGGCCGATACCGCCGTCGTTCCGGAGATCGCGACCCAGGATTATCCGTGGAGCGTGATCCAGGGCGACGCGAACGTGCTGATCTTCCCCACGCTCGACGCCGCGAATGCCGCCTACAAGCTTCTCTGGCGCCTCGGCGGCGCGGAAGTGATCGGCCCGATCCTGCAAGGCCTCTCGAAACCGGTGCACGTCCTCCAACGCGGCGTCGACGTAAACGACGTCGTCAACATGGCGGCCATCGCGGTGTTGGACGCGCAGGAACTGGGTTAGATGGCAGACGGCGGAGGGCAGACGGCAGAAGAACCCGTGGGCGGCGGCTCTTCTGCCGTCTGCGCTCTGCCATCGGCCATCTGATTCTCAGCACACCGGTGACTGCGGCGCCTCGGGATGCGTCATTGCGGGCACCGGCGGCGGCATGCAGCTCCGCACCAGCGCGGACAGCGCGCCGATGTCGAAGGGCTTCGGCAGGAACGCGCAGATGCCCTGGCTCACGGCGTGCGCGACCTCGGGGTCGCGGTTCGCGCTGACGATGATCACCGGGATGCGGCGCAGTTCGTCGTCGCTCATCCGCTCGCGCAGCACGTCCCATCCCGAGAGGATCGGCATCATCAGATCGAGC
>Ga0105242_10004047_pt1 | contig 11389 bp, 8 predicted proteins | sample KBSM24metaG_FD_81521 | JGI IMG/M metagenome (GOLD analysis project Ga0105242, IMG submission 81521) | Miscanthus rhizosphere microbial communities from Kellogg Biological Station, Michigan, USA - KBS M2-4 metaG | ecosystem: Host-associated > Plants > Roots > Rhizosphere > Soil | place: Michigan...
GCGAGCGTGTGGAAGATCGACGAGCAGGACCTTCCCGGTCCCGGCGTCGATGCCTACGAACTGTTCCGGACGATCCACGCCGGGGAGAGCAAGGGACTGCTCGCGATCTGCTTCAACCCCAAGGTCTCGCTGCCGGACAACACGTTCGTCACCCGCTGCCTCGAGAAACTCGAGTTCTTCACGTCGATCGACTTCTTCCTGAACGACACGGCCCGCCACGCCGACATCGTCCTGCCGGGCAGCCTCCAGGAGGAAGACGAAGGGACGGTGACCCAGGTCGAGGGGCGAGTCATCAAGGTGAACAAAGCCGTCGACTGCCCGGGCGAGGCCCGCGAGGACTGGCGGATCATCCAGGACATCGCCGCGGCCCTCGGGCGTCCGCACGGGTTCACGTTTGCGAATCCCCGCGAGATCTTCGAGGAATTGCGGGTCGCCAGCAAGGGCGGCGTCGCGGACTACTCCGGCGTGACCTACGAGAAGATCGAACGGCAGATGGGCGTCTTCTGGCCGTGCTACAGCGAGGATCCGCAAACCGGCGCGCCGACGCCGGATCACGAGGGGACGCCACGGCTGTTCGAGGCGGGTAGCTACAATCCGGTGGCCAGGGGACTGGGCCCGTTCTATTTTCCCGACGGGCGCGCCCGGTTCAATGTGGCCGACTATCGGCCGCCGGTGGACGACGCCAGTCCCGAGTATCCGATTTTTCTCACGACAGGGCGGGTGGTGAGCCAGTTCCTCTCCGGGACGCAAACCCGGCGGATCGGTCCCCTGGTGATGCAGTACCCCGAGCCGCGGCTCGAACTGCATCCTCGACTGGCAGCCAAGCTCGGGATCGTGGAGGGCGACTGGGCCACCGCCGAGACACGGCGAGGCGACATCACGCTGAAGGCGCAGGTCGTGACCACGATTCGCCCCGACACGATCTTCATTCCGTATCACTGGCCGGGCCGCAAGGCCGCGAACCAGCTGACCGTCGCCGCGCAGGACCCGATCAGCAAGATTCCGCAATACAAGGTGTGCGGATGCCGGGTGCGCAAGGCGGACGGGCCGCCCGACTACGTGACCCAACTGGAGCCGCAGCAGTAAATCGCCGCCCATGGCCAAACCCGACAACCTGCACTTTTTCATCGACCCGAACCGCTGCATCGGCTGCCAGGCGTGCCTGCAGGCCTGCACGGAATGCGATACCCACCGCGGGGAGTCGATGATTCACCTGGAATACATCGACCGCGCCGAAAGCGTGCAGACCGTACCGGTGGTGTGTATGCACTGCGAGCAGCCGACGTGCGCCGAGGTCTGTCCGGCGGACGCGATCAAGCGGACTGGAGACGGGATCGTGCAGTCGGCTCGCAAGCCGCGCTGCATCGCCTGCGGCAATTGCGTGGTGGCCTGCCCGTTCGGCGTGCCGGAGCTCTACGAAGACCGCAAGATCATGATGAAGTGCGACATGTGCTACGACCGGACGAGCCTGGGGAAGAAACCGATGTGTGCGACGGTCTGTCCCAGTCAGGCCCTCTTCTTCGGCACACGTGAAGAGATCGAGCAGCTGCGCCCGATGTCGGTCCCGGTGAACCAGTTTCAGTTCGGCCTGCAGACCATCACCACCCAGGTGTACATGATGGCGCCCAGAGCCCTGGCGACGCGGGCGGCGTATGTCGACGTGACCGCGGCCATGAGCGAGCACGCGTCCAGCCGGGCCGTGACGCTCAAGGTCATCCCCTCATCGACAGGAACCGCCGCCGACATCGCGAGCGACGATCCGTTCGCGGGAGTGGAGGTGTAGGGTGGCCGAACAGCCGGGAGACTCGGGTTCGCTCAACATCTACGTGCGCCGCCGGGAGCGCGAGTCGATCACCACGGCCCCCAATCGCAGCCCTGACGATCAGCAGCCGGCGTGGCGGGAAGACTTTCCGATCGATTGGCCCCAGGACCAGTACGTCGAGCGCCGGGACTTCATGAAATTCCTGGTCCTGACCAGCGCGGCGCTCACGGTAGGCCAGGTCTGGATCATCGGGCAGAACTGGCTGCGCCGGCGACGCGGGCTGCCTGAGGTCCGCCGCGTCGCGAGCCTGAGCGAGATTCCAACGGGCGCCTCGCTCGTGTTCCAGTATCCCGGCGAACTGGACAACTGCGTCCTCATCCGTCTGTCCGAGCGCGACCTGGTCGCCTACAGCCAGAAGTGCACGCACCTGTCGTGCGCCGTCATTCCCGAGCCCGGGCAGGGCGTGCTGCGCTGCCCATGTCACGACGGGTACTTCGATCTGCGGTCCGGCGATCCTAAGGCGGGCCCGCCGCGGCGGCCCCTGCCGCGGATCACGCTCGACGTGAGAGGCCAGGACATTTACGCCACGGGTGTTGAGATGAGGACGACGTAGCCATGGCGACGGTACGACCGTTTTCTCGCGACCAGCGCACGACGATCATCTACGGCATGCTCGCGTTCGTGATCGTGATCGTGGTGCTGCAGCTGTGGCTGCTCACGGCGACGATGAACGCGTACCTGGGCGGCGATCAGCGGGTCATCGTCCCGGCGGCGCTCGTCAGCGCCGTGGGATGCGCGTTGAACGTCGGGCTTCTGGGATACGTTCGGCGCATGGAGCGGGTGTCACGTGAGTGAACCGGCAAGCGGATCCATTTCACGATGGTAACGGGGGGTGTGCGTATGTCGGCCGCATCACAACTTCCACTCAGCGAGGCACTGGCGCTGGATGCGCTGATCACGCCGACAACCCAGGGCATCGCCAGCCGCATCCTGGCCAAGGCAGCTGGGGGCAACGTGACGCTGTTCGCCTTCGATCAAGGCCAGGGGCTGACCGAGCACTCTTCGCCGTTCGACGCCTTCGTGCTCGTGCTCGATGGCGCGCTCACCCTGACGATCGGCGGGGCATCGGTTCAGGCCACACCGGGCACCATCGTCCGCATGCCTGCGGACGTACGGCACGCGCTCGACGCGCCCGAACCGTGTCGGATGCTGCTGATCATGCTCAAGTAACTCTGATCCCTCCCATCCCCGAGGCCGGTATCGCGGGCGCGCGCTGCCAGGACTGGAGGATGCGCACGTAGTTGCCGCGTTCGAACGCCGCCGGGTCGGGGCAGCGCGCCAGGCTCATGCTGCCGCGCATCTGGTCCAGGGACTCGTACTCGTGCTCGGCGGCCCACGCCTGGAATCCAGCGATGATCTCGCGGAGGTATCCGGGACCGCGCGTCAGCAGCGCGGACACAATCTGCACGGCGTCGGCTCCCGCCATGATGGCTTTCACCGCGTCGACCGGTTGGTGCACACCGCCGCTGACGGCGAGCGAGCCGCGCAGCCGTCCGTCGAGGATGGCGAGCCAGCGCAGGCGCAGCAGCAGCTCCGACGAGTCCGACAAGTGGAGCTGCGGGACGGTCTCCAGCGCCAGCGGATCGATGTCGGGTTGATAGAAGCGGTTGAACAGAACCAGGCCGTCCGCGCCGATGTGATCGAGCTGCGCGGCCAGGTGCGGCAGCGCCGAATAGAACGGCGACAGCTTGACCGCGATCGGGATCGTGATCGATTCCTTGAGCACCGCGACGATGTCGACCACGCGGCGTTCGACCGAGTGGGCGTCCTCGAACAGATCGGTGGCGACGTGATAGAAGTTGAGCTCCAGCGCGTCGGCGCCGGCGCGCTCGATCAGCCGGGCGAATTCCAGCCAGCCTTCGGCGGTGGTACCGTTCAGCGAGCCGATCACGGGGACGCCGACTCGGTGCTTGATGAGCGCCAGCTGCTCGAGGTATCGATCCGGCCCGAGCGCGTAGTCGTCTCCGGCGGGAAAGTACGATGCGGCCTCGGCCGACGCCGGGCTCATGGCGCGGACCCGATCGTGTCCGAACCGCTCGCTGACGATCTGCTCCTCGAACAGCGAGTGCATCACGATCGCCGAAGCCCCGGCATCCTCGAGCTGCAGGACGGTGTCGAGGTGATCGACCAGCGGGGAGGCGCCGGGCATGAACGGGTTGGCCAGCGTCAGGCCGAGGTAGCGGGTGGTGAGATTCATGCGTGGGCTCCGGGTTTTCCGGCCAGCTCCTGGTAGAGCGCCAGCCGCCGCTGAATCTGTGCCCGGGCGCGCGCTTGCAGCACGCCGTAGCGCTCGGGATCCTGCTGGGCGGTCAGCTGGAAGCGCGTTTCGGCGGCCATCAGCTTCGACACGTCGATCTTCGGCGCCGGCGAGTCGAGCACGAGCGCGCTCTCCCCGGCGGCGACGCGTCTCGGATCGTAATGATAGAGCGGCCAGTAGCCGGAATCGGCCGCCAGCTTCTGGTGCTCGAGGCCGAACGCCATGTCGTAGCCGTGCGCGATGCAGTGGCTGTAGGCGATGATCAAGGACGGCCCCGGGTACGCCTCCGCGTCGACGAACGCCTTGAGCGTCTGCGCGTCCTTCGCGCCCATCGCCACCTGCGCGACGAACACGTTGCCGTAGGCCATCGCCATCAGCCCGAGATCCTTCTTGCCGCCGGCTTTGCCGGCGACCGCGAATTTCGCGGCAGCGCCGGTCGGCGTCGACTTCGACTGCTGTCCACCCGTGTTCGAGTAGACCTCGGTGTCGAGCACGAGCACGTTGACGTTCGCGCCGCTGGCGAGCACGTGGTCCAGGCCGCCGTAGCCGATGTCGTACGCCCAGCCGTCGCCGCCGACGATCCAGACACTCTTGGTCACGAGATAGTCGGCGAGCGGCCGCAGCGACGATCCGACGGCCCCGCCGGCGCGGCCGTCGAGCGACGGCGCCTCATCGAGGCAGCGCTTCAGCGTCTCGACGCGAAGGCGTTGTGCCTTGATCCCGCTCTCGGTCCGTTGATCGGCGCCGAGGATCGCGTCGGCGAGGCCCGCCGGCAGCTGCGGCGCGAGCTCCCGGACAAGGGCGCGCGCGCGGTGTTCGTGCTGGTCGATCGAGAGGCGGAGCCCGTAGCCGAATTCCGCGTTGTCCTCGAAGAGCGAGTTTGCCCATGCCGGTCCGCGGCCGTCGGCGTTCACGGTGTACGGCGTGGTCGGCAGGTTGCCGCCGTAGATCGACGAGCAGCCGGTCGCGTTCGCCACGACCAGGCGATCGCCGAACAGCTGGGTCATCAGCTTGATGTAGGGGGTCTCACCGCAGCCGGCGCATGCGCCCGAGTATTCGAAGAGCGGCTGGAGAAACTGCGTGCTCTTGACGTCGGCGTGGACCGCGGCCCGGTCCGGCTCCGGCAGCGACAGGAAGTACGCGTAGTTCTCGCGTTCGGCCTGCCGAAGCGGCGCCAGCGCCGCCATGTCGATCGCCTTGTGTCGCGGATTGCTCTTGTCCTTGGCCGGGCACACCATCACGCACAGCTGACAGCCGGTGCAGTCCTCCGGCGCCACCTGCACGGTGTAGTGGCCGGTGAAGTCCGGTCCGCGATAGCTGGTGCCCTTGAACGTCGCGGGCGCCGCGTCCAGGCGCGCCGGATCGTAGACCTTGACCCGGATGGCGGCGTGCGGGCAGACCATCGCGCACTTGTTGCACTGGATGCATACGGACGGATCCCATACCGGGATCTCGGTCGCGACGTTCCGCTTCTCCCATTGGGACGTGCCGGTCGGCCAGGTGCCGTCCACCGGGAACGCACTGACCGGCAGCCGGTCGCCCTGGTTGGCGAGCATCACGGCGGTGACCCGCTTGACGAAGTCCGGCGCATGGTCGGGAATGAGCGACGGGATGCGATACGACGCGGTCGCCGAGGCCGGCACGGCCACTTCGTACAGGTGGTCGAGCGTCGCATCGACGGCGTCGTAGTTGCTCTGCACCACCGCCTCGCCGCGCTTCTGGTAGGTCTTCGCGATCGCGTGCTTGATCCGGGCGATGGCCTGGTCGCGCGGCAGGACGCCTGAGATCGCGAAGAAGCAGGTCTGCATGATGGTGTTGATCCGGGTGCCCATCCCCGCGCGCTGCGCCACGGCGTAGGCGTCGATCACGAAGAAACGCAGGCGCTTGTCGACAATCTGGTCCTGGATCTCGAACGGCAGCTCGTCCCACACGCGGTCGGGCCCGTACGGCGCGTTGAGCAGGAAGACGCCGCCCGGCTGCGCGTACCCAAGGACGTCGTACCGTTCGAGGAACGTGTACTGGTGGCAGCCGACGAATGAGGCTCGGGTGATCAGGTACGGCGCGCGTATCGGCTGCGGCCCGAACCGCAGGTGGGAGATCGTCACCGCCCCGGACTTCTTCGAGTCGTAGACGAAGTAGCCCTGGGCGTGCTGATCGCCGTCCTCGGCGATGATCTTGATCGAGTTCTTGTTCGCCCCGACGGTCCCATCGGCGCCAAGGCCGAAGAAGACGGCACGGACGGTGTCGGCCGGTTCGACCTGAAACGCCTCGTCCACCGCCAGCGACAGCCGGGTCACGTCATCGACGATGCCGACGGTGAAGTGGCGCTTCGGCGTCTCCTTCTTCATCTCGTCGAAGATCGCCTTCACCATCGCCGGCGTGAATTCCTTGGATCCGAGGCCGTAGCGTCCCCCGATCACCCGGATGTCGCGCGAGGGGCTGCCTTCGTGCAGCGCGGTCACGACGTCCTGGTAGAGGGGCTCCCCGATCGCGCCCGGCTCCTTGGTGCGATCGAGGACCGCGATTGTCCGGACGGTCGGCGGCAGCGCGGCGAGGAAATGGTCGACGCTGAACGGGCGATAGAGCTTGACCGTCAGCACGCCGACCTTCGCCGGGCCGCCGAGTGCGTCCACCGCGGCAGCTACGGTCTCGGTGCCCGACCCCATGATCACAATCACGGATGCTGCGTCGGGCGAACCGTGGTACTCGAAGAGTGAGTGCGCGCGCCCCGTCAGCGCGCCAAAGCGGTCCATCGCCGCCTGGACGATCGACGGCGTCGCGAGATAGAAGCCGTTCACCGCTTCGCGGTTCTGGAAGAAGACGTCCGGGTTCTGCGCCGATCCGCGAAGCGCCGGCCGGTCCGGCGACAGCCCGCGCGCCCGCGCCGCCGCGACGAGACGCTCGTCGATCATTCCGCGCACGACGTGGTCGCCCAGCGTCTCGATTTTCTGCAGCTCGTGCGACGTGCGGAAGCCGTCGAAGAAATGGAGGAACGGCACGCGCGCTTCGAGCGTTGCCGCGTGGGCGACGAGCGCGAGATCCTGCGCCTCCTGGACCGAGGACGAGGCGAGCAGCGCGAAGCCTGTGCCACGGACCGCCATCACGTCGCTGTGATCGCCGAAGATCGACAGCGCGTGGGTGGCGACGGCGCGCGCCGAGACATGGAAGACCGCCGGCGTCAACTCGCCCGCGATCTTGAACATGTTGGGGACCATCAGGAGGAGCCCCTGGCTTGCGGTGAACGTCGTGGCGAGGCTGCCGCCCTGCAGCGCGCCATGCACCGTGCCGGCCGCGCCACCTTCGCTCTGCAACTCGACGACGGAGGGGACGGCGCCCCACAGGTTCGGCCGCCTTGCCGCGGCCCAGGCGTCAGCCGCCTCCGCCATGCTCGAGGACGGCGTGATCGGGTAGATCGCGATGACGTCGCTCAGTTGATAGGCCACGTTCGCGCACGCGTCGTTCCCATCGACTGTGGTCCACTGCCTCGTCATGCCGCCGCCCTCCGTCTGCCGGACGTGCAATGTGCGTGCTGACTGAAATGCCGCCGGAAGCGTGCACGTTGCGCCCCAGGTGGCGGAAAACCGGCGTTGTCGCGACGGCGATCGCGTCTATCTCGCGCGCTCAATCCGGTCGTGAACCGCGGACCGCGGAGTCTGCGGGCGTGACCGCGATCCGTCCCCGTTCCTCGTATCCGATCGCCAGCGAATACAGCGCTTCGTCGAAGAACCGGCCGACCTGCGAGTTGAGACTCTGCAGGCTGTAGAGATGCATCGGGAGGACGTAGTCGCTCTCCACGCGTGGAAACGACGCGTCGACCAGGCCGTTGTCGGCGATGTAGCGGCTCAGGTGCTGCTTGATGACGATGACCGCGAAGATCAGTTCGCTGAGCGGGATGTGCTGCTCGAAACGCCGGCGGCCCCAGTCGGCGAATTCGGCGCGGGTGTTGTCCGGCCGCGGGTCGCCAATCCAGTTGCCCAGGTGATGGAGCAGCTGGAACACCCGTGGCTCGAGGTCCCCCCGACGAACCGCGCGGAAGCCGGGGGTCCGCTCGTTGATCAACAAATCGTCAACGATCTCCGTGGTGAGTCGCGGAGCATGGATTTCGATCAGTTCGACGAGTTTTGCACCGATCACGATGAACCTCCGTCAGTTCGATGAGACACGCGACGAATGTCATGAAGGCAAGAGCGATACCGTGCCGCTGCCGGCCCAGTGCCGGAAAGCCGGCACTGGGTCCAGGCGTGACCGGCATCACGTTTGCGGCGTAGACGATTGGTCGGGCGAAAGCCCGGATTGGCGGCAGTAGGAAGAACGGGAGGCTGGTATGACTCGAGGCGCAGTGCTCTTGGTTGCGTTCATCGCCGGTCAGACGCTGGCGTCGCCGGCGTCCGCCCAGACCGCAGCCGCATACGACTGGACCCACGGCACGACGCTGACCGGCCAGGCGGGCGCGGCGGTGGCACCAGACGCCGACACCCGCGCCACACTCGGCGGCGGGTTCGGTTGGACGCTCAATCACTGGACGAGCATCGAGGCGTCCGGGGCGTGGCTCGCGCCGAGGCACGAAGACCAGGGGTTCTCGGCCGACCTGATGGCGCTCGTGAATCTCTCGCGCCCGGCGCGAGCCGTGCCGTTCCTCGGTGCCGGCGTGGGGCTGTACATCGCGTCGTTCGACACGTCGGCCGGGTCGGTGCCCGACTTCTATCGGGCGCGTATTCCGGAGGGTTCCCCCGCGACACATCGAACCTTCACCGATCCCACGTTCGCGTTCAGCGGCGGCGTGGACATTGCCGGATCGGCGCGCTGGTCGATTCGACCCACCATCGGCGTCAAGCTGGTGACCGACGGATCGAGTGCGTACACGATTACGATGGCCACCGTTCAGATCGCGTATCGCTTCGAGCGCCACGGCCGCGGGCAGTAGGGGGCCCATGCTCTCACGGCCCCGTTGTCCGCTCTGCAACTCCATCGACACCCGTCTGCTGCCGCAGACGGTCGCCCCGATGTTTGTCGGGCGGTGGTATCAATGCTTCACCTGCCGTCGCACATGGCGGGAGGATCAGCCGTCGCGAGACCCCAGCCCGCCCGTCCGAATAGATTAGATCTTCGGTATACCACTTCTTCCTGCGTACGGCTGTACCATCCAGCGGTCTGGCGTTGCTCGGTCACGTGGTGGCCTGTGCGGCCCCGGATGGCGCCGATCGGGATCGGTAGACGGAGACCTGACATGACGCAGATGCGGCAGAGTGGCGTGTGTGTGCTCGGTCTGGTGGTCCTGTTGTCCGGCTGTGCCTGCGACTCGCGTGCACCGGCGGCAAACGCTGCGGCGGCAGGCGGACGACTGTCGCAGACGTCTGGCACGCTGCAGGTTGCCGGTCTCAACGACGAGGTACGCATCGTCCGCGACCGGTGGGGCATTCCCCACATCTATGCGAAGAGCGCCGACGATCTCTTCTTCGCGCAGGGTTTCGTCCAGGCCCAGGACCGCCTGTTCCAGATCGATCTCTGGCGGCGCTCGACGCAGGGACGGCTCGCGGAGATTCTCGGCGCGGACTATGTCGAGCGCGATCGTCTCTCGCGCCTCATGCGATATCGCGGTGACATGAACGCGGAGTGGGAGAGCTACGCGCCGGACACCCGTCGGATCGCGACGCGCTTCGTCGCCGGCATCAACGCCGAGATCGCGACGATCGGCGAACAACTGCCGGAGGAGTTCGTCGTCGCCGGCTATCGGCCCGAGCCGTGGCAACCCGAGGATCTCCTCAGCCGCGCCGAAGGGTTCGTCATGACCTCCAACGCCTCAGACGAACTGTTCCGTGCGCGCCTGACCGCCGCCGTCGGCCTCGAACGGACGGCCTTGCTGCTGCCGCTCGCCCCGCCGGTCTCCGCCCCGCCGCCGAGCGGCATCGATCTCTCGGCGGTGGACGCGACCGTCCGGCCGGCGCTGGCGGCATTCGCCGCGCCCGCGCGCTTCGGCCCGGCGGCGCCGGTCGCTGCCGCACTCTTCGACGGACAACGGCTGGTGGCGCGCGAAGGGAGCAACAACTGGGTCGTCTCCGGCGCGAAATCCGCGACCGGCAAGCCGCTGCTCGCCAACGATCCGCACCGCAACCTGGATCATCCGTCGCTGCGCTACCTCGTGCACCTCAATGCGCCAGGCTGGAACGTCATCGGCTCGGTCGTGCCGTGGTTTCCCGGCGTGGCCGTCGGGCACAACGACCGCATCGCCTGGGGCCTCACGATCTTTTCCGCCGACGTGCAGGACCTCTACGTCGAAGAGCTGAACCCGGCGAACCCGCGTCAGGTGAAGGCGGGCGGCCGCTTCGTCGACATGGAATCAGTGAAGGATCAGATTCGCGTCAAGGGTCAAACGGAAGCGGTCGCCGTCGAGCACCTGTACACCGCGCATGGCCCGATCGTGGCGGCGGATGCGGCGCGGCATGTCGCCTACGCGCTGCGATGGGTGGGGAGCGAGCCGGGCACGGCCGGCTATCTCGGGGCGCTCTCACTCGATCGCGCCGCCAACTGGCAGGAGTTCAGGAGCGCCCTCCAACGCTGGAAGGTGCCGGGCGAGAATTTCGTCTACGCCGACGTCGACGGCAACATCGGCTACCAGGCGGCTGCGCTCGTGCCGGTCCGCCGCGACTGGCAGGGCGTCTATCCCGTCGCCGGCGCGACGGGCGCGCACGAGTGGAACGGCTGGCGGACGCTCGATGAATTGCCGCATGCGCTGAATCCGGACGCCGGCTTCCTGGCCACCGCCAACCACAACACCCTCGGCCCGGAGTCGCCCCCGAACATCGGCTACTCGTCGTGGAGCGCACCGGCGCGCATCAATCGAATTCGCGAGGTGCTCGCCGGAAAAACGGCGTTGACGGTTGACGATTTTGCGCGGCTCCAGCACGACCCGACACCGTGGAACGCGGAGCAGCTCGTGCCGCTCCTCCAGCCGGTCGCGTTCAAGGACGCGGCGACGGAACAGGCGCGCTTGCTGTTGCTCAAATGGGACCGTCGTCTCACCAGGGATTCGGCGGCAGCGGCGCTGTATGTCGCGTGGGAGCAGGCGCTCTTCCGGCAGCTGATCGAGTCGCGCCTGGATTCGACGCTGGCCGCGGCCTATATGCAGCGCGTCGAAACCCACGTGCTCGTGCCGACGCTCACGAACCCGCCGGCGGCCTGGTTTGGCGCGTCGCCCGCGAAGGAACGCGACCGCCTGCTCGAGTCCGCACTCGCCGCAGCCGTGGCGTCGTTGAACAAGGCTCTTGGCGCCGACATGACCCGATGGGCCTGGGATCGGATCCACACGGCCA
>Ga0105242_10004049_pt1 | contig 11388 bp, 9 predicted proteins | sample KBSM24metaG_FD_81521 | JGI IMG/M metagenome (GOLD analysis project Ga0105242, IMG submission 81521) | Miscanthus rhizosphere microbial communities from Kellogg Biological Station, Michigan, USA - KBS M2-4 metaG | ecosystem: Host-associated > Plants > Roots > Rhizosphere > Soil | place: Michigan...
ATTTGCCGTGCTCGCGTATCAAATCCTGCAGGCGCTCAACCGCTTCCGCTTCCGGGATATTGAATTTCACCGCCGTCTTGCCGACATAGAGATTCACCTTCCCCGGCGCGCCGCCGACATAACCGAAATCCGCGTCCGCCATTTCGCCGGGACCGTTCACGATGCAACCCATGATCGCGATCTTCACTCCTTTAAGATGGGACGTGGCCGCCTTGATCCGCGCCGTGGTCGTCTGGAGATTGAACAACGTCCTGCCGCACGATGGACACGCGACGTAATCGGTTTTGAAAATCCGGGAGCCGGCCGCCTGGAGAATATTGTAACTCAACCGCAACGCCTGCCCCGGCGCTTCTTCGCCCTGGACCAGCACCGCATCGCCAATTCCGTCGCAGAGCAACGACCCGATATTGGTCGCAGCGTGGAGGAGAGTTGGCAAAAACTCCGGCTCTGTTTCTTTCTCAACCCTTAATTCGTCCTTGAGCAAAATCGGATGTCGCGCCGCGACCTTCGCAGCAAGCAACCGAAACGCCGTAATCACCGGCAGATCCACATCATCGCGGACCGTCACTAATTGCGGTTCCGAATTTTCGTTGAGCGCCGCGAGCGCGCTGTCGTCCCGCGGATCGACCTCCTGAATTCGCGCCTTTTCGTAAACGATCTCCGGCTTGTAATCGCCCAGCCGCTCAATCTTGTGCGCGACCTTGTCAAAATTCTCCTGCCTCACGACTACTCGAATCAATTCCTCTCCGCCCACCCGAAACCCATCCCGCTCGATCGTCTCGCTCGGCCGTTTCGAGTACGAGAACGGATCGAAAGACAATTCGGCGTTCGGCGTTGGGCGTTCTGCGTTCGGCGTTTTCCCCATCATCGCGACCAGCGCCCGTGCCACCGGAATCTCGTGAATGCTATCCTCCGTCAGCGACACCCGGATCGTGTCCCCAATTCCATCCCTTAGAAGCGACCCAATCCCAATGGCACTCTTGATTCGCGCATCCTCCCCTTCCCCAGCCTCGGTCACGCCGAGATGAATCGGATAATTCCAATCCTCACCTTCTTCGCCAAGGCGCGCGACGAGCAGCCGATACGCTGCGATCATCACCTTCGGGTTGCTCGACTTCATCGAGAACACGAACGCGTGATAATCGAGATCGCGCGCGATCCGGGCGAACTCGAGCGCGCTTTCCACCATGCCGAGGGGCGTGTCCCCGTAGCGATTCATGATCCGGTCGGAGAGCGATCCATGGTTCGTGCCGATCCGCATGGCGCGCCCCAGTTGCTTGCAAATTTTTACGAGCGGCGTGAAGCGCTCACGGATCCGCTCCAGCTCCGCGGCATATTGTTCGTCGGTGTATTCGAGGATCTTGAACTTCTTGGAATCCGCGTAATTGCCCGGATTGATCCGGACTTTCTCGACCCACTTCGCCGCTTCCATGGCGGCTTCCGGTTTGAAATGAATGTCGGCCACGATCGGCACGTTGCAGCCGCGCTCGCGCAGGCCGCGCACGATGTGCTCGAGGTTCGCCGAGTCTTTCACGGTCGGCGCCGTGATGCGCACGATCTCGCAACCGGCTTCCGCCAGCTCGAGGGTCTGGGCGATGGAGGCCGCGGTATCCATCGTGTCGCACGTGATCATCGACTGGACCCGGATCGGGTTTTCGCCGCCGATGCCGACGTTGCCCACCATCACCTCGCGGGTGGCGCGGCGCTGGTAGCGATATGGATTTTCGCAGTAGTTCACGCAGCCGGTTCGACCAGGACCGCCGTCCCGTAACAGAGGACTTCGGTCACTCCTTGCATGATCTCAGTCGCGTCGTAGCGCAAGCCGATCACGGCATTCGCGCCCAGCGACGCCGCGTGCTCGAGCATGCGGTCGAGCGCATCCCGGCGCGTCTGTTCGCAGAGATCAGTGAAGATGGAAATGTTGCCGCCCACCAGCGTCTGGAGTCCGGCCCCGATCGTTCCGAAGATCGAGCGAGAGCGAACGATAATCCCTCGCACCACCCCGAAATTTTTCACCACCCGGTAACCGTCGAGCTCAAACGCCGTAGTCGTCATCGCTGTGTTCATGGCCTAGCATCCGCGCAACGCGGCCCGAATGCCAGCGCGACCGGTCCGGTTCAGGGCGCGGGCGAAGTGCTGGTTTTGGCCGGTTCCCGCGGAGGCGTTTTCCGCTCGCTGTTTTTGCCGAACAGATCGCCGATATCGAAAAAGCTGATGTAAAGCATGTAGCCGATAATGAGCGTGGCACACGCAGTCTGGACCCATTCCAGGATCTTCATGTTGACCGGCTTGCGCCGCACTCCCTCGATCAGGGCGAGAACGATGTGGCCGCCATCGAGGACGGGGATCGGCAGCATGTTCAGGATCGCCAGGTTCACGTTCAGGATCACGCTGAACCAGAGCGCGAGCTTCCAGCCGTTGTCCCCTTCGAAGAGCATGTAATAAATCCGGACGATCATGATCGGGCCGCTCATGTGCTGGAGCTTCACGTCCGAGCTGGGCGAAGCCACGGCCCCGATCGTCTGGAGGGTGCTCGTGATGCTGTGGTAAACCTGCTCGACCGGGTCCGGATGCGAAAGAGTCAGCCGACCGCCGGCGTCCCAGCGAATGCCGATCCGCGGCTTCTTCACGCCTTCGCTCTCCAGCAAAGTCGGCCGCATCTTTAACTGCAATTTCTCGGACCCGCGCCGGACATCGAGCGTGAGCTCGTCGCTCGGATGTTTCTCGATCTCGTCCACGAGGCTGAGTGCGTTGAAAATCGGCGTCCCATTCACGCCGGTGATGATGTCGCCGGCCTTCAGCCCCGCTTTCTCGGCCGGCGTGTCTTTCTCCACGCCTTCCACCAGCGGCGTTACCGCCGGCTGAATCATCACCTGGCGCGTGCTCTTACGCCGCCATCCGCTCGTCTCCTGGATGAACGGCACTACGTTGATCGTCGTGATTTCCCCATTCCGATCGATCTTGAACGGAATCGCCGGGCCCTCGCTCCGGACCACGTTCCAAACCACGCTGTCGTTCATCCCGAAAAAGCGCGAAACCGGCCGGCCATCGACTTCGAGGATTTTGTCGCCGGGCTTCAACCCGGCTTTCGCCGCGGGCGAATCCTGGCTTACGTAACCGATCACCGTCGTCTGGTCGGATTCGCTGACGGGATGACCGACCGCCCAAACGATGCAGGCAAAAAACAAGGCGAGTAAAACGCTGAAGAGCGGCCCCGCGATGGCCACGATGATCTTGTCGAGCGCGGAAATCTTCGGCAACGCGGCCCGGTCCATGTCCGCCTTGCCCTCGATCATGTCCATCGGCGCGAGCTGCGGCAGTTTCACGAAACCGCCAAAAGGGAGCGAGCCTAACGAGTACTGAACGCCGTTGATCGTCTTCTTCCAGATCGGCTTCCCGAACCAGACGCCGAAGCCTTCGATAAACAGTCCCCGCCAGCGCGCCGCCAGGAAATGCCCAAGCTCGTGGACAACAATGAGCAGGTTAAAAAGCAGGACGACTTCGAGCAGGATGAAGATGACGCGAAGGATGTGGGTCAACATTGGATGGATCAGGAAACAAGGAACCCAGGCTTCCTGGTTTCCAGATTAGGATATTTTGACTGCCTTTGCAGCTTCATCTCGGGCCCATTGATCGGCGCGCAATATGGCATCCAGATCGGGGTGCGCAACGTTGGCGTGACGGTCCATGACGGCCTCGACCGTTTTCCAGATGCGCGGGAAAGAAATCTTGCGCTCAAGGAACGCTGAGACCGCGATTTCATTAGCGGCGTTCAATACTGCCGGAAGCGTGCCGCCGGTTTCCCCGGCCCGCCGGGCCAGGTTGAGCGCCGGGAAATCATTGTAACGCGGCGTGGCAAAATCGAGCTGGCGCAATTTCCCGAAATCGAGAGGCGGCAGCGAATTCGGCGCTCGATCGGGCCAGGTGACCGCATACTGGATCGGGAAACACATATCGGAATGGCTCAACTGCGCCAGGACCGAGCCGTCGCTGAATTCCACCATCGAGTGAACAATGCTCTGGGGATGAATCACCACTTCGACCCGCTTCATCTCCACCCCGAACAACCAATGCGCCTCGATCATTTCTAGCCCTTTGTTGAAGAGCGTCGCGGAATCGATCGTGATCTTCTGCCCCATGTTCCAGGTCGGATGTTTCAAGGCCTGCTCGACCGTGATCGCGTCGAACTCAGTCGCCGGCGTGTTTCGAAACGGCCCGCCCGATGCCGTCAGAATTAGCCGGCGAACATCCGACTCTTCATTCGTCATTGGGCGTTCGGCGTTCGGCGTTGGGCGTTTTCTTTGCGAATCGAGGCACTGAAAGATTGCGTTATGCTCGCTGTCGACCGGCAAAATCTGAACGCGTTTCTGCCTCGCCTCGCGCATCACGATCTCGCCCGCCATCACCAGAATCTCCTTGCTGGCCACCGCCAGATCTTTTCCCTCTTCAATTGCCGCCAGCGCCGGGTGCAATCCGCCCGTCCCAACCACAGCTACTAAAACCATCTCCGCTTCCCCGAGGCACGCGATCTCCACCAAACCTTTCGTCCCCGAAAAAATTCGCGGCTCGTATTCCAGCGCCGAGCGCAACTCGCCGAGCTTCGATTCATCCACCAGGCAGACCGCGTTAGGCCGCACCCGGTTCGCCTGCTCCGCCAGCTTCTTCGCGTTTTGGTTCGCGGCCAGCCCGACGATCTCCATCCGCTCCGGGACATCATGGGCCACTTTCAGCGCGCTTTCGCCGATTGATCCCGTCGCCCCCAAAACGACAACTCGTCTCCGTTTCATCCCAAGGTGATTCGTCTCTCGCCGCTGGAATTAGTCCAGCCGAATGACAAGACGCAGGTAGAAAAACAAGAGCGGCGCGGTGAACAGGAGACTGTCCACGAGATCGAGCGCGCCACCAATTCCCGGCAGGAGGTTCCCGGAATCCTTCACGCCGGTGCTCCGTTTAATAATCGACTCGGCCAGGTCGCCAATGACGGCCGCGAAACCGAGAAGCAGGCCCAGCACGATGGCGTGCGTCCAGTTCAGCGCGGAAAGATGGCCCGGCATCAACTTGAACATGCCGAGACTGGCCAGCAGCGAAAAAGCGAGAGCCCCGAAAAAACCTTCCCACGTTTTCTTCGGGCTGATGTGCGGAATCATCTTGTGACGCCCGATCAGGCTGCCGGTCACATACGCGCCCATGTCGCTGAACTTCGTGATCGCCACCAGATAAAGCACATAGAATTGCCCCATGACCGCGCCGGTCGGGCTCCGCGGCACCACGTAAACGATCTTGGTGATGAAGTTGTAGAGCCAAAGGACGTAGAGCAGGCCGAAGATCGTGTAGGCCATCGTCCGCAATGGGAAATCGTCCCGAAGCCCGTCAAACATCTGGCGCGTGAATACCGTCAGCAAAAAGAAGAGCAGCACCGCGACCTCGAAATCGTAGGAATGGCCCGGGCCCATCCGGGAGAAATAATAGAAGCTGCCGCAGAGCATGACGGCGCCACAGATCATCGCCGTGATCTTGAAGTTCGGCAGCCCCTTGTGATCGAGCATGCCGTAAAACTCCCAGAGCGAGAGCAGGCCGAGCGTTCCGATCAACGCGAAGAAGGCCAGCTCGTATCCGGAAAAAATAATCCCGAGCGCGAGCGACCACAGCACGACCGTGCTGGCAAAGCGGAAAATAAAAACGGAGCGCGGCGTCGATGGCTTCGCCGCGGCCACTTGCTCGAGCGTCTCGGCCATTCGCGCACCATCCGAAATGCCACGCCCAAAGGCAAGCGCGGAAGGCTTCGATCTCGGAGTAACGTGAGACCGCGGATTACACGGATAACACGGATTGAAGAGAAGACTTCTGATTCCATCCGTGACATCCGCGAAATCCGCGGTTCAAAAACAGAACCGAATTGCACGGTCGTCGCGCTGAACTAGTTTCAACGCCGTGAGCACAACGATGCAGGCATTGGTGAAACGTGAGCGCGAACCGGGACTGAATCTCGAGGAAGTTCCCGTGCCGGACATCGGGCCTAACGACGTCCTTATCCGCGTCAGCAAAGGATCGATCTGCGGAACCGACGTTCACATTTACAACTGGGACGCCTGGGCCCAGAAAACGATTCCGGTGCCGATGACCATCGGCCACGAGTTCGTCGGCGTGATCGAAAAAATCGGCAGCGCCGTGCGCGATTTCAAGGAGGGCGAGCTGGTCACGACAGAAGGCCACATCGTCTGTGGGCATTGCCGGAATTGCCTGGCCGGGCGGCGCCATCTTTGTCCGAACACCAAAGGTATCGGCGTCAATCGGCCGGGTGGCTTCGCGGAATTCGTGGCGGTGCCGAACACGAATCTCTGGCGCTGCGATCCCAAGATTCCGCTCGATGTCATTTCGTGTTCCGACCCGCTCGGCAACGCTGTCCACACCGCGCTCTCCTTCGATCTCGTCGGCGAAGACGTTCTCATTACCGGCGCAGGACCGATCGGCTGCATGGCCGTGCCGATCGCAAAAATGGCCGGCGCACGGAAGGTCGTGATTACCGACGTCAACCCATACCGGCTCGATCTCGCCCGGAAGATGGGCGCGACGCTCGCCGTCGACGTGCGAGAGCGCGATCTGCACGACGTCATGCGCGAACTGGAGATGCACGAAGGATTCGACGTCGGTCTCGAGATGTCCGGCAACCCGAAAGCGTTCACCGACATGCTCGACGTCATGGTTAATGGCGGACGCATCGCCATGCTCGGCATCATGCCCGGCAGCGCCGCGATCGACTGGAACCTCGTCGTTTTCCACGGCCTGACGATTAAAGGAATCTACGGCCGCGAGATGTTCGAGACGTGGTACAAAATGACCGCGCTCATCCAGAGCGGCCTCGATATTTCGGCCGTGATTACCCACCACTTCCCTTACAAAGATTACCGCGAAGGCTTCGAGCTGATGAAATCCGGAAACTCCGGCAAGATCATCCTCGACTGGGCCGCGTGACCCGCGCCTGACGGCGCGGGAAGCTCCAAATCCCAAATCCCAAGCACCAAGGAAGCACCAAATATCAAACACCAAATAGGTCGCCGCCGCGTTTTGCTGCTTGGAGCTTGAAGTTTCTTTGGAGCTGGGGATTTGGAGCTTCCGGCGGCTTCCGGCCGCCGGTTATTCCAAGCTGGCCGCGGCTGCGTCGTTCCCTTGCAGCTCGAGCACCATCCGGCGGATGTGCCGGTAACCCTGGTGTCCTTGCAGGAGGCGCAGGCTCTCGCCCGGATCGCCCCACTGTAAAATCTGGATGTTCTCTTCGCGCACACCCCACGAATTCATCGAGCCGCGCGACGGCATGTAGAGATCGATCGTGTTGCGGCCGGCCAACGCCCACCCGTAATCCTCCACCCGATAAACCTGACCGGTCGAGATTAGCCGGAACACGGTTCCCGCCGGCCAGCGTGACCAATCCGCCGCGGCGCTGCCGATTTGCGGTTTGTGGGTAACGACGACGCGCTTCGTTCCATGCTTGGTTTTCACCAGCTTGGTCGTCTTGGTTTCCTTGAGCGAAAATTTCTCGAGCGCCGGGCCGGAGTACGAAGCGCGGCGGTAGTCGGCCGGATCGTCACCGTTCACGGCTACCGCGCGCGGCGTGTATTCTGCGCGCCGAATCGCGCCGGTCGCCGCATGCAAACGTCCACCGAGTGCCGTGCGATTGCCGTAAGCCAGGTGGTCCGATTCGGTGTGCGTGTAGGCAGTCGTGCGGACGTTTTGGAAATCGCGTTTCGACAACGGCGGCTCGTATTTCGGCAACGCGGAAGTGTGGCGAGTCGGCGTCGATTCGCACGCGCCGAGAAACAGCGCGGTCCCTGCAAGAGTGAAAAGGAAAAAGCCCCGGTTACGCAATGGCGCTGGTTATTAACAGTTATTCACAACCACATGCAAGGGTATTTTTCGGGTGGTGAATAACTTTCGACCACTACATGGCGGCACTGGATCCGCGCCGATTAGTCGCTGGCAATCGCGAACGCCCCGACAGAGCGGGGCGGCTACAGCGTTTCACTTTGTCGAATCGACGGCGTTTGCTAGTCTCCATTTCATGCGCGCCGAATTCGATCAGAAACTCGCCAACACACTCGCGGAACTCCGATCGCAGGGCCTTTATAAAACCGAGCGCATCATTACCTCGCCGCAGGACGCGAAAATCGTGATCGCGGGCGGGCGCCGTGTTCTCAACATGTGCGCGAACAATTATCTCGGCCTGGCCGATCATCCCGGCGTCATCGCCGCTGCGAAACACGCGCTCGATACGCATGGCTTCGGCATGGCGTCGGTCCGCTTCATCTGCGGCACGCAAGACATTCACAAGGACTTGGAAGACGAGCTGACGCGTTTTCTCGGCACGGAGGACACGATCCTTTATCCATCGGCGTTCGACGCGAATGGCGGATTGTTCGAGACGTTGCTCGGACCGGAAGACGCGATCATTTCCGACGAACTGAATCACGCGTCGATCATTGACGGCATCCGCCTCTGCAAGGCGCAGCGCTTTCGTTACAAGCATAACGACATGGCGGACCTGGAAGCGAAGCTGGTCGAAGCAAAGGACGCGAAGCTTCGGCTCATCGCGACCGATGGCTGCTTTTCCATGGACGGAACCATTGCGGAACTGGGCGCAATTTGTGAGCTCGCCGACAAATACGATGCGCTCACCATGATCGACGACGCGCATGCCAGCGGGTTTCTCGGCAAGACCGGACGCGGCACGCATGAGTTTCGCGGCGTCATGGGGCGGATCGATATTATTACCGGAACGCTCGGCAAAGCGCTCGGTGGCGCGAGCGGCGGCTTTACCAGCGCGCGGAGACGGATCGTCGAACTACTTCGGCAACGCTCGCGTCCGTATCTGTTTTCCAACAGCGTCGCGCCCCACATCGTCGCCGGAACGATCAAAGCGCTCCAGCTCCTGACCGAATCAACCGAGCTGCGCGACAAGCTCGAGGCGAACACGAGTTATTTCCGGTCTGCCTTGACGGAGCGCGGCCTCACCATCAAACCCGGCACTCACCCGATCGTTCCGATCATGCTGGGGGACGCGGCGCTCTCGCAAAAATTTGCGGCGCGCATGCTAGAGAAGGGCGTTTACGTCATCGGCTTCTTTTATCCGGTCGTCCCGCACGGGACGGCTCGAGTCCGCACCCAGGTTTCCGCCGCCCATTCGGGGGAGGACCTGGAGTTCGCCGTGAATGCCTTCGCGGAAACGAACGCCGAGCTGAAATAGGGACGACGCGCCGCGTCGGCAATGCGGAACTGAATTAAGCCGGATTACCACACCTAAGGCCCGACAGGGCCGGCGGATTAAAGCCCGGAGTGAGCACAGCGAACTCCGGGAATCGCCAATGTTGCGCCGACTAGCCCCGGCACGGGGGCGGCGGAATTGCTCGATCACTATTCCGCCTCTCCGTCACCCCGCTCGCGGGGTTCGGGTTTTAACGAACCATCCCCGCAGTTCGCTGCGCTCACTGCGGGCTTTATTCCGTCGCGCCTCCGGCGCTGAACCTCGGAAACCGACGCGTTCCGATACTATCGCTCGTGCAGCGCGATGCTGGAGCCGACCCAGGTCTTTTCCTTGTTGAAATTGACCCCCATCATTTTGCCCTGGCTCATCCGCACGAGATTGTTGACCAGGATCGGTTCGGCCTCGTTCTCCGGCCAGAGAAACATCATCCGCAGCTCCGCCTTCGACTTCGGCCCGTCCGGAGTCGGAACAAACGCCGCGTAGTTCACTTTTTTTTGCAGAATCCACTCATGCGGACGCGGTAGCGCAGCCAGTTTTTCTGCCGTCGGGTCCATTTCAACGCCCAGTCCGGCGAACGAATAAAGCGGCTTTAAAACGTAATCCGCCACCGACTCCCCCGGCGGCAGTTCGTCCGCAAAATATGCCGGCGACGTGTGGGGCGTTTTCAGGAACGGGAGCGAATGTTTGCTAATGCGGTAATACCAGTTCGGATGCGCGACCCAGCGGACGTCGAGCTCATCCTGGAAGAGGAAGTCCGGCTTTAAATCGGGCCGCCGCTCCAGCTCATCAAAAATGACCCGGTTATAAATCCGATCGATCCGCGTCTCGCGCCCGTCGCGATCGTAAAACAATTGCCGGCCTTTTTTCTTCACCTCGGTCAGGCAAACCGAACGGATGCCGAGCAGGACTTCGGTGCAGGCGAAATCAATCCGCGTTTTTTGTTTGGCCGGCTCGATCTCGAGCAGGATCACGTTCTCCGGTTTCGCATCGCCGATGATGGTCCGGCGGAGAAGCGCGAGATAATCATTATCGTGCAGATCGCCAAAGGTCGAAGTCCAGTGGGCCGGGATGGCCGGGAACGAGCGGCGCATGCAGCCGAGCAACATAAACTGGAATCCGAACAGGCTCGGGAACGCCTGGAGCTCGATCAACCGCGGCGTGAACCGCCCTTCTTCTTCGCAAATGCCGAGATCGATGATGACGAACTCGGGATGCGACGACTCGTTAGGCACTTCCAATCCCGGCGGAATCGCGTCGGCCGAATGCTGGATGAATTCCGGCGTCGTGGTCTGCGCCCGGATCATTTCCGCGGCGGCGACAGCTTCCGCGGTAAACTCCGGCGTTAGGAAAATCGGTGTTTCGGCGATCCGGAAATCGGCGGGCCAGCGGACGCTTTCATTAACGCAGCGCAGGAGCGCGTTATATTTCTCCGGCGAGAAATCCGCATTGAATTGCGAACGAAGCTGCGGATCCACGATGTCAGACCCGCCGCGCGCTAAGCTCCCGCGGGCCCTTCAATCACGCCGCTGATGTGCAGCGGCGTCAAAATCGAGACGATGCCTTTATCGTCGGACACGACAACGCGGCGCCCACCAGGTGGGAAATAAATGTGGTCGATGGTCGGCACGGGATAATCATGACCATCAGAAGTGCGAATGAGGAAGGGAACAAATGGCGCTTTCCCGCAGCGGCCACGGATGTCAGCAATCATGCGCAAACTTTACACCAAAAATTTACCGCCCTCCATGACCTTCTCGTCGTCGAACCAGATGTCGAAATCGCGGCCGACGCAGTCGATGTGCGTTTTCGAAACCCAGTTCGCGCCGGTGTGTTCCGCATACGGATGGCCAAAGGCGATGTGGACCCCGGGAATTTTTTCGTCCTGCAAAATGTGGCCAATGACGTCGCGGCAGGCGGTGTTCGTCCCGATGGCGAACTCGCCGACGCGATTGCTGTTTTCGTCGGTGCTGGTGTAGAGGCGGAAATCGTCGCGCAGTTCCTTGTTCTCTGATTTGAGGGAACGGATCCGGTTGTTCTCCACTTCAATGGTGAGCGGGCTCGATTGCAGGTCGCCGTAGCGTTCGCACAGGTAATCGCCCACCACGCCGTCCACCACGAAGACGCCATTCGTG
>Ga0105242_10004050_pt1 | contig 11387 bp, 14 predicted proteins | sample KBSM24metaG_FD_81521 | JGI IMG/M metagenome (GOLD analysis project Ga0105242, IMG submission 81521) | Miscanthus rhizosphere microbial communities from Kellogg Biological Station, Michigan, USA - KBS M2-4 metaG | ecosystem: Host-associated > Plants > Roots > Rhizosphere > Soil | place...
ACCGTTGCAGCGCCGGCGGGATCGCCTTGTCCTCAGTACCGAGCAAGTACCAGCACGGCAGCGTCTTCCAGGCCGGCGGCGATGATGGTGTGGCTGCGAACGCGGCGACGGCGTAGGGCCGCTGGGTCGCAGCCATCACCGCGGCGGTCTCAGGATCGACGTCGGCGGCGAAGGCCTCGCGGAACGCCTCGCGAGCGAGGTAGAGGTCGGTGCCTTGGCTCCCGTCGGGGTTGGTGAACGGAACGGGCCTGATCGAAGGCCCCACGAGGCTGCCTTCGAACTTCTCGAGGAGCTGCTGCTGGCTCTCGCCCACGTCGCACATCCAGCCGTTGAAATAGACGAGCGCTCGGACCTGATCGTTGCCGACGGCGGCGGCCGAGATGACGTTACCGCCGTAGGAGTGGCCCACGAGCACGATCGGACCGCTCAGGGTGCGAAGGAACTCAGCTAGGTAGGCGGCGTCGCCGTCGAGATCGCGAAGCGGGTTGCCGAACCCGATCGCGGTATACCCGCGGCCCTGCAAGGCGCGCATCTCCGCATCGAAGCCCGTCGCGTCAGCCCAGGCACCGTGAACGAGGACGATCGTCGGAGTCTCAGCAGCCATTCCATCACCGCCCCTATGTTGATGGCTCGCTGATACGACTGTAGCCAGGCCTCCTGGGCGGTCAACACCGCAGGTCAGGGCACCATGCTCGACTCTGTCGGGCTCCGGACGTCCTAGGCGATCGAGCCCCCGAGCGTTTGCCCGGGGACGCCCCTGGGGGCACGATGCGCCGGTGGAGATCCCCGAGACTAGGTACGCGAAGACCGCCGACGGAGTCCACCTTGCCTATCAGGTTGCGGGTGACGGCCCGATCGACTTCGTGGTTGTGGGCAGCGCCTTCATCGCGTCTGTCGACCTCTCGTGGGAACACCCGCTCACCGCGGCAGTAAGTCGGTTCTTCGCGGCGCGGGGGAGAGCGGTGTTGTTCGATCGTCGTGGGATCGGCATGTCGGATCCGGTGAATGCCGACGATCTGCCACCGCTCGAGGTGCGGATCGAGGACCTCCATGCCGTGATGGACGCGGCCGGGGTGGACCGAGCCGTCCTTTTCGGAGTGGAAGAAGGAGCCGCGCAGTGCCTGTTGTTCGGTGCCACGTATCCGGAGCGAACCGCCGCGATCATCGTGAACGGGGCGAGCGCCCGAGGGTCATGGGCACCGGACGCACCCTACGCGTGGTCGACCGATGAGTGGGAGAAGTGGTTCGACAAGATCAAGGCCGATTTCGGCACCCCCGCCTTCGTCGCAGACCACGTCCGGTGGGTGTTCCCAACGAGGGCGGCCGATGCATCCTTCGTCCAGTTGTACGGTCGGCTGTTGCGTCACTCACTCAGCCCGGCCTCCGCGCTCGCGCTCGAACGGATGGAGATGCAGATGGATGTCCGGCAGATCCTGCCGACCGTCCAGGCACCGACCCTCGTGATCCACTTCACCGGGGATCAAGTGGAACCGTTCGAGGGCGCTCGGGACATCGCAGCTCGCGTCCCGGTCGCGACCCTCATCGAGGCCCCGGGCTCTGACCACCTGTGGTGGCCCGGCTCGCGAGACCATGCCCAGATCGACGCCAGCGTCGACGCGTTCCTTGCGTCGTTGAAGGACGAGGAGTCCGTGTTCGACCGGGTCCTGGCGACCGTGCTGTTCACCGATATCGTCGGCTCCACCGAGCGGGCGGTCGAGTTGGGCGACCACTCTTGGCGCGCGCTCCTCGCCCGGCATCACGCGGTCGTGCGGGCGATGCTCGGTCGGTACCGTGGCCGGGAGGTGGAAACGGCGGGCGACGGGTTCTTCGCAACCTTCGACGGGCCAGCGCGGGCGATCCGGTGCGCGCGCGCGATCACGGAAGCGATGCACTCGGTCGGGCTCGAAGTCCGAGCTGGACTTCACACCGGGGAGATCGAAACGATCGGCGAAGAGGTCCGAGGGGTGACGGTTCATATCGGCGCCCGTGTCGCGGCGTTGGCCGGCCCATCCGAGGTTCTGGTCTCCCAGACCGTCAAGGACCTGGTCGTCGGCTCCGGCCTGATCTTCGACGACGCGGGCGAGCACGAGCTCAAGGGGATCCCCGACCGCTGGCGTTTGTACCGAGTAGTGAGCTGAGTCGTCGGCTGTTGGAGGGCTCCCTCGGGCGTGGGCGTTTCGTGGACAGGCGTGGGTCGAAGCTACGCCTTCCCGGCCACCAGCCGCTCGATGATTCCGGCTCGCGATCGATCGTTCTCCTCGACCAGGAAACCGGCGGCCCGCACGTGCGTGATCGGGCGGCGGGTGAGCTCGCGCTCGCCTCGGGACGGCGCGAGTTCTATCAATCGCTGGATCCAGTAGATCGGAGCGACGCTGCTGCGAACGTGGTCGACCAGGATCAGCCGTCCGCCGTTCTTGAGCACACGCTTCATCTCCAGGATCGCTCGACCTTCGTCGGGCACGCTGCACATGGAGTAGGTGGAGAGCACCGTATCGAACGTGCCGTCGGGGAACGGGAGGTCTTGCGCGTCTCCCTCGCAGAGCGTGACCGGCATGCCGAGGTCTGCGGCGCGATCCCGGGCGAGCACCAGCATCTCTGGCGTGATGTCGATCCCGGTTAAGCGCACCGTGGGTGGATAGTTCGCCAGGTTCAGGCCGGTGCCGATAGCGACCTCGAGCGTGACTCCGGTCGCCCATGAGCACGCCCACGCCCGATGCTCCCTGCCGTAGAGCCAGCGTTCGACCGCAACCGACTCCTCGTCGTACTTCGGCGCTTGCCTCGCGTACTGCTTGCGCTGGCGCTCGTTAGCCCTCGATCGTTCGGCCGACGACGGCTCCTCGCTCATACGCCGGGCTCGCGAGAGGCGAGCGCTGACTCCAGAGTTTCGACGAAGGCGCCGTCGCACCATCGCTGGAGTGTGTGCTCGATCGGCGTCTCGCTCAACCGAGCGCCCGACCCTCGCTCTCGACGAGAATCTCGAGGCGGCCCGTAGCAGGATCCCCTCTTGGGGGATCCATGCGCCGTGGAAGAGCCGCTCGGACTCGTGCAAGGAGACGACCAGCCACTCGTCGCGCAGATCGAGGGCTTCGAGAGCTTCGTCGAGCGCAACCACGAGCGCCTCTACGGGGCGCTCTGTCTCCTGACGAAGGACCGGTACGAGGCTGAGGAGATCGCTCAGGAGGCGTTCGTTCGGATCTTCGAGCGATGGGACCGGGTTCGCCGGGTCGACGACCCGACGGCGTATCTCTTCCGAACCGCGATGAACGTGTTCCGCAAGCGGTACCGCCGCGCAACGCTTGCGCTCAAGCGAACGCTCTCGGTCGTTCCGAGGGACGACTTCGTTGAACGGATCGAGGCGGAGGACCTCGTCGTCCGCGCCGTCGCGCAGCTCCCGACGGATCAGCGCGCGGCGTTGATCGCCACCTCCCTGCTCGGCTACTCATCGGACGAAGCCGCCCAGATCCTCGGGGTCCGTTCCTCGACCGTCCGCGCACGCGCAACCCGGGCGCGGACGGCGCTCAGAGCCGCGATCGGAGAAGAACGATGATCGACGAACGAGCCGAACTCGAGCGCGCCGTCCGGCGGTTCCGGCCCGACCCGGGGATCGTCGATCGTGTCCTCGAGCGGCGACGCCGTCAGCAGCGGAACTCGCGCGTAGCGGCGGCGGTCGTGGCGGTCGTCATCGTCGCGGTGACGGTCGGCGGCGCGGTCGCAGTGCTCCGTCCGAGGACGGTGCCCGTCCATGAGCCGCCGGTCGGAGCGATCCAGATGCACAACGGCCCGATCGACGTGTTCGGTTACATCCACGGCATCCGCGCCTTGGGTACCGACGGCCTCGGCGCGTGGGTCGTGAGATGCGGCGGCGCCTGCACCGAGATCGGGGGCGCCAGTTGGTCGCCCGACGGAACACGCTTGGCCTTCGACGCCGAGTGCGCAGGGGCCTGCGGGACGATCGGCCACCCGTACCACGGGATCCGGATCCTGACCCAAGACGGGGACCGGCTGATCCTGCCGACCGAGGGCGTTGGTCCCCTCGCCTGGTCGCCCGACGGCACGCGCATAGCGTTCGCGACCGACTGGGACTACTCGCCCGCGAGCGGCGCGTTTGCACACAACGTGGGGGTCTGGGTCATGAACGCCGACGGCTCCGACGTCGCGGAGGTAACGCAGGTGTCGAACCCCAATTCGATCTCCTGGTCACCGGACGGCTCCCGGCTCGTGTACACGGCCCATGGCGAGGTGTTCATCCTCGGCCTCGACGGCTCGGCGCCGGTCCCACTCGTCCCCGGTAGGGGTGCGGCGTGGTCCCCGGACGGCCGCACGATCGCGTACCTGTCCCGATGCGACGTGCGTGCGACGACGCCGGAAGGTCTCCACGATCGAAGCCTCGTGGATCTGCGGTCGGTCCAGCCCAAGACCACCGGGTGCCGTGGTGGCGTGCTCGTCTGGTCACCGGATGGCCGGAAGCTCGCCGCGCTGGCGAACGGATTGTTCGAGATGAACGCGGATGGGAGCAACGCCCGGCTGGTCTCGAACCACACGGCCTCTGGACTGACGTGGCAACCGGTCCCATAGCCCCTCCGATCGCGACGAACCGGAACGATGTCGCTGGGGCTCAGCTGTCGGGCGTGACCACATCTGATCGGCGCCGAACCTCCGACGTGTTCACGCCGAGAGCGCCCAGCAGCACCGCCGCAGGATCTGGTGGTTCGAGAGTGAGGATCTGAGCCAGCACCTGCTGGGCCGTGACCTGGGTCTTCCGGCGCATGGGTTTGACCGCTTCCTCAAGCACTCTCTTTGCCGCGGGCGTCATGCGGAGGCGATCTTTCTTCATGACGGCTCTGATCGTCGGCTTCTTCGGCACGGCGCGCATCGGCAGTGGGGGAGCGTCGGTGCCGGACCCAATGCCTAGGGCACCCAGGGCTTCCTGATCGAGCGACTCAAGGGCCTGGCGAGCTTGCTGCAGGCTCACGCCCAACACGACTTCGATCGAGGGATCCTCCAACAAGCCGAGCAAGATGTGATCGGTGCCAGTTCGACGATCACCTCGGCGGCGAGCCTCCTCACTTGCCCGCATGTAGATGGCCCAGACGTGAAGCACCTCTGGCACCGCGGAGTCGGTGGTCATGATGACTCCTTGTTGTATTTGGTGTGCACGGATTGGCGGGTGACGCCCAAAGCGTCTCCGATCTGCTGCCACGTCCAGCCCTTTTCCCGGGCCGACGCGACGTGGTTCGCTTCAACCCTCTCAGCCAGTCGGCGTAGCGCCAGCGAGGCGCGAAGCCCGATCGCCGGGTCATCCGACGAGAGATCCACGCTGAGTATTTCGATGTCCATGCCTGTCAATGTGGACTGACATACTCTGATTTGTCAACCTAACCTGACACAGTAGATCGCCACACCGGGTCGGCTCGTCAGCGAAGCTCGGCGAGTCGTTCCGCTACGACTTGGGCGTGCGGGATGTCCGCCTCAGTGCCCTCGCGCGTGAGCGCCACCACGGAGGCGGCGAGAACTGCCCGGAGGGCCTCAGGTTCGAGCGCGCCGACGTGGGCACCCTCGGATCGAGCAAGGGTCTCGGCGGAGAGGTCGTCGTAGCCGCGCGCTTGCACGGCGGTCACCCCCTCGCGGAAGCACGCAAGCGCGAGCGCGTGGTCGCGCACGGCGCCGACGTAGTGCTCGGCCTGCCAGACACGCCCGCGTTCGATGCACGCGCGCGAGTGCAGCGCGTAGATCGCGCCCCACCCGAAGATGTCCCCTGGTGCCGCAGGCGTGGAGATGAAGAGGTCTCCCACGCCGGCCGCCGGCGGAGCCTCGGGATCGTCCGCAGTCGTCTCGCCGAACACGAGCCGGAACCGCGGCCCCGCGGGGCGGAACTGAGCTGCCGGCGTCATCGATAGGTCGAGCTGCAGGGCGTCCGGCAACAGGAACACCCGGTAGGTGGTTGGCCCGCGTCGCAGATCGACAAGTGGCACCCCGTCGAGCTCGTCGATCAGCAAACGCGTCCACTCGTCGAGCACGTCGGCGACCTCGATATGGTCGGCGACGCCGAAGGTGAGGTCCACGTCGGAGAACCGGTCGCCGGCGTCAACGGCGAGCGAGCCCACCACGGCTCCGGCGGCGACGCGCTCGTCCTCCCGCCCGAGCCTCAGAACCCGCTCGAGGAGAGCATCCCGCTGCTTAACGGTGAACACGAGCTCCGATGCTAGCTCCGCGCGATCGAGCTGATCCGTTCGCCTATCCGGACGCTGAGACATAGCATCGGGGTCATGCCGCTCCAAGGTGACTACGAGCCCAGCACGTCGTCATGGTCTCGCAAGCAGACCGAGCTCTTCGAGGCGACGAACGGCGAGGAGGGCGGCGACCTCCGGGGTCGGCCGATCATCGTTGTGACCTCGGTCGGTGCCAAGACCGGGAAGATCCGCAAGACCCCGCTGATGCGCGTGGAGCATGACGGCGTCTATGCGGTGGTCGCGTCGCAGGGCGGCGCCCCGAAACATCCGGTCTGGTACCACAACCTGAAGAAGAACCCACATGTGGAGCTGCAGGACCGCGGAACCAAGCGCGACTATATGGCACGCGAGGTCACCGGCGACGAGAAGACCGTCTGGTGGGATCGGGCCGTCGAGGCATGGCCCGACTACGCCTCGTACCAGACGAAGACCGAACGCCAGATACCGGTGTTCGTGCTCGAGCCCGTGGAGTAGCCAGAGCGGACGACCGCCGAGCCTCTGACGCTAGCGACTCACGCCGAGCGCCGGCAGGTCCAATCGGAATCTTCCGAGCGCATGTTCAGGACTCCCGCCGAAGAGGCGCAAGTCGATCGTTCCGTCGCTCGCGACAGACGTTGGATCTTCGGCGAGATCGATCTCGTAGGTTCCATCACTCGATGGGACCTCGGTCTGTCCGACGAGAGCCACTCGCGGGAAGAACGAACAGCATCCGCCACGCAGCGATGGAGCCGAGATGACGAACCGGAACCCGAGTTGATCGTCGGGCAAAGACACGATCTTCGTCAGCGCGATGTCCGCCGTGCCGGCGTGGTAACGACCGTTGGTTGAGTTGATGGCGGGCCCGGACTCCATCTGCGCGTGCAGTCCCATCTGGGTGGATACGGATGGTGAGGAGCAGCCGGCCACCAGGACCGCTGTAACCAGGCCAAGCGCGATCCGCTTCTTCATCGGTTCTCCTCGGTAATCGCCTCTGTGATGCGATTCGGCAACCCCAGATCGATGCTTAAGCCAACCGATGGCAACCTGAGCAAGCCGACGTCCCTCACATGACCAGACGTAGGCCGCGCAGCAACCCGGCCTCGAGCTAGGGCGATGTGTCGACGGATACCTGTTCGTCAGTCCCTATTCGAACGATCCGGTGACGACCTCGCCTGCCGGCTCGTACGTGCCGATCACGACGCCGGTGGTGGAGACCTTGTTGTCCACGAGCTTCAGCCCAGCCGGGATCGTGCCGTCCGCGAACAGGCGCTTTCCCGACCCGATGACGAGAGGGAAGACCCAAAGGCGGAACTCGTCGATGAGGTTGTGACGAAGCAGCGTCTGGAGCAGGTTCGCGCTGCCGTGGACCTGAAGTTCCGGTCCATCCTGCTTCTTGAGTGCCGCGATGCCTTCGGCCGCGTCGCCCTCGATCAGGACCGAGGGGCCCCACTCCAACTCGCGATGAGTCCGCGATGCGACGTACTTGGTCGCGTCGTTCAGCGGCTTTGCGCCCGGGTTGTCCGTGGCGTGCGGCCAGTACGAGGAGAAGATGTCATAGGTCCTGCGTCCGAGGAGAAGGTCGAACGGCCCGCTCATCGCTTCGCCCATGACCTCGCCCATCGAGTCGTCCCAATAGTTCACCGACCAGCCGCCGAGCGCGAAGCCGCCGCTGTCGTCTTCTCCCGGACCACCAGGAGCCTGCATGACCCCGTCGAGGGTCAGGAAGGTGTTCACCAGCAGCTTCCTCATCCGTCCCATCCTTTCGATCGCCTCAGCCGTGATCGCCACGGTACCGTTTGGGTGCTTCGCCCACGTACCCTCACCTAGACGGTGTTCCTCAGCCGGCTTGCGAGTGTCTGGAGCAGACTCCACGCCATCTGCGGGTCATCGAGCAGGAGCTTCCGCAAACCATCGTGCTCCAGGACCAAACAGCGCACCGGCGAATCGGCCACAACGGTTGCGACCCGTGGGCGTCCATCGATCAGGGAGATCTCGCCGAAGAATTCGCCCGGGCCAAGCCGCGCGATGGTGCGGCCTTTGCGGATGACCTTTGCCGCGCCTTCCAATATAACGAAGAGGGTTTCGGTATGTCCGCCTTCGCGGACGATGACGTCACCAGCTTCGTATCTGCTTTCGGTCGTGTTGCGTGCGACTCGCCGCTGTTGTCGAGCGGACAGGTTCACGAAGAGCGGGACGTTGGACAGAGTCTCGAACGCGCTGGGCATGTGCCCCCCTCATGAGCGAGTCCGTACAGATCGCACCCTAAGCCGTCTTGCGGTCTGCGGTCTACCGTCAGGCATGGTCGTCGTGAGGCGCTGCGCCGGCCCGAAGTTCCCGGCGAACTGAACTCGGCCGGTCCTAGGATGGGCGGATGGATGGAAAGAGCCTGCTCGGGTTCGTCCGGTTCCATGCGTGGGCGAACGACAAGATCCTCACGACGGCCGACGGCCTGTGGGACGAAGAGTTCCGGAGACCCGACGTTCTCGACCACGGCAGTGCCTTCGAGACGATCCGACATCTCGTGGACGTCAACTGGAGCTGGCGCGAGTTCTGCATCGGGAACGATGTGGGAGACACCTACGTGTGGGACCACGAGTTCGTTCTCGACGACCTCCCGGCGATCCACTCGTTCTGCATCGAAGAAGACGCCCGCCTGCGGAGCTTCGTGGAGTCCCTCGACGATGCGGCGCTGAACGAGCCGTGGGGGACCCGCCCGGATTTCACGAGGCCGCGATGGTTGGTCGTCGCGCACGTCGTGAACCACGGAACGCAGCACCGCAGTGAGCTCGCTCACTACCTCACCCAGTGCGGGCACTCACCGGGAGACCTCGATCTGCTGGACGCGTTCGAGCTGCCGTGGCCCAGCGACGGCTGAGATGAACATCAAGCGCCTGCGGCGCCATTGGGATGCCCTCGGGAAGACCGATCCGCTCTGGGCGAATCTCACGAACGACGACAAGCGCGGGGGGAAGTGGGACGCCGACGAGTTCTTCCTGACCGGCGAACAAGAGATCGAAGAGGTGATGGAGTTCGTCGGGTCACTGTCGGTGACGTTCCCGCACGATCGCGCCCTCGACTTCGGTTGCGGGGTCGGCCGGCTCACTCAGGCCCTTGCCTTCCGGTTCGACGAAGTTTGGGGCGTCGACATCGCTCCATCGATGATCGAAGCGGCGAATCGATACAACCGTCACCCGGGAACGTGCCATTACTACCTGAACGACCGGGCGGATCTCGCGCGCTTCGACGAAGGCAGCTTCGACTTCATCTACTCGAACATCGTGCTCCAGCACATGCAGCCGAAGGACCAGCGACGGAACCTCGCCGAACTCGTGCGCGTGCTGGCGCCGGGAGGGATCTTCGTCTTCCAACTCCCGAGCGAGCCGCTCCCCGTGCCTGACCCGAAGGGTGGTTGGCCGCTGCTCAAGCGACGCATCAAGTCCATCACCCCGTCGTTCGTCCTGGTCCCGTACCGGCGCGTGCGTCGAGAGCTGACCAGTGTCGGACATGGCCCGCGCATGGACATGTGGGGGCAACCAGAGGACGAGGTTCGGCGCTACATCGCTTCGCTCGGCGCCAGGATGATCAGTGTGACGCCGGACGCGATGGCCTTCGGCTGGTCCGGGTTCCGCTACGTGGTAGGCAGATAGCGAAGGCAGGGCGTGATGACTCGCGGGGGCCGGTAGAGCTTCCTGTCGCTTTGCCGGCCCATCCCGCAGGTTCGCCGGTTCGCCGGCCGCGTTCTGAGACGGCCCGATAGGCTCCTGCTGTGTTCCCCCGCAAGCTGGGCGAGAGGCCATGATGCGCGCGGTTCGCTTGCATCCGCCGGGCGGCATCGACGCGCTGTCCGTCGACGAGATGGAGGCTCCGCAACCCAGCCCCGGCGAGGCGCTCGTGCAAGTGCACGCCGCGGCCATCACGCGCGACGAGCTCGACTGGCGCACCGACCGCTTGCCGGCGATCGTGTCGTACGAGCTTTCCGGGATCGTGGAGGAGGTCGCCGGCGACGCCGGCGACCTCGCCACCGGGGATGGTGTATTCGCCCTGACCCCGTTCGATCGCGACGGTGTCGCCGCCGAGTTCGCGGTCGTACCGGCAGCGTTCCTCGCTCAGAAGCCCACCGGCCTAAGCCACGTCGAGAGCGCCGCGCTCCCTCTGGCCGGCCTGACGGCGTGGCAAGGACTCTTCGTCCACGGCGAGCTGCAACCGGATCAGCGCGTCCTCATCCTCGGCGCGACCGGCGGCGTGGGTCACCTTGCGACACAGCTCGCCGCGTGGCGAGGGGCGCATGTGATCGGCACCGTTTCGGCCGGCGCCGCCGAGCTCGCGCGTGGGTTCGGGGCCGAGCAGGTGCTCGACCCGGCGACGCCCTTCGTTGGAAGCATCGAGCCCGTCGACCTCGTGTTCGACACGGTGGGTGGCGACGCGCTCCCCCGGTCGGCCGACGTGCTCCGCGAAGGCGGCCGGCTGGTGGCGGTCGCCGAGGAACCGTCGCCGGAGATCGCCGAGCGCGTACACGCGACTTACTTCGTGGTCGGGCCGGATCGCGAACAGCTGGTCGAGCTCGCGCAGCTCGCGAACGACGGGATGCTCCGTCCGGCCATCGACTCGGTGTTCCCGCTGAAGGACGCGCGGGCCGCCTTCGATCGAGTCATGTCTCCCGGCAAACGGGGGAAGGTCGTGTTCGAGGTCGACCATGCGTGATCAGCAGCGCAAGGGCGAAGCCTTCCGGGCCCTGCACGCCGGAGAGCCGTTCGTGATCCCGAACCCGTGGGACGCCGGCTCGGCTCGCGTCTTGGAGGCGCTCGGCTTCAAGGCCGTGGCCAGCACCAGCTCCGGGTTCGCGTTCACGCAGGGTCGTCTGGACGGCGACGTCACGCTGGATCAGGTCGTCCAGCATGCCGAGGAGCTTGACCGAGCGATCGGTCTGCCCGTCTCGATCGACCTCGAGCACGGCTACGGTCGCGAACCCGATCATGTCGTTCACGCGATCGAGCGCGTTGCGGCGGCCGGCGCCGTCGGCGCCTCGATCGAAGACAACGATCCCAGCGAGGGGATCTACGAGCTCGCCCACGCCGCGGATCGGATCGCGGCAGCCGCCCAGACGGCACACGGCCTCGACTTCCCATTCACGCTGACGGCGAGAGCCGCGAACCACATCCGAGGCAACCCCGATCTGGA
>Ga0105242_10004052_pt1 | contig 11382 bp, 8 predicted proteins | sample KBSM24metaG_FD_81521 | JGI IMG/M metagenome (GOLD analysis project Ga0105242, IMG submission 81521) | Miscanthus rhizosphere microbial communities from Kellogg Biological Station, Michigan, USA - KBS M2-4 metaG | ecosystem: Host-associated > Plants > Roots > Rhizosphere > Soil | place: Michigan...
ATCAAAATAAAAACCTAGATTAAACCCTGAGAGGTTTTTTGCACCATCCAAATTTTTAATAGTGGACCAGTTGCCTCCACCCTCTAATCCAAATTCTATTTTTCCGCTATTCAGTTTATCACCCAATAAAATGGAAATTAAAACCTGGGTCCTTGCTGTAATAACCTGAACTAGCAAGCCCATAACAAGAAAATATTTTTTCATGTAAACTCTTTATGTTACAAACCGAAACGCCATTGAACACCTGTAATAACCTGGGTCCTGGAACCAAGGAACCCAACTTCGCCCCTCAGCATCCAATGTTTGTTAAGTTGAAATTGAGATCCAATAATGAAATTCCATGGATCCTTTGGCCTTTTATCCATAGAATATTGAACTGTTGAAGTTGTTATCGTACTAATAGCATTATCAGCGGCCGCGAGTATTTCTCCTGCTGTTGCCAGTGCCCTATTGGCAGCATTGTACTTGGCTTCATTTACGGGATTTTGTTGTTGTGGTGGTGTAAGACCTGCCCACCATGCATCGACTTGTTGTTGGGCATTCCCCACTTTTGCAATTCCTTCGTGCACTTTACTCCCTAACTGATCAGCAGGTAATACTTCTGACAGGGCGATCGACCCATCGGTTCCCGAACTGATATGAACCCTGAATCCACCAGTCCATATGGCAATCGTTTGTTCAGGTTTATTAAGCTTGAAGTTTTTACCCAATCTCGGGCCAAATATAAACGAACGTGCCGGCTTACTCAGTTGGGGCACATCTGTCCAGGCCACATTCATATCAAGAGCCAGGAATCCTCCTCCTACACCGATGGTAGGTGTAAAACCTAATCCATATGTACTGGTATTAAATTCAACCAAGGATGATGCAGATGTTATCTGTTTGGGTGTATTGGTAGAATCGGGTACCCATACACCAAATCCAACTTCGGTAGATGCTTTGGCTCTTCCAAAAATGCCATAGATGTTCAGAAAAGGGAATAGCCAAATATCCGGCCTCACAGTTAAGGCACTGGCGGTTGTTTTAGCTTTGTCGAATCTCACTATTTCATCAAGGTTATACATAGGCCCATTATTAAAACCAACTTTCAGGTTATCGATGACAAGGTCAGATACCTGCCAGAAATATTGAGAACTTACGCCGGCCGAATAGGGTAAATTGTATCCAGCCTTGGTAGCTTTTGCACCCAAAATGGGAAGTGAATAGGGATACTCTGATTTCTTAAGGCTGTCAATGAAGACAGCATTTTTCTTTCCCACTTCTTTATTGGTAAAGACCTGTGAAAAAACAATGGATGAAAGGCTTGCTAAAAAAAGCATCAAAGTTGTCTTACGAAAAAAATGTTTTGGGTTACAGTTATCTGGCATATTTGGTTTTTTAAAAATGATATTATTTCTATAGTCATCTGCAGAATTGGTACCGATCATAACATCAAAGGTACTCACACAAATTATTATTTTGCATAAAACGAAAACTAGTTGAGATTTTTATTCTGGGTTATGTTTCGGTTAGATAGGTTCATTTGTTGGGTCTTCATGATCGCTGATCCTATATTTTTTTATCCCTTCTTTCAATATTTCAACCGGACACTTTCATGTAATTGTTGTTGCAATTTGAGCATAGGCTTTTGATTAAACCTGGTCAATCCTAATTCAGGACGATCAAGAGCGAAAATCAAAAGAATGATACTGGCAAAAATGATAGCAAGCAACATGCTAAACCTGAAACTTGCTCTGCCGGAAAGACCGATCTGGTATCCAAGAGAAAACATGGACAAAAATGTGATGATACATAAAGTATAGAGCACCGAAACAGGAATGCGGTATTCTAATGACACTGTTACTCGCTGATTATATTTCTCAACCAAGTCATTTACAGAAGAAATGTATAACGAGTAGGCCTCTGAACTTCGATCCTGGTCCGCTATTCTTTCTGAATAATTCCATAATGTGTCGAGGATCTGCTCGGAACGAGCCATCGTTTTGTCAAGCTTTGAAATTTCTTTTGCCAATTCAACTCGCAGATCTGTGTATTCAATAAGTAATTTTCTTGTCTCGGTACGGAAAGGTTGAGGTACTAATCCTGATCGCAGGTATGCAGTCCTGATCGTGGTAACTTCATCGATCAACATTTCTTTTCTGTCCGTATACCGGTTAACAGCGATCTGAAATGTGAAGGCAAGCAAAAAAGCCAGGAGTCCCAATGCAGCGCTAACAATGGTGCCGACAGGACCACTATCAGGTGGAGGGATTTTTTTAGAACGATAAACACCATAGCGCTGTCCAACAAAGATTGGTACTAATACCGCAAAAAGCGAGATAATGACCATAGCCGCTATTGGAAAGAACGTGTCTTTTGTCATGATTTGAAGTTATGGTGAAAATATTTCAAACAAGCTGTCACCAATTTTTAAAGTTTGCTGATCTTACCTGGATTTTAATTTTAAAGTTAATTTTCTATGGCTTCGTATTTATAACAACCTTGCGGATCTTTCCAGTAAACTTATTTTCTCCTTCTTTGTAATCATGCGATACGTTGGTCTCACTATCCATGCCCACATCTACGCCTTCATCAGCTGAGAACATAAATGGTTGTGTTTTGGGAATCGTTCCTTCCGCCACTTTCTGATCATCCACATATAAACTGCATTTACCACCGGCGCCTGGTTTATCGGAATCAGGAATGAACTCATATTTTATTATATGATGACCAACTCCCAAAGCTTTTGGTGATCCGACATTTGTCCATTCAAGTCCAAAGAAATTATATTCATGATGAGGTTTCCCGCCTTTCATATAGAGCACCCAACCACCAAACCGACCTGCTTGCGAAATGATCACACCATTTGTGTTTGCATCTTTCAAATCAACATCTGCAGTAATGGTATAGTGCTGGCCTTTAACATTAATAAATGCATTTTCAGAAATACCGGTCATACCCTCATAGACGGTTAACGAAGTTCTTGAGCCCATCAGGTCCGGCCTACCTGCACTTGCTGCATTGAAACGCTCAGCTCTCCTGTCATCTATTGGGAATACATGATTTTTGGTTGCCTCCTGAAAAAAGATATCCTGTAACTCTTTTAGTTTACCGGGATTTCGTGATGCGAGGTTATTTGCTTCGGAAAAGTCTTCATCAATATTATATAATTCCCAAACATCATCTTTCAATGGTGGATTCGGAACCAATAGCCATGGTATAGAGTGGCGGGTACAGGCTACCCACCCATGATCATAAATTCCCCTGTTGCCAAACATTTCAAAATATTGTGTCGTGTGCCGGTCAGCTGCTTTAGCATCATCAAATGAAAACTTAAATGATACACCGCTAAAGGGTATTTGCTCAGTACCATTGACAGATCTAGGAAAGGGAAGACCTGCAGCGTCCATTATGGTGGGAGCAATATCTGTTACATGTGTAAATTGAGATCTTATTTCGCCTTTTGCTTTTATGCCATTTGGCCAATGAACAACCATGCCATTACGTGTGCCACCAAAATGTGATGCGATCTGTTTTGTCCACTGGAAAGGAGTATTACAGGCAAGTGCCCAACCTATCGCATAATGAGGAAAGGTATTTGGGCCACCCCAATCATCAATATGACCCATCATTTGTGATGCGGTCCCAACAATTCCATTCAATGCCATCATCTCATTGTATGAACCTTCCGGTCCGCCTTCGGCACTGGCTCCGTTGTCTCCTACTACATATAAGAAAAGTGTATTATCCAGTTCGCCCATTTCTTCAAGCGCGGTAACCAATCTTCCCACTTCATGATCGGTATGTTCTGCAAAACCTGCATACACTTCCATTTGTTTGGCAAAAAGTTTTTTCTGATCAGGTGTTTGATCATCCCATGCCGGAATTTCTTTTGGCCGTGGAGTGAGCTGTGCATTTTGTGGTATTACACCCAATGCTTTTTGTCTTGCAAAAGTTTCTTCTCTCAGTTTATCCCAACCCTGGTCAAATTTTCCTTTATACTTATCAATATATTCTTTAGGTGCATGATGTGGAGCATGCGTAGCGCCAGTTGCGAAATACATATAAAACGGCTTATCGGGTGTGAGTGATTGCTGCGCACTTACCCAATTGATCGCCTGGTTTGTCATATCAGTAGTAAAATGATAATTCGGATCATGCGGAGTTTCTACTCTTATCGTACCATCATAAACTGCAGGAGCCCACTGATTTGTTTCTCCACCAATGAATCCATAAAATTTGTCAAAGCCGGAATGTGTAGGCCAACGATCATAAGGACCAGAAACAGAAACCTCCCACGGTGCAGTTTCATGATATTTTCCAAAAGCAGCAGTACTGTATCCGTTTAATCTCAACATTTCTGCAAGCGGAGCAACACTGTTTGGACGAGCACCAGAGTTACCGGGAAATCCTGTAGCCAGTTCCATGATCGCTCCTGCATTATTCAAATGATGATTTCTTCCTGTAAGCAAAGCAACACGTGTAGGAGAACAAAGCGCAGTTGTATGAAAGCGATTATACTTTAACCCGTTCGCTGCAAGTTTATCCAGTGTTGGTTCGTTTACCGGACCGCCAAATGCACCTGATACACCGAAGCCCTCGTCATCGATCAATACAATAACAACATTGGGAGCTTTTTTGGGTGCCTTTACTTCAAAACGTGCAGGTGCTTTTGCATTACGGGCATCGAGTGTTGTATCATTCGCATAGTTTGGTTCTTTTATAGGTAGACTAGTGCGATCAAGTCCATCCGCGTCTGGTGACGACTCAGTTGCAGTTGTTGCGTTTTCGTTCTTTGCTTGCTGATTGCAGCTAAAAGAAAAATAAACTATAACAGCGATAAGAAGGGATGTAAGCTTCGTTGTTGATCTCATTATTGATTTTTAAAAAAATTTAGAATCTAAATCCTACTTGTACCAAATACCTGTATCCAAAACTTGTTGTATTTTTTACCCCGGTTGTTTTGAATTCTGTATCATCTATCAACCTGGAATAACCAGGAAATTTTTCAGACAAAGCCTCATTTATTTTTTCCAGTAGTTTCTGTTTATCTGCTTCTGACAGGTTAGTTCCAAAACTTGCTTTCAGGCTATAAGCAGCAATACCGGGCCCAAGCAAGATCATATCAACTGAGAGCCTGTTCCAGAAAACAAACTGGTAACCTAACTCAGCTCCTAAAGTGTGGATATTCAAACGAAGTTCAGAGTTGACCTCCTGTATTGGTCCGCCATTTGTGCTTTTGACCGCCCATGAACGGTTATTCTTAAAATTATTAAAAGAATAGTAGGGGGCCAGGTAAATGCCACGTGGCGCAACAAACTTATTTTCTTTTGCCAGGTAAAAACGATAGTCAACTGAAATATGGAATCCAACATTATCTCGGATTGAATGAGCTTTGATGGAATCGGCATCGATAATATCTAAAGAAGGAAAAGCAGTAGAACCAATATTGATAGTAAATGAACGGCGCTTATTCAACACTCTTTCATACCCAAGAATTATTGAACCGTCACCAAATATCATTGGGTTAGTAAGATTAAAATGAATTGTGTTCTTTAATGTATGAGTCGAATCCTTTTTTTGGGCGTTTGCAGATTGCTGAAATGCTAAAAGTATGCCTGTCGTCAGGATCAACGTAGTACAAATTATTTTTTTCATGACTTCTGAATTAAAACAATAAAGAAATTAGTTATAGGCACGATTAAAACCTTCAGAGCAAACAAACGGACGAATTTAGTAATACTAAAGATGATATTTGTTTCTGATCTTGCCCATGACGAAGATCAGATTTCAATGTCAATGATCTCTTGCCTCCTTTTGAACAACCCGTTTTTGAGGCAGGAACTTTTCCCAGATAACTCCATACAATATTAATTTAGTTATATGCACCAGTTAAGTGTTAAACGGTTAATTAACGGTTAACTCATCTCTTAAGCAAAGGATGGATATTAACTTACACTCTCATTCAAACTAATATCATCTTTGCTTTTGAAATATATTGTGACGGGAAATGATCTTAGAATGAGTCGTGATAAAATTTCTTATTCAGTAAAGCAGTTGTTGTGTTATACCAAATTTAAGTATTCTTCCTTGTCTTCTATTAATTTACCTTTAGTTTGTTTTATACTCTGCTCATAGAAATTTTATTAAGACTTGTATTCAACCACTAAACTTATCATTCTTAAAAATGAATTAATTTCATTTTTTAAAATAATTTTATTTTATGAGTTTCCCATTTTCTCTCCTTCCGCCTTATTTCCTGGTTTTAGTTATTTTTTCGCTTATCATTTTATTTATTTGGCTCGGTTACGCTTTCAATAAAAGAAGAACAACGAAATACCCTGAAGTGCTAAAGCAAACTCCGGGAGCCATTGAAGGATCTGTTGTTGGAATAATGTCCCTCTTACTTGGATTTACATTTTCGTTTGTCGTTTCAAGATATGAAGTAAGAAGACAATTGGTCGTTGACGAAATGGTTAGCGTCAATACCGCCATTTTCCGTTGCGATTTGTTTCCTGATAGTACCCGCAAACTACTCCATGCGGATTTTAAAGAATACCTGGAAGCAAGAAGAGATTATTTTGAAAAGGGTGGAGATGAGGCCAGGGTATTAGAGGAATTAAAAAAATCAAAAGAAATTGCACACAGGATATGGGGAAGAATAATGTTTGATTCAGATAATCCTGAAGTAAGGCTACGATCTCAACAGATGATCCCGGCTTTAAACAACATCCTTAATAGTATAATTGTAAGGGATGAAAGCCGAAAGACAGGAGTACCACCACTCATTTTATGGACGCTCCTGGTACTTGTTTTGATCACTGCATTTTTTTTAGGCGGTAATTTATTTGGTAAAAAGAAATTTAAAATATTGGTATTGGGATATGCCATTATCCTGGCCCTTACCCTGAACCTGATCATTGAGCTAAACACTACGAGAACCGGCCTTATTACCCTTCATTCTACGCAACAAGAAATGAATGACCTGATCGAGCTTGTGAAATAATTATTCTTTGAAACAAATATTCCTTTTAATGATCACTGTGTATATTTTACATTCGATATAAAAAAATAACCACTATATATGACTAATGTCTTTTTTTACATACCAATTTATTTTCTTTCTGTCCTCATATTTTTCCTGATACTATTATTTAATTGGTTTGGGTTCAAATTCAAAAAATGGCATCTTGAAAAATATCCTGGCAGGGTGCCTGAAGACCTTGGAGCAGTAGAAGGCTCAATGCTTGGAGCAATGGCACTCTTACTTGGGTTTACTTTTTCTATAGCCACATCAAAGTTTGAAACAAGAAGACAGATCACAGTTAATGAAGCCAATGAAATTGGTACCGCCATCTTACGCTGCGATATGTATCCGGATAGTGTTCGCAATCCTCTTCGAGCAGATTTTAAAGAATATATTGAAGCAAGAATTGCCTACTATGCCGTAGGCGATGATGAAGAAAAGATCAAACAGGAGCTAATAAAAGCAGGTGAGATCTCTGACAGGATCTGGAAAAGAGTGGCGCTCCAGGCACAAAACCCAAACAACCTTGCGATAACAACACAAATGATCCCTGCTGTAAATGATATGATCGATATTGTTACCACAAGAGATGCCGGCAGGATCAGCAGGGTACCCAGGCTCGTTTTATTTGTATTACTTGGACTAGTGCTAATATCTTCCTTTGTTTTAGGCAGTGACTATAATGGCAAAAAAAGAAATAAAATATTGATATTTAGTTATGCTCTTGCAATGACGCTTACACTGGACCTGATCACAGAACTGGACCGTCCAAGGGAAGGACTGATCAATCTTAATGCAGTTGAGCAAAAAATGATAGACCTGAGAGGACTTGTAAAATGAGAAATTTTAAACTAATCATTTTATATAATAAAATTGCTTCATAAAAGAAATTGATACTGGCGTTTTATAAAAAGAGCCGCTTAAACAGAAAGGAGCGATTTATATGTACCTTTTTGTTACCTTTCAACTCAATTTATTTTGTAACACCATCTTACCGATCATGAAAAAAAACCTATCCTTATTATTAGTTGCAATGAGTTTGTTGTGTTCGCCTTTTTTTTCTCAGGCACAGGAGGATTCAACAGCCTTATTAGGCTTACCGGGTGATAACCTGGATCTTTATGCCGTGCTGACTTTATTTCAAAAATCAAAAACGATCGAAGCCTTTGAAAAAACGCTAAATGATGAACAAACAAAGATCAATAACCTTGATCTGAACCTCGATAAGAAAGTTGATTTTATCAAAGTAACTACCAAGAAAGAAGACTCCGCTTTTACATTTATACTCCAGGTTGATGTAACCAAAACCGAAACACAGGATGTTGCGATCATTTTGGTGAATAAAGAAAAAGGAAAAGTTTCTATCCAGGCGGTTGGTGACCCGGAATTGTACGGTAAAGATTATGTTATTGAGCCCAAAGGACAATCTTCAATTACTGCTAATCCAGGTTATACGGGAGAAAATCCTGTTACTGTAAATGTTCCGGCAACCACTACTGTGGTTGTCCAACAGGCGCCGATCGTACAGTATGTGTATTCACCTGCATATGTGCCCTATTATCCACCTTATTATTACGGTTACTATCCTCCTTATTTTGCCATGGGGATGTGTATAGCAGTTGGTATATATCGCGCCAATAATTATTATTACCATGGTGGTTATCATGGCGGTCATTATGGTGGTGGTAATACCGTGATCATAAATAATGGGAACAGGAATAATATTAATCATTACAATAATAGCAGGAACACATCTAATACCGTGGCAAATAATAGAGCTAATGGTGGTTATGGTAATAATAGAGGATCAACTGGTGTCAATAATAATATGAGTAATAACAGGGGATCAACTGGCAATAGAGGATCAACCGGTGTTAATAATAACATGAGCAATAACAAAGGAACTAGTAACAGAGGATCAACTGGTGTGAATAATAATATGAGCAATAACAGAGGATCAACCAGTAGCAGACCATCAACATCGAATATGTCTTCTTCAAGATCAAGTTCCATGAATAGTGGTCGTACCATGAGTGGTGGTGGTGGCGGTCGCTCTATGGGTGGTGGCGGTGGGGGGAGAAGACGATAATTTACTGCACTTTATTCTAAAGAAATCATACAATAAAAAAGCAGGGCGAAAATATTTTCGCCCTGCTTTTTTTAAAATAGATTCTTACCTTTTTATTGAGCTGGCATATCAGATGCACTCATATCTCTTACACAGACATATTTACCATCTCTCTTTTCAAACATGCTCATATAATTCCCGGTATTAATAGGAGTGTTTGTTGAGTCAACTACTTTAAAATAACCGATCTCTACAACCTGGTTCCCATCATTTGATATAAAAATATCTTTAGATGTAAATGAAATTTTATTAGTATTGGAACTTATTGCGGATTTGTAAAATTCAACAATTGCCTCCCTGCCTATCAATGGTGGTCTGTTTTGAAAAAAGGTTGTCGCATCATCTGCATAATAGCCAATATTCTTCAGTTCGCCGGTATTGTAAATTTCAGCAAATGCGTCTTCCTTAGCTTGAATTTCTTTTTTGATCTGTTCTTTGTCGATCGCAGTTGTTGTAGATGCTTCTTGCTTTGAATTACAGGAGATCATTAATACCAATACGCTTGTTAATAATCCCCCTTTAAAAATATTTTTTTTCATAATAAGGTTGTTCTATAATTTAATTAATGATTAAACTTAAAATTAATATAAAAAACAGAATATGAAATGTTTTTCTGGATAATAAGAAGCCACGTCATTAACGAAGTGGCTTCTTATTAAAATGAAAAAGTTTATTATCAGAATTTCCAGCCTAAACTTATTATCGGTAATTTATCTTCTTTTGATACAGTGTAGCTGATATTTAACACGATCCTGCTGAGTGGCGCTATCCATACTCCACCACCATAGCCATTGAGCCAACCTGTGCTGGTTTCATCTGCCCAAAGTTTTCCTGCATCATAAAATGCAAAGAAGCCAAAGTAGGCAGGGAAAAGATAAGTTCTGAAAGTTGCTGCTCTCCATCTTAGTTCAGCATTATTAAAAACTTTGGAACGGCCGGCAAACCTGTATTTACGATATCCTCTTAAGTTATCCTCGCCACCAAGATATTGCGCCTGGTAAAATTCAAAGTCGCCAAAATTATGACCACCACCTACTCTATCAACAAGTATCAAAGTCTTTGGAATGATAGATAAATGGAAAGTGAAATCGCCATTGAATTGAGTAAAACTATGACTCTGATCATTTAGTCCTTCTAAATGACGTCCGGTCAGCCTCATGTATACTCCTTTGTATGGAATAGCCTTATTATTTCTTGTATCTACGATGAAAGAATAACGACCTCCTAAATAAGATTGTTTTGCAAAAAGTGTGTTCTTATCAACTCCCGGAATGTCTGTAACAATATGCCGATTAATATTATCAGTCGAATCCATTGAATAAAACTGGTAAGCCGGGCCAAAAGTGAACATTACTTTATCTGAAAATCGTTTGCGTAATAAAATTGCCAGGTCACCTGTATTATACCTTGCTCTGTAATATTTGAATTTGCCTGGTTTGGTCTTATCATAAATTGTAGCATCTCCATACCCAAAAAAGTTAGTTGTATAAGGCGCCTTAATATCTAAATAAGTTAACAAGTCGGTTTTCCTTCCAAATACGCCATAGTATTCCGCGGTATATCTAAAATTAAACGCTTTGGTAGCAAGTGCGTGTGCAAAACCAATTTCATGCATGTTCTTATACGGCGTTTTGCGGAAACCCTGGTTAATAAATTTTACAGAGGCGCCCAGGATCACTCCATCATCAGAATTATAACTACCAATTATCATTGGGATCGTTTGATTATACTTATAATCTAAACGGTTATAAGAATTCACGATCGTATCATTGGCCATTTTATTTTTCAGATCACCTGTGAGTATATTATTTCCATTCTTCATATCATAAACAATATTGCCGCCGCCAGAACCAGTATTTTCAAAAATGTCTTTGCCATCACCCCCGATCATCCTGATCTTTATTTTATCGTTATTCCCTTTTATTAAAAATTTATCTTCCCCATCGAAAGAATAAAGTCTTATTTCTTTTGTATTAGCAGGATCAAACGTCCTGTCATACATCTTAATTGATTGCACTCCTTCTTTTGTTATCTTGTATACTTGTACTACAACAGATCCATCATCATTCCTTGTTATATCAAATAATTCTTTTTTATCACTTCCGGAAATGCTTACAATTTCTGCAAGAAAACGGTAGTACTGCATTACTTCAGCTGCAAGATATTTACGACGTTCCTTTAATGTCTTAATTATCTTATCACCGGAAATTGATCTTATTTCTTTCGGTTGTTCATTTATAGCTTTTTC
>Ga0105242_10004054_pt1 | contig 11380 bp, 6 predicted proteins | sample KBSM24metaG_FD_81521 | JGI IMG/M metagenome (GOLD analysis project Ga0105242, IMG submission 81521) | Miscanthus rhizosphere microbial communities from Kellogg Biological Station, Michigan, USA - KBS M2-4 metaG | ecosystem: Host-associated > Plants > Roots > Rhizosphere > Soil | place: Michigan...
AGAGAAAGGTGATCATCTTCGTCAGTTTGTAAGTTCCCGCGGAGGACTGGATGGTGTCGCCCGCCAGAGAACTATTGATCGCGTTTTGGATGGCGGTGCTCTCGTCGCGCCTGCCATCGCCCCTGGCTCCGGCAGTCTTCAGATCGATGGACGCGGCGAAGGAGAGAAGACTAACGCGCAAAATGGCTGCGGGGATCTGCAGTTTCGCTCCGCGCCCTTTCCTAGCGGCGGGCCGGGACGGAGTCAAACTGGAGGCGTATGTTGCTGGCGCCATAAAGAACCTATCGTCTGGAAAGACATCCTGAGATATAGGGCATTTCGATTAGGGTCGAGGGAGCGAAGCGGCTAGCGTGCCCGGTCTGGCCCGGCGGGCGAAGCGCCGGCTGCTTCCGCCGCGGACCGGTTTCCCGGGAGTGTTTCAAAAGGCGCATCTGGCCGAGACCCTGAAATCTTCCAGCGATTTTCGCGGTACCACTGGTAAGTCAGTTCGATGCCTTCACGAAGACCGGTGCGGGGACGCCAACCGAGCGCTGAGATCCTGGAGATATCCAGGAGTTTCCGCGGGGTTCCATCGGGCTTGGAAGCGTCAAAGACCAGATCCCCCTTAAAGCCGGTAATTTCGGCTACCAACTTCGCGAGTTGCAGGATCGTCCAGTCCTCGCCACATCCGACGTTGACGATGGCGGGCTGGTGATAGTTAAGCATCAGCAGAATGGCGGCGTCGGCTAGATCGTCGACGTACAGGAACTCCCGGCGGGGAGTGCCGCTCCCCCAAATGACCACCTGCCGTTGGCCTGCGGTCTGGGCATCGTGAAACTTGCGAATCAGTGCGGGCAGGACATGCGAGGTGTACAGATCGAAATTGTCACCAGGTCCGTAAAGGTTGGTGGGCATCAGGCTGATCGCGTTGAACCCAAATTGCTGGTGGTAGGCCTGCATCATCTTGATGCCGGCAATTTTTGCGATGGCATACCACTGGTTGGTGGGTTCCAACTCGCTGGTGAGAAGACTGTCCTCGCGAATGGGCTGCGGCGCGAATTTGGGATAAATGCACGACGAACCTAGAAACAGGAGTTTCTGAGCGCCATAACGATGGGAGGCATCGATGACGTTGTTCTGGATGTTGAGATTGTCGCGAAGAAACTCCACCGGACAGGTGGAGTTCGCCAGAATCCCGCCAACCTTGGCGGCGGCCAGGAACACCCAGGCGGGACGGTGGTGGCTGAAAAACGATTCCACCGCCGACGGATCGCGCAGATCGAGTTCGGCGCGCGAACGGAGAATGAGGTTGGTGTATCCCTGCGCGCGCAGTGCGCGGACGATGGCCGAACCTACCAGTCCATTATGGCCGGCGACGAAAATCAGACCCTGCTTATTCATCCTGGCTACCCATCTTAGCTACCCCTGAGACGCACCGCGGGCGAACACCTGATGGCCGGCTCGGGATAAAGTTTTTTCCTGTAAGGCGAGCTCCAGATCCTGATCGACCATCATTTTGACCAGCTCTTCAAACTCGACGCGAGGATGCCAGCCAAGCTGGTTACGCGCCTTGGAGGAATCGCCCAGCAGCGCATCCACTTCGGTGGGCCGCTTATAGCGCGGATCGAATTCCACATGACGGGTCCAATCCAGACCGCAGTGAGCGGCGGCCAGTTCCAGGAACTCGCGCACCGAATGCGACACGCCGGTAGCGACCACGTAATCGCCGGGCTGGGGCTGCTGCAACATGAGCCACATCGCTTCGACAAAGTCGCCGGCGAAGCCCCAATCGCGGCGGGCGTCCAAGTTTCCAAGAAATAACTTCTGCTGCAGTCCCAGTTGAATGCGCGTGAGTGCCCGCGTAATCTTACGCGTCACAAACGTTTCGCCGCGCCGGGGCGATTCATGATTGAAGAGGATTCCATTACAAATGAACAGGCCGTAGGCCTCGCGATAGTTTACCGAGAACCAGTGTGCGGCGGTCTTGCTCACCGCGTAGGGGCTGCGCGGATAAAAAGGCGTGGTTTCACTTTGCGGAGGCGGCGTCGCTCCGAACATTTCGGACGAGCCCGCTTGGTAGAGTCGAACTGGCCTGCCGGTGGCTTGCACGTGGTCGCGCAAGGATTCGAGCAGGCGCAGGGTGCCGGTGGCGACGATATCGGCGGTGTATTCGGCCTGGTCGAAGCTGACGCGCACGTGAGACTGCGCGCCGAGGTTATAAATCTCGTCGGGCCGCACGGCTTCGAGGACGCGACGGAGACCGGTTCCATCGCTCAAGTCTCCGTAAATCAGGCGCAAGTTGGCGCCCTCGGTGTGGGGATCGGAGTAGATGGGATCCAGGCGATCGGTATTAAACGTGGATGCACGCCGGACAATGCCATGCACGCAATATCCTTTCGCCAGAAGCAACTCTGCCAGATAGGAACCATCCTGGCCGGTGATGCCGGTGACCAGGGCGGTCTTCATGCCATCAACCCCAGCTCGTCGAACTCATCCAGAGGGAGTTGTTCCATCAGAACCATCACCAACTGCGCGCGGGAATGAGTTCTGGTCTTGGCGAAAAGCTGGCGCATCGTGCATTTGACGGACGCTTCGGTGACGCGAAGGACGGAGGCGATTTCTTTGTTGGCGCGCCCTTGGAGCACTCCCTGCAACACTTGTTTTTGCCGGTCCGTGAAGCGGCCCCAAGGCGGCGGGGCGCTGGTGTGGCTTGACTCGCGCGGGCACAGGGCCCGGCAATCGCGCCACGTCCGATGCGCCATCGCCTCGCGAATTCCGGTCCGCAAGTCCTGCATGCCGGAACGATTCCAGACCACGCCGGCGGCACCGGCCGAAAGCAGTTGCTTCGCCAAAACGCGGTTGGCGGGACTCGCCAGAATCAAAATCGGAATTCCCGAGCGGGCGACAGAAGGACTCTGCAGGAAGGTCGCTGCCACAGGTCCTACCAGATCGCAATCCAGTAGTAAAACATCGGCGGCGTGCTGCTCCAAGGCACGCGACACCTGCGAAAGGCTGGCAGCTTCCAACACCGCTGCACATTCCGGCCGGGACTCAAATGCGCTTCGCAGACCCTCCCGCAGCAAAGCTTGCACTGAAGCAATCAAAATACGATAGCGTCCGCCCAGCAAGTCCGTTTGACCCTGGGGGAAAGACGCAAAACCGGCCTGGGGGTGGCTGGCCAACATGGTACTCATAAAACAATCCTCCGACTGATTTTCTTGATAACAATCTTGGCTCTTCGTGACTAGAGTTCTAAAAACACTCCTGCGACTCTTTTCTTTATGACAATCTTGGCTCTTCGTGGAACGAGAGTTCTAACTGTGGACACAACTCTAACGGCTGACGCCTCCGTACGTCATGGGAGGTCAACTTAAGTGACATGGTGCCGTCCAACGAGGGACCCGGCACAGCGTACCCTTAAGCATTTTTAATCCCATTCCTGCCAGCCTACCCTAGGTAGTGCATCAGATTGTATCTAAAGGGGCTTGGACGTGCAGGTCGAAGAAATCGTCCCCACAGACTGTCCCAAATGGGGCAAGTTGTTCCTTGTAAGGCAGACGCCTGGGAAATGCGCGGGGGTTTACCCTACAGATCGGGAGGATTAACCCTGATCGTAGCGTGTGCGTAGCGGCCAACAATGTGGTATAATCTTCATACTTCTATACGGAGGATTAGAAGCATGTTAGATGTCGACAGGTCCATCTAGTCGGCATTCTCCTCCTTTAGATCTCCTATCCCGAAACGGCTCTCGTCGACGTTGTTTCGGAGAATATACGGGAGCTTTACGACGCGCGGGAAGAGGGATAGGGTGATCGCAAGCCGGATAGGTTGGGGTTTCGCTGCGGTATGGTTATGAGCCGACGGATCTTGGTAATAGATCGTCAGACTTCGTTGGCGGAACTGGTGCGCGCACAGTTCGCGAGCGAGGGAGCCGAGGTTATGCTGACGGCATCCTGCGACGAGGCCCTGTCCATCCTGCGGAACACGCCTCACGATCTGGTCATTGCGGACATCCAGATGCCGACCATGTCGCCTTCGCAACTGACGCGGAGGATCCGCAGCGAGTTTCCCCAAATCGGTATCGTGCTGGTGACTTCCTATACGGCTCTGGAATCGCCGACGGACGTGATTCAGGCGGGAGCCAGCGATTACGTCACGAAGCCTCTGCAGGCGGATGAATTCACCATGGTTGTCCGCCGCTGTTTGCGCCGCCTGGACTTCGACAAGGAGCAGCGGGCCGTGCCCCGCAAAACGAATTTCACTTTGGGGTTTGAAGGCATCATCGGAAATTCGCGGGCTCTCATGCAGAGCCTGGACGTGGCGGCGCGCGCTGCGCCGACTGGCGCCACAGTGCTTATTCAAGGGGAGACAGGGACCGGCAAGGAATTGCTGGCCCGCGCCCTGCACTTCAACAGCCCGCGCCGGGACAATCCTTTCGTCACTATCGATTGTGGCGCGATTCCGCCGGCTCTCCTGGAGTCGGAATTATTCGGACACGTGAGAGGCTCGTTCACGGGCGCCATTGCGAACAAACTAGGCAGCCTGGAGTCGGCTCATACTGGTTCTTTGTTCCTGGACGAAATCGGCGAGATGCCGATTGATCTCCAAGTCAAGCTCCTGCGCGTGTTGCAAAATGGGGAGATTCAGAAGGTGGGTTCCAACAGCAGCCACGCGGTGGACATACGCGTGATTGTGGCCACCCATCGCGATCTGAATTTGATGGTCAAGGCTGGCACCTTCCGGCAGGACTTATTTTACCGGCTGTCGGTGATTCCCTTGGAGATGCCGCCTCTCCGCAACAGGGCTGACGACATACCGGAGCTGGTGCACCACTTCTTCGAGAAAGCGAAGGTGCGAAACCATCGCGAGTCCCTGGTGTTTCCCGCAACGGTGATGCCATATCTGCTCCGCTATCACTGGCCAGGGAATGTCCGCGAACTAGAAAACCTGATTGAACGGCTGGTGGTGTTGGCGAGGGCCGATGAAATCAAGATCGCCGACCTTCCCGAATACATCCGTACGGAAACTCCTCCGGGCGATATGATCCATCATCTATCGTTTCCGCCTGAGGGCGTCAGTCTGGACAGTGTTGAAAGAGAATTGCTGCTGCGTGCGCTGGAGAATTTTGCTTGGAATCAGACCCGGGCTGCAAAATATTTACGCATCAGCCGCAAGACGCTCATGTACCGCATGGCCAAGCATGGCATTCAACGTACGGGCGCGAATGCACGGGACAAACGCACCGCCTGAACGTGGCGCGCGGTTGACCCATTTCCGCTAGGGGTGCGCAGTCCGCGCGCCTAGTCCCCACCTTCCTGATTGTCTCAAACGTTGCCGCGAGCCGATTCGGTGGTGGCGAGAGCCTTAGCGTTCGTGCACAAACGTATGTTACTAGGCATAAAAAATGTAACGTTTCCCACCTTCCGTGCTTCCCTCCTTCTAATCCCCCGATAGCAACTGCCCGATGAGAAGTACAGGCTCGACCTGACAGTAACGTGATGCAGAAAAGGTCTGAGAGATTCCGATTCTGCAGCATACATATTTTCGTGCGCGGCGATGTTTGTCGCTTCGCTTTACACCAAAAAGGAAAGAGGCCACTACTAGTGCAATTTTTGAATCAGATCAACCGATGCTCGCCGCTCGGCGAGAGTCGTATACAACGACGGATGCGCAATTTCGTATACATATGTGCATTCGTTGGCGTGCAGACAATGTGCTTCGCCGCAACCACCAGCGTGACTACAGCGGGTGCCACCGGAAATGGAACTACCGACGACACGGCGGCTATTCAATCCGCCCTCAACTCGTTGGCAGCCGGGGACACACTGGTTTTTCCGGCGGGGACTTACCGCATTACTTCACGAATTACTGTGCCTTCCAACCGCACGCTCCAGGGGCAATCCGGGGCGATGCTGAAGGGTTCGATTGGCGGTCCACTGCTGCAAGGGATGTGGAACAGTGCGCGGAACGTCACCATTGATGGACTGACGTTCGACGGCGGCGGCATCCTATTCAACGGTTCCAGCTCGGCCTACCCGGCCGACACCATTAAAATCACAAACAACCGGTTCCAAAATATTATCGTGGCGGGAGACTATAATGCCGACGGCATCCACGCCTGGTCGGGCATGACCAACTCGCAGATCAGTTTCAATACTTTCACCAACATCTACGATGCCAGTCGCGTGGCGGCATGGAGTGAGGTCTGTGGCGCCATCTGGCTGTTTGATCCAAGCTCCACCGTCATCACCGACAATACCTTCAATAAGACCTGCCAGGCGATGCACGTCACGGCCAAGCAAAATGGCCACGATCTGTCGGTGTTGCGCAACACCATGACCGGGACCGCCCGCTACAACATCGAGATCCAAGGACCGTATTCCATCAATAACGTACTGGTCAACAACAACTACATTGCGCAGATGCAGCCGGGGATCAACGGGCAGGCTGGCATTTCGGTGGCAGTCGGAGGCACGGGGCATCAAATTTTCTACAACACGCTGCTTGGGCCGAACGAAAATAATTCCACCAATCAGTCTGACGCCATTGAATCCATGGGTTCTGGATTCGTGATTCAAGGCAACGTCGCGGGACATTGGGGAGAAGCCCAATTGATCGGGTGGTCGGATGCCACCTGGACGACCAAGAACAACACCTGGTGCGACATGAACTATTCCGCTGCCACCGCTGTGATTCAACTCGACACGGGCGGGCAATATCCGGCAGTCAACACCGGCAACGTCTTGACTTCATCGTGCTCTGGTGTGTCGTTCCCGGCTCCCACTAGTGTTGTCGCAACGCCGCCTCCCGCGCCTCCGGCGGTAACACTGTCAACGCCCTCCGCAGGCGCGGTGCTGGCTGGAAAAATCCAAGTCAGTGCGACAGTGACATCTACACTCGCTTTGGCGTCGGTGAGTTTTATTCTGGATGGCGGTCAGACCATCGGGCAAGACCTGGCTGCGCCGTTCAGCATCACCTGGGATACGTCTTTGGTGGCCGACGGAGCCCACACCTTGAAAGCGGTTGCGGTCGACGCCAACGGCCAAACCGGCACTTCCGCCACCATCAGCGTTACCACGCAGAATGCTGTATCGGTTCTACCGGCGCCGGTCCCGCCGACAGGACTGCGACTGTGGCTCAAGGGCGATGCCGGAGTGACGGTCGCAAATGGAAGAGTGGCAAGTTGGGCGGACCAATCCGGAAACGGAATTCGCGCCACCCAAGCTACCGCCAGCCTGCAGCCTGCCTTCGCCCAAACCGGACAAGGGAACGTGATCCGCTTCGACGGTTCCGGAACGAACTTGAGTTTCCCTCTGGCCATCAATGGCTGGACGGGAATGACGATGGTCCTGGTAGGGTCAAATGCAGTGGATGTCACGGGCGGTTCGTCGCCGCACGCGGCGATTTTCTGGGACGAAACCGCATGGTGGGGGACAACTTACCTCTCGCCCTACCAAAGCAACGTGTCTTTCCGCTTTGGAACCACGCAAACCAATAATTGGCCCGACTACAAACGGCCCGCATCGGTGGGAAGCAGCCTGAACTTGACGGAAACCTTGCATTCGGGAAGCACCGACTCCTTGTATATAAATGGAGTTCTGGCTTACTCGGAGGGCGGGAAACTCTCCGCGCTCCAAGGCAACGTCAACGTGGGGACGCTCGGTCTAGGATTGGGAAACACTGCGTTTGCCGGAGACATCGCGGAGGTGCTGGTCTACAACCGCGCCCTAAGCGATGCGGAACGGCAAAGTCTCGACGCCTATTTGATGAATAAGTATTCGCTTTCGACTTCAGCCCAGACGAATCCTCCGGTGATCAGCTTGACGGCGCCCTCTCCTAATTCCTTTGTGACCGGGAAAATCGCCGTCAACACGACGGTGACTTCTACGTCGCCTCTGACGTCGGTTAGTTTCGTCCTTGATGGCAATCAGACCATCGGCCAAGACTTCGCTACTCCGTTTAGCATTACCTGGGATACGTCGCTGGTTGCCGACGGAGCCCACACCTTGAAAGCGGTCGCTGTCGACGCCAACGGAAGTATCGGCACTTCCGCGATCATCAACGTTACGACACAGAACGCCGTGGCTGCGCCGCCAGCGATTCCGCCGCAAGGGCTACAGTTGTGGCTGAAGGGAGACGCTGGAATCAGTGCTGCGAAAGGCCGAGTTGTAAGCTGGGCCGACCAGTCCGGTCACGGAATCCAGGCCACACAACCCACCGTGAATGCGCAACCTGCCGTAGCCAAATCTGGAGCGTTAAGTGTAGTTCGCTTCGACGGTTCTCGAAACAACTTGACGTTCCCCTTGGCCATCAACGGCTGGACGGGAATGACGATCCTTATGGTGGCCGCAAATTCCATCAACATCACCGGCGGATCGTCGCCGAACGCAGCGATTTTCTGGGATGAAACTGCAGTGTGGGGGACAACTTACCTCTCGCCGTATCAAACCAACGTGTCTTACCGCTTTGGAACCACACAAACTTACAATTGGCCCGACTACAAACGGCCGGCGTCGGTGGGCACAGCGCTGAACCTGACAGAAACGGTTCATTCTGGAACCACTGACTATTTGTACGTGAACGGAACCCTCGCATTCTCTGAGGGCGGCAAATATCCGGCCATCCAGGGCAACGTCAATGTGGGCGCTCTGGGTAAAGGATACGGCAACACATTTTTTGGCGGAGATATCGCGGAGGTACTGGTCTACAACCGTGCCCTTAGCGATGCGGAACGCCAAGGCATCGAGACTTATTTGATGAATAAGTACTCGCTGCGATAGTTGCTCGCGTAAGTGGACAGGGGGCCGGAAGCGGTCCTCTGTCCCACTTACAATTGAAAGACCAGAAAGTATTGATACGGCAAGAACGTAAAACTCTGCACTAGCCTGAATCCAGCCAACGGCAATTCAGTCTTGACATTAAGATCTGTGACCACGCTGTCGGCAGGAAAGACCGCCGGCAATATGCGGTCGATGACGACCACGCGCCCGCCGGGATTCAGTCCGGCGAGCAACGCCTGATAATACGACAGCCTCTGCGGAATGCTGCGGAGCACATCCACCAGGATCACCGTATCTATATTAAGCCGCGCTAGGGCAGGATTGGCGTTGGTCGACAAGATTTTTGAGATGCCAGGAGGCAGCGCTCCTCTTCCTTGAAAAGCCTGGAGATCCGTGCTCACCGAATAGACCTTTTTTACTAAGGGAGCGATACGAGGTGCGAAGTAAGGGTATCCGATCTCAATCACCGCGACGGTCTCGGAACTCGAGAAGTTGAGAGCTGTAATGACTTCAAACGGTTTTTGCCAGGGGTCGCGCCGGGCGTCGGGCGGAAATCTGTATTCGTCTCCCGGCGAGAAGCTGGGAGGAGTTTGCGCTGGAAGGCTTGCGCCCAGAATCAACAAGAAGAAGTAATGTCGCATGGCTACAGTCCCGTAATCGTGATCTGACCGAAGGTGACGTCGGCCCGGTAGGCACCCAGAAGGATAGAGCCTTGGCTGAGCTCGCCATTGGCCTGTAAATCCCAGGCCGCCGGTTCGGTGCTACTCGCCGGCCAGACTTTGAAGCTGAACAGGGAACCTCCGGAGGTATTCTGCTGTACCCGGCACTTAAATATGTATTTAACGCCGGTTTGCAAGGTACGGGCCTTCTTAGCGAGTTGCCCCTCTACGACGGTAGCGGTGTTGGTCCATATGTAGAGCTCTTGCGGACCGAGGACGTTGCCCCAGGAAAGGAAGGCGGGAAACGGATGACCGATGCGCGGCTGTATGGACAGGGTTTGGCCGTACTGCACTGCAGTATGTCCTTGCCAGCCAACCACGATGCCGACCTGGTAGGCCCACGGGTCCAACCAGTTCATGGTGAGTTCAGCAGTCACGAGATAGTTCTTCCAGGTGCCTCTATCTCCTATATCAATGACGCGATCATATCCTTGCTGCACCGTGCGCACGGTTCCATCCGGCTGCCTCTGCCACAGACCATCCACAATCTGACCGGCGCTTTGTAGGTTGGTGGGCCAAGTGGTAATGGAGTACGATGACGGCCAAGTCTGGCCGGCAACGTAGTTTACGGCGACGCCGTGAATAGTTGTAAGCCCCTGCGTATCCGTAGCCGTGATCACCACCGTATTGTTTCCAGGGGTGAGAGATGCGTAATCGATTTCGACATTGAAATCGCCGGCGTCCGCCAGGCGGAAGGTGTCCTCTCCCGTTGATAGAGGCTGAGGCGGGCCGCCGTTCAGGGAATACGTGAGCGAAGCGATTTCATTGAAATCCGAAACATTGCCGAGGATATTGATCCATTGCTGCGAGACGCCGGGTTGTCCAAAGGTTTGCGAATCGCCATACCAGACCTGCAAGGTAGGCTGGGCTGGCGCAGGGGGGTACGAGCTTCCGTCGATGAAGGACGGTGGCGACGTGAGATTTATAAAGTGATCTACGACGGCTGTGAAAGCGGGAGGCGCCTGCCCATTGTACGGCGCATTGCCGACGTAGGGACCAATTTTCGCGGCGTGAAACGTCTGCGTGAACACGAATGCGGGAGTCCAGTGATAGGAGTCGTAGGAATAGCTGAAGGACCAACTGTTGCCGTTCCGTCTCAATCTCATGTAGGTTGCGGAGCCGCCTCGCATCTCCTGATTCACGAAAACGTTGCCCGTGCTGCCAGAGATGTTCGCTGCAAATGCGTAGACTTGCAGATTGTTGGAGTGCATACTGAAGCGCAGGAAGTGCGTGGCATCCTGTTCGACGATGATCCCTTGCTCCTGGTAAGGAGCATTTATGTTTACCGCCGAACTGAACTTGACCTCGACCGCAAAATCCGAATCGGCAACGGGCTGCATGATGCGGACGGCATTGTCACCAGGGGTCCAGGGGTCGTGCGACGTTCCCTCCGGAACGGACAGCAAAAGGCTTGAGCCGTTGAAACTGAAGCTGCCGTCATTGAGGGGATTCACAAACGTCCACGCGCCATTTAAGGTGGAGGACGTGAAGTCGTCGGAAATTACGGTACCTGAGGTGGTGCCCACGGTCGTGGGATCGGAAGCGGAATCGTTGGCGGTGTTGGTCTCATTTCCTCCGGACACCGTGGCCACGTTGGTAACGCTGGTGGCGGATCCGGCTACACTCACGTTTAGCGTAATGGCGGGGTAGCTCGCTCCCACAGCCAGGGCATTCGACCGCGTGCAAGTTGCCGTTTGCGAGGCGATCCCGCAGTTCCATCCACTGCCGCTGGCCGCTGTGGGTGTCAATCCCGCCGGCAGCGTATCGGCCACTGTCACCGTGCCACTGGTCGCCGCGGTTCCGGCGTTGCTCGCAATGATGGTGTAGCTGCCCGTGCTGCCCTGCACGAAGTTTCCAGAGTGCGATTTGCTGATGGTCAAATCCGGCAATGCGCCGTTGTGA
>Ga0105242_10004056_pt1 | contig 11378 bp, 11 predicted proteins | sample KBSM24metaG_FD_81521 | JGI IMG/M metagenome (GOLD analysis project Ga0105242, IMG submission 81521) | Miscanthus rhizosphere microbial communities from Kellogg Biological Station, Michigan, USA - KBS M2-4 metaG | ecosystem: Host-associated > Plants > Roots > Rhizosphere > Soil | place...
AGTCTTATCGACAGCTCTACACGCAGTCGAATAGCGGGGGCGAGCTCCGCGGCCAGATCCGCGTCAAGAAGTAGAATCGCCCTCCTCCGAAAGGAAGCCGGCAGGCGCCCGCAGGCGCCCACCCGGTCGTCCATGCTTCAGTTCGGCTTGCAGGTCGAGTCGCCGAGCGCCTTCATCGCTGCGTTCGCGGTCTTGTCGGCGTCCTTGTCGTAGTCGCCGGGCCTGTCGCCCTCCCACATCACGTCGGGCGCGACGCCGGGACCCTCGGCCGTGGCGCGGTACTTCGTGCCGTTCCCGGCGGGGTGCGAGCCGTGCGCGAAGAAGCCGTAGCAGAACGACCCCTTCGACTGGTGTGTCAGGAAGCTGTTGTCGCGTTCCCAGCCGGAGCCGTACGCCGAGTCGAAGACGTCGACGTAGATGTTGCGCCCGAACGAGTCGAGCGGGTTGCCGGCGGAGGTCGACGAGAACCCGTACACGCCGACGCCGTCGTACGTGTACGTGCCGAAGAGGTGGTCCCACTTCTTGTACGCCCAGTCCATCGTGATGTCGAGCGACGGCAGGTCGCCGGTCCAGTGCGAGAGCCGGAGCTCGAACACCGACTGTGCCGGCGTCGGCTGGACGCCGTAGTTCGCCAGCGCCCGCTGCCATGACTGCAGTGCCCAGTAGGAGCCGTCGGGCGACTTGCACGCGACCACCTTCCATGCGAGCGCCGGGCCGTCGTAGGCGCTGCACGAGCCGCCGAAGCTGTTCCAGTAGGCATTCTTCTTGTACTTGCCGTACCCGCCCGAGTAGTCGAGCTTGAACGAGACCTGCTTGTGGCCCCGGGCCGGCGGCAGAGCGTTGACGGCGCCCCAGGCGAGCACGTGCTTGAGCTTGCCGGCGGCGCTGTAGGTGAGCATCGCCTCGCCCTTCGCGTTCACGCTCAGCGCGGGGCGCGTCGCGTTTCGATCGATGAGTTGCGACGCGTTCGCCGCAGTGGTGGCCGCGAGTGCGGCTGCCACCGCGGCCAGTACAGACCCGGTCAGTCTCATCACTGCTCCCTCCTGATTAGGCTGGTCCGCGAAAATCCGCCGTCGCCACGACCGCGTTCGGCTGTCGTTTGAAGGGGCCGACGTGGACACCGATGCCGACGTCCCGAAGCCTGCGATCGAGCAGGATCGCGCGGTGCTCTTGGCTGTGGAGCCAGCCGGCGACGATCCGGGCCTCCGAGCCATCCGCAGGCGCGCTCCAGCCGAGCGTCTCCGCGAGTCGGCCGCCGCTCACACCCTCTTGCTCGATCCAGACCCAGAACCTGCCGTGCTCGAAGACGCCGCTCGAGACGATCGCCTCCGTGTGGCTGCGCGCTGCGCGGACGAGGCGCATGTCGACGTGCAGCGGCGCCAGGCCGTGCGACGCACGCGCTCGGTTGACGCGTACGGTCAGCGCCGACTCCCTCGAGGTCGGCCGCGTCGAGGACGACGCCGACGCCTCGGCGCGGGGATACGCAACCGCGGCCGCCGCTGCGCAGGTCGCAAGCGCGACGCAGATCGTCGGAATTGCGCGAAGCCGGGGAGTCCCGTTCCCCATTCCCGCACCTCATTGGTTGCCCACTCTCTCTCGCCCGGTCAGGCTGCGAGACGCAAACTATAGTCACACGAAGCAAATCCGTTTCGGGGATGCACAAGAAAGCCGCAGCGGGCAGGACGAGAACGCTCGGGCGACGCCCGTCGTTCGGGTCTCCGTCTAGCGCGCGGGGAACGAGCAGCTACAACACACCAGGCCAAGGAACAACGGGCGTCGCCCCAGCGCCGCCGCCCACGTCGTCGCGCTCTCGACCGTCGCGCTCTCAACCGTCTGTCAACCCCGAGCCCGGACGCTCCGCCCTCTGCCTGCCGCAGGGATTTCCCCACGACCGCGTCCGCGGGCGCCCCGGCCGCAACCCGCGAGTGCCGAAGGTGGGAATCGAACCCACACTCCCCGAAGGGAACCGGATTTTGAGTCCGGCGCGTCTGCCAGTTCCGCCACTTCGGCGCGTACCAGGCAGATCGTAACCCGGACACGACGTAGGACTTTTCTGCCGCAGGCAGTAGAGTCGCCTCACCTGTGGCAGCAAACGCTTCCGCACCGACGCTCGGGGCGCGCATCCCGCGCCTGAGTATCTCTGGGATCGTCGGGATCATCGTCGTGATCGCGGGGGCGCTGCTCCTGCTGAAGAACTTCACGGTCGCCCCCTCCCGCTTCGTCGAGGTGACCTTGATCGGGATCACGGTCGGCTGCGTCTACGCGCTCGTCGCGCTCGGCTACACGCTCGTCTACGGGATCCTCGAGCTGATCAACTTCGCGCACGGCGACGTCTTCATGCTCGGGGGCATGTTCACGATCACCTACGCGACGCATTTCTTCGGGCTGCACCACGGGCAGGGCTCGCTCACCGTGCCGATCGTGATCGCGACGCTCGTGCTGACGATGCTCACGTGCGGCTTCATCAACGCGTCGATCGAGTTCATCGCATACAAACCGCTGCGACACGCGCCACGACTGGCGCCTCTGATCACTGCGATCGGCGTCAGCTTCATCATCCAGGACGTCGGCCTCGCGTGGAAAGGCCCGAACTACATCACTGCGCCGGACGTTTTCCCGCACCGGGACGTCTTCTCGTTCCGCGGTGTCGACTACGGCTGGAACAAGCTGATCGTCGTCGTGATCACCATCCCCGTGCTGGTCGCCCTGACGTGGCTCGTGCAGCGCACGCGGCAGGGAAAGGCGATGCGCGCGACCGCACAGGACAAGGACGCCGCGGCGATCATGGGCATCAACGTCAACCGCACGATCTCCTTCACGTTCCTGATCGCCGGCTCGCTCGCAGGCGCTGCCGGCCTCTGCTACTCGCTCTACGTGACGACCGTCCGGTTCGACCAGGGCTTCCAGCTCGGCCTGATCGCGTTCACGGCGGCGGTGCTCGGCGGCATCGGCAACCTGCCGGGCGCCGTCCTCGGCGCGATCCTGATCGGCCTGATCCAGGCCTGGAACGAAGGCCTCCCCTGGCACATGCCGGGCTCCGACTGGACGCAGTCGATCGTGTTCTCGATCCTGATCCTGATCCTCGTCTTCCGCCCCGAGGGGCTGCTCGGGGAGCGGACGCCGGAAGGCGGCTGACGTGGCGTCATCGTCCGTCTGGAAGCAGTACGGCCTGCCTCGCTACCGGACGCTGTCCGACCGGACGCGCTGGGGGATCGCGATCGGCCTCGAGATCCTGCTCGCGATCGTCCTCTTCTTCCTGGACCACTCGCTCGGCTACGCGGTGCTCACGATCGCGGCGATCTACTGGGCGTACCGCCTGCCGCCGCTCCCGTGGCGACTGCTCGCACAGGCGATCCTGATCGCGATCTTCCTCATGCCCGAGCCGTCGCTGTCGGTCACCCTCGCGATCGCGTTCGCGGTCTTCTGGATCCCGAAGCAGTACCGCTCGCGTGCGATGCCGGCGATCGCGATCACGCTCGCCGTCCTCTATCCCTTCTACCAGCCGAAGATGTTCACGATCCCGGTGTTCGGCGCGTGGCCTGACGTGGCGACGGGCGTCGTGATGCTCGTCTTCATCATGATGGCCGTCGGCCTGAACATCGTCGTCGGATACGCGGGCCTCCTCGACCTCGGGTACGTCGCGTTCTACGCGATGGGCGCGTACACGGCAGCGTGGTTCTCGTCACTGCAGTTCTCGACGCACAACCTGCATTTCGGTGCGGTGGGGATCACGCCTGACCTGCCGGGCATCCACATCTCGGTCTGGCTGCTGATCCCCCTGGCGGGGGCCGTGGCGGCGCTCGCCGGGATCCTGATCGGCCTGCCGACGCTGCGCCTCCGTGGTGACTACCTCGCGATCGTGACGCTCGGCTTCGGCGAGATCCTGCCGCAGATCGCGCGCAACGGCGACAACTTCTTCGGCACGGGCTTCAACCTGACGAACGGCCCGAACGGGATCACGCCGCTGGACTCGATCGGCTTCGGCAACACCGTGTCCGACGCGACCGGCGGCTTCCTGCCTGCGAGCTATCTCGCGTGCTGCAGCAAGACGGTGCTCGGCCACCAGGTCCAGTCGACCGACGTCTTCTTCTGGACTGCGATCATGCTGCTGCTCTTCACGGTCTTCTGCTCGTTCCGGCTGCAGTACTCGCGCCTCGGGCGCGCCTGGATCGCGATCCGCGAAGACGAGACCGCCGCGGCCGCGATGGGGGTGCCGCTGATGCGGACGAAGACGTGGGCGTACGCGACGGGCGCGTTCTTCGGCGGCGTCGCCGGCGCCTACTACGCGAACTTCAAGAGCGCGACGTTCCCGGGCGACTTCTTCTTCAACATCTCGGTGTTCATCCTCTGCATGGTCATCCTCGGCGGCATGGGGAACATCTGGGGGGTGATCGTCGGCGCGGGGTTCCTCGCCTACCTGGACCGAGAAGGGCTCGCGAACACCGGCGCCTGGGTGAACGCCAACGTGCACGTCGGCGGCTGGCACCCGAACATCGACGTGCCGCTGTACGCGTCCGGCATCTACGGGCTGATCATCCTGCTGGTGATGCTCTTCAGACCGGAGGGCCTGATCCCGTCACGACGTATCGCGGCCGAGATGCACGAAGACGTGCAGCACGACCAGTACCTCTACGACGTCCAGCACGCGGGCGCGGAGGCCGGGTGACGGCGACGGCGACCGACGGCAACGTCCTCGTCGCCGAGGCGGTGCGCAAGGAGTTCGGCGGCCTGGTCGCTGTCAACGACGTCGACTTCACCGTGCCGCGGGGCAAGGTGATCTCGCTGATCGGGCCGAACGGCGCGGGCAAGACGACGTTCTTCAACATGCTCACCGGCGTGTACAAGCCGACGTCGGGCAAGGTGACGCTGCTCGGCGAGGACGTGACCGGCAAGCCGCCGCACGCCATCACAGCGCGCGGCGTGGGCCGCACGTTCCAGAACATCCGTCTCTTCCAGAACATGACGGCGATGGAGAACGTGCTCGTCGGCATGCACTCGCGCTTGAAGGCGAGCCTCTTCAACTCGATCGTGCGCACGCCGGGCGTGCGCCGCGAGGAGCGCGAGGCCCGGGAGCGCGCGCTGGAGCTGCTCGACTACACCGGCCTGCGCCGGCAATGGCAGACGACCGCGAAGAACCTGCCGTACGGCGACCAGCGCCGGCTCGAGGTGGCGCGCGCGCTCGCGACGGAGCCGCAGCTGCTGCTTCTCGACGAGCCCACCGCGGGAATGAACCCGCAAGAGTCGGCGGAGTTCACCTCGTTCGTCGCCCACGTACGCGACGAGCGCGGGTTGACGGTGCTGATGATCGAGCACGACATGCGCGTCGTCATGGGCGTCTCGGACCGCGTCTCGGTGCTGGACTACGGCGAGAAGATCGCGGAGGGCTCACCGCGCGAGGTGCAGCAGAACGAGCGCGTGATCGAGGCCTACCTCGGCAAGGCCGCCGTCGAGGACATGAAGCGGCAGGGGCTCTCGTGACCGCGAACACCAGGAACGGCGAGCCCGTCCTCGAGCTGACGGACGTCCACACCTACTACGGCTCGATCCACGCGCTGAAAGGCATCTCGCTGCAGGTGCACGACGGCGAGATCGTGACGCTGCTCGGCGCGAACGGCGCCGGCAAGTCGACGACGCTGCGCTCGATCAACGGGCTCAACCGCCCGCGCGAGGGAAAGATCAGCTTCCAGGGCCGCGACATCACAGGCGTCCCGGCACACGAGATCGTGAAGCGCGGCATCGCACAGTCGCCGGAGGGCCGGCGGCTCTTCCCGCGCATGACGGTGATCGAGAACCTGGAGATGGGCGCGTTCCAGCGCTCCGACCGCTCGGACATCCGCGCCGACATGGACCGCGTCTTCGAGCTCTTCCCGCGCCTGCACGAGCGCCGCAACCAGAAGGCCGGCACCATGTCCGGCGGCGAGCAGCAGATGTGCGCGATCGGGCGCGCGCTGATGGCGCGCCCGAAGCTGCTGCTGCTCGACGAGCCGTCGCTCGGCCTCGCGCCGATCTTCGTCGAGCGCATCTTCGAGATCATCAAGCAGATCAACGAGCAGGGGACATCCATCCTGCTCGTCGAGCAGAACGCGCTGATGGCGCTCGACGCGGCGAATCGCGGCTACGTGCTCGAGACGGGGCGCATCGTCCTCGCCGACGACGCGGCCTCGCTGAAGACGAACGAGCAGGTCCGGAAGACGTACCTCGGCGAGACCTGATCGTCAGGCGTCGCGGCGCTCGGTCGAGATGCGGCCGGCCGTGTTGAAGACCGCGATCCAGATTGCGAGCACGAGCAGCGCGGCGCCGGTCGACATCGTCACGCTGTCGTTGACGTACTGATCCGGCCCGAAGTGGTCGATCGCCGCTACGTCGATCGCCCTGCGCGCGCCGCCGAGGCTGCTGATCTGCAGCAGCAGCGGGCCGATGAGCACGTTCCAGGCAACGAGCACGCCGACGACGACGCGCGAGCTCGCGAACGATGTGAGCCCGACCGCGATAACCACGTTGATGAGGACCGAGGCGAAAATGTACGCGGCGTACTCGCCGATCACCTTGCCCGACGGGTGACCGAGGTCCGCGGCGAAGACGAAGCCGCCGCCGACGCCCAATGCGAAGGCGACCGCCAGTATCGGCAGGAGCACGAGCAGCGCGCCGGGCACGCGCACGTTGAAGAGCGCCGAGCGGCTGCGTCCGGTGACGACGAGGTCGCGAAAGACGCCGTTCGCGACGTCCTGGCTGCCGGCGGTCGAGCCGACCATGATCGCCACGAGCGTGCCGAGCCCCAGCAGCACGTCGAGGTAGTGCGACATGTTCTCCTGACCGCCTGCCGGCCCGTGGTGCTCCGGGTTGACGGCGTGCAGCGTGACCAGGATCACCTCGACGACGATCACCGCGCCGACGGTGAGGATCAACGTCCACGCCATCAGGCCGCGCCGGCGCACGAGCTTCAGGATCTCCGCACGTACCAGCCTCATTCGTTCGCCCCCAGCCGCGAGGTGATCGCGAGGAACGTCTCCTCGAGCGTGGCGCGCGCCGGCTCGAGCCGCGAGACCGCGACGCCCGCGGTCACGAGCGCGCGATTCACGTCCGCGGCGCGGAGCCCGTCGCCGAGCGTGAGCCGGAGCGTCGAGATGCCGTCGTTCTCGACGCTCGCGACCCGGGGCTCGCGTCCGAGCACCTCGCGCGCGCGCGCCTCGTCGTCGACCTCGACGACCAGCGACGGCTCGCCGGTCGCCGCGATCTCGCCGACCGCGCCTTGCAGCACGACCCGGCCCAGGTCGACGATCGCGACGTAATCGCATGTCTTCTCCACCTCGTCGAGCAGGTGCGATGAGAGGAACACCGTCCGGCCCTCCCCGACGAAGGCGCGGATCAGCCGGCGCATCTCGAGGATGCCGGCGGGGTCGAGGCCGTTCATCGGCTCGTCGAGGATCAGCAGGGCGGGGTCGGCGATCAGGCACCGCGCGATCCCGAGCCGCTGCCGCATGCCGAGCGAGTACGTCTTGACGCGGTCGCCCGCGCGCCCGGTGAGCCCGACGCGCTCGAGCGCGTCCGGGATGCGCTCCGCGGACGCGCGGTCGCGCGCTGCGGCGACGATCGACAGGTTCTCGCGTCCGGTCAGGTGGGGGTGGAAGCGCGGCTCCTCCACGATCGCGCCGACCCGCGCGAGCGCGTCCGCACGCTTGGCCGGCTGCGGCAGTCCGAGCAGCGACACCTCACCGGACGTCGCGTGCGTCAGCCCGAGCAGCGTCCGGATCAGGGTCGTCTTGCCGGCGCCGTTCGGGCCGAGGAAGCCGAAGGCGACGCCGGCCGGCACCGTCAGGTCGACGCTGTCGACGGCGATGCGGTCGCCGAACTTCTTGGTCAACCCGCGCGTCTCGATGACCGCGTCCATGGAAGAAACCTACGTGGACGGGGCGACGATTGGGAAGTACGGCGGCGCGAGCAGGAATCCGATTCGCTCCGCGCCGCGGCCGCGCGCCATCTCGAGTGCCGCGCCGAGCCCGTGCACCGGCACGTAGCCGAGGTGCCGGGCCGACTGCGCGTCGCGGCAGCCCGCGATCAGCACCGCGCCGAGCCGATGCGTCGTCGCGTCGCAGGCGCTCCACTCGACGAACGGCTGCAGCGGGTGGCACGCGCGGCCCTCGCGGTAATCGGAGATCGCCCTCGCGTCGGCGACCGCGGCCTGCTCGGCGTCCCGCATCGCGCCGATGTCTCCGGTCGTGCGCGCGTCGAAGAAGAGCGCGCGGTACGGCGTCTGCGTGGGCCGGACGAAGCGGCGCGCGAACGGATGCACGAGGATCGCCGTTCCGCCGGCCGCGACCGGAGGGGCGTTTCGCCAGAGCCGCAGCGCGACGCCGAGCCCGATGTACGCGACGTTCACCGGGTTCGGGCGCTCGCGCGGCAGCGTCGCCGTCGTGGGCGGGATGCCGATCACGATCGCGTCGAGCGGCTCCTCCAGCTCGACTCCCTTGAAGACGGTGCCGCGCAGCAGCGCCTCCGTGTGCGCGACAGACGGCGTGCCGCCGTACACCGCCGCGGCGGTCTGCTCGCGCGGCAGCCGGTCGAAGAACTGCTGGCGCATCCGCCCGGGCGCGAGCTGGAACATGCGCCGCACGCGCGAGCGAAGCATCCGCTCGATCGACTCCTGGTCGTACGGGTACCCGGCGAACGGGCCGGCGGTGCGCGGCGCGTTCAGCACCAGCGAGACCCCCGTCACAGGCACGCGCTCGCCGATCCGCCGCTCGGTCGCGACCGCGAGCCGCCAGCCCTGCGACGCGCTGGTCTCGAGCAGCGAGACCGCGCCCGCCGCGCGCAGCTGCTCGCGCCCACTCGCCCCGAGCAGCGCGGCGGGTCCTCCGTGCAGCACCGACTCGGCGGCGGTCACCGTCACGACGACGTCGGTCTCGACGAGGGCAGGGTTGACGCGCAGTCCGACGTTCCCCTCGCGCCCGAGGTCGACGAGGTCGTCCGCCTCCGAGTCGTGGACGATCACGCGGCCCTTGAAGCGCCGCCGGAACTCGGGTGGGACGAGCGTGCCGATGTCGCGTGGCGTCGTCCGGCGCATCAGCCCGCCGGCGACGAGGATCGTCGTGCGCGTCACGCCGAGCCGCTCGAGCTCGTCGGCGACGGCCGCGATCGCGACGTGGCGCGGACCGACGTGCACGGACGGGATCGGAAGCGACGGCTGCTCGATGACGAGCGTCGCCGTCCCGCCGCGCTTCACCAGCTCCTCCAGCGGCCGCCCCGCGAGCGGGAACTGCAACGCGTCGCGTACCGCCTGCGCGACGTCCTGCAGCGACTCCCGCGGAAGCGGCGGGCGCAGGACGAGGTCGTCCTCCCCTGCCTCGGCGACGACGACGCGCGTGTCGTTGAGCAGCGGGACGCGCGTCACGTGCCGCGCCGGGCGGCCGCGGCGGTGATCCCGAGCGCGATGAAGATGCCGCCGGAGAGCCAGCGCCGAAGCTTCGCCCCGGTGCCGCTACGCCGGAGCCGGCCGGCGATCGCGTCGGCGACGAACGCGTAGGTCATGTCCGACAGCACGGCCACGAGCACGAAGAGCGTGCCGAGAAACGCGACCTGCGGCCAGACGGCGCCGCGTTCCGGGTCGACGAACTGCGGCAGGAAGGCGAGGAAGAAGAGCGCCGTCTTCGGGTTGAGGATGTTGACGATCACGCCCTGCCGGTAGATGCGCGAGAGCGGTGCGCGCAGCGCGTGCGGCGCGTCCTCGCCGCCGCCGTCCCCGGAGAGGATGCGGCGGATCCCGACGCCGATCAGGTACGCGGCGCCGACCAGCTTGACGACGGTGAAGGCGGTTGCCGACGACGCGATCAGCGCCGACAGGCCGACGGTCGCCGCGGCGACGTGCACGAGGCCGCCGGTCGCGACGCCGAGCGCCGAGATGAGGCCTGCCCGGCGTCCCTGGTCGATGCTCTGCGTGACGATGTAGGCGACCGCCGGCCCGGGCACGACGGCGAGCGCCACGGCGGCGAGCAGGAAGAGCGCGATCGTCGCCGCAGCGGGCATCAGGGCACGGCGCGGTAGAAGCGGACGTACTGCGGTCGAAAGCCGCGCTTCGGCCAGAAGCGCGAGGACAGGAGGTTGACCGAGCGCCAGTCCGTCGTCATCGACTCGTAGCCGTGCGCAGTCGCCCAGCGGAGGACGTGCTCGGTCAGGGCGAGGCCGATGCCCGTACCTCGAACATCGTCCACCGTGGCCGCGTGGGCGAGGTCGATGTTTCTGGGCGGGACGCGCAGGTCGCCCTCGGGGCGGCTGTAGAGGACGGCGTGCCCGACGGTGCGACCGTCGAGCTCTGCGACGAAGTGGACGAAGACGCTCGGGTCGTCCCAGAGGTCGCTCCACTCCTCGACGAAGTCGGCCCGTGACGGGATTTTCAGGCCGGAGAAGCTCGGCGAGCGGGACTGCAGGAGCCAGAGGATCTCGTCGAACTCGGCCACTGCGTCCAGGTCGTCCCGCGTACCGGGACGAATTTTCACTTCCGTGTGCTGTAGCTGTACAGCTACGCCGCCGGACGTCTCGCGCACGGCCCAGAAGAACTGGCACCCGAAGGCCAGGCGAAACCAGACGTCGGCCACTTCGGCCTCGGCGGCCGGAACTGCGACCGCGAAGCGGGTCGAATCCCAGCGCTCGGCGAGCACGGCGAAGAGGTCGCGGAGCGCCTCGGGCTCCGACGCCGCGTGGCCGCCGAAGCCGACGGTCGCGATCTCGCCCTTGACCGCGCCGGCGAGGTAAGCGACGGCCGTTCCGTCGCGGGTCGCGACGACGCCCTCGTCGTCGGGGACGTGGGCGGCGAAGTCGTCGATCTCGGGCAGGAGCGGCTCGGCGGCGCGCTGGCGTGCGTAACGCTCGCCCAGCAGCCGCGCGGCCTCGTCCCGAAGGTCGGAAAGTGGGTGGATCTCGAGCTTCGCCATGAGGCCCGGACGATACCCTCGGCATTAGATGGCCACCCGGCACCACATCTGATGCCGAAGACGCTCACCGGAGGCGAGCTCAACCTCGACGACGCGCCCGCGCGCGAGTCCGAGCTCTTCATCGTCGACGGCAACAATCTGGCCTATCGCGCCTTCTTCGCGCTGCCCGAGGAGCTGGCGACGACCGACGGCCAGCCGACGAACGCGCTGCTCGGCTTCACGAACATGCTCTTCAAGCTGCTGGCGGACTATCGCCCGAAGGGCGTCGCCGTCGCATGGGACTCGCGACCGGTGCACCGCGCCGCGGCCGCCGAGGCGGCGGACGTCGTCTACAAGGAGGGCCGCCGGCAGATGCCGGACCTGCTGCGCGAGCAGTTCCCGCACTTCCGTCCGATCGTCGAGGCGTTCGGCTACCGCAACCTCGAGTTCGAGGGGTGGGAGGCGGACGACGTG
>Ga0105242_10004057_pt1 | contig 11378 bp, 13 predicted proteins | sample KBSM24metaG_FD_81521 | JGI IMG/M metagenome (GOLD analysis project Ga0105242, IMG submission 81521) | Miscanthus rhizosphere microbial communities from Kellogg Biological Station, Michigan, USA - KBS M2-4 metaG | ecosystem: Host-associated > Plants > Roots > Rhizosphere > Soil | place...
GCTTAGATGCCAAACCACGCCGTTTGATCTGCGATTTTTATTAAGCGTCTTTGCCCTTTGCCTTTGGAGGCCAAGCGGCGGATGGGCCTGAGGACTGGCAATCCTGCTGTCCAACGGTGAAATCTTCTTTGATGTTGCGGACATCAGAAAAGCGTTTAGCTTTTTGCGGCAGTCGGCGCGACTGAATCATTTGAGTCCGCCTCAGCCTGACAATCCACGTTCGTGAGATTCAGTCATTCCGATACAGCTCATGTTCCGGTGCCGGAGCGGGAGATGCCTCCGCGCCCTCGCGGTGCAGCCGGTGGCGAGCGGAAAACACGGAGCCGCGCGCAGGGGCCAAGGGCGCGAACTTCATCATGCCAATGGGTGCGGCCATATCATCATAAATTGCCTCTATCCCGCCACGGAGGGAGTAGGTTTCGTGCCAGAAGCCGGTGCCGCCCGAATCGCGCAGAAAATTTCGCCACCAGGCGCGGTGCGGTTCGGAACGTGTCCAGCGTTCGAGCGATTCGAAATCGCGCCAGTATTGGCGCATACCCGCATGCGGCGGAAACAGCGAGAAGAGAAAGTCCTCATGAAGCAGCAAGCCGTCCGGCTTCGCCCGTGCTGATTTCGCTATTTGCGGTCCCAGGCCGAGGAGCGTTTTCAGGCCCGTCCACACGTTCACACGCATACCCAGATAGATCACGATCAAGTCGGGATAAGCGGAAAGATCCACGGTGCGGCGATCGACACGGGTCATACTAGGGAATTGTACGCGACGCAGACCTTAATCGGATGTTACATCGTCGTTTTTTTGTACCGAGGTGTTGTACGCCGGCCGCGCGCGGTGCGCCGATAATGCGAATTATCGGACCCCATTTCCGCAGCATCGCCATCATTGCTGTAAGCTCTCTGCCAATTGAGACCCTCCCACTCAGGCATCTAGACAGGCCAGGTCTTGACAGTTGGGCAGATGTATACTACATTGTAGTTCTCGAGGAATGGCTGAAATCTTAGGCACGTTTGAACAGGCAGTTTTATTGGGAATCGTTCGGCTGGCTGACGACGCCTATGGCCGAGCAATCCTGCAAGAAGTCGAAATGCGTTTGAAACGCGAGATTGCTCCGGGAGCTGTGCAGGCCACACTCGATAGGCTCGAAAACAAAGGCCTGGTAAGGTCTCAGCTTGGCTCCGGAACACCGATTCGCGCAGGACGGCCACGCCGCTACTACCGGGTGGAATCTTCGGGTGTCCGAGCCCTCAATGATGCGCGTAAGACAGTTGAACACCTGTGGCGCGGCCTCTCGTGGCCGCTGAAAGGACACGCATGAGAACGAGTCCACCCGTTTGGGCTGAAGCGATACTTCGGACCTTCCTGAAGGCCGAATCTTTTCCCAACGTTTCCGGCGACCTATTGGAGCAATATCGGGACAGCATCTTACCCGCCCGTGGTCTACTCCGTGCCGATCGCTGGTATGTGTCGCACGTGTTCGGCTTCGTCCTCCGCGGTGCGTTACCGTGGGCGGCATTGTTTGCGGGCGCTGCGGTGGCCAGAAATACGCTGGACTGGCTGAATCCTGCGACGGATTACCACGCTCGCGCGCTCACATCCACAGCGCTGGCTGTTAGCATTCTGCTCGTCGCGGGATTCTGGACAGCATGGCGTTCCGGGTCGTTCCTCGCCGGCGCCGTTACTGGCCTCTCCGCCTCTACGGTGGCCGCTGGACTAACCATCCTTGGCAACGCTGTACTCCTGGCATCCTCCTTTGGTATCGACCCCGCCCAGGGGAGTGGCGGGCTGGATGAGCTCTTTCATCTCCCACTAATGCTGATCCTGCCCGGAATGGCGGTCTGCAGTATTGGGGGATTCTTGGGCGCCGGTGCAAGAAGGTTCTCGCGCGCTCTCTAGCTTGAAATTTCCCGCTTCGTGCCGACGAGCGTGTTACATCTGGCGACTGATCGCGGGATATCTGAGATCGGCAACGGGTACTCTCGTGTTATATGGTGTTAGGATCGCGACTACTCCCAGAACGAGTCATGCCCGCATACACCCCATCAGAAGTCCACAGTCTCTTCCGACATGCTTTCAACGCGGGAGATGTTGGATCGTTAACCGCTTTGTATGAGCCCAGCGCGGTTCTGGTCGTTGGCGGTAACAAAGTGGTAGGCCACGAGAACATACGCGCGGCGTTCAAGAGCTTAGTCGCGGAGCGCGGGCGGATGACACTCGAAACCCGCGACATCATTGAATCGCCGGAAGGCTTGGCGGTGCTACACGGAAGCTGGATCGTCGAGCCGCCGCCAGGAATTGGAGACGCCGTGGCGACTCAAGGTGTCAGTACCGAAGTGGTTCGCAAGCAGGCGGACGGAACATGGCTATTTGTTATTGATAATCCCTACACGCCAATAATCGCTCCGCGGCAGGCTCCAACTAATGACGCATAACGACAAGGTGTAGATCAAAGTAGATTACGCATCGCGAATCTCTACCGATAATGTTCCTTATCGGGCAAATTCCCAGTAGCCGACTTCTGGATATTGGCTTCCGCTAAAAGAATCGTCCATCAAAAGAGACCGTGGTAGGATGACCCGTGAGTGAGGATATGATGCGATTTCTGATCGCTATGCTGTTGTTGTCTGTCGGAACTCACGCACAGTGGATCGGGTACAAAGTTACCGGTGTCCCCGCAAGCCAGACGGCAAGCCGAACCTGACCGCTCCCGTACCTCGCCTCAACGGGAAGCCGGACCTGTCCGGAATCTGGGTCCCCATTCCCTCGAAATTCGGTGAAGCGGCGGAACTAGTACCAGCCGAAGCCGACCTCGCGGTGCCGGGCGACGATCCCCGAGAGATGTCAAAGTACTTCTTCAGCGCACTAGCCGGCTACAAGATGGAAGACATCATGACGCCGGCGGGGATTCAGAAGTGGCAATCCGGAGCCAGGCCTACCACGAACTGCACGGCCCTGACGCCGCCGATGCTGGGGGTGGTTCCGTTGCCGCAACGCTGGGTCCAGACGCCGCAGCTATTGGCGATCCTGGGTGAAGGTCAAATTCCTCGGCTGGTTCACATGGATCGGCGCCCTCTGCCCTTGGATCCGCAGCCGGCTTATGTAGGTTACTCGGTGGGACGGTGGGATGGAGACACCCTGGTAGTGGAAACGATCGGAATCAAGGAAGAAACCTCGCTGGATGCTTTCGGCCATCCGAGGACAAGTTCGGCGCGTCTCACCGAGCGGTTACGCCGCCGCGATTACGGGCATCTGGAGATAAGAGTGACGATCGAAGATCCTGCGTACTATAAGAAGCCAGTATCCTACCAATACTCGGAGATCCTAACTCCGGATGACGATTTCCTGGAGTACGTCTGCACCGAGAACGAGCGGGACGCAAGGCACACGCATCAAATCCCACTTCCTGCCGAGAAGTAAGCTGGATCAGGTTTGGCACTGGAGTGAGCTCCCCCTGGCGCTTCAATTCGATGTCCGCTAGGCGGAGTTCTTCCCGAGGGAATCGAAAGGTGAAAGCTTCCGATAATGTTGGATATCAGGCGACTTTCCCGTAACCCCTGGACAGCTTCGCCGGAGTCAGTTGTCCGAAATTGGTGTTAACCGGGACTCGCCTTCGATCGTCTCAGATACTTTTCCGATGGGTGGGCTTGTTCCGCCCGAATCGTATATAGTTACAGACGCGAGTAAGGCCTCGATGCTTACTTGCATCACACGGTTCCTGGCCGGGGGACTGCAGCCTTCCGCATCCCCGAAAGGAGCAAGCATGGAACTAATGAAACGAGACCTGCTTGTTTCAAAAACATGGATTCAAGCTGTCGCACTGGTCGTCGTTTTCGGCTTTTTCGTGCTAGGTTTGCTTGCGTATCGGACCTACTCGGGTGAAGCGCCCATTCCGGCACGCGTGGTGGACCCGAAAGGCAGTGTTCTTTTCACTGGCGATGACATCACCGGTGGCCAGCAAGTATTTCTGCGTAACGGTCTCATGGAGTACGGTTCGATTTTCGGCCATGGAGCATATCTTGGACCGGATTACACCGCCGATTACCTCCGACGTTCCGCAACCACCGTTTTCGAAGAACATGGCGGCCAACAGTCGGATAGCGCAAACAGCAAGACTGTGGCCGAGTTTAAGACCAATCGCTACGACCCGTCGAACGATATCCTCACGTTTACCGAGGCGCAATCCACGGCATATAACCAGCTCCGGGACTACTATCAGTCTGTCTTCAACGAATCCTCTACTCAGTCCGGGCTCAGGCCGCACGCCATTAGTGAACGTCGTGATACAGACCAGCTGACCGCATTTTTCGCGTGGTCGGCCTGGGTGGCTTCGGCCACTCGGCCCGGCACGGACTATTCGTATACCAACAATTGGCCGCCGGAGCCGCTGGTCGGAAATCGAGTTACGGCGAACGCCGTGCTCTGGAGTGTTCTATCTTTGATAGCCCTGCTGGGGGGCATCGGTCTATTATTCGCAGCGTTTGGCAGATGGAACTTTCTGGGATGGCATGGTCGCGAGCAGAAAACCTTGAGCTTTCGCGCTCCTGGAGTTGTCGCCCTGACTCCTGCGCAGCGCGTTTGCGGCTGGTTCTTCTTCGTGATGGCCGTGTTGTTCCTGCTCCAGACTCTGGTTGGCGCCGCCTCGCAACACTATCGCGCCGACGCATCAAGCTTCTTTGGCCTCGACTTAGCTCAGATTCTTCCCTTCAATCTAGCGCGAACATGGCATTTGCAGCTGGCGATCTTCTGGGTCGCCACTTCCTTTCTCGCTGCCGGTATCTTCCTGGCACCGATGATTGGTGGGCGCGAGCCAAAGACACAGAAATGGCTGGCAATCGGACTGTTGTCTGCGCTGGCGATCGTGGTCTTCGGCAGCCTGGCCGGAGAGTTCGCCGGCATTCACGGATTCATCCAGCGCGGCTGGAGCTGGTTCGGCAATCAGGGATTCGAGTACCTGGATCTTGGACGCTTCTGGCAGATCCTGCTTACGCTCGGTCTGTGCTTCTGGGTGTTGATGCTATACCTTGCACTGCGCGGCCGCCTGCAGACGGAACACAAAGGAAACCTGCCATGGCTTTTCCTATTCTCCGCTCTGGCCATCCCGGCCTTCTATGCCGTGGGGCTGCTGGCGCGGCCGGAGAACCATTTCACAACTACCGATTTCTGGCGCTTTTGGGTCGTGCATCTTTGGGTCGAGGATTTTCTGGAGTTGTTCACCACTGTCATGGTGGCATGCATTTTCGTCCTGCTCGGAGTGGTGGCGGAACGCGTGGCTCTGACGGTAATTTACCTCGACATTGTGCTTTACTCTGCGGGCGGCGTAATCGGCACGATGCACCATCTCTACTTTTCCGGCACGCCCGCAGAACACCTTGCATTGGGAGCATTCTTCTCAGCAGCCGAAGTGATCCCGCTCACCTTCCTAACGGTGGAGGCTTGGAGCTTTCTGCAGCTAGGGGCGCACCAACAAGCAAAATCCCGCACCCCATTCCCGCATTACTGGGCAGTGATGTTTCTGGTCGCGGTCGGCTTTTGGAATTTTCTCGGTGCCGGTATCTTCGGATTCTTAATCAACCTTCCGGTGGTGTCCTATTACGAGATCGGAACCGCTCTGACTTCCAATCATGGACATGCATCCATGATGGGCGTTTATGGAATGCTGGCAGTTGGTTTGGCATTGTTCTGCATTCGCTACCTTGTTCCGGAGACTCGGTGGTCGGACCGAGCCGCGAAAGTCAGCTTCTGGTCGCTCAATTTGGGGCTGGCGTGGATGGTCTTTGCGACCCTGTTCCCGCTGGGACTACTGCAACTGTACGAGTCGGTGAACCACGGTTACTTCGAAGCGCGCAGCCTCAAGTTCTTGACCAACGATGCAAATGCGTTTCTTGAATGGCTGCGACTTCCGGGCGATGTTGTGTTCATCGCAGGGGGTGTGTTGCCGGTGTTATATCTATGCTGGCTGGGCATCCGCCACACGGTTCCTCCCACCATATCTGAAGAGCGCGAGACGGTCCTGTTCGCTGAGGTAAGTGAGCCGTGATCCTTGCCGACTTGCAATCGGAAACATTGGTCGCGACTGGCTACGCGTTGCTGTTACTGGTCATCGCGGCCGGTCTTGAAACGATGGGACGACATTCCCATAGGCGAGCCGGCCAGTATCACAATCGCGGCTTCCGATTTCATAAGCATGCGGATCATTGGGAATGTCCCCGAGGGGCGCGTCTCGAAAGGGCTGAGTTCGACAGTGAACTGCGCGTAGTCCGCTATCGGGCCGCCGCCCACACTTGCAACGGTTGTCCCATCAAAGCTCAGTGCACGGATTCTGATTCTGGACGAGAGCTTTCGGTTCCTCTGGACCCTTGGTTAAGCTCCGCGGTTGGCCGCTTCCACCGCGGAATATCGCTGACGCTCTTGATTCTGGCGGCTTTGATTATGGCCGTCGAGTTGGTGCGGTATGGCCGCGGTCCGGAGCGGTGGGCCTTGTCCGTTGCAGTGGCGACGCTGAGTCTGCTCGCTCTGAACATCGCGAGAGGTCTGCGAGGGCACCCTCGGGCCTGACCGGCTAATGTGGTTCTTACTGCCCGGACTGTTTCAGCATCAACAGAAGCATTACGACGGGCATTTTTGCGGCAATCCCATGCGATAATCCTGCAGCCATGTGAACCAGAGATCCAGCGCGAGCACTCTTCTTCTCACTGCCCAGCGTGAGTTCGGCTTCTCCCTTCAAGAAAAGGAGCACTGCTGCCATCGGTGCTGTGTGAGGAGATAGCTCCTACCCGGCGGAGAATCCGAAGGCTACGACTTTTAGTGATTCATCGTTGAACAAGGTTCGACTCAGGACTCCGTTGTCCGGTATAGGAACTTCCGCTTGGATATCTTCGACGAAGGTATAGGGTGTCATACCGTTATTGTGGACGCCTTGCAGCCTGCTAAAAAGCAAATACTTCGCAAGGATGAACGGAAATCATACCTGGCGGTGTTGCAGGGCGACGAGATGCCCCACTGAAACTCACTTCGGTATCGCTGAATAGCTCCCGATAATGTTGCTTAACGGTTATGTATGCCTCAATAGATCCTGCGAGAAATAGTCGCCGCGACTGGAGCGAAGAAGATCGCGAATACCCTCAAGAAGTACGCACCACCCTGCTACACACATTGCCGTTATTGAGGAAGTTCTGGGCGTGTCGGTGGAAGTAGACTTGTAGTTGTTCTGAAGCTCCAATGGTTTCGATGATGCACGGGTACCCGTGCTTTTATGCTGCCCCTCAATCTAACGATCTCGAAAATCGGACCTGAATCGGACATCTTGCTGCGGAACCTATTCGAGCACTATTGCCACGACATGTCAGAGTGGTTCGAGGTCGATACGGGCACTGATGGACGTTACTCTCGTGACACGTCAGCAGTGTGGGCAAATCGCTGTGAAGTGTATTTGGCGAAAGTAGGCGATTCGATCGCAGGGTTCGCTCTCATCGGATCGGGAGCCGAGTGGCTCGGCGAAATTGGTGCGCATGACGTTCACGAGTTTTTTGTCATGCGGAGATTTCGCCGCCGGGGTGTCGGACAGAGCATGACCACCTTCCTTTGGAATCAATATTCTGGAGAATGGCTCGTCAGAGTATTGGAAGCCAACGCGCCAGCCTTATCCTTCTGGCGGGACGCGATCTCGCGCTACGCCCCTGGTTCGTGCCGGGAAGAGCAGCGCACCGTTAATGGGCGGCTCTGGAGATTTTTCCGGTTCGCGTCCACTGGTGCTTGACTGACTGCCGTCTCTATCTTTCGATCAGGATCCTACCGTTAATGCGTGATAACGGACTGCGAACGGCGAACCCGGTCCACTGCCCGAAGAAAGCCGACTCTTGGTCCACTTTTAATCGTCCCGACGGACCGACCGGGTTCCAAAGAGGCCTATCCCTTCCCTTGTCTCACTTCTAATAGTCCGTACGTACGGCTGGAGACCTTTAATACTTCAAACCACAGTACACTCAGCACGCCGGCTGTCGAGCAGATGGCAAGATCTGTCGTGTGGAGGCTGGAGAAACGGAACAGGTCGCGCGCGAATGGGATATTGTTCACTAAGGTAAGCGCGGCCAGAGTTCCCCCGATCACCCACCACAGGGCTGGGTTGGGATTGTAAAGAGTAGCCAGGATCGTCCGGGTCCAGGAACGATTCGCCAGAATCAAAGCAAGATTGGCGATTATGAACGTCGTGAAAGTCAGAGCGCGTGTATTGGTCTCGGGCTCCCCTCGCCAGTGGGCGATGAAGAGCACCGTCATCGCAATCAGCAGAACGCTCGCTCCTTGCAGCAGACTCACGAGTAAAGTGCGGCGATTAAACAATGGTTCCCGCGGACTGCGAGGCGGACGTTGCATGACGCCCACTTCCTCCGGCTCGGCCTCAAATGCTATCGAGCACGCGGGATCGATAATTAGTTCTAGAAAAACGACGTGGACCGGCAGAAGTATCAGAGGCAACCCGAAAAGGACGGGAATCAGAGCTAACCCAGCGATCGGCACATGAATTGCCAGAACGTAGGCCATGGCCTTCTTAAGGTTGTCGAAGATCCGGCGACCGAGTCGAATAGCCGAGACAATGGAGGAAAAAGCGTCGTCCAACAAAACCAGTTGAGCCGCCTCGCGGGCCACGTCCGTGCCACGTCCGCCCATGGCAATGCCGATGTGAGCCGCCTTGAGAGCGGGGGCATCATTGACGCCATCGCCGGTCATTGCGACGACCTCACCATTGGCCTTCAGCGCTTCTACTAACAGGAGTTTTTGTTCCGGTAGCACGCGGGCAAATACGTTCACCGTCTTCACCCTGGACTGGAGTTGGTCGCGCCCCATTTGCTCCAATTCGGGTCCAGTAAGGACTTGCTCGCTGTCTCTCAAACCGGCCTGCCGGGCAATGCTCTGCGCTGTTCCCGCGAAGTCGCCGGTAATCATCACAACCCTTATACCTGCGGCGTGACACTCTGAGATCGCCGCTGGAACCTCTGGACGGATTGGATCCGCCAGCCCGACCAGACCTACAAAACGAAACTGGAAGGCTTCAGGTCCGTTTGGTAATTCATCACTTTGAAATTCGGCGCGGGCCACTGCCAGGATGCGTAAGCCTTCTTCAGCCATCTTGTCGGCATGACCCCTGACAGTTCCCAGTTCGGCGACGGAGAATCTACAGAGCTGTGCAATTGCCGCTAGCGCCCCTTTTGCGGCCACCACTCGAACCCGGCTGTCTGGCGATTGCCAAACTCGTGACACCGCAAGCAGTCTACGCGACAGCGGATATTCGCGAAGGAGAGTGGAATCAGCATGTAGGTGTTCCGTATCGCCAAGATAACGCTGTCCCAATTGCTGAAATGCCAAATCCATGGGATCGAAAGGCTTCCTCTGGCTGGCAAGAATGCCGAACTCAACTAATTCGTGGAACGGTTCCGGGAGCGAGTCTCGATTGGCGCCATCTATGACGTAGGACGAGCCGTTCGCAAACAGTCTACGGACGGACATTCTGTTCTGGGTCAGGGTTCCCGTCTTGTCCACGCATAGCACCGTGGCCGATCCCAAAGCTTCGATGGCGCTCGCCGTTCGGGTTAGAACATTTTTTCGCGAAATACGCCAGGCGCCCAGAGCCAGAAAAACGCTGAGGACTACAGGAAACTCCTCGGGCAGTAGGGACATCGCCATGGTAATTCCAATCAAGAGCCCATTGAGCCAACTTTCGCGGGTGAGCCCGTAAAACACGACCAGTAACCCGCAGATCGAAAGTCCCACGGTCGCCAAGACGCGGGTTAGGCGATTGATCTCTTTCTTCAAAAAGCTTTTTTCAACCGGAAGCGTCTGCAGCGTTTTGCCGATCTTGCCCAGCTCAGTTTTCGATCCGACCGCCCTTACTTCGGCAGCGCCATGCCCCTGCACAACCAGTGTCCCGGAGAAGACAAAGGGCGTATTTTCACCTCCAGGCCGCCCGAGCGTCGCATTGGCCTCGCCCACGGACTTGTGCACCGAGACTGATTCTCCGGTGAGGAGCGATTCATCGACGGAGAGGCTCACGCAGGAAAGCACAACTGCGTCCGCCGGGACACGGTCGCCTTCTTGAAGCACGACGATGTCCCCCCGCACGACCTCGCGTCCCGCAATGCGCCTTTCCTTGCTGTCACGAATTACTAACGCGCGCGGGCTTGAAAGGTCACGCAGGGCGTCGAGAGCGCGTTCGGTCTTCTTTTGTTGGTATAGATTTATCCCGATAACAGCGAAGATCGAAATCAGCAGAACGAATGAATCTTGCAACTCGCCAAGTACGAAGTAGATCAAGCCGGCTCCGAGCAAAAGCACCAGCATCGGCTCTCGCACCACTTCCCACGCAATTGCTAGAATGCCGCGCGGTTTCGTCGAGGGCAGTTCATTTGGACCCTCTGATGTGAATCGGGCTGCGGCTTCTTGCTCAGAGAGGCCGGTGATTGAGACGTTGGTCGAAGCCATCAAAGATTCCACTCTCCACTCTACGGGACGCCGGGTTCCACTGACAGGAGTGAATCCTTTAACGCTCCACGAAATCACTATCGATAATACGTCTTAACGGGTGTCTAAACCGCAATGCCGTGACGCGATGCTCGAGTACGTGGGGTGTCGGGCTGCGGTGGTAAAACCGAGCTGTAGACGAGCCAGATTAAATTCAAAAAACTGACATTGACACGTAAGCCGAGTCGGGCTATACTTCCCTAGCTACTTAGGCATAGATAGTTAGGTATCCCAAAAACAATGGCCACTCGCAAGAACGATATCCTGCAGGGCACTCTAGCGCTGCTTGTGCTCAAGACTCTGCATTCCAAAGGGCGGATGCACGGGTATGCGATCACAACTCACATCCAACAGGTCTCAGCCGAGCTTTTGCGGCTTGAAGAAGGCTCCCTCTATCCGGCGCTGCATCGAATGGAACAGGACGGATGGGTGCGGGCGGAATGGGGCGTTACGGAAAAGAACCGCGAGGCTCGATTTTACTCGCTCACGTCGGCGGGCCGCAAACAGCTCACTCAAGAACAAGAGAGCTGGGCGCGGTTGACGGAGGGAGTGGAGCGCGTGATGCGTTACGCGTAACTAAAAGCAGATGCCCTGGTAATCCCTATATGGCTTGGTATTCCCGTATATGGAACGTTGTCCGGCGCAATCGTGTTCACCGCGACATCGATCGCGAGTTACGGTTTCATATCGCCGAGCGTACCGACGATCTTCGGGCCGCGGGCATGAGCGAAAAGGAAGCTAGCCGTCATGCGCGGCTTCGGTTTGGAAACCCCAATCTACAAGTGGAGAGGACTCGTGATATGGATGTCGCAGCGTGGCTCGATGGAACTTTGCGGAACGTGCGCCTGGCTCTGCGCTCCTTGGCGAAGAC
>Ga0105242_10004060_pt1 | contig 11374 bp, 14 predicted proteins | sample KBSM24metaG_FD_81521 | JGI IMG/M metagenome (GOLD analysis project Ga0105242, IMG submission 81521) | Miscanthus rhizosphere microbial communities from Kellogg Biological Station, Michigan, USA - KBS M2-4 metaG | ecosystem: Host-associated > Plants > Roots > Rhizosphere > Soil | place...
AGCGTGAGGATCACGAACAGGATCGCCACGACGATCGCGAACCGCCGCCGGCGGAGGAGCTTCGTGGTCTCGTTCTGCAGGAGGGGGAGGAACATTGACCTAAGGCCTTGATCGTATCCGAATACAATTTCGGACGTGAAGCAGATCGCAGCGATCGTGCTGGCCGCCGTCCTCACCGGATGCGCGACCGTCGATCACGGGCCGATGCAGCGGATCTACGCCGACAGCGATCCGGTGGCGGCGACCGTGCGGACGAAAGACTGCGGGCCGGGAAGCACGAAGGTCGCGAAGACCGCCGCGGTGGTATGGGTGAGCCGCAGGGCGACCCATTGCGCGCTGACGTTCACCGCGCCCGGATTCGAGTCGCGGACGGTCACGCTGCACCGCGAGATGTCGGACCGCACGTTCGACAACGCTCGCGGCGTCGCGGATTTCTGCGACGGCGATGTTCTCGACTGCAACAGCCTCTCGGATTTCTTCGCCGCGATCTTCCTCGGCGGCCTCGTCGCCGGCACGGGCTTCGGCGTCGATGCCGCGACCGGCGCGATGTTCGAACAGCATCCGTCGAACATCCACGTCGAGCTCGTCGAAGCGCCGCCGGATCGATAGTGGAGCGGCGGGCTCTCAGCCCGCCGGCCATTCGGCGGGCTAAGAGCAATGGCCTTCAGTTAAGCCCCTCATCCGGCCCTTCGGCCACCTTCTCCCCGCAAGCGGGGAGAAGGGCACTCGCGGCATGCTCTCGTCGAGGGCCCTCGCCCCGCTTGCGGGGAGAGGGTGGCCGAAGGCCGGGTGAGGGGCCGTGCGCGTAACTGAAGGCCATTCGGCGGGCTGAGAGCCCGCCGCTCCACTAGTCCACTGTCTCGCCCCCCGTCGTCTCCAGGAACATCTCTTCGAGCGTCTGCATCCGTTCGCTCGCGTGAATCGTCGCCTCGATCCCGTGCTCGCGCAGGATCGCGTTCGCGCGATCGGAGTCGGATGCGCGAATCTCGACGACGCGCCGGCTGGAGATGAGGTCGCGCACGTTGCCGGCCCGCAGAATCTTTCCCTTGTGAATGATCGCCACGCGGTCGCAGATCAGCTCGATCTCGGCGAGCAGATGGCTCGAGACGAAGACCGCCATCTGCCGTTCCGCCGCGAGGCGGCGCAACAGCTCGCGGATCTCGCGGATGCCGGCGGGATCGAGTCCGTTGGCCGGCTCGTCGAGGATGAGCACGCGCGGCGATCCGAGGAGCGCCTGGGCGATGCCGAGTCGCTGGCGCATGCCGAGGGAGTACGTGCCGACGCGCTGCTCGAGGCGGTGGGAGAGATTCACCAGCGCCGCGACGCGCTCGATCTCGTCATGATTCACGCGCAGCATGCGCGCGAAGTGCTCGAGATTTTCGCGCCCGCTCATGAAGCGGTACAGATCGGGATTCTCGACGATGCAGCCGATGCAGCGCATCGCCGCTTCGAACTCGCGCCGCAGATCGAAGCCGCAGATGCCGACGTCGCCGGCGGTCGGACGAATGAGACCGACCAGCATGCGGATCGTCGTCGTCTTCCCCGCGCCGTTCGGTCCGAGAAACCCGAAGACTTCGCCGGGAAACAGCTCGAACGACACATCGTCGACGATCGTGCGATCGCCGATGACCTTCGTCAGTCCGCGGGCGACGAGCGCGGGTTGCATGAGCGCATGGTAACGTCGTTGCGTGCGCCGTTTCCTGCTCTGGTCCCTTCCGTTCGGCGCCGCGCTCGCCGGCGTGGCCGTCTTCGCGTGGGGATTCGTCGCCTATCTGCGCGGCGACACGGGCACGCCGGTCGACTTCCTGCCGGCACGCGCGGCCTCGGTTCCCGCGCCGGTCCGCCTCATCACCCCGATCATCCTCGGCGACTCCCTCGCGCGCGGCGCGGGCGACGAGACGGGGCTCGGCATTCCCGGCCGTCTCGATTCTGAGTTGCGCCGCCGCGCGGCACGTGCGCGCCGCACGGTGAACCTCGGCATCAACGGCGCGCGCACGCCTGACCTGCTCCGCGAGCTCGATCGCTCGAACGTGCAGCAACTCGTGCGCGAGGCGAACGTGGTCATCGTGTCGATCGGCGGCAACGACTTGTGGGGCGGGCACGACTGGCGCACCGCCGCGCCGCCCGATCCCGACGCCGCGATGGACGACGTCCTGCAACACATCGAGGACGCGGTCCGGCGCATCCGCGCACTGAATCCGCGCGCCCGGATCTTCTTCCTCGGGCTCTACAACCCCTTCATGAGCTCACCGTTCGGCAAGCAGCTGACGATGTTCGTCAATCGCTGGAACGCGCGGATCATCGAACGCTTCGAGAACGATCCCGACTTCACGCTCGTGCAGACCTCGGATCTGTTCTCGCATCACGACCGTCTCGCGCTCGATCGTTTTCATCCGAGCGGGGAGGGATATCAACTGATCGCGCGGCGGATCGCGGACGGGTTATGACCCCTCACCCGCCTTCGGCACCCTCTCCCCGCAAGCGGGGAGAGGGGCACTCGCGACGCACTTCCCCTCGAGAGTCCTTCTCCCCGCCTGCGGGGAGAAGGTGCCAAAGGCGGATGAGGGGTCATTTCCTCACGCCGCGCTGGCGCGGGCCGGGGAGCACGAGCTCCGCGCGCCATGCGCCGCGGCCGTGCGTGAACGCGTAGACGGCGGGTCCGCGCGCGCCTTGCGCGATCACGACCGCTTCGGTGACGACGGCGGCGAAGCCGGTGTTCTCGACCGCCCAGCGCTCGCCGCCGTTCGTGGAGACGAACACGCCGAGGTCCGTGCCGAGGTAGAGGCGCTCGGGGCGGGTGGGATCGATGGCGATCGAATGAACAGGGATGTCGGGCAGCGCGCCGTCGCCGGAGCCGTCGCGCGACGACCAGGTCGCGCCGCCGTCGATCGACATCCACACGTGTGCGCCGCCGAAGCCGGCGTAGGTCGCGTACGCGACGTTCGGATTCGCGGGATCGAACACGATCGATGAGACGAAGCCGTCGCGCGGATGCGCCGCGGTCCACTGCGTCGCGCCGTCCGCGCCGGTCGCCGAGTCGCTCCGGACGATGTCGCCGGCGTTCGTTCCGGCGAGAACGCGGCCGGACATTCCGGGCGCGATCGCGATGGCCGACACCTTGCCGCTCAGCGCCGTGCTCGCGGGAACCCAGAGATCGGCGCGATTGTCGGTGCGCCACAAACGCGTGCCGCCGATCCAGAGCCGGCGGCTCTCGTTCGGGTCGAGCGCAAACGGCGTAATGAACAGGAACTCGTCGTCGAGACCCGTGTTCGCCAGGGCGAAGCGTTCTCCGTCCATCGTGCGATAGAACGTTCCTTCCTGAGACTCCGCGTAGACGATCTTCGGATTCTCCGGATCGATGGCGACGTGGCCGCCGTCGCCGCCGGCGACGCGCAACCAGCCGTCGCTGCCCTTGTCGAGCGAGCCGCGAAGCGTGCCGTTGTCCTGCGCGCCGGCGATGAAGGCGCGGCCGTCGGGATACACCGCGCCGTGGTAGAACTGGGTCACTCCATAGTTGTTGTTCAGCCGCACGAAGCGGAGATTGGACCTCGTGTCGCACGTGGCCTCGATGCCGCGGGCCGGCTCGGCCAGGGCGTTGTCCGTGCGATAGACCCCGCCGTCGTTCGTGACGAACATCGCGCGGTTCGTCGTTCCGTTGTACTGCGGGTGGAACACGATCGCGTGCTGGTCGGCGTGCACGAACGACGACCGCACCTCCGGTGCCCACCAGTACGACGCCACGCCCCACGAGCGGCCTCCGTCGTCGGAGCGGAACAGGTCGACGCCGCCGGCCCACACGCGATTCGGATCGACGGGATCGACGGCGATCGTGTTGCAGTACCAGCCCATGGTGATGAAGACGTTGACCGCATTCGTCGAGCGGCATGTCGTGAACGTCGCGTAGAGCGGATTCGTGAGCAGCAGCGTGGCCGTCTGATCGAGCGCGTGATTCGTGATCCGCGCTTCCCACGATCCGGCATCGCCGTTGTGCGTCGAGCGATAGACGGCGAGCAGTCCCTGGCTGTAGATGCCCGGCTCGTTGCTCGCCGCGAGCGCGTAGACGATCGACGGATCGGACGGCGCGATCGCGAGCGACGTGCGTCCCATGTTCGGCTCCGAGAGCACGGGCGTCCACGCGCCGCCGCCCTCGGCGTTCGCGTTGCGATAGACGGTCGCCTGCGAGAGCGTGCCGCAGGATGCGAAGACGTAATCGCCGGAGGAATCGGATCGATAGGCGAGATCGAGGCAGCCGCCTTTCACGCTCGTCGCGAGGGCGTGCGTCCACGTCGCGCCGCCGTCGGCCGAGCGCCACACGCCGCTGCGCGTAGCGGCGTAGATGCGCGACGGATCGTGCGTGCTGACGACGAGGTCGTTGATCCAGTGAAAGTCGGAGGTCGAGGTCGAGTCGAGGTGCGTCCACGTCGTTCCGCCGTCGCGGGTGACGTAGATTCCGTTGCCGCGCAGCGGCAGGCCGGTGCCGCGCTGCTCTTCGCGAAAGAACCCTTCGCCGGTGCCGGCGTAGAGAACGTCCGCGTTGCGCGGATCCATCGCCAGCGCGTTGACGGTGAGGTTGGCCAGCTCGTCGCCGACGGGTTGCCAGCGCGCGCCGCCGTCGGTCGTCAGCCAGACCCCGCCCGAGACGCCGCCCGCGTACATGATCCGCGGATCGACGGGATCGATGACCAGCGTCCGCGTGCGGCCGCCGATGTTTCCCGGTCCGAGCCACGTCCACCGCTCGAACGGCCGCGGCGCGGAGTCATTCTCGATTGCGCCGCGGCCCGCGAATGCACCACTCGCGGTCGAATAGCGCTCCATCTTCCGCATCCGCTCCCGCGCGAGCGCGTAGCCTCGCTGCGGATCATCGCTCCCCGCGCGCTTGGCCGCGTAGTACGCCGCCGCCTCCTCCGGCCGATCCTCGGGCACGGGTGCGCCCGGCTGGCGGGTAACGGAACAACCGGCAACGAGGCCGGCCATGAGGACGATCAGGGACCGGGACATGAGTCAATGGTACGCGCTTGCGCTCTCAGCAATCGTAACGGATCAGTGCCTCGTCCGGGCGCCTCCTGTGCAAGGGATTTCTTCGCGTGAACAATCTCGAGCTCAAACGAGTGCCCGTTGCGAAGACCGGCATGCTGATCCGCAAGCCGGTTGCCGAGGTATTCGAGGCATTCATCAACCCCGACGTCACCACGAAATTCTGGTTCACCAAAAGCAGCGGACGGCTCGAAGCCGGCAAAGAAGTTCAATGGGACTGGGAAATGTACGGCATCTCGATTCCCGTGACCGCGACGACCATCGAATCGAACGAGCGCATTGTCATCGAGTGGCCGGGATACAAGAGTCCCACGACCGTGGAATGGACGTTCGCGGCTCAGCCGGATGGCACGACGTTCGTCCATATTACGGAGGCCGGCTTCACCGGTGACGGGGACGAGCTCGTGAAGCAAGTGACGGACTCGACTCAAGGGTTTTCTCTGGTGCTCGCCGGCCTCAAGGCGCTTCTTGAACATGACGTCAGACTGAATCTCGTGGCGGATCGCTATCCGAAGGGGATCGAGCAGCACTGAACCGCGGGCGCTTATACTTCGGCAAGGTTGAGAAAGTCGCGCTGCCTCGCTTTCATGTTCGCGCTGCTGCTGTGCGCGGCTCCATGTGCAATGGCACAACCGGAGACGCCTCCGTATGCACGAATCGCGGACGCGATTCTCGGTGCCTGGCAACACGCCGATGTCGTCTGCCTGGGGGAAGATCACGGCCGGAAGCACGATTCGGAATTACGGATCGCGCTTGTCCGGCACCCGAAGTTTCCGCAAACGGTGAAGCTGATCGTCGTCGAGTTTGCGAATCCGACGTATCAGGACGTCCTCGATCGATTCATCCTCGACGGAGCCGCAATGGCGCGCGACGAGTTGGCCGTCGTGTGGCGGGAGGCCAGCGGCGCCGAGACATGGGAGAGCCCGATTTACGAGGAGTTCCTGAGAGCGGTCAGAGACGTGAATCTGCATCTCCCGCGAGCCGCGAGGATCCGAGTGCTGGCCGGTGACTCGCCGGTCGACTGGCGTACGATCACGCGCGCGGAACAGCTTGCGCCACTGATGAATCGCGGGGGAAACATCCGCAAGATCATCGCTGAGCAAGTACTGGAGAAAAAGATCAAAGCGCTGGCGGTCTATGGGTCCGGCCATTGCGAGAAAACAGGCATGGGCTTCCCCGGCGAACTGGAGAGCCGCTATCCCGGCAGGTTCTGGTCGGTGTCCAACTTCTACAGTCCTGAAGGCGCGCGTGAAGGCAGGCGGGTCCTGGGATTCGATGATCGAGCGCAATTGATTCAAATTACCGGAACTCCGAAGGCAGCCCTGCAATCCGGCCGGACGTTCTTCCTGGGCATGGACGAGCGAAGGACGATCGGGGAGATCGTGGATGCAATTGTCTATTACGGCGATGTTCAGGACATTGTCGTTCGGGCCGACACGACCGAGCTCCGAAAGAAATACGCCCTCGAATTCGAACGGCGCAACAAGCTGATGCGCGAGGCGTTCGACATTTGGCGCCAAAAACATTGAGCCGCACCGGAAACACTTCCTGACCGAATCCGTATCCTTTCTCATGACACGCGCCGGAGTGTCTTCCGCGGGGTCTCTTTTCACATTCTTCCTGATCACGTTCGCCATTACGTGGACATGCTTCATCGCGGTTGCGTCCATCTCGGGTCAGCCGGTTCTCCGATTCGTACTCCTGTTCGCCGGTATCTTCGCGCCGTCGTTCGTGGCCATCGGCTTGACGGCAACGGCCGGCGGTTCCTCCGGAGTCGCGGATTTGCTTCGGCCGCTGTTCAAATGGCGAGTGGGGGTGCAATGGTACGCATTCGCGGTTGTCTATATGGCCGCGATCAAATTGACCGTGGCGATCGTTCATCGCGGTCTGGTGGGGGAGTGGCCCCGATTTGGTGTCGAGCCCTGGTACATCATCGTCGGAGCGACCATCACATCGACGATGGTCGGCGGACAGGCCGGTGAAGAGATCGGCTGGCGTGGCTACGCCCTTCCGCGACTTGCCGCACGGCTTGGCTATCCGATCGCCAGCGTCCTTCTGGGAGTGATCTGGGCCTTATGGCATTTACCGCTCTTCTTTGTGAGCGGAGCCAACACTCGGGGTCAGTCGTTCATCGTCTACAGCGTGCAGGTCATTGCGCTTTCGGTCGCGATCGCATGGCTCTATGTGCGGACCGGCGGCAGTCTTCTGCTCACGATGCTGATGCATTCCGCGATCAATCAAACGAAGGACATCGTTCCCTCCGCTGTCCCCGGAGCGACGAACGTGTTTTCTCCGGCTGCCTCGCTCGTCGCCTGGCTCACCGCCGCGCTCCTCGGCATTTGCGCGACCTACTTTCTCCTGTTCGGGTGGAGCGACGGGCTCTCAGCCCGTCGTCGCGTTCGTGTGATAGCGTCTCACGTGGCATGACCAACACGGCGTACGACTTCACCTTTGCAGTTGCCGGCGGCGGGCCGGCGGGATGTTCGGCGGCGATCAGCCTCGCGCAACGCGGCCACTCCGTCATTCTCTTCGAGCGTGAGACATTCCCCCGCTTTCATATCGGCGAATCGCTGTTGTCCACTGCCAATGATGCCTTTGCGTCGTTAGGCATCGCCGAACGAATGGCGGCCGCATGCTTTCCGGAGAAGTGGGGCGCGCGTCTTTACACACACGACGGACGGAGCGGCCGCGGCGTCAACTTTGCCGACGTACGTGAAGTGAGACGACCTCAGACTTATCAGGTCCCCCGCGGGGAATTTGATCGCATGCTCATGGAGCGCGCAAGAGAGGTCGGCGTCGACGTCCGCGAAGGATGTCGCGTGACCGCTTGCGAGTTTGCGCCGGATGCGGCGATCCTCGATTTCGTCACTGACATACCGGGCCGCGTGCGAGTGCAGGCCGTCGTCGATGCCACCGGCCGGCAGGGTTTGATCGCGCGGAAATACAATCTGCGCGCAGACGAGCCGCTCCTGGCCAATATCGCGGTCTTCTCTCACTATAAGAACGTGCCGCGACTCTCGGACGGCTGCCCCAACGACATCCGGATTGTCGCGCGCAATGACTCCGGCTGGTTCTGGCTCATCCCCATTTCCGCGGAGTTGATGAGCGTCGGAGTAGTCATGCCGCGGAACCTATACACGCAATTGCCGGACGGCTCGCCGGAGGAGCGGTTGGCGCAGGCAATCGCGGATACGCCGGTAATGGTCGAGCTGATGCGCGACGCCGAGCGGGAGTGGCCGGTCCGGGTCGAGAAGGACTTCTCTTACAGCGCGTCGGCCTATGCGGGCGATCGCTGGATTCTTGCGGGGGACGCGGGGTCGTTTCTCGATCCGGTATTTTCTACAGGCGTTTCCATTGCGATGGAATCGGGAATCGAGGCGGCGGCCGCGCTCGATGTAGCTTTGACAAGGAACGATTTCTCGGCGCGGAGGTTCGCCGCGTTCTCGCGGCGCCAACAGAGGCGGTTTCGGACCTTCCGGCGCTTTGTCGTCGGCTTCTATACTCCGCAGTTCCGCGACCTCTTCTTCAAGCCGGATCCGCCGAAGCTCCTCTTTCGCGCGGTCGTGACGATCCTGGCCGGCCGATGGAACGCCGGCTTATGGACGCGGTTTCTGAACCGTGTGTTCTTCGGGATGGTCGCCCTTCAGAAGCGCGTTGCTCTGGCGCGTCCGCTCTTCCGGCGCGACGCGGCCGCGGGCTATCCGGGCGAAGACGCGTCCTGAGAAGAGCGGTCTTTTCGCCGGCGTCGCTCCCATGCGAGCCCAATGACTACGATGACGACCCACCAGAAAAATACTGTAGTCAGTACACCGACGGAATTCGGCGCGTGGAACCCGAGCGCCTCGAGCCGGGCCTTGACGAAATGACCCAGAAAGAACACGAGACTGGGTTTGACACCGAACAGGAGAAGCGCCCCCACAGTGACCGCGGCCCCGATCGGCGCGAGCACGAACAGAAAAATCGCCCGATAGACGGGACGGTCGGGAGCAACCATGTGTGGTAACGCTACCATACTCACAAGGGATCAAACCTCATCTCGAGGTAGACGAGCGGCGTCTTCCGATAGATCACTTTTCCGACTTCTCGAAAGCCGCATTTCACATAGAACCCGCCCGCTCCGCCTGCCGTGTCGTACGCATCGAGCCTGATCGCGTCAGCGGGCCATGCTCTTGCTCTTCGAATGGCCTCCTCCACGCACAAAGAGCCGATGCCGGCGTTCTGTGCGGTGGGCGAGACCGCCATTGCCGTCAAATAGACAGCCAGCTTGCACGGAGCAAAGTATGACGTGTCGATCGCCCATGGTTTTCGCTTCGAAAGGGAGAAACTCGCCAGAAGCCTGCCGCGCCTTTTCGCCACGTACACCTTCGCTCGCGTCATGCCGAACAGCACGCCCTTCGCGGTGGTCTCATGAGACCAATGACCCCGGCCATATCGTGCCGTGAGGTCCCTGGCGACAGCGGTCTGCAACGCTGCGATGCCTTCGGCATCTCCGGGACTTGCTTCGGCGAAGGTGATCGAGCGAGTCATTGTGTCTCTAGGGTACCTTCTTATGGTCAGGTGGGCGAACGGCGTGACTGCTGCGACCTGCCGTTAGAACAGTGGCGCACGAAAGGATGTCGGCCGGCGTGGCCACTGGTCACACCTTGTTCCACACACGCGGATGTGTGACAATGGCCTGATGCCGACGAATCTCGCTATCGATGACCGCCTCCTGGAGGAGGCGCAACGAATTGGTGGCCACAGGACCAAGAAAGCAACCGTTACCGAAGCGCTGGAAGAGTACGTCCGACATCGTAAGCAGTCGAAGATTCTCGAACTGTTTGGATCTGTCGAATTCGACTCAAAGTATGACTACAAGAAGCAGCGCCGGAAGCGATGAAAGTATTGGTTGATACCCCCATATGGTCGCTTGCGCTGCGACGCAGGATTCGGCCGGGGAACGAGCAGGTGCGATCTGAACTTGTGACCCTGATTGAGGACGGCCGTGTCGCCATCATTGGCCCGATCAGGCAGGAGCTTCTCTCGGGAATCAAGGAGAGGCCGCAGTTTGAGAGGTTGCGTGACCATTTGCGAGCCTTTGCGGACACACCGATTACAGTCGAGGACTACGAGGAAGCAGCCACATTCTTCAACCAGTGCCGCTCCAAGGGATTGCAAGGCTCGAACACCGATTTCCTGATCTGCGCGATTGCAGCTCGAAATGACTTTTCGATTTTTACAAACGATGAAGATTTCACGCGCTTTACCCGGCTGCTCCCGATCACGCTGCACGGTGCGATGAAATGACAGCGTCCGTGCCGGCGATCCGCACGACCACTCCCGTGTTTCTGGTCGCCGACGTCGCGGCAACCATGCAGTGGTATCGCACCCATCTAGGCTTTGACGGGCGGGGGGTTCCGGAACGGCCGCCCCACAACTTCGGCATCATGATGAGGGACGATGTCGAGATCATGCTGCAGCGGCTGGACGGCTATCGTAAGCCGGACCTCTACAATGAACGGGAGGGCGGGGTCTGGAGCGTCTACTTGCGGGTCGAAGGCGTCCGCGAGCTCTTCGAGGCAGTTTCAAAAATGCCTGAGGTGAAGATGACCGAGCCGCTCCATGTCCAGCCCTATGGTCAGATCGAGTTCGTGATCAGTGACCCGAACGGATATGTGCTCGTTTTCTCCGAACCAGTCTAGTGACCGTAACTGAGGACCCGCGTGACGCGCCGTGATAGAACTCGAGACCGTCGGAAAAATACGCCATCAGCGCCGGGAGGTCATGGGCATTGAAGGCGGTGAACATCGCCGTGTCGTGTTCGGCGATCTCGCGGTAAATCGGCGTGGTGCGTACCTCCTGCGCGCCTGTTTGCGCCAGGATCAGAATCGAAAAGAGAATGGCCGTCATGGCCACGTGATACGAGCGAGTCGTCGAAAGGTTCACGTCTCCGCTACACGCTCGACGAGGACGCTGCGCTAGGCTCACCAATCATGACCAGCGGGGCTGAGGCATCGGAGTCGCGGCAGTTGCATCCGCTGGCCGCGCTGCTCGGCGGCACGCTCGTGATCGGATCGCTGGACATGGCTTACGCGATCGCGTTCTGGGCGATGCGCGGCGTTGCTCCGATCCGGATCTTCCAGAGCGTCGCCGCTGGCCTCCTCGGATCCGACGCCGCTCGCGGCGGCGGCATGCGCACGGCGCTCCTCGGCGCGGCACTGCATTACTTCATCGCTTTCTCGATCGTGCTGGTCTACTGGATCGCCAGCCGCGCCCTGCCGCTGCTGATCCAACGCCCGGTTTTGTGCGGCGCGGCTTACGGCCTGATCGTCTATGGCGTGATGAACTATGTGGTGATTCC
>Ga0105242_10004062_pt1 | contig 11373 bp, 9 predicted proteins | sample KBSM24metaG_FD_81521 | JGI IMG/M metagenome (GOLD analysis project Ga0105242, IMG submission 81521) | Miscanthus rhizosphere microbial communities from Kellogg Biological Station, Michigan, USA - KBS M2-4 metaG | ecosystem: Host-associated > Plants > Roots > Rhizosphere > Soil | place: Michigan...
GTCGACATGGGGGTTACCGGCATGGCAGCTCGCACAGCCACAGCACTGAAGCCAGCCCAGAAGGTCCAGCGAGAGCTCGAGGACCTCCAGCTCGTGATGAAGGCCCGGAACGGCAGTCAGCATGCGCTCGACGACCTCATGCGCCGGTACACCGGGTTCGTCCGGCTCAAGGCGAGCTCGTACTTCCTCGCCGGCGGCGACGGCGACGACCTCATCCAGGAGGGCATGATCGGCCTGTACAAGGCGGTGCGGGACTTCCGACCAGACAAGGAGACGTCGTTTCGCAGCTTCGCCGAGCTCTGTGTGACCCGGCAGATCATCACCGCGATCAAGACGGCCACGCGCTTCAAGCACTCCCCGCTGAACACGTACGTCTCGTTCAGTCACACCCCGGCGGGCCAGGAGTCCGAGGGTGACTGCACCCTCGGCGACGCACTTCCGGGGCCGAGTGTGAACGACCCGTCCGTGTGCGTCATCTCGACCGAGGAGCTCCAGAGCCTCGTCTTCTGCCTCGGGTCGGGTCTCTCGTCGCTCGAGGCGGAGGCGCTCACGCTCTACCTCGAGGGCAACTCCTACGAGGAGATGGCCGAGGACCTCGGCTGCGACACGAAGACGATCGACAACGCGTTGCAGCGCGTCAAGCGGAAGATCCTTGCGCACCAGAAAACGCGCGAAGTCCTGGCGTAAGGCCCCTCTTCTCCAGCGAGCAACGACGACTGATAGCCGAAGGCCGGCTTGCCGGCCCCAGGCAACGGTGGCCTGCTCGTGCACGGCGCAGAAGGGGGGTGCGTGGGGGAACCCGGGTTCCCCCACGAGCGAAAGCCGGAGGTGGGACTCGAACCCACGGCCGCCTGATTACAAATCAGGTGCTCTACCAGCTGAGCTACTCCGGCGTGCGGCGAAGGTTACGGCGTTCGTGAGGCGATGCCTCCGGGTTGGCGCGATGCAGCTCCAGCGAAGATAATCGCGCGATGCAGCCGACGGACACCTCTGCGGCCGAGCGGATCCTCGCCGACCGAGCGCGCTACGTCGCTCCCGGCATGTCGACACCGCGGCTCGTCGTGGCACATGCTGAGGGCGCGCGTGTCACTGATCCGGACGGGCGGTCGTTCATCGACTTCGCCGGCGGGATCGGATGCCAGAACACCGGGCATCGGCACGCGGCCATCGTTGAGGCGATCAAGGAGCAGGCTGATCGCTACCTGCACCAGTGCTTCATGATCGGTGTGTACGAGCCGTACGTCGAGGTGTGTCGGCGGCTCGCCGAGCTGTCGCCGTGCGCGGGCGGCGAGCAGCGGTCGATCCTCGTGAACTCCGGCGCCGAAGCCGTCGAGAACGCGGTGAAGATCGCACGCTGGGCCACCGGCCGACCGGCGGTCGTGGCCTTCGACAATGCCTTTCACGGACGAACGCTGCTGGCGATGTCGATGACGAGCAAGGTGAAGCCGTACAAGGCGGGGTTCGGCCCGTTCGCCCCCGAGGTCTACCGAGCGCCCTCGCCGTACCCCTTCCACGGAATCTCGTCCGACGACTCGATCGCGGCGCTCGAGCACCTCTTCAAGGCCGACGTCGACCCGGCGACGGTCGCGTGTCTCGTCCTCGAGCCGGTACAGGGCGAGGGTGGGTTCCTCGCGATGCCTCCGGACTATCCGGCGAAGCTCCAGGAGCTCTGCAGCAAGTACGGGATCCTGTGGGTGAACGACGAGGTCCAGTCGGGTGTCGGACGTACGGGGACGATGTGGGCGATCGAGCAGTACGCCGGAGCCGAGCCCGACATGACCGTGTTCGGAAAGTCGATCGGCGGCGGTCTCCCGCTCGCAGGCGTGACCGGCGGCGCCGAGGTCATGGACGCGGTTCCGGCGGGCGGCCTCGGCGGGACGTTCGGCGGCAACCCGCTCTCCTGCGCAGCCGCGCTCGCCGTCCTCGACATCGTCACGGACGACGACTTCCTCGCAGGGGCGCGCGAGCTCGGCGTCACGCTCCGCACCCGGCTCGAGGACGTCGCCTCGCGCCACCCGGACATCGGCGAGGTGCGCGGGCTCGGATCGATGCTCGCGTTCGAGTTCGCCGAGCGCACGCCCGACCGTGCGAAGGCGGTCGTCGATGCGGCGTTCGAGCGCGGTCTCGTCCTGCTCTCGTGTGGTCTCTACGGGAACGTCATTCGCCTGCTACCCCCTCTCAACATCGCGCCGGACGAGTTGGACGAGGGGCTCGCCATCCTGGAGGAGTCGCTTGGCGCCTGAGGCGAGCGCCCCGGACATCAGCGTCAGAAACCTGACAAAGCGCTACGGGGAGGTCGTCGCGGTCGACGGAGTCGACCTCGACATCCCCGCCGGAGAGTTCTTCACCATGCTCGGCCCGTCCGGCTCCGGCAAGACCACCACCCTGCGGATGATCGCGGGATTCGAGATACCCGACGAGGGCACGATCGAGCTCGCGGGCGAGGACGTCTCGCGTCTCCCGCCTTACGATCGGCCGGTCAACACGGTCTTCCAGGACTACGCGCTCTTCCCGCACATGACCGTGCAGCAGAACGTCGAGTACGGGCTCATGGTCAAGAAGGTGAAGAAGGGCGACCGCCAGGCGCGTGCCCTGGAGGCGCTGAAGATGGTGCGTCTCGAAGGCTACGGCGATCGCAAGCCCGGGCAGCTGTCGGGCGGGCAGCGCCAGCGCGTCGCGCTCGCGCGCGCGATCGTGAACCGCCCGAGGGTGCTCCTCCTGGACGAGCCGCTCGGCGCGCTCGACCTCAAGCTGCGCCAGGAGATGCAGATCGAGCTCAAGTGGATCCAGCGCGAGGTCGGCATCACCTTCGTCTACGTGACGCACGACCAGGAAGAGGCGCTGACGATGTCGGACCGGCTCGCGGTCTTCAACGCGGGCAAGATCGAGCAGGTCGGCCCTCCGGCAGAGATCTACGAGCATCCCCAGAGCGAGTTCATCGCCGGGTTCGTCGGCGTCTCGAACGTGATCGAGCGCGACGGCCGGCGGTACACCGTGCGCCCCGAAAAGCTCACGCTCCTCGAGGAGGGCGAGGAGCCCAAGAACGGGTCGCACGTCGAGGCGGGAACGGTGCGCGACGTCCAGTACGTGGGGCCGGTGACGCGATACCACGTTACGCTCGACCGCGGAGGCGAGCTGCAGGTACTGGCGCAGAACCTCGAGGAGGGCTCGAGCGAGGTGCTCGAGGTCAAGGGACGGCGCGTGCGCGTCGCGTGGCGCACCGGGCAGGAGTCGGTGATCGACGAATCGGAGGGAGGATCCGAATGAGAAGGAAGCGCATCGCCGTCTGGGCGACGCTCGCTCTGCTCCTTGGAGCGCTGAGCGTTGTTGCGGCCGGTTGCGGTGGAGGCGATGACGAGGGGTCGGCGAGCACCGAGATCGAGGGGCTCGGCTCGACACTCGAGGAGATCCAGGCGAACGCGAAGAACGAGGGCGAGGTCAACCTGGTCATCTGGGCCGGCTACGCCGACAAGTCGTGGGCTGACCAGTTCACCAAGGACACCGGCTGCAAGGTGAACACGAAGGACGGCGCGAGCTCCGACGACATGGTCGACCTCATGTCGACCGGCGCGTACGACGGCGTCTCCGCCTCGGGTGACGCAACGCTGCGGCTCATCGCGAAGGGCGATGTCGCACCGGTGAACTTCGATCTCATCCCGAACTACGCGGACGTCTTCGACGGCCTGAAGAACCAGTCGTACAACACGGTCGACGGCGTCGGGTATGGGGTGCCGCACGGCCGTGGTGCGAACCTCATGGTGTGGAACACGAACGATCTGCCGAAGACCAACACGAGCTGGGCGCCGATCTGGCCGGGGACCGACTTCAAGGGCAAGCTGTCGATCTACGACAACCAGATCTTCATCGCCGACGCCGCCATCTACCTGAAGGCGACGCAGCCGGATCTGAACATCACGAACCCGTACGAGCTGGACGAGGACCAGTTCAATGCCGCGGTCGATCTCCTGAAGCAGCAGCGGCCGAACATCGGTGAGTACTGGGACGGCTCGACGTACGCCAAGCAGGTCACGTCGTTCAAGTCGGGCGAGTCTGCGGTGGGGACGACCTGGCAGTACATGGTCAACCTGATGGCGGCCGAGAAGCCGCCGGTCCCCGTGCAGGCCATCGTGCCAACGGAGGGGACGACCGGCTGGTCGGACACGTGGATGATCGCGTCGAAGGCCGCGCATCCGAACTGCATGTACCTCTGGATGAACTACATCATCTCGCCGGAGGCGAACGCCAAGGTCGCGGAGTACTTCGGCGAGGCGCCGTCGAACGCGAAGTCGTGCGATGTCACTACGGACAAGACGCATTGCGAGACCTACCACGCGGCCGACGAGTCCTACTGGACCAACATCTACTTCTGGAATACGCCCCAGGCCAACTGCGGCGACGATCGCGGAGACGTCTGCAAGACGTCGGAGGACTGGAGGTCGGCCTGGACGGAGATCAAGGGGTAGCACACGACCAGCGTGGTCCCGATCACTGACGCGGAGGCGTCGCCCCGGCTGGGACCGGGGCGACGTCTCTCGACCTTTTTCTTCCGCCATTCCCGACTCCGGCTGGGGGCGCTGCTCGCGGCACCGCTCGGTTGGATGGTGGTGATCTACCTCGGCTCGCTCGTGCTGCTGTTGCTCGCGTCCTTCTGGAGCGTCGGGGGACTGCTGGGCACGGAGATCGTCCACTCGTGGAATCTCGACAACTACCGGACGCTCGTCGAGGAGCCGGTCTACCGGGACGTCGCGTTCAGGACGATCAGCATGGCCGCACTCGTCACGATCGCGGACGCCGTTCTCGCGTTCCCCATCGCCTATTACATGGCGAGGGTCGCGTCGCCGCGCACGCGCAACCTCCTGGTGGTCGCGGTGCTGACCCCGCTGTGGGCGAGCTACCTCGTCAAGGCGTACTCCTGGCGCACCATCCTCGGCGAGGAGGGGGTCCTCAACTGGTTGCTCGCTCCGTTCGGGCTCTCGGGCCCCGGCTACACGTCGACCGGTCTCTGGCTGGCGTTCACGTACCTCTGGCTGCCCTTCATGATCCTTCCGATCTACGCCGGCCTCGAGCGGATCCCCTCCTCGCTGCTCGAGGCGTCCGCGGATCTCGGTGGGAGGTCGCTTCGGACCTTCTGGAAGGTGACGCTGCCGCTGGCGTTCCCTGCAATCGTCGCCGGGTCGATCTTCACGTTCTCGCTCACCCTCGGCGACTACATCCTGCCCGGCCTCATCGCGAACGAGCAGTTCATCGGAACGGTCATCTACTCGGACCGTGGCCTGCAGCTTCCACTCGCCGCAGCGTTCGCGATGGTCCCGGTTGCGGTCATGACCGTGTACCTCTGGGGCGCCAAGCGCCTCGGAGCCTTCGAGAGCCTGTGAGGGGCGCGTGACCGAGTCGCGGACGACGAGGATCCTCCTGAGGCTCGGCGCCGGAGCGACGCTCGCGTTCATCTACTTCCCGCTCGTGGTGATCGCGATCTACGCGTTCAACGAGAACATCTCGCAGACATGGCCGATCGAGAGCTATACGACAAAGTGGTTCAGCGTCGCCTGGCACAACCCGGACGTCCGGGATGCGCTCTGGCTCTCGGTGAAGGCCGCTCTCGGTGCGACCGTGATCGCACTCGTGCTCGGCACGCTCGCGTCACTCGCGGTCTCGCGCTCCAGGTTCTTCGGGCGCGAGATCATCTCGTTCCTGGTGATCCTCCCGATCGCGCTCCCGGGAATCGTCACCGGACTCGCCCTGCAATCGACCATTCTCAACGTCCTCGCGCCGATCGGGATCAGCTTCAGCATCTGGACGATCGTGATCGGGCACGCGACGTTCTGCATCGTGGTGCTCTACAACAACGCGGTCGCGCGGATGCGCCGCGTCTCGGGCAGCCTCGACGAGGCTTCGATGGATCTCGGAGCCGATGCGTGGCAGACCTTCCGCTTCGTCACGTTTCCGCAGCTCCGCTCCGCTCTGCTCGCGGGTGCCCTGCTCGCGTTCGCACTCTCCTTCGACGAGGTCGTCGTGACGATCTTCACGTCCGGAGCGCAGCAGACGCTGCCGATCTGGATCTTCACGAATTTCGCACGACCACGCGAACTGCCCGTTGTCAACGTGGTCGCGCTGTTCGTGATCGTCGCGTCGATCATCCCGGTCTGGATCGCTCAGCGTGTCGCCGGTGGGACCGGGCTCACGACCGAGCGGCAGGCTAGAGGCGCAGTCGCCGCGACGATCGAAGCCGAGCCGTAGGCGTCAGTTCGCGGCGCTGACGCCGACGCCGATCGGACACGACACGCCCGTCCCGCCGAGGCCGCAATAACCGTTCGGGTTCGCCTCGAGGTACTGCTGGTGGTAGTCCTCGGCGTAGTAGAACGGCCCCGCCTCGACGATCTCTGTCGTGACCGGCCCGTACCCGGCGCTGGAGAGCTCCTGCTGGAACATCTCGCGTGAAGCGATCGCGGCGTCGCGCTGCGCCTCGGACGTCCAGTAGATCCCGGACCGGTACTGGGTTCCGACGTCGTTCCCCTGGCGCATGCCCTGCGTCGGGTCGTGCCCCTCCCAGAAGATCTTCAGCATCGCCTCGTAGCTCGTCTTCGACGCGTCGAAGACGGCGAGCACGACCTCGTTGTGGCCGGTGCGGCCGGTGCAGACCTCCTGGTAGGTCGGGTTCGGCGTCGACCCGCCCGAGTACCCGGCGGCAGTGGTGTACATCCCGGGTGCCCGCCAGAACATTCGCTCGGCTCCCCAGAAGCAGCCCATCCCGAAGATCGCGCGCTCGGTCCCCTCGGGGAACGGCGGGCCGATCGCAGTGCCGAGCACGAGGTGGTCTCCCGGGATCGCGACGGGCGTGTCGCGTCCGGGGAGGGTGTCCTCGGCCTTCGGCATCTCGCTCGACTTGCGAAACAGGCTCACCACGCTCGCTAAGGATGGCAGAACCGAGCAAGGCGACGGAGCACGACGCGCCGCTGGCAGAGTCCGCCGGTGCACCTCGATCTCCAGGTCGGCCTCGTCGCGCTCTCGCTGTTGCTCGCCGTCGCGACCCTGCTCGCGATCGCCCCGGCGCTGCGCATTCCGTACCCGATCCTGCTCGTTGTCGGCGGCCTCGCGCTCGGAGTGCTCCCAGGGATGCCGGAGTTCGAGCTCCAGCCGGAGCTCGTCTTCTTCGGCGTACTGCCGCCGCTTCTCTACGGTGCAGCCTTCTTCACGTCCCTCCGTGACCTGAGGGCGACGATGAAGCCGATCGGGCTCCTCGCGGTCGGCCTCGTCGTCGCGACCACGGTGGGCGTCGCGGTCGTCGCGCATGCCTTCATCGACGGGCTCTCGTGGGTGAGTGCGTTTGTTCTGGGCGCGATCGTCTCGCCGACCGACCCGCTCGCCGCGACGTCGATCGCGCGGCGCTATGGCGTTCCGCGCACGCTCGTCACGATCGTCGAGGGCGAGAGCCTCGTGAACGACGGCACCGGGCTCGTCGCCTACCGTGTCGCGGTCGGGGCCGTGGTTGCCGGGTCGTTCTCGGCGTTCTATGCCGGCGGGCTCTTCGTCGTGAGCGTAGCCGGAGGCATCGGCGTCGGTCTGGTCGTCGGCTGGCTCGTCCGCCAGATCCGGCTGCGGCTCGACAACCCGCCGGCGGAGATCACGATCTCGCTGCTCACCGGGTACGTCGCGTTCATCCCGGCCGAGCTCATGGGAGTCTCGGCGGTCATCGCAGCGGTGACGGCCGGCATCTACCTCGGCTGGCACACGCCCGAACTGACGACCGCCCAGGTGCGCTTGCAGGGCGTCGCGGTGTGGGAGATCGTCCAGTACCTCCTGAACGCGCTGTTGTTCGTCCTCGTCGGACTGCAGTTGCCCGTGGTCGTGGACTCGCTCGGCGAGTACTCGCCCTGGACGCTCGTCGGCTACGCGGCGCTCGTGAGTGCCGCCGTCATCGCCGTCCGGTTCGTATGGGTGTTCGCGGTCCTCCAGGCGCCGAAGTGGATCGCCAGGCGCATGTCGAGCTGGCGCGGTGCGGTGTTCGTCTCCTGGGCCGGGATGCGGGGCGCCGTCTCCCTCGCCGCGGCGCTCGCTCTACCGCTCGAGACCGATGCCGGTGACGCCTTTCCCGGTCGCGACCTCATCCTCTTCCTCACGTTCAGCGTGATTCTCGCAACGCTCGTCGGCATGGGCCTGACGCTCCCGTTCGTCATCCGCCTGCTCGGCCTCGAAGACGACGGCGGAGAGGACATCGAAGACGCGAAGGCGCGCATCCACGCGGCCGAGGCGGCGCTCGCGCGCCTCGAGGAGCTCGTCGACGAGGAGTGGGTCCGAGAGGACACGGCCGAGCGGATGCGTGGCGCGTACCGGTTCAGGACGAATCGATTCCGGGCGCGCTTCGACGACGGCGACGACGGTGCGATCGAGCTGCGCTCCCAGGACTACCAGAGGCTGCGCCGCGAGCTGCTCGACGCCGAGCGCGGAGCGCTCGTCGAGCTTCGGCGGAGCGGTGTGATCTCGAATGAGGTCTGGATCCGCGTCGCGCGCGACCTCGACCTCGAGGAGCTGCGGCTCGACATTTGACGCCTCATGGTGTTGCCGCGGCCTCCCAGCCGTCGTACTCACCGTCGTGCACGGTCGCGGCCTGCTCGAACTGCGCTCGGAATGCCGCCACCGTGTCGGGCCCGACGACGCGGTGCCCGTCGATGCGTACCGACCACTCGGCCACCGCCGGGGTGGGTGGATCGACGCGTGTCGACCACGAGCCGCCGTCGATCGCGGCTGCGGCCGCGCGCGCATCGCTCTCCCGCTCGAAAAGCAGGAAGTGGATGACGTGGCGGGGCAGCGACAGGTCTGCACCGCGACTTTCGAGCTGCCGGAGCGCGAGCTTGTCGGCCTCCTGGGGTGTCTTCGGCGGACGGTGGTAGCGGATGCGATCGAGAAAGTTCATTTCTCGCCGAGAGCGCGCTCGAGGTCGTCCCACAACGCATCTGCATCCTCGAGCCCGACGGAGAGCCGCAGGAGGCCCGGGGGGACGCGCTCACCCTCCCAGCGCGCGCGGGCCTCGATCCGCGTCGACACGCCGCCGAGGCTCGTCATGTTCACGATGAGCCGGGTCGAGGTCTCGACCCGGCGAGCTGCCGCCGCATCCGCGACGTCGAACGAGAGGAGCCCGCCGAAGCCCGGATAGCGAACGACGGTCACGTCGGGATGGCGCTCCAGCCGCGCGACGAGCGTCTGCGCCGTCGCGGTCTGCCGGGCGACCCGGACTTCGAGGGTCTGCAGGCCCCTGAGGACGAGCCAGGCCGTGTCGGAGGCCGGGACCGGGCCGGTACGCGACCGGAACTCGAGCAGCCGGGCGGCGTCCTCCGCGCTCCGGCACACGAGCGCGCCGACGAGCGCGTCGTCGTGCCCCGCGAGGTACTTCGTCGCCGAGTGGAGCGCGATGTCGCAGCCGTGCTCGAGCGGGCGGATGTTGAGCGGCGTCGCCGCCGTCGAGTCGCAGACGACGCGCGCCGGGTATGCGGCTGCAGCCGCGAAGTCCGGCAGCGTGAGAAACGGATTCGACGGCGCCTCCAGCCAGACGAGGTCGACGCCATCCGGCGGTGGCCCGGTCTGGTCGAACTCGACCTTCTCGATGCCCCAGCGCTCGAGCTCGTCGAGAATCGCGCCGGTCCCGTAGTAGGCGCCTTCCGCGAGCGCGACCGTCTGGCCCGGACCCAGCAGTGCGAGCACGAGCGACGTCGTGGCTGCGGACCCCGAGGCGAACAGCAGCGCCTCACCTCCGTCGAGCGCTCCGATCCGTGCCTCGGCCTCCGCGAGCGTCGGGCTCGAGTAGCGCGAGTACGTGAACGCCCCCGGCTCACCGTCCTCGAACGGCCACGCGGTCGAGCGGTCGATCGGTGTGCTCGGCACCGTCGCGAAGCTATCAGGGACCCTGGTTAGGCTCCGCGGACGATGGCCGAGATCCACGATACGACCGAGGCCAAGCTCCGCTGGCTGCGTGAGCTGAGCGAGGACGCACTCCACCCGGCGAGCGAGAGGCACGTCGAGCGCCAGCGGGAGCGCGGGAAGTTCCTGGCTCGCGAGCGGGTCGAGAAGCTCCTCGACCCCGGGACGTTCGTCGAGCTCGACCGCTTCGTGAGGCATCGCGAGGTCGAGTTCGGGATGGGCGAGAACCGTCCGTGGGGCGACGCCGTCGTCACGGGCTATGGCACCGTCCTCGGTCGCAAGGTCTTCGTCTTCTCGCAGGACTTCACGATCTTCGGCGGTTCCCTCTCGGAGGTGTTCGCCGAGAAGGTCTGCAAGGTGATGGACCTGGCGGTGAAGTACGGCTGCCCCGTCATCGGGATCAACGACTCGGGCGGCGCCCGGATCCAGGAGGGCGTCGTGTCGCTCGCCGGCTACGCCGAGATCTTCTGGCGGAACGTGCAGGCCTCCGGCGTCGTCCCGCAGATCTCGCTCGTCATGGGACCCTGCGCAGGCGGCGCCGTCTACTCGCCCGCGATCACGGACTTCGTGCTCATGGTCGAGGGCACCTCCTACATGTTCATCACGGGCCCCGACGTCGTGAAGACGGTGACGGGCGAGGATGTCAGTTTCGAGCAGCTCGGCGGCGCGGCGACACACGCGACCCGGTCGGGTGTCGCCCACTTCACGACCGCCGACGAGGACGCGTGCCTCGAGGAGGCGCGCTACCTGCTCTCCTTCCTACCGCAGAACAACGGCGACTCTCCGCCGTATGCACCGCCCTCGGACCCCGCCGACCGCGAGGACGCGTCGCTCGACACGCTCGTCCCCGACAGTCCCAACAAGCCGTACGACATCAAGGCGGTGATCGGGCGGGTCGTCGACGACGGCGACTTCCTGGAGGTCCACGCGCACTGGGCGGAGAACATCGTGTGCGGCTTCGCCCGGCTCGGCGGCCATGCCGTCGGTGTCGTCGGCAATCAGCCGGGGGCGCTCGCGGGCGTCCTGGACATCGACGCTTCCGTCAAGGCGGCCCGGTTCGTGCGGACCTGCGACGCCTTCAACATCCCGCTCGTCACCTTCGTCGACGTTCCCGGCTTCTTGCCCGGGACGGCGCAGGAGTGGGGCGGGATCATCCGTCACGGCGCAAAGCTCCTGTACGCCTACGCAGAGGCGACGGTGCCGAAGCTGACCGTGATCACACGCAAGGCGTACGGCGGCGCATACGACGTCATGTCGTCGAAGCACATTCGCGCCGACTTCAACGTGGCCTGGCCGACCGCCGAGGTCGCCGTGATGGGACCGGAGGGCGCAGTCAACATCGTGTTTCGCAGCGAACTGGCGGAGGCCGAGGATCCCGAGGCGCGTCGCCGGGAGCTGATCGCCGAGTACAAGGAGCGCTTCGCCAACCCGTACACCGCTGCGGAGCGAGGCTACGTCGAC
>Ga0105242_10004063_pt1 | contig 11373 bp, 9 predicted proteins | sample KBSM24metaG_FD_81521 | JGI IMG/M metagenome (GOLD analysis project Ga0105242, IMG submission 81521) | Miscanthus rhizosphere microbial communities from Kellogg Biological Station, Michigan, USA - KBS M2-4 metaG | ecosystem: Host-associated > Plants > Roots > Rhizosphere > Soil | place: Michigan...
CCCGGACGTTCGTGTGATCGCGGTGTCATCGTGGGATCCGGAGCTCGCGAACGCCGACCTGATCCGGTCGCTCGGCCTCGACTACGAGGTCGCGCAGGATCCGCTCGGGCGGATGGCCACCGCCGCGTACGGCAACACGCAGCCGATCCTCACGCCGCCGACCCCGTTCTCGATCCTGGTCGGCGCCGATGGCGTCCTGGAGGCGGTCTACCAGGGCGACTGGTCGGCCGGCGCCGCGCCGGCCCCGATAGCCTCCTACACGGGCCCATGACGAACGCTGCGCGGAAGGGCTGCCTCGTCGCCGCGATCGCGGTGGTGTGTGCGCTGCCTGCGTCGAGCCTTGCCGAGCCGACCTGCTCGGCGCAGGTCGATCCCACCTCTGGCGCGGCCGGCGATCTGTTGCTGTCGGTGACCGGACCGCCGGAGCACGCGGTCGCGGTTGGCATGCACTTCGTCGGCGGTGACGGCACGCCGTTCGTCACCGAGCGCGTCGGTGATCGATGGCAGCGCGTTCGCGTGTCGACCGCCCCAGGCGCCCGCACGATCGAATTGCAAGACGCGACGACCGCGGGCCCACGGACGTGGGTGGTCGGCGCCTTCCGCAACGATCGGCCGCAGGCGGGTTGGGTATCCGGCGGCGTGTGGCACTGGACGCACCCGATCGATCCGGGCGAGGGCGAGGACGAGTTCCTGGGCGTGACCGCGACCCCCGACGGCACCGTGTGGGCCGTCGGCAAACACCAGGTCGGCGCCGACTATCAGCCGCTGATCGAACGGTTCGACGGCACGAGGTGGTCGGTGGTCGCCTCGCCCAACGTCACGGGGTCCGCCGTGCTGAAGGACATCGCGCTCGCCCCGGGCGGCATGCTCTACGCGGTCGGATGGCGGGTGCTCGACGGAGGCGAGACGGGTCCGCTCGCGCTCCGATCCCCCGGCGGCGGCGCGTGGACGGTGGACCCGACGCCCGGCAGCGGGCTGCTGAGCGGCGTAGCGATCGAGCCGGGTGGCGCGCCGATCGCCGTCGGGTGGCGCTCGACGGCGGATGGGGACCGCGTGCTGACGCTGCAGCGTCGCTCGGGATGGACACCCATCGGTGCCGCGACAGGTGACCCCGGTCGGCTCACCGCGGTCGCGGCGGGGGAGTCCACGGTCGCGGTGGGCCTCCGCTTCGCCGACGGGATCCCGACGCCGACCGTGGTCCGGCTGAGCGGCGGCTGGGTTCCGGTCGCCGTCGCCGGCGAGCCCGCCCCGGAGCCGGGGGGCGACCAACTGCTCGGCGTCACCGGCGAGCTCGGCGCGTTCCTCGCGGTCGGGATCCGCGACTCGACCGACTCGTTCGCGTCGCTCATGGTCGCGGGCGACTGCGCTGGCTAAGCCGTCGGGTTGTCGGGAACGTGCTGGATCGGCGTCATCGGACAGTCGCGCTCCTGCAGCGGGAACGGATCCAGCGGCGGCTGGGAGAAGTCGAACGCGCCGAGCATGTCGCTCGCGTTCGCGTCCCGACTGGTCAATGGCGGCACGTTGAACACCGTCTCGATGAACCGGAGCACGGAGGAGAACTCATAGGTGGTGTGGTCGACGTAGCCCTGCCGCGCGTACGGAGAGATGATCAGCGCCGGGACGCGCGGTCCGAGCCCGTACATATCCACGTGCGGGGGCGCCACGTGGTCGTAGAACCCGCCGAAGTCGTCCCACGTCACGACGATCGCCGTCGAGCTCCACTCCGGACTGTTCATGATCGCGTTGATCACCGACACGGTCCAGTTCTCGCCACGGCAGACGCTCTGCGGCGGGTGTTCCGACAGCGGGAACGGCGGGGTGAGCCACGAGACCGCCGGCAGCGTGCCGGCCTTCACGTCGGGGATGAACCGGTCGCTGCCGACGACGTTGTTCCACATGTTGCTGAAGCGCACGTGCCGCACCATCCGCAGCGGCTGCACCCATTCGTTCTCGCCGCGGTACTCCTTCCAGGAGATGCCCGCGGTCTGGAGCCGGTCGGGGAGCACCGTGATGTCGGTGCACGGCCAGCGGGCCTCCCAGTACTGGGGTATCTGCGCCGCCCCCGACTCGCCCTGGTTCTCGAGCTGGAAGACGTTCTCCTCGTCGGTCCGTGACAGGTGCCGGAACGAGAATGCCGTCTCGAGCGGGTCGTCGCAGAGCTGGCGTTTCCCGATGCCGAGCTGTCCCGGCCGCCCGTGGTCGACGAACCGATCCGACTGTGACGCGAACGTCCACAGGTGCTCGATCCCGGTCGGTCCGTAGATCGCGCTGAAGAAGCGATCGGCCAGCGTGAACTGCTTCGCGTACGCCCAGTAGTTCGGGATCTGCTGCTCCTGGAACTGGGAGTAGCCGACGTCGTCGAAGCAGTCCATCTTGCCGCCGTCGATCACACGGATGCCGTCGGTGAAGCTGTGGCCGGCGGCGAAGCCACGGTCGGGTGCCGCCGCGAGGGGCGTGGTCGTGCCGTCGCAGTGGGTGCCGGTCGTCGTGCCGTCGGCACCGGGGAACAGACCGAAGTAGTTGTCGAACGTGCGGTTCTCCTTGATCAGGAAGACGACGTGGTCGATCTTGGCACGCGCTTGCGCGACGACGGCCGGGTCGCTCGGGCTCGCGACCGTCGCGTCGGTCGCGTCGGCGGGCTCGAGCACGGTGGGGACATCGGATGATCCGCGCGTGCATGCGACGACGATGAGTCCGAACACGACGACGCCGACCACCGAACGGATGGGAAGGCGTGCACGCATCCGGAGGAGGCTATCGGACGACCCGATGCCCGGCCACCATCGTTGTTGACGCCCGCGAAGGGGGCTCCCTACCCTTGGCCGGCCTTATGCGTCCGACCGCGATCCGCTCCGTCCTCGTCATCGTGCTCGCGGTCGCGTCGCTCGCGATCGCATCCGGCGTGTCGGCGTCTGGCGATCTCGCCGCGTGCGCGCTCGTGCCGTCCGAGGGCACGACGCCCGATCCACTGGGCACGATCCTGGAAGCCGTTGCGGTCTCCGGCGGCGGTGACGTCTGGGCTGTGGGCTCGCACGTCGCCGGTCCGATCAGCGGTCCGGTCGTCCAGCGATGGGACGGCCAGACGTGGACGCCGCAGGAGCTCGACCTTCCCAAGGGCCCGATCGGTCTGTCGTCCCTGTACGACGTCAAGGCGTTCGGCTCCGACGACGTGTGGGCCGTCGGCTCATGGATGGGCGAGGAGCCGCTCGTCGAGCATTGGGACGGGAAGCGATGGTCCGCGATCACGGTGCCGGTCCTCGCCGGCACCGAAAGGATCCTGACCGGCATCGACGGGACCGGGCCCGACGATCTGTGGGTCGTCGGCCAGCATCGCGTCGACGACCAGGAGCACGGGGTGGTGCTGCACGGCGGCCTCGCCGGGTTCCAGATCGTGGCGCCGCCCGATGCTGCGGTGCTGCACGGTGTCGCGATCCGCGCCGACGGCACGCCGATCGTCGCCGGGTGGAAGATCAACGCGGACGGCTGGGCCGACGGGGTCATCGCCTCCCGGCAGGGAGAGACGTGGCGTGCGGAGCCGACGCCGCAGCAGGAGGAAGACAACAACGTCTTCCTGTTCGGCCTCGCGGTGCACGGCGGGACGACGTGGGCGGTGGGGTTCGTGAACGCGTCGCCCGATGCCGACGTCCCGGTGACGTTCATGCGGGGCCCCGACGGGTGGACCCAACCGCCCGTGCCGGATCTCGGCGGGTCGACGCGCCTCGTCTCGGTCGCGAGCGACGATGCGGGCACCGTCGCCGTCGGTGTCGTGTCGGGGAACGGTTCCGCGCAAGCGGTCGTCATCCGGTGGGGCGGGCAGGCATGGACGCCGGTCGCAGGAGCGGGTGCGCAGCCACCTGATGCGCTCGCCGGCGTCGCGCTCGACGGCGGCGACATCTGGGCGGTGGGCCGGGCGGTCGTCGAGGGCGCGACCTACGGGGTGCCGTCAGCGCGCGTCTATTCCTGCGGCTGAGGCGTCGGCCCCGCCGGGCAGCGCCGCTGATGCAGCACCAAGGGATCGAGCGGCTGTTGCGAGAAGTCGAAGGCACCGAGCATGTCGCTCGAGTTCGCGTCCCTGCTCGTTAACGGCGGCACATCGAAGATCGTCTCGATCAACCGCAGCACCGACGCGAACTCATAGGTGTTGTGATCGACGTATCCAGGTCGTGCGTACGGCGAGATCACGATCGTCGGCACTCGGGGCCCGAGCCCGTACAGGTCGACGTGCGGCGGCGGCACGTGGTCGTAGAAGCCGCCGAAGTCGTCCCACGTGAGCACGACCGCCGTCGACCTCCAATACTTGCTCTGCATCAAGGCGTTCACGTACTGGACGGTCCAGTTCTCGCCGAGGCAGATGCTCGTCGGCGGGTGATCCGACAGTCCGAACGGGGGGGTCAGCCATGACACGGCCGGCAGGTGGCCGTCCTGCAGGTCTCGCAGGAACTCGTCGGGCTTGACCACGTTGTCGTACATCGAGCTGAACCGCACGTGCTCGACCATCCGCAGCGGTTGCACCCACTCGTTCTCGCCCCGGTATTCCTTCCACGAGATGCCGGCCGCGTCGAGACGATCGGGGAGCACGGCGACATCGGTGCACGGCCACCGCGGCACGTAGTAACCCTCGACCTGGTCGGCGCCGGCACGACCCTGTTCTTCCAGTTGGTACACGTGCTCTTGGTCCTCGCGCGCTAGCACCGGCAACGAGAACGCGAGCTCGGTCGGGTCGTCGCAGAACTCGCGGCGGCCGGTGCCGAACTGCCCCGGTCGTTCGTGATCGACGAATCGGTCCGACTGCGCGGCGAACGTCCACAGGTGCTCGACGCCCGTCGGCCCGTAGATCGAGGAGAAGAACCGGTCGGCCAGCGCGAAGTGCTCGGCATAGCGCCAGTAGTTCGGGATGTCGGCGCGCTGGTACTGCACGAAGCCGATCGGGTCGAAGCAGTCCATCTTGCCGCCGTCGATCGCGGAGATGCCGTCGGCGAAGCTGTGACCGGCGTCGGCGACCCGATCGGTCGCGTGTCGCAGCGGCTGGACCTGTCCGTCGCACGTCGTGCCCTGCGTCGCCCCGTCGGCGCCGGGGAACGTGCCGAACAACGTGTCGAACGTCCGGTTCTCCTTGGTCAGGAAGACGACGTGCTTGATCTTCGCGCGCGCGGCGGCAACGGTCGCGGGGTCGCTCGGCGTGGGGAACACCGATGGGTGCACCTCGCCGGGGTCAAGCACGCTCGGGATGGTCGGGGTGGGTTCGTTGCTGCCGATGCAGGCGACCGCGACCGCCGCGATCAGCAGGGCGGCGGCCAGCGGTCGGGAGACGCGTCCCAGCACGCGGGGGAGGGTAGTCGACCGGTCCCTCCGTGGGGCAGGATGCACGGGTGCGACGGTTCGGTTGGATCCTCATCGTGTGCCTCTTCACGGGTGCGTGCTCCCGCGTGTCCTCATCGGCGGCTCCCTCGGCGGCGCCGAGCTCGCCGACGCCGTCAGCTGCCGCGGCGCTCGCGACCACCTCGCTGCTGGACGGCAGCGGCACGACTGTGCTGCGCGCCAACGGTGCGGGGTTCCTGATCTATCGACATCCCGGGTTGGGAGCCGTGCTCTCGATGCGGCTGCCGGCGACCAACGATTGGTCGCAACCCCTGTGGCTGCCTGCGGTCGACGGGTTCGTCGACGAGGCGGGGACGGCGTGGTACCGGGTACGGCTGCCGATCCGTCCGAACGGCGCGCTCGGCTGGGTCCGGGGCGACGAGACGCAGCCACGCGTGCTGCACGAACGGATCGTCGTCGACCTGTCGACGCACCGGCTCCAGCGGATCGTCGCGGGCGCCAGGGTCGAGGCGTTCTCGATCGGCTCGGGCGCGAGCGGCACCCCGACGCCATCCGGCCGGTTCTTCGTGTGGGCGCACGTGCCCACCGGCGAGCCGCACGGTCCGTACGGCGTCTACGCGCTCGGCCTGTCGGGGTTCTCCGACGTCATCACCGATTGGATCGGCGGCGGCCGGCTCGCGATCCACGGGACCGACGATCCGCACGATCGCGGCGGCGATGTATCGCACGGATGCGTCCGCGTCTTCAACCCCCAGATGGAACGACTGACCGACGTCCCCCTCGGGACCCCGGTGTGGATCCACGCCTGAGCGAGCCTGCGATGATGGACCGATGAGCACCGATCAGGCGGCGGGAACGCGCACCGAGGAGCTGCTCGCGCTCGCGGAGCGCTACGCGGCGCACAACTACCACCCGCTGCCCGTCGTGATCGCCGAGGGCGACGGTGCGTGGGTGACCGACGTCGAGGGCCGCAGGTTCCTCGACATGCTCGCCGCCTACAGCGCGCTCAACTTCGGGCACCGGCACCCGCGCCTCGTCGCGGCTGCGCAGCGGCAGCTCGAGCGCTTGACATTGACGTCGAGGGCGTTCCACAACGACACGTTCCCGTTGTTCTGCTGCGATCTCGCCGAACTCGCCCGCAAGGACATGGTGCTGACGATGAACACCGGCGCGGAGGCCGTCGAGACGGCGATCAAAGCTGCCCGCCGCTGGGGCTACGATGTGAAAGGCGTCGCCCAAGACAGCGCGAAGATCGTGGTGGCCGACGGCAACTTCCACGGCCGGACCGTGACGATCGTCAGCTTCTCGACCGACCCGGCCGCCCAAGCTGGCTTCGGGCCCTATACACCGGGGTTCGAGGTCGTCTCCTACGGCGACGTCGATGCGCTTCGGGCGGCGATCGACGACGACACCGTCGCGTTCCTTGTCGAGCCGATCCAGGGCGAGGCGGGCGTGATCATCCCGCCCGACGGGTACCTGCGGGCGGCTCGCGACCTCTGCACCGAGCGCAACGTGTTGTTGATGGCCGACGAGATCCAATCGGGCCTGGGTCGCACGGGCACGACGTTCGCCGTCGAGCACGAACAGGTGGTGCCCGACGTCTACATCCTCGGAAAGGCGTTGGGCGGCGGGATCATGCCGCTGTCGGCGGTCGTCGCGGACCGCGACATCCTCGGCGTGTTCAAGCCCGGCGAGCACGGCTCGACGTTCGGGGGCAACCCGCTGGCCTGCGCGATCGGCATCGAGGTGATCGACATGCTCCGCGAGGGTTCCTTCCAGCGGGCATCCGCGGAGCTCGGCGCGTGGCTCGCGCAGGCGCTGCGCGACGCCTCCCTTCCACAGGTCGCCGAGATCCGCGGGCGGGGTCTGTGGATCGGGATCGACCTCGTGCCCGACGCGGGCACGGCGCGCGCAGCGTGCGAGCGCCTGATGGAACGCGGCATCCTCGCGAAGGACACCCACGACTCGACGATCCGGCTCGCGCCCCCGCTGTGTGTCACGCGCGAGGACCTCGAGTGGGCGCTCGAGCGGATCCTCCACGTGCTCTCGACCGCTGCGCGTTAGGTCGGCACGAACCGCCGTTCGCGCACCGACGGGAACCGGTCGACGACCTGGGCGAGCTCCCGGTTCGAACCGTAGATCAGGAGCGCCAACATCGCGCCGTAGATCGGGAGGTGTCCGATCAGCTCGGGCGACCCGAGGAAGAACAGCGTCGCGTTGAACGGGATGCCGGCCACGATCACCACGAGCTGCGGCAGCCTGCCCGAAACGATCAGGAGCCCGAACAGCAGCTCGATCGCTCCCGCGAAACGGATGAACGTCAGGTCGTTCACGTGGAAGCCGAGCGTGCGCGCCAGGTTGAACGCCGGGAACTTGTCGAGGAACGCGAGCGCGAGCTGCGGGTTGATCAGCTTCTCGGTGAACGCCAGCAGGATCAACGCGCCGCCGACGAGCGCGCGGAGCGCGAACGTCGCCCGCTCGACCCGGTCGGGGTCGGTGCTCGCGGCACCCATACGGTCGGGACCGGGCTCGAGCAACACCAGGAAGAGCGCGACCCCGAGCAGATCCATCCGCTCGAGGATCGGCACGACGCCGTAGAAGAACATCCCGAGCGGGCCGCCGATCACCACGGCGAGCGCGGCAGGCCGGATCCGAACGCCCGTGACGAGCCAGACACCGAGCGCCCCCTCGATGATGGCGACCGCGGCGCCGAACGGCGTCGAGGCGAGGTGCAGGGACGGCACGTAGTAGTCGTGGCGCGCGGCGAGCGCGAGCAGCGAGACCCCCGCGTGGATCGCCAGCAGGCGAGGCACCCACGGGGAGAGTCGCCCGAGCGGTTCCAAAAATGGCAGCTCGGGTCGCCGCAGACGCCCGCCGATCACCCGCCACGCGATCGCGGCGCCCATCGCCAGCACGATGGCGAGCAACGTCATCGGCTGTGCCGCGAACCCCCAGTCGAAGGGCGGTCGCACGTTGGTGAACCAGGACTCGTGTCCGAGCATCGCTTCCATCTACCAACGCTACCCGGGCCCGGTCCTCGGGCACGCAGACCTTCCGGCTACCAGTGTCGTATATGCCTGTCGCTCCCCGACGGTCAGCGCGTAGATCTGTGGGTGCCCGGGCGCGGCGCTGACCGACCGTATCGAACGGGTCGCCCCAACGCCCGCGCGGGGGGAGGATGGGAACGTGCGGATACTCCGTCCCTCTCGAGACGTCCCGTTCGCCGTGGATGCGGCCGACGGATGGCGTGCCTGGAGCGTGATCGAGCAAGACGGGGATGTCTGGCTCTCGTCCCTGACCCGTGCCGAGGAATGGCAGCCCGCCATGCCGTTCGTCGCGACATGCGCGCGGCGGCGGCACCCATCCCCTCACCGGGGATGCTCCTGCGGGATCTACGCCGCCGCCAAGCCCGAGGAACTCGCCGGGCTTGGACGCATCGCGGGAGCGGCGATCGGTCAGGTGTCGCTATGGGGCAGGCTCGCCGAGCATAGTCGCGGCTACCGCGCCGAGATCGCGTACCCGGCTAGGCTTCGCCTCGTTTGCGTCGCGTGCCTCGCCGAGGGGAACGGCGTGCTGGCAACACGGATCGACCGCCTGAGCGCGTCGCCCGCCTCGCCGAGGGTTCGGCTGGTGCCGATGTGCGAAGTGCACGCGGACATCCGATCGCTTCCACCTGCCCGGGAAGTCGAACAACGCCTTCTCGCCCGATATCGGGTCGAAGCGCTCCCCGACGCGTCGATCGCGCGCGTCCGACGGGATCCTCGGATCGCGCTCGCCGAGCAGCGATCCTCCCGTCGCGTGCTCGCGATCGCCGCCGTCACGTTGTCGTTCCTGACCCTTGTCGCACTCGTCGGCGGGTTGGCTCGGGGACGCCCGACCGCCACGCAGCCGTCGATCCCGGCGGCCGGGCCGCCGGTCCCGGTGCGCGACGACAGCATCAAGCTCCCGCACGACCGCATCAGCACGGGGCTGGTCTCGGCGCCCGGGATCCGAGTCCTCCTGCTCTCTCCGCGAGCGTTCATCGAGCCGCAGTGCGGCAAGATGGTTCGAGACGACGTCGTGACAGCCGAGTGCGGAGATCCGCGCGCCGACGTGTTCGTCGAGAACGCCGGCTCCGCAGGAGCGCGCCGCGGCGGCACGTGCAGCAACCGGACGAAGATCGTCACCAGGCGAGGCGGTCGCATCCTGTGCTGGCGCGACCTTCCGAGGTCATGATGCCGAAGAGAGGGCTGGTTGGGCCTCCCGCTTCGGATGATGCGCGACCGAACATGCCTGCCCCTCGGCGACGCCTGCTGACGTCCCACGCGCTCTTGCTCTAGTTTCTTGTACCTGCTGCCGTGCCTGCGATCGAGGACAGAGCCGACGGACGCATCGCGCATCCGACCGACGGTCGCTCACCAGTGGTGTCTGGGCGGAGGAGGAAGGCTATGGACAGGAAGCCCAAGGACGTCCTGAGCGAGAACCCGCTCCCGCGGTTCATCGATCGGACAGAACCGTCTCTTCCGTCGGACCCGATCCATAGGTGGATTGGCGCCCGATGACCCTCTCGAGTGCGGATGTGGCCCGTCTACTCATCGCACTCGCACTCCTGCTCTCCGCGGCGCATGGCGTGGGATACGTGTTCGTCCGCCTGCGTCAGCCCCGCGTCGTCGGCGAGATCATCGGCGGCCTCCTCCTCGGACCGACCGTCGTCGGCGCAGCATCCCCGTCCCTGCAGGCGCGGATCTTCCCTCCAACCGGCCCGACACCGCTCGTACTCGATGCGATCTACCAGCTTGGACTTCTGCTCCTGATGTTTAGCGCAGGCGCCGAGATCCGGTCCGCGTTCCATCGAGACGAACGGCGCACGGTCGCATGGGTCAGCGTCACGGGCATGGCCCTGCCATTCCTCGCTGGATTGGGGGTGCTGCTCTTCGTTGATACGACGCGGTGGGAGGGTACGGCGGGGGCCGGAACACCGTTCTTGTTGGTCTTCGCGATCGCGATCGCCGTCACCAGCATCCCGGTCATCTCTCGGATCATGTTCGACCTCGGGATTCTCGAGACGTCGTTCGCGCGGATCGTGCTTGGCGTCGCAGTGGTCGAGGACGTCGTGCTGTACATCCTTCTCGCGATAGCGCTCGGGCTGGTTCAGGGCGCATCCGGTGATGTCTATGGTCTGCCCGACGCCCTGGGTCTCGACCCAGCATCTGGTCTCGCCACTGCGTATCACGTCTTCGTGACGGTCGGGTTCCTCGCCCTGGCCTTGACCCTTGGTCCTCCGATCTACCGGTGGATCCTTCGCTTCCGATTCAACGTGGTCGAGCGAGGAAGCGCGATCGGTTTCCAGCTGATCTTCATGTTCCTTGCGACGGTTGTCGCTGTCTTCCTCGGGGTCGTCGCGCTCTTCGGGGCTTTCGTCGGAGGCATCGTGGTGGCCTCGTCGTCGAGCGAGAACGCGGCGAGAGCGCGCGAGGAGATCAAGAGCTTCTCGTTCGCGTTCTTCATCCCGGTGTATTTCGCGATCGTTGGCCTGCGGCTCGATCTGCTCCGCGACTTCGAGCCGCTCTCGTTCCTCGCGTTCACCGCGTTCGCTTGTATCGCCAAGTCCGCGAGCGTCTACCTCGGGGCGCGCATCGCCCGAGAGCCGCGAACCTCCGCTATCAACTTGGCGGTGGCACTGAACGCCCGGGGCGGACCGGGGATCGTGCTCGCATCCGTAGCGTGGGACGCTCGGATCATCGACGACGGGTTCTACACGACACTCGTTCTTCTCGCCGTGCTCACCTCGCTCGCAGCAGGGTCCTGGCTCGAGTCTGTCGTTCGAAGCGGGCGGCCATTGAGGGCCGAACGTTCTACCGCGGAAGCGTGACTCGCTCGCGGCCGGCGCAGACCGCACGCGCTCGACCAGGTCACGATGGTGGGCATCGGCTCAGATTCAGCTGCCCTGTGATGCAGGCCACCTCACGACACCGGGAGGGCCGGGCTCGTGAAAGTCCTCTCATCTGTGACTTCGCTTAAGTCTCCGGCCTTGCGGACCGACCTAATCTGGGTGCGAACCGGAGGGCTCGGGCG
>Ga0105242_10004072_pt1 | contig 11360 bp, 8 predicted proteins | sample KBSM24metaG_FD_81521 | JGI IMG/M metagenome (GOLD analysis project Ga0105242, IMG submission 81521) | Miscanthus rhizosphere microbial communities from Kellogg Biological Station, Michigan, USA - KBS M2-4 metaG | ecosystem: Host-associated > Plants > Roots > Rhizosphere > Soil | place: Michigan...
ATGCCGCGGTACTTGTCGACGGCGCCTTCGCCGGCGTTATAGCCGGCGAGAGCGAGATCGAGGTCGTTGTCGTAGCGGTCGAGAAGCCACGACAAGTACGCCGTGCCGGCGGCGATGTTGCGCTCGGGGTCGTAGAGGAGACTCGGGTGCACGCCGAAGCGCGCGCCGGTTTCGGGCATGACTTGCATCAGTCCGCGCGCGCCCTTGTGGGAGAGCTCGTTCGGATCGAAGTCGGATTCGACGCGGGTGATCGCGGCGATCAGCAGCGGCGGGAGGTCGTGGCGCTCGGCGGCCTCCTCGATCAGCGGGGCGTAGGCGACGTCGAGGCGAGGCCGGCGCACCCGCGCCATGATGTAGTGGAGCGGCGGGCTCTCAGCCCGCCGGGGGAGCGGCGCGGGGGCGATGGTGGGAGCAGAAACCACGACGGCGGGCTGAGAGGCCGCCGCTCCACTGATGATGATGCCGGCGGCGGTGATGAGGAGAAGGGCGACGGTGGCGAAGCCGGCGATGACGATGGCCCGGGTATTCATACGAACCTCCCCATCGCGTCGACGGTGATGTGGATCTTCGAGAAGCTCGCGCCTTTGGCCATCCGTTCGAGGATGCGGGTGGAGAGCTCGGGCAGCAGCGTCTGCGTCAGGATCTGATCGATCTCGCGGGCGCCGCTCGACGGCTCGCAACGTTCCGCGAGCGACTCGACGAGGCGCGGGTCGTACGTCAGCTCGGCGGCGTGATTGTCCTGCACGCGCTGTTGAATCGAGCGGAGCTTCAGCTCCACGATGCGCACGACTTCGCGCTGGCGCAGCGGGTAGTACGGCACGACGACCAGTCGCGCCAGCAGCGCGGGACGGAAGAACTTCTGCAACTCCGGGCGGAGCGCTTCGACGATCGTCTGCGTGTTTCGCTTCTCGGCGGGCACGCGGCAGGCATCCATGATCACGTCCGAGCCGGTGTTCGACGTCAGCAGGATCACGGTGTGCCGGAAGTCGACCGGCACGCCTTCGCCGTCTTCGAGCACGCCTTTGTCGAAGACCTGGTAGAAGAGATCGACGACGTCCGGGTGCGCTTTCTCGATCTCATCGAGCAGCAGCGCGCTCCACGGTCTTCTCCTCACCGCCTCGGTGAGCACGCCTCCCCTGCCGTAGCCGACATATCCGGGCGGCGCGCCTTTCAGCGTGGCCACGGAATGCGGCTCCTGAAACTCCGACATGTTGAACGAGATGAGATTGCGCTCGCCGCCATACAGCACTTCCGCGAGCGCGAGCGCGGTCTCCGTTTTTCCGACGCCGGTCGGGCCGACGAGAAGGAACACACCCTTCGGCTTGGCCGGATCCTCGAGTCCGGCGCGCGAGGTGGAGATGCGGCGGCAGATCGAGTCGAGCGCCTGCGGCTGGCCGATGATGCGCGCGGACATGCGCTCATGAAGCGTCAGCACGCCGCGGATCTCGTCGGCGAGCATGCGTCCGACGGGAATGCCGGTCCATCCCGAGACCACCGAGGCGATGACTCGCGCGTCGCAGGCGAGCGGTACGAGCGGCGCGTCCTGCTGCAGCGTCTCGAGCTCCTGACGGAGCGCGGCCACGCGATCATCATCGACGACCGACTTGCGGATCTCGGCGACGAGCGCTTTCTCCTTCGTCCAGCGCGCGAGGAGAGACTCGCGCTCGGCGCACAGCGCTTCGACCTCGCGGCTGGCGTCCGACTCGATGCGGATGCGGCGGTCGAGGTCTTCGATCGGCGCGGGCATTCCGTCCTGTGCGAGCGCGACGCGCGCGGCGGCGGTGTCGAGCACGCCGATGGCCTTGTCGGGAAGACGGCGCTCGGGAAGATAGCGATGCGAGAGCTGAACGGCGCTGCGCACCGCGTCGTCGAGGATGCGCACCCCGTGATGTTTCTCCAGATGCGGCGCGACGCCGCGCAGCATGTCCAGCGCGCTCTCTTCGTCGGGCTCTTCGACTTTCACGAGCTGAAAGCGGCGCGTGAGCGCGGGATCTTTTTCGAAGTACTTCTTGTATTCGCTCCAGGTGGTGGCGGCGATGGTGCGCAGCTCGCCGCGGGCGAGCGCGGGCTTGAGCAGGTTCGCGACGTCGCCCTGGCCGGCCTGGCCGCCGGCGCCGATCATCGTGTGCGCTTCGTCGATGAACAGGATCACCGGATCGGGCGACGACTTCACTTCGGCGATCACGGCCTTGAGGCGGTCCTCGAGCTCGCCCTTCACGCCGGCGCCGGCCTGCAACATGCCGAGGTCGAGGATGCGCACCGAGATGTCGCGCAGGACGGAAGGCACGCGTCCGGCGACGACGCTGAGCGCGAACCCTTCGACGATGGCCGTCTTTCCCACTCCCGCGTCGCCGACGAGGATCGGGTTGTTCTGCCGCCTGCGGGTGAGGATGTCGACGACCTGGCGGATCTCGGCGTCGCGCCCGCGGATGGGATCGATCTTCCCGCTCCTCGCCTCGGCGGTGAGATCGATCGTGAAGCGGTCGAGCGCCGTTGCCGCCGCCGCGCGCGGCTCGGGCGTCTCCGCCGTTTCGCGCATCGGCTCCGCGCCCGTTTCTTCGATGGAGGCGCGCACGAGCTCGCGCAGATTCTCGTGCAGCGAGTCGCGTTGAATGCCCGCGAGGGCCGGAGACGAATCGCGGAGCGTCGAGCGCAGCGCGTCGTCCTCGTACAGCGCGAAGAGCAGTCCGCCGGAACGGATCTCTCTCGATTCGAGAACGAGCGTCGAACAGACCCAACCCTCGCGGAACCAGCGCACGATCTGCGGCGACATGGACGGAGTCCGGCCGTTGCCGCGGCTGAACTTTTCCATCGCCTTGTTGAGCTGCTTGGCGACGTCGCCTTCATCGACATCGAAGGATCGAAGCACCGGACCGATGTCGCAGCCCGGCATCTCCAGGAGCTTGAGCAGGAGATGCTCGACTTCGACGTTGTAATGCGTCTGCGCGACGCAGAGAGCCGCCGCGTACTCGAGCGCGCGCTTGCAGACCGGGTTGAGCTTCGCGATCAGCGCGCGCAACTCGCTCATCTGCGCCCCACGAACGTAACCTGATCGTCAGTGGAGCGGCGGGCTCTCAGCCCGCCGGGGTCCTGGGACTCGGCCTGGGATTCGGCGGGCTGAGAGCCCGCCGCTCCACTAGTTGAGGTGAGCCAGGAGGTCCAGCCTAGGAAGGCGGTGCCGTTGCGGGAGAGTTGCGTCTGCGGGATCTCTTTTTTCGCGACGAGGAGGCGGAACGTGAAGCCGGTCTCCTCGCCCATGTAGAAACGGACGACGGCCACGAGCGGACTGAACGCGTGGCCGCTCGGAAGAAACGATTGGAAGCGGTCGAACGGCAGCGGTCCGATGCGGATCTCGGCGCCGGCCGCCTGGTCCCACACGCGGCGCCCGAGCACCGCGCCTTTTCCGAGAAGCTGATTCTGTCCCGTCGCGCCGATGCGGGTCTGATCGTCCTCCTGCAGATCGTGCCAGCGGCCTCTGAAAGGAACGAGCTTCGCCGGGAACTCGAAGCAATGTTCGATCAATCGCTCCAGACCGGCGGCGGAGCGGGTCTGGCTGGCCAGGAAACCGGCGTACGACAACAGCGTGCGGTCGCGGATGCCCAAGCGATTGGCGAGATGGCGCGTGCCGAGGCCCATGAGCGCGAAGAGGACCGTGGCCACGCGCCCGCGGTCGGGGCCGCGCGGATCGAGCGCGGGACGATACTTCTTCCGCGCGCGATAGAGCAGGGAGATGAGCCGGTGATTGAAGACGTCGAGAAAATCGCGCGAGGCGTGATCGCCGCGGAGCGTCCGATCGAGCACCTGCTCGGTGATGTGATGCGGCAGCGGACCGGACGCACCGGTCAGGCCGAGCACGTTCACGGTCATGTGCGGCGGCTGATCGGGCGTCGACGCCTGAACGATGTTCTCGACGTCGGTCTCGGGAAAATCGAAGCGGATGGCGTGGCGGAAGAGGACAATCTCGTGGCGCGGGCTCACGCCTTCGCCGGGCGGCGTGGAGCCGCGGCGGATCTCTTCCAGCAGACGCACGGCCTGCAGGAAACTGAATCGCGACGCGTCGTCGAAGAGCTGTTCCTTCAGAGAACGGCTCTGCCGCCCACCATCACCGGCCATCGTCTTCCTTTCGCTTCTTCGGACGCCGCGTCTCGCTCATCTCCCTCACGCCGGATGACGAGCTGGGTAAAGGAATTGATCGAGGCGTGGAGGCCGAGGAAGTGGCTCAAAACCGAGGCGAGCAGAAATGCGTTGCTCGATGCGAAGAGGTTCTCGTCCAGGGTGACGGTGACTTTCGTGCCGCGGGCGAAGCCGTTCCAGTCGCTGCCCGGCAGACGGCGCACGACTTTCTCGCTGGCGACGGACTTGATTCCCTCGATGCGCTGCCGCTGCGAACGCGAGTCGGGATTGCAATAGAGCAGCAGGATCTCCCGCAGCGCCGCGGTTCCCTTCTCCCCTTCCAGCGAAAGGTAATTCAGGGAAAGGTGCGAGACCAGGCGCCAGAGCGACTGTCCGCCGAGAGGCGCGGAGAGAGGCTGGGTCGGCTTGCGAAGATTGATGATCTGCGTGACCGGCAGAGCCTCGTCGGTCTGCAGGTGTTTGCCGGCCGGGATCTCCGGCGCCAATGCGCCGTTGCTGCAGAGCAGGTGCGCGAACACGATCTCGTCGGGCGGCAAACCGGGATCGAACGCGCTGTCGTGGAAGGAGAGGAAGATGTCCGTTCCCGCCGCGCCGGAGCGGAGACTCGGCACACGCCGCGCGTGCCAGAAGACGGTCTGGTTCTCGCGCGCCATCGCGTGCGTGTAGCTGTAGAACGGCGCGTATTCGCGCGAGGTCTTCGCGGCATCCGAGGAGCCGGAGACCGAGCGGATGGAGTGGATGTCGACGGAGCGCTCGCGGCGATGATCGGCGACCAGGCGATAGTCGGTGCGCCGCTGATCGACGCGAATCGGCTCGCTGGTGGTCTCGAAGAGATTCACCGCCGGCGTGCAGCCGAGGACGAAGGACTCCGGCGACACGAGGATGCGGCCGCGCGGCTCGTGATCGAGGAGAAAGAGGAGATCGATCTCCTGGCCGCGTGCGCGTCCGCGCAACCCGGTGACGTCGACGAAGTGGAACTTCTCTTCGAACGCGAAGTACTCCTGCAGCAGGCGATAGGCCGGGTGGCCCTGCCGCGGGTAGTGAATGACTTCCTCGTCTTCGGCGAAACCGACCTGCAAGGCTTCGAGGTACGGCAGATCGGGAATCGTCTCTGCGCCACGCGGAACGACGGTGACGCGGCGGCGCTCTCCTTCGAGCAGCAGCGCGTAGAGGCGATTCACGACCATGTCGCCGTGAAGATAGAAACGGAGGCGGTCGACGCCGAGGACTTCGAACGGCTCGCTGAGCGACTTCAGGGTGAGCTTCAGCACCGACGCCGCGCGGCGGCGCCGCGCCGGGAACTCGTACTCCGACGCTTCGACGAACTTCGCGTCGACGACCTCGATCGGCCACAGCGTCGCCGGGTAACACGTGCGAAAACGGCAGACATCGCCTTCCGTGGTGTGCACGAACAGCGGCGTGTGGCGCGGCACGTCGACTGGCTCGGTGAGCTTCGGCTCGACGTCGAAACGGACCACGGTCATCGACGGAATGGGATTGAGATAGTTGGGATAGAGGATGTCGAGCAGCTCCGTGGCGATCTCGGGAAAATCATTCTCCAGATCGTTCTGGATGCGCGCCGTCAGAAACGCGAACGACTCGATCAGCCGCTCGACATGGGGATCGGGACACTCGTCCGCCTGCAGCTCCAGCCGGCGGGCGATCTTCGGATGCTCGCGGGCGAAACGCTCGCCCATGCGCCGGAGATAGGAGAGCTCCTCGAGATAGCAGCGCAGGAGCTCTTCGTCATGCGCCGACATCGACGTTCACCTTTCCTTCGCGCATCTGCAGCACGACCTCGAACGAGACCGGCTCGGGCACTCCTTCGATCATCATCGAAGCCTCGATGTGCGCGGCGAGGGCGAGGTCGCGGCCGGGTATGGGAACGAGACGCACCCGCACGTCGGTGAGCCGCGGCTCGTACGTCACCGCGGCGCGGCGCATGATCTCCGCGAGCTCCACGCGATGGTCGTCGTTCCGCGCGGAGTACGAACCGAGATCGGGAATGCCGTAGTCGATCACCGACCGCTCGCGGATGGGAATGCGGTGCACCGGGTCCGGGCTGCGTGTGTTGAACAGCAGCTCCAGCTCCCGGTGCACCGACTGTTTCAATCCCGCGCGGTCGAGCGTTCGCAGGGGCCGTGCTTCCCGAGCGACTCGGGGCTCGCTGTCGACCAGCCGGTCGAACAGCGGCCTCCGAACGTTGATCTCGTGCTCGTCCATGACGCGTTACTCGATCTTGCGGGTCTCGAGATTGTGCTTGGCCGGCTTGTTGCCGTCGGCCGTGCCGTCCGCGCTCTTCTGGTTGACGTAGTTGTACTGAATGATCCCGTAGTCGAGGGCGACGTTCTCCACCGGAATGTCTCCCGGCCCGCCGGACACGCTGTAGTTCGAGATCACCACATGCTCCATGATGACCTTGAGATACTCGACGGGCTTGTTGTCCTCGGCACCGGAGGAGCGATAGCAGGTCAGCGTGGCTTTGCCGATCTGCTTGCCGCTCCAGCAGTACTTCAGCAGGGCGTTGGTGGCGGAGTCGAGGTACTTCGTGAAGCTGAAGTTCTGATGGTTGGCCTGCTCCACCGTCCCGCCGCCGGCCGTACTGCGCGTGGCGCTGGTGGGCTGGACGAAGCCGTGGCTCCAGGAGAGCACCTCCAGCTCCTTCTCATGACCCGCGGCGGTGCTGGCCGCCTCGATCGCGGGATCTTCGAATTTGACGTACATGTTGGTCGACATCGTTTATCTCCTCTGTCGGATGTTCACTGCATCACGCGGCGACCGGCGGCGGCAGCTCGGCCACGAGACGGATCGACGCGGTGAGCTCCTCGAGCTGGAAGTGCGGGCGGAGGAATACGACCGCGCGATAGGCGCCCGGTTTTCCGGGGACGTCGAAGACGTCGACGCGCGCTTCACGCAACGGGTACTGCGCCTTCAGCTCCTGTCCGGCATCGTCGGTCGCCAGGACGTAGGCCATGATCCACCGATTCAGATAGAGGGCGATCGTGTCCTTGGTCTGGAAGCTGCCGATCTTGTCGCGGCAGATGACCTTGAGATAGTGCGCGAAGCGCGAGGCGGCGAGGAGATACGGCAACCGCGCCGAGATCAACGCATTCGCGTTCGCCGAGTCGGTCGCATAGAGCTGCGGCTTGTGGATGGTCTGTCCGCCGAAGAACGCCGCGTAGTTTTCGCCTTTGCGGTGACAGAGAGCGATGAAGCCGAGGTTGTTCAGTTCGTTCTCGCGCCGGTCGGTGATGGCGATCTCCGTCGGGCATTTGAGAGCGACGTCGCCTTCCTCGGTCTCGAACGTGTGCGTCGGCAGGCTGCGCACCAATCCGCCGCCTTCCGGTCCGCGGATCGCGGCGCACCAGCCGTACATGGCGAATGCGTTCGTGATGCGCTGGCCGAGAGCGTACGCGGAGTTGGCCCACAGGTAACGGGAGTGGTCCTTCGGACGGCGGTCCTTGGCGCGCTCGCGCGCGGCCTCGATCTGCTTGTCGTCGGACCCCGGCTTGACCTCGAACACCAGCTCGCCGTTGGTCTTGCTGACATCCTCGTTCATCGAGAAGCCGTCCACCTTCACGGTCTTGTCGCCGTACGGCAGGCGGATGAGGAAGCGGGGAAGCGTGAGCGTGACGTAGCGCGCGTCTTCGCTTTCGCGGAACGAGCGCCAGGTCGCCAGCTCGGAGCTTTCGAAGATCTTCGACAGATCGCGCGGATTGGCCAGCTCGGTGAAGCCATCCCATCCGAACAGCTCGGGCGCGGCCGCGGCGATGAGCGGCGTGTGCGCGGCCGACGCGACCTTGGCCAGGTTCTTCAGCAGCTCCATGTCCGCCGGCAAACGGCCGAAGTAATAGTCACCGACGAGAAGACTGAACGGATTGCCGCCGTACGTTCCGTACTCCTCTTCATAGACCTTCTTGAACAGCGTGCTCTGGTCGGTGTCGGCGGCCTGGCTCAGGTCTTTCGCGAGCGTGTCGCGGTCGACGCAGAGGAGGCGCAGCTTGAGGCGCGAGCTGGTCTCGGTGTTCATGACCAGGTAGTGCAGGCCGCGCCATGAGGACTCGAGCTTCTGGAACTGCGGGTCGTGCAGGATCTCGTCGACGCCGGCGCTGATCTGCTCGTCGATGCGGGCGACCTGGCGCTTGATCATTTCGATCGTGTCGCGCTTGCCGGTGGTCATCTTCTCGTCTTCGAGAAGCTGCGAGACGAACTCGCGAAGGAGAATCTCCGCGGTCTTGCGGGCCTTCTCGGGATCGCCGCGAACGAGCTTGCCTTTGGTGATGATGTCCTCGAGCAGCGCGGCGCCGTCGATCGGCACAGCGACCTTCGTTGCGGTCGCGGGCGCGGCGGCCTGTTCGGGCTCACTTTGCGGGGTGGTCGGTTCGTCAGCCATGGTTTATCCCTCCTTCCCCTTCTGCTTCTTCTCTTTCTTGTCGGTGCCCGCCTCGGGCGGTTTCGCCGCATCGGCGCTTCCGGCCGCGGCTCCTCCGTCGTCCGCCGCCGCGGGGAGGGCTTCGCGAAGCTTCAACTGCTTCTCGGTGTTCTCGACGACCGCGCTGAGCTCCGCGTTGAGGCTGTCGTTTCCGTCGAGCTTCGCCAGGAGATCATTGAGGTTCTGCCGCGCGCCGAGAAGACGCTTCAGCGCCGGGACCTGTTGCACGATCGATTCGGGGCGGAAGTCGTCGAGCTTCGCGAACTTCAGCTCGACGCCGCGCACGCGCAGCGTCGGTCCGATCGACTTGAGAACATCGTTGAAGTTGTCGCGATCGATCTCGATGAACTTCCGCTTCTTCAGCGTGGCCAGTGCCTCGGGATCCTTCGAGGCGTCGGGACCCGCCAGGTCGGCGAGGATTCCGACGACGAGCGGGAGCTCTTTCTTCGTATCCGCGCCGCCCGTCTCGAGGTCGTAAGTGATCTGAACGCGTGGCGGCCGGTTCCGGCCGATCCACTTTTGAGTGCTGTCGTCAGCCATTCGTTCCTCCTAATTTGCGACTGCTCTTCGTGCGCGGGAGGGAATCCGTGATCAGGTCATGGCGGCCTCCCTGGGTGTGGTTGCTTGGTTGCTGAGTCGCTGGGTTCCTGAGTGCTGCGCCCAGCACCCCAGCAACTCAGCAACTCAGCAACCGGCTTTCTCATTTGCGGATCCCCAGCAACGCGTAGATGGCGGCGAGATCGGAGGTCTTGGCGAGGAGTTCTTCGAGCAGCTCGGCGAGGGACATGTGCTCCCACGAGACGGCTCGGCGGACGAGATACGGCACGGGGCTGTGCGGCTCGGTGCGCATCAGGTACTCCGCGGACTCGCGCAGCCGCTGGAAGGCTTCGGCGCGGCTGGTGATCGGAGCGCCGCGGCGCGGCGCGTCGAGATCGGGACCGGCGAACGGCGCGGTTCCTTCGCCCACCGCCCATGCCGCGAGCTCGCCGCTCTGTACGCGCTCGGCGAGAACGCGCGACACGAACGACTGGATCGCCACCATGGGAGTGCGCAGCGGCGCGAGACTCGGCGCGGCGGACTCGCCCGCGAGAGCGACGAGAACGTCCTCCAACTCCTCGAGTGCGCCGAGCGCGCCGGCGAGTTGCGCGGCCAGCTCCGCGTACCACGGAGCCGGGGTCATCGACACGCTCACCAGGAACTTCGGATGGGTGACGACGCCCGCTTCTTCCGGCGCTCCCGCTTTCACTTTCGCGAGATTGGCCTGATAAAGCGCCAGCTCGGAATCGATCCATCCGTACGGCGTCTCATTCTCGCCGGCGGGCGCGGTGATCGGAACTCGCTTGACCGCGAGCACCAGCTTGTCCGCGGCCCACGCGAGCGGCGCCATCCTCGGCTCGAGGTTTTCTCCTTCGAACTGCGGGTGAATGCTTTCCCAGTACTCGCGGCAAAGCGCGGCGAGCAACCGCATTCCCGATTCGAGTCCCGGGAATCCGTACTGATGCAGCCAGGCCTCGGCGAGCCATCCCGCGATCTGCAGGTCTTTCGTCCGCGTCGCCAGCGCATCGCTGGCACGCTCCGCGACGGCGGCCCAGTCGGCGCGCTTCAGCTCGCGCTGCCACACGCCCTGGGGCAGCTCCGGATCCTCTTCATCGCGCAGTTGCCGGATCTCCTGGTAGAGCGGATCGAAGCGAAGCCATTCCCCCGCCGGAGCATCTCCGGGAATGGGCGCGAGCAGCGGCTCGAGATCGAATACGCGAGCTTCGTATGCGGTGCCGGTCATCGTATGTCTCCGATGATGAAACCTTCGAGCGCGGGAGCTTTCGCGGGGAACGCCGGGACGTCGAGCGGAGTCCCCTCCGGCGTGAGGAGGGCGACGCGCATGAACACCTGCGCGGAGCGAGGCAGCGCCGTCGCGCCGTCGGCCGGCTTGGTCTGCACGGTGAGCGCAAGCGTGACCGGCGGCGCGTTGATCTCCGGTCCGAGGTCCGCGGCGGCGGCGCGGAGATCGGAGAGGGCGTAGAGAAGCGCCCACTGATTCTTGTATTCGTAGGTGACGACGCGGTCGGCGACGCTCACGCCGCGTCGGGCAGCGGAAAGCACCGGCACGTGCGGAGCATCGTTGGCCCATCGCAGCTCCACCCGCACCGGCGTGCCCGGAGTCCAGCGAAGCTTCTTGGCCTTGTCGCGCTCCGTGACCGTTTCATCGCCGATCGAAAGCGACCAGCGAATGATCTCGTTGCCCGCCATCTCGCGCTGCTGGAGCGTGCGGAACTCGGTCTCGATGTCGACCTCGGGATTCCGCGTCGCCTTGACCGGATCGAGGAAGCCGGCGAAGAACACGCGGACGGTGCGCATGTCATCGAGGAACTCGCGCGCGCCGTGCAGCCCGTCGTTCCTGTCCGGCGGAATCGAGCGGATCAGCGCGTCGCTGTCGTCGAAGAGACGATAGAAGCGGCGGATGTCGTCCGGATCCGCCTCGATGGTCGTCGAGGTAGGACTCGCGGAAGCGAAGGGATAACGGCCGGCCAGGCGCTCGTTGAAGTAGCCGGCGATCTTGACGTAGCGCCGGATCGCTTCCTGCGATGACTGGGTCCAGCAGATCTCGGTGACCTGCCGCGAGAGCTGTTCGAGACGCGTGGCCAGATATCCGTTGCGGCGCTGGGGACGCGCGGTGAGAACCGCGGTGGAGCAGTCTTTCGTCGTTACTTTAGCCATGGCGTTACTGAGGTAGTCCTCGAGCGCGGCGGTGGCATTGGCAGGCTTCTTCGCATCGAAGTCGTCGAGGTCGTCGAGA